>VFQN01000269.1_pt1 | contig 105512 bp, 97 predicted proteins | sample 3512371 | NCBI WGS metagenome assembly VFQN01 (sample SAMN10412370, study PRJNA504923) | tailings metagenome | isolation source: Replicate 2 from Balatoc abandoned mine | place: Philippines: Itogon, Benguet | collected 2017-08-28 | reverse complement strand
AGCCGACGAAACCCTTCCGCGACGCGGTGGTTGTGCTTAACTGAAGGGCATTGGGTCTAGCCGGCCGGTTCTCGTACCACCGAGTCGGCCTCCGGGCCGAGTCCGGGACGGTCGTGCTGTTTCAGTTCGCCGGTCGGGTCATCGCCAGCGCCGTACTCGTGGACGTGATCCGATACGACCCGCCACAGCCCGACGGCCACTCGGGCGAATACCACTTCGACGCGGCTTCGATCAAAGTGTTCGACCCGGTCGATGCCACCACCCTCGGGCGGATCTGGCCACAGGTCAAGCGGCTGGGCCAGGCGAAATGGTCGCTCGACCCCGAGCACTACGACGAGTTCGAGCGCCATCTGACGGGTGTCCAGCAGCCCCGATACTGAGGCCGTTGGCAGCCCCTCTCCTCCTCCATCACCCGTTCTTCATCATTCCGGTCTCCCCGGCCCGGTCGCGCGTACAATGTCGGCAACAATACCGCCGCGCAAGTGGGTTGGCCCTCCGCCACAATAAAAACAAGGAGCCGTGATGCCGGCCATTCTCGACGACGTTTCCGCCGAAATCCTCGACCTCAAGCAGCAACTCGGCGCCACCATCCTGGCCCACTACTACCAGGAGGGCGAGATTCAGGCACTCGCCGACGTCACCGGCGACAGCCTGAAGCTCGCCCGCGAAGCGACGAAGGTCGATTCGCCCGTGATCGTGTTCTGCGGCGTGCTGTTCATGGCCGAGACGGCCAAGATGCTCAACCCCGAGAAGACCGTCCTCCTCCCCGACCTCCAGGCCGGGTGCAGCCTCGTGGACGCCTGCCCGGCGGACAAGCTCGCCCACTACCAGGACTTCCTCCGGGCGAACGACCGGAAGTTCCAGACCGTCTGCTACATCAACAGCTCGGCGAAGGTGAAGGCGCTGTCCGACTGGGTGGTGACGAGCGGGAACGCCGTCGAGGTGGTGCGCGACAAGGTGCCGCCGGGCTACGAGATCCTGTTCGTGCCCGACAAGCACCTCGGCCGCTACGTCGGCGAGGTGACCGGCCGCGACATGATCCTGTGGGACGGCTCGTGCATGGTCCACGAGATCTTCAGCCTCACCGACCTGCTGAAGCAGCAGAAGGAGCACCCCGGGGCGGTGACGATCGCGCACCCCGAGTGCCCGAAGAACATCCTCGACCACGCGGACTTCGTGGGCGGCACGGAGGTGATGATCCGCCACGTCGGCACGTTCAGGGAGCCCACGACCTTCCTCGTGGCGACCGAACCGAACATGATGTGGCAGCTGGAGCAAAAGCACCCACAGCACACATACCTGGGCGTGCCGGGCATCACCTGCGCGTGCAACGCCTGCCCGCACATGGCCCGCAACACGCTGGAGAAGATCCGCGACTGCATGCGGAACCGGGCGCCGGAGATCACTTGGCAGCCGGAGTTCGACAAGGCCCGCGAGGTGCTGGCGCGGAGCCTCCTGAACCCACCCCCCGCTGCCCCACACCCCGTGGGGGACTGACCGATGAGCACGAAAGCGAAGCCGCCCACGAACGGCAAGACGACGACCTCACCCCTCCCCGACGTGCTGACCCCGGCGCAGGCGGCGACGTACCTCCAACTTCCCGTGGACGTGGTGCGCGCCGAGGCCGAAGGCGGGCGGCTCCCGGGCCGTTGCGTCGGTGGCGAGTGGCGGTTCAGCCGCACCGCGCTCCTGGCATGGTTGAACTCGACGCCGGCCGCGGCCGGGTGGTCCCTGCCCGCCCCACAGGGCCAGTGGACAGCCGAGACGGAAGCTGAGGCCGCCGAGTTCCTGGCGACCTTGGCACGACTTCGGGACGAGGTCAACCGCTACCACGGGGTCGGGAAGTACGCGCCGAAATGACCTACCTTCTCGACTCGGACACGTTCACCCTCGCCCACTTCGGACACCCCCGGGTGCGGGCACGAATGGCGCGGACGGTGCTGCCGGACCGCGTCGCCGTCTCGGACGCGACCCGGGTCGAAGTTCTCCTCGGCCGGTTCGACGCCGTGCTCAAGGCCGCCGACGGGGCGGGCGTCGTTCGCGCCCTCGCCCGGTTGCGGGACTCGGAGCTGGAGCTTGCCGGCTACCCGTTGGTGCCGTTCGACGACCGCGCGGCCACCGAGTTCGACCGCCTCCTGTCGGGTAAGGCGCGTCGCAAGCTCGGTCACGGCGACCGGCTCCACGCCGCGATCGCGCTCGCCTACCGGGCGACGCTGGTCACGCGCAACCGGAAGGACTTCGCCCACGTCCCCGGCCTGACCGTCGAGAACTGGGCCGACTGACCCGCGAAGGATTCCCCCATGCCGCCGATCGTCCCCGCCCGGTTCCTCGTCCGCGTCGCCCACCCGTGCCCCCACGTCAAGGGCGTACCGGCCACCGACGAGGACGCCGACCACCTCGTCGACCTCCCCGACGCCGCGCGGCTCGATACGTTCGCCGCGCTCGACGGCCGTGCCGACTTCGCCGACGTGCGCCTCGCGTGGAACGAGTTCGGCGTCGCCGTGCAGGCGACCGTGACCGGCAGGCAGCAGGCGCCGAGCGGCGACGCCGCGCGGGCGTGGGCGTCGGACGGGCTGACGCTGTGGCTCGACACCCGTGGCGACCGCACCAGCCACCGCGCCAGCCGGCACTGCCACCAGTTCCACCTACTGCCGGCCGGCAGCGGGGCCGACGGTGACGAACCGGCGTTCGCGCAGTCGAAAATCAACCGCGCCCTCCAGGACGCGCCGTTGTGCGACCCCGCCGACGTGCCGTTCCGCTGCCTGAAGGTGAAGGGCGGCTACCGGCTGGAGGCGTTCCTGCCGGCGGCGGTGCTGACCGGCTTCGACCCCGAACAACACCCGCGGCTGGGCGTGTACTACGCGGTCCGCGACGGCGAGAAGGGCGACCAGTTCCTCGCCGTGAACGCCGACTTCCCCGTCGCCGACGACCCCTCGCTGTGGGCGGTACTGGAGCTGGTGAAGTAAACCCGGAGGAGCCGGACGATGATCGAATTGCAAATCGACGCCAACGTGCCCGAGTCGCGGCAGGTGACGATCACGCCCCCGCCAGAGGTGTCGGTCGGCCACGTCCGGTTAACCGTCGTGGACACCCGCTAGATGAACCAGACCTCCCTTTCTACTTGGAGCGCAATGACTGGAGCGGTTTCGTCGATGTAGGCCTTCGCTTCAGCGAGGGAATCGAACTCCCTTTCTCGCCCTGGTAGTAACTCGAATGACCACCCCGGGGGCATTCGCCGCATGACAAATGCCCTAGCTCTGCCTTCTGGCAGTTCCTCCCAGCAGTAGCGAAACCACTCCTGTTTCGATCCAAACTGTAACTGCTGGTCAATGCACATCGCTACTCTCCGGTCACGCCCCGTAGTCGATGTCCTCGGGGTTGTTGATCTTGTGGTCCATGATGAACTGCTTGCGGCCGTCCACCTCCTCGCCCATCAGCGTGCGGAAGAGTTCCTCAGCCCGCTGGGCGTCGTTCACGGTCACCTGGAGCATCGTGCGGTGCTTCGGGTCGAGCGTCGTCTCCCACAGCTCCTCGGGGTCCATCTCGCCCAGCCCCTTGAACCGCGTCACCGTCATCCCCTTCTCGCCCAGCCTGCGGACCTCCGCCACCAGCTCGCGGAGGTGTGAGAACTCCTTGCGGACGCTCTCGCGCTCCAGCACGAACCGCACCGCCGGGTCGCGGCCGGCGAGGCGCGGTAGCGGGATCAGGTCCGCCGGCTCGAACCCGCTCGCCTTCAGCTTCGCCACGGCGCGGTTCAGCGCCCGCACCTCGTGCCACTCGTCCAGCGTGTAGCGGGCCGCCTCGTCCACCGGCGGCGCACCCTCGGCCGGCGGTGCCAGGTCGTCGGCCAGCACCAGCTCGCGGCCGAGCTTCGCAGCCTGCTCGGTGCGGAACGCGGCGACCTCCTCCGTCGTGTGGAACCAGAACTCTTTACCCCCGAAGCGGACGTGGTACGACGGGAACACGCCGTCCTTCGCCCGGGTCAGGTACGACTCCAGCGTGTGCCCGCGGCGCTCCAGGCTCTGCACCGCCGTCTCGGCCTCGGCCAGGATCGGCAGCATCTTCCCGAGCTCCTCGCCGGGCACGGTGCGCGGCGTGGTGGCACCGGGACGGCCGTCGCCGGTGACGACGAGCCCCGTGCCGTTGAGCCCGAGCGCCGTGAGTTCGCGGGTCATCTCGTCGCGGGTCTGCACGAACCGCGTCGTCTTCTTCTGCACCACCTTGTACAGCGGCGGGCGCGACACGTAAACGTGGCCGTCCTCGACCAGCTTCCGCATCTGGCGGAAGAAGAACGTCAGCAGCAGGGTGCGGATGTGCTGGCCGTCCACGTCGGCGTCGGTGAGGATGATGATCTTCCCGTAGCGCACCTTGCTCACGTCCTCGACGTTGAGGATGTCCACGCCGACGGCGGAGATGAGCGCCGCAATCTCGTTGTTCTTCAGCAGCTTTTCGAGCCGCGCCTTCTCGACGTTGAGCACCTTGCCGCGGAGCGGGAGCACGGCCTGGAACATCCGGTCGCGGCCGCCCTCGGCGCTGCCGCCGGCCGAGTCACCCTCGACCAGGAACAGTTCGCTCTTGTCGCGGTCGCGGGTGGTGCAGTCGAACAGCTTGCCGGGCAGTCCGCCGCCCGAGAGGAGGTTCTTGCGGTCCTTCAGCGCCTCGCGCGCTTTGCGGGCAGCGATCCGCGCCTCCGCCGCGAGCACGATCTTCTTGCAGATCAGCGTCGCCTCCTTCGGGTTCTTCTCCAGGTAGTCGGACAGCGACTCGTAGATCACGCCCGAGACGATCCCCTCCGCCTCGGGGTTGTTCAGCTTCACCTTCGTCTGCGACTCGAACAGCGGGTCCGGGTGCGCGAGGCTGACGACCGCGGTCAACCCCTCGCGGAAGTCCTCGCCCTTGAGCTCGACGCCGTCCTTGAAGACGTTGGCCTTCTTGCCGTAGACGTTCACCGCCCGCGTCACGCCGGCGCGGAACCCACTGAGGTGAGTGCCGCCCATCGGGTTGTACGCCCCGTTGGTGAAGCACCGCTCGATCTTCTCCTCGCCCTGCGTGTACTGGAACGCCACCTCGACGCCGACGCTCAGCTTCTTGCCATCGTTGGCGGCGTACTCGACCTCGCGCTGGATGTAGACCGGGGCGTGGACCGGCGACTCGCCGGCGTTGAGGGCGACGACGTACTCGGCGATGCCGCCCTCGAACTGGAACAGCTCGCTCTTGCCGGTGCGCTCGTCGGCGATGGCGATGGCGAGCCCCTTGTTCAGGTACGCCATCTCCCGCAGCCGCTCGGCGAGCGTGTCGTACTCGAAGGTGAGCGCGCCGAAGAACTCGGGGTCCGGGTCGGGCTTGAACGAGATGGTGGTGCCCGTCTTCCCGTCCGGGATCGGGCCGAGATCCTGGAGCTTGCTCGTGGCGTAGCCCTTCTCGAACTCCATCTGCCACACGCGGCCCTCGCGGCGGACCTCGACCGTGGTCCACTCGGACAGCGCGTTGACCGCCTTCGCGCCCATGCCGTGCAGGCCGACGGAGACGCGGTAGGCGTCGTTGTCGAACTTGCCGCTGGTGCCGGCGATGGTCATGGCCTCTTCGAGCGCGGACTTGCCGGTGTCGGCCTTCGTGCCAACGGGGATACCGCGGCCGTCGTCGGCGACGGAGATGGAACCGTCCTTGTGGAGCGCGACCTTAATGGTCTTGCAGTACCCGACGAGGGCTTCGTCGACCGAGTTGGCGACGATCTCGTAGACGAGGTGGTGGAGCCCCGAGGACTGGGTATTGCCAACGTACATCCCCGGGTTCTGGCGGATGTGGGCGGCGTCCTTCAGGGTCTTGATGTTCTTATCGTCGTAGATCGCGGCGGGGGCGTCGGTGCTCATCGTGCGAGAATCCTTCGGTTCGAGGGTATCCGGTCGGCCGGTCAGGCGGCGGGCGGTTCGCCGTGACAGCGGCAGTGGCAGTCGGTGTCGGTCGTGAAACTGTGCGGCCCCCACCCTTCCGTCACGTGCGCGGGGCAGGTGAAATGCTCGAACACGGTTTCGAGGTGGTGGCGGGACGCGGCGTGGGCGCAGAATCCCCAGTCGGAGTCGAACTTCGCGTAGAACGAGCACCCGCCGCACTGGAAGCCGTTGTCGTAGAGCGCCTTGGCGGCGGGGTCGTCGGGCCAGCCGGCCTGGTACATTCGTTCGCTGGCCGCATTCGAGAATCCCCGGGTGACGATCACGTTGCGGTTGTCAGGCATCGGCGGCTCCTCCGCGGTCGCTACGCCGGCTCGGGGCTTGTAGGTCGGGTCGAGTCTTCGAGACCCGACGCGGGGCGCCGGTTACGACCGGCGAAGCTGGGATTGCGTTCCAAACGCCAGTGTTTGGCTCGCGTTTGGATTCATCCCCTCGTACCCGCGCCGCGGCGTCGGGTCTCGAAGACTCGACCCGACCTACGAAATCCGCTACGCCCCCGCGCGGAACTTCAGGTCGGTCAGCGTCACCGCGGGGAGCGCGGGGCGGAGCTTGCCGAGCAGTGCCCGCTTGTGGAACTGCGCCAGCTCCTGCAACAGGGGTCCGCTCCGCACCTCGACCTCCAGCACGCCGCGGCGCATCCCGAGCACCCTCGTCTGCGCCACGACCTCCGGGCCGACCGCCGCCGCCCACGCCGCTTCGAGCACGAGGCGGTCGTTCTTCCGCCCCCACCCCCGGGACGTGAACAGCCGACCGAGGATGTCGGCGATGTTCTCCGGGCCTTTGTTCCCGTCGGCCATGTCACCAGCCTCACGAGCCGCGACCGCAAGGGAGCGGCTGCTGAACCCCACTTCGCCATACCCGATCTGCGATGTTCGTCGGCCGCTCCCTTGCGGTCGCGGCTCGCGGCGTCAGAGCAGCGGGTAGAACCGACACGCCGAGTCCACGGGGTTGACCACCACACACGTCGCGCCGGGACACTCCGACTCCACCTCGGGCGCGAGCATCTTGTCAAAAACCACTGCCCATTCGCCGTTGATCCAACGTGCAGCTTCGAGCTTGATGGGGGTGGCGCGTTCGACCCACTCCAACCCGTCGAAACTCGGAACCACGCGATACCCGTTGGCATTAGCGAACGCCGCAGCCAGCCGGATCGCCTCGTCGCAGTCCACACGCCACTCCTTACCCCGCCAGCGGCATGACCAGATACTGGTACTGGTCGCCGCAGCGGAACAGCGCCGGCTTGCTACCGTCGGTCATCTCCAGCATTACGACCGGCTCGCCATCCAGCGCCTTCAGAAACTCGATAACGTACTGCGGGTCGAACGCGATCCGCACCTCGGCGGCGTCGTACTCGGGCAGCGGCAGCTCGACCTCGCTGGAGCCGGTGTCGGCGCCGCGGGCCTGCATCGTCACCTTCCCGGGCTCGAACGTCATGTCCACCCGCTTGCTCTCGTCGTCGGTCATGATCGCCGCCTGCCGCACCCGGCTCATGAACGCCGGCACCGGCAGCGCCACCCGCACCGCCGCCCCCTTCTTCGTCTGGCCGATGATGTCGCGGTACGGCGGGTAGCGACCCTCCACGAGGCGGGTGTAGATCATGGCGCGCTCGGTCTGGAACAGCGCCTCGTTCGGCCGCAGCCCGATGCGCACCAACTCGCCGTCGTCGGTCAGGTTCCGTTCGAGCAGCGCCATCGTCTTCGCGGGGACGAGGTGCGACGCCTTCGCACCCTCGGCCGGGCCGTACAGCGTCGCCGGCCCCTCGCACACCGCTAGCCGTTTGCTGTCGGTGGCGACCAGCCGGGCGATCTTCCCCTCCGCCTCCCACAGCACGCCACTGAGGGCGAACCGGGTGCTGTCCTTCTTGTCCGCGGCGAACGCAGTGCGGCGGATCATCGTCCGCAGCACGCCGGCCGTGATCTCGTGGTAACGGCCGCCGTCGTCGAACGTCGGCAGGTCGGGAAACTCGTCCACCGGGTAGCTGGGCATCTCGAACCGGCTGGTGCCGGCCTTCACCTTCGTACCCTCGTCGCCGGCGTCGAGGCTGATGTCGTCGTCGCTGCTCTCGCGGAGGATCTGGAACAGCTGGGCGATCGGCAGGATGGCCGAACCCGGGTTGCCGACGAGGATGCCGCGGAGCTCGTAGCGGATGCCGACCTCGGTGTCGGTGGCGACGAGCGTGAGGCCGTCGCCCTGGGCGGTGGCCTTGATGTTCGAGAGGACCGGCTTGGTAGTCCGGGCAGCGACCGCAGCCTGGACCATCTGGCAGGCGGTAATGAGCCCGTCCCGCTGGCACGTCACCTTCATGGCCGTCTCCTGCCTTCCGTGGGTCGGGTTCCGCCTCGCTCCGCGAGGGGCTCAGGGAATACCCTCAATCCTTAAGTTTATCCATCCAGTAGACACAGTAAGGCGGCCGCGATTCCTGGCGCGCCGACGGTTCGCTGTGCCCGAAGTCCTTTCCGAAGAAGCAAATCCGACTCATGCTAGCCTGTGGAAAACTTGGCGCGCCGCTGGCGCGCTCGTGTCTCGCCATGCCGCGCACACTGTCAACCACGATCACCGACACACCAGGGGAACGGTGCGCGCCGGCCGTTGATGCCGGCGCGCCAGCGGCGCGCCAAGTTTTCCACAGGGGGCGCGCCGGCTCACCACCTCGAACTTCGCCGGATGCAGTGCACTCGTGTCGTAAACCATTACACCGTCATCTCTTTCGTATCCGCCGAACCACTACTGTCGGGTCACGTCCGCGGTGTCGACCCGTCATAAAGCGTCATGTCACGACCTCCGCACGCAGCCGCTTCACCACCGCCGCCAGGCGCACGTCCGTGGCCAACTCCGCCTCGATCTTGCGGACCGCGTGCAGCACCGTCGTGTGATCGCGGCCGAACGCCGCTGCTAGCCGGGGGAACGACAGTCCGCACGTCTCCCGGGCCAGGAACATCGCCACCTGCCGCGGCACCAGCACCCGGCGCAGCCGGCTCGGCCCGCTCAGCTCCTTCACGGTCACGCCGAACGCCGCCGCCACCTTCCCAATGATCCCCGGGACGTCCGGCCCGCGCGATGTCGGAAGGCCGCTCGCCGCCAGGATTTCCTCGCACGCGGCCCGGTCGAGCGGGCTACGGAACGCCTTCGCCCCCTGCCCCAGCGCTGCCAGCCGCCCGAGCGCGGATCGTAACCCGCCGCTTTCGGGACCGGCGAGCCAGTCGAGTGCGTCCGGCGTGAGCCCCACCGTCGCGGCGGCGGCCAGGATTGTCCGCCGCGAGGCCGGGCCGGGCGCTTGCAGGGGCACCACCAGCCCCGCCGTGAGCCGCGAGGTCAACGCTTGCGGAAGGGGAAGCGCCGACGGCCCGGAGGTCATCGTCGCCACCACCGCGCGGCCGCGCTGCCCGCGGCGGTCGAGCAGGTCGGCGACCGCACCCGCTTCCCGCGGCGGGAGCAATTGCACATCTTCCAGAACGAGCAGATCGCAGGTCCGCAAGTCCGCATCGGCGAAGCCGTCGGCGAGCGGGTCGGCAGCGGCCCGCGCCACGTCGCCCGCCGACACCGCCTGCGCGGTTGCCGTCCCCGTCGCCACTTCGGCGAGCAGCGCGGCCACCAGCGCCGACTTCCCACAGCCCGTCGGCCCGAGCAGAATCAGGGGCGAACCCGAGGGCCGCTTACCGCGCAACACGGACCGAACCAGCGCCCGCGCTGCCTGGACGGCGGAGCGGTTCTCGGCGAACACCCGGAGGGCGTGCCAGCGTCCGATACCCGTCCCGGCGGCCGTGCTCATTCGCACATCATTCTATCGATTTGGGGGCGTTCTGGGAAGGGCGGTTGTCAGCACGTAAGTGATGTTCTGAGAAGGACTTTGGGCGGCATTTTCGGGCTCGCCAGATGACCGCGGTAAGCCACGTCGATTGGGCCAGAGTTTATGCGATTCGTTGGGGTGGCGAACGGCGGGTTTGGGGCTAGGTCTTGAGCCCCGGAGGGGCGGCCGCGAATAGCCCGGGGTGACAACCCCAGGCGGCCTGTGGCGGAGTTCGTGGGGTATCACCCCTGTGACACCGTCCACGCCGCCCAGGGCTTCCGCCCTGGGCTATTCACGGCCGCCCCTCCGGGGCTCAAGACCAAGCCCCGAGCCAGCTGAGAGCCGTACTCACTTCCGAACTCGCTGGACTACCGGACCGATACGATCCGCAGCCTCGTCAATATCGGCAAAGTCGGTGTCGCGGCCAAAGCTGAACCGTACCGCCGACCGCACCACGTCGTCGGACAGTCCCATCGCCCGCAGGACGGGGCTGGGCAGAAGTGAGCCGCTGGAGCACGCCGACCCCGCCGAGCACGCCATACCGGCGAGGTCGAGCGCCATCAGAAGCAGGTCGGCGCGGGCGCCGGGGAAGGAGACGTTGAGAGTCGTCGGCAGCGCATCGGGCGGGCCGTTGAACACGACCGGCGCGACGCCTTGTAAGCGCTCTTTCAAGCGCTGTCGGAGTGCCGCCCACTTCGTCCGCTGCTCCACCATGCCGCGGACGGCGAGTTCCAGCGCCACCGCGAGCCCGACGGCGAGCGGAACGGGCTCCGTGCCCGGCCGCCGCCCGCCCTGCTGATTTCCGCCGAAGACGGTCGGCGTGAACGGTGTGCCGCGCCGCAACACGAGCAATCCGACGCCCTTTGGCCCGCCGAACTTGTGTGCGGACGCCGTGAACGCGGCCGCGCCGAGCTCGCGGACACTGACCGGCATCTTGCCGACCGCCTGCGCGGCATCGGCGAGCACCGGCACGCTCCCCGCCGCCTCCACGACGGCGCGCACGGGCTGGACGGCGCCGGTCTCGTGGTTGGCGAGCATGACCGCGACGAGCTGCGTGTCGGGCCGCGGCTTCACAGCGGTCGAGTCCACGACGCCGGTCGCGCTCACCGGCAGCCACTCGACTACGGCCCCCCGTGCGACGAGTTGCTTCAGCGGCTCGGTGACGCACGGGTGTTCGAGCGGCGAGGCGATGATGTGCCCCTGTCCCCTGCCCCCCAGCCCGAAGACGGCCAGGTTGTTCGCCTCGGTCGCGCCGCCGGTGAACGTCACCTCGTCGGGCTCGCAGCCGAGGAGCGCGGCGACGCGCTCGCGGGCGTCGTCGAGGGCGCGGCGGGCGGCGCGGCCGGCGGCGTGGGCGCTCGACGGGTTGCCGTCGGGTGCGGCGCGGACGGCGTCCCACACCTCGGGCCGCGTCGGGGTGGTGGCGTTGTGGTCGAGGAAGATCGGCCGCATCCGGGAATTGTACCAGGCGTGGGGTTACGGCAGTGTGGCGCCGGGGAGTGAACGGGAACGCAATCGGTCCACTTTCCAACGGCCGGCGAAACAATCTTGATTCGACTAATCTCGATAAGGCAAACAATAGATTTGTATTTGACACAGAAGATTTGCCGCAGTTCAATGTTTGACGGCTTCCGAAGTGACGCCCGTTGCCGGCGCACGACCCGGGCACGGAGTACCGCGTCACACGGCGGCCGCTCCGCCGCCCCGCGCGGGGTGGCTCACCTCCGACCGCACGGTGTCCCCATGCTGACGCGACGCACGGTGCCCCCGGCCCTGGCCGCCGTCCTGCTCGCCGCCCTGGCGGCCGGTCCGCCGACCCGCGGGCAGGACCCACCTCCTCGGCCCGCGGGGGCCGGGGTGACGCCCGCGGCCCCCGCCGGGCTGACGCCGGCCGACGTCCAGCAGTGGTACACCACCTCCCAGGGGAACGAAATCTACCCCTACGCCTTCTTCCGCGCGCTGAACGACCTGGCGACCGGGAAGCCGTTCGCCGAGAATCTCGGCCGATTCGGCCTACTGGACAACCCCCAGAGCCCGGACAAGATGCCGGCCGGGCTGACCGTCGAGGTGACCCGGGATCTCCGGTTCCTCGGGGTGCGGATGGTCGGGGTGACCTGCGCCGCCTGCCACACCGGGCAGCTCGACCTCGGCGGGAAACCGGTCATCCGGCTCATCGGCGGCCAGAGCCTGTTCGACTTCACCTCGTACGTCGGTTCACTCGCCCTCAACACCAAGGGGACGGTCGAGAGCCCGGAGCAGCTGTTCGACTTCCTCAAGCGCCTGTTCGCCCAGGCCGACACCCAGGCGGCCGCCGACGCCGCCGGCCTGGGCCGGACGTCGCCGGCCTTCCGGCGGGCGGTGGTGGCCGCGCTCGACCGCCGCGACGGGGCGGCGGGGTTCGACGCGGAACTGCGGAGCGAGATCGCCACCCTGGCCGCAGCCCAGAAGGGCCGCCCGGCCCCCAGCCTGCGGGACGGCCCGGTCACCGTCGCGGCCGACCCGGACGTGCTCCGCGCGGCCAAAGACGTCCAGACCGGTGGGTCCGCCGCCCTCACCGCCGACGTGAAGGGCAAGATCAGCGCCCTCCGGGCGCGCCTCCTCGGCGACGTCCGGCTGAAGGTCGGCGACGTGAAGCGGCTTCTCGCCGCGGTCCCGGCCGCCGGCAGCCCGCTGTCCGACGTGGCGGGTGAGGACCGCCGCACGACCCTACTCGGCGGGCTCGGGGACATCGCCGACACCATCGCCCTCCTCTACGCCCGGTACGAGTACCTCACGGCGATCGCCTCGGCCCACGGGGGCGGCGGGGCCGGCACGGCCCCGCTGTTCGGCCGCCTCGACGCGTTCGGCGGCGCCCGCAACGTCCTGTTCTCGGAGTCCGCGCGGCCGACGACCGCCCCGGTCAGCTACCCCCACCTGTGGGGAATCGCCCAACTGTCGTGGTTCCACTGGGACGCGAACGACACCTCGGCGATCGAGCGGAACGTCGGCGAGGCGGTGGCGACCGGGGCGGCGACGGTCTTCTCGCCCGGGCCGTTCCAGTACCTCTCGACCGTCCGGGTCGGGAACATCGAGGCGCTGGAAGCCCTGGCCGGGCAGTTCGTCCCGCCGGAGTGGCCGGCGGAGGCGTTCGGGTCGGTCGACGCCGACAAGGCGAAGAAGGGCGGGGCGATCTACGCGGCGAAGTGCTCCGCCTGCCACCCGGCCCCCCCGCCCCCCGGGCAGAAGACGCCGGACCTGCTCTACCCCCTGAGCGTGATCGGGACGGACCCGAACCGGGCGCTCAACTTCGCCGTGCCGCTGAAGGACGGCACCCCGTTCTTCCAGGCTCTGGGGAACGTGTCGCAGGCGATCGTGAACGCGAACGGCGGGACGGCCCCGCCGGGCATGTCGTGGCGGGCGACGAAGGAGTACGCCGGCCGGCCACTGCGGGCGCCGTGGGCGACCGCCCCGTTCCTGCACAACGGGTCGGTCCCGACCCTGTACCACCTGCTCCTGCCGCCGGCCCAGCGGCCGGCGTCGTTCCCGGTCGGCCACCGGGAATACGACCCGCGCCGGCTCGGATTCGTCACCGAGCTGCCCGGGGCCCCGCCGGCGGTGTTCGACACGACCGTCTCCGGCAACCACAACACGGGGCACGCCGGCCCGCAGTACGGCACGGAGCTGAGCGAGGACGAGCGGTGGCAGTTGCTGGAGTACCTGAAGACCCTCCGGTGACCCGCCCCGAGCGACCCGCAGCCGGCCCCGATCGGGGCCGGTTTTCTTGTTCGTTGTCAAAGTGTGCCACCACCCGCACCACGGTAGTGTCTCAGTTTGGTGGGACCGGCATCCCGTCGGTCTGGGCAATGACCGGCGGGACGCCGGTCCCACCAAACTGAGACATCACCCGCACCACCAACGGGTTGCCGCCGAGCCCCGGTTCGTGGTAGACTTGCTTCCCCGCCGACTCTCCCCGCCAGTACCGGCCTCCGCGCCGCGTTCCCAACCTGCCAGCCGAAGGGCACCTCATGCCCCCTTGCCGCGACTACCTCCGCCGCCCCACCCGCCGCCGTGTCCTCGAAGCCGGTACGCTCGGTGCGTTCGGGCTCGGTCTGCCGACGCTACTCGCGCGCGACTCGATGGCCGGCCCGGCGCCGCGGGCGAAGGCGTGCATCGTCCTGTTCATGTGGGGCGGGCCGAGCCACGTCGACACGTGGGACCCGAAGCCGGACGCGCCGCGCGAGATCCGCGGCGAGTTCGCCAGCGTGCCGACCAGCGTTCCCGGGCTGCGCATCTCCGAGCACTTCCCCCGGCTGGCGACGCTCGCCCACCGCTACACCGTCGTGCGGAGCATGACGCACACCGACCCGGCGCACCTGTCGCCGGTCCACCACCTGTTCACGGGGCGGGTGGCGCCCGTGCCGAACTCGGACGCCGCCCCCGCGACGCGGAACGACTCACCGCACCTCGGCGCCGTGCTGGCGAAGCTCCGCCCGTCGGCGGCCGGTGTTCCGACCGCGGTCACGCTGCCGTGGCAGGTGTCGCACCCGTCCGCACCCGGCGGGACCGCCCCCGGGCAGCATGCCGGCTGGCTCGGCGCCGGGTACGACCCGTTCGTTGCCAGCGGAAACCCGAGCGCCCCGGGGTTCGGCGTCGCCGGGCTCGGTGCGGTTGGAGATGTCACCACGAGCCGGACCGACCTGCTGCGGGCGCTGGACACGCGCGGCGCCGACCCGGCGCACTTCGGCCCGGTGCGGGCGAAGGCGCTCGACCTGCTCACGTCCGGGAGGGTGGCGGGGGCGTTCGACCTGTCTCGCGAGCCGGACCGTATCCGCGACCACTACGGCCGGCACCCGCACGGGCAGAGCTGCTTGCTCGCGCGCCGGCTGGTCGAGGCCGGAACCCGGCTGGTGTGCGTGAACTGGCCGGACGACAAGCAGTCGTTCTGGGACACGCACGGGAACAACTTCCCGTCACTGAAGCGCCGGTTGATGCCGCCCGCCGACGCCGGGTTCGCGGCGCTGCTCGAAGACCTGGCTGCCCGCGGGATGCTCGACGAGACGCTGGTGGTGTGGGTCGGCGAGTTCGGCCGCAACCCGCGCGTGGACAACGGCGGCGGGCGCGAGCACTGGCCCGGCTGCTACTCGGCCGTCCTCGCCGGCGGCGGCGTCCGCGGCGGCGCGGTGTACGGGTCGAGTGACAAGATCGGCGGCCGCCCGGCGTCGAACCCGACCTCGCCGGCGGACCTGACGGCGACGATCTACCACGCCCTCGGGTTCGACCCCGAGATGATGCTCCCCGACCGGCTGAACCGCCCGCTGCCGTTGGCTGACGGCAAGCCGCTCACGGCGCTGTTCGGGTGATGCCGGCCGTGGCGAACGGCCGGCGTGAGCCGGCTGGTCGGTGGTACGGGTGCCCGAGCGGACCACCCGGGGGACCGGTTGCCGTCCTATAGGAGGTTGTGCGCGCCGTGTGCGCCCCCGGACTTCGCGGTAGATGGTGCCCCCCACCCCGCGGCGAAGCGCCGCGACCCTCCCCCTCAGCGGGGGGAGGGTGGGCGTGATCTGCCCGCCTCGGCTCGCTCCCGCGCCGCGTGGGTGAGACGTGACGAGGGGTCGGGTGTCCTCCACCCTCCCCCCGCTGAGGGGGAGGGTCGCGGCGCTTCGCCGCGGGGTGGGGGGCACCATCTACCGCGAAGTCCGGGGGCGCACACGGCGCGCACAACCTGCGGACCAATAAGCGCCTGACACAACGATCAGTCAGCTCACACCGCCCGTTCGCCTTCCTGTCGCGCCTCAACTCGCTCCACTTCCGCTGCGCTCGTTTTCCGACCGACACGTCGCACCCGGTTCGTGAACTACAGTCCGGGTGTCCCCACGTCCCAGGGAACGAGTCATGGCCAAGCAGTGCGAGGGGTGCGGGTTCTACTCCGCGTCCAACGATCCGACCTCGTGCCCGGAGTGCGCCGGCACCCTGAAGTTCACCTTCCTCCCGCCCGCCGGGAAGAACGCCGCCCCGATCGCCGGCCTCCCCACGGACCCGGTCAACGAGCTCTCCCGCCGCCACCGCGCCGACGGCGGCAGTCGCATCCACTGGGGGCTGGTGAAGGCGATCTGCGTCGCGCTGGTCACGGTCACGATCATGGGGGTGCGGTTCTACCTGCGCCAAGAGGCGCGGGACGAGCGCGAGGCGCAGCAGACTGCCGCGGTAGACAAGATCCGCCCGGGGATGCACATCTCGCAGGCGGCCCGGCTGCTAGAGACCGGGTCGAACATGCCGAAGTGGCGCGGCTCCACCCGCCACGACTTCGACCCGGACGACGACTCGGACGGGTCGATGGACGTGAACGACGGGCGGAACGACCTGAAAATCACCTGGCGGAACGGGTACGTCACGTCGGTCGAGCGGGCCGGCGGTTCGGGCGGGACGCGGCGCCGGGCGACCGTGGTAACCGCCGATCCGGACGAGGACGACGACGGCGGAATTACCGACCCGCAGACGGGCGAGGTGACGCACCCGGCGGAACGGGTCATTGCCCGTCCCGACGGCGGCCGCTAGCATACTCCCGGTTCCGACGAACCCGCCCGGGTCAGGACGTGTCCGGGCGACGGAGCGGTGCTCGAGTGGTTGAAGAGGCGGCACTGGAAATGCCGTATACGGTTTCCCCGTATCGAGGGTTCGAATCCCTCCCGCTCCGCTGGTTCGTCGCACAACACTTCGCGGTGACGCGCACCAAGAAGCAGCCACAACTTCAGTCCGACCCGCTTCACCACTGCCGTTGAACGGGGTACGGGTCGAAGGCCGTGTCGGCGCTGACGACCGACATTCCCTCGACGATGGCCTGCGCGATGACGAGCCGGTCGAAGGGGTCGTTGTGGTGCCGGGGGAGCGTCACGAGCGGTTCGCAGTGCCGCGGTTCGACGGGGAGGACGGCAAAGCCATTGTCGAGTACGGCGTGCTGAACGAAATCGGGGAACGGTTCGGACAGGACGAGCTTCCCCGTCCCGAGCTTGATGGCGATTTCCCAGTAGGACGCGGGACTGACAAGCTTCTCGTTGGTGGGGTCGGCGATCAGGGCCAGCGCCGCCGCCGACAGTTTCGGGTTCGCCTCGTAGTACCAGATCAGCACGTGGGTGTCGAGCAAGAGCCTCACTCCACGTACTCCTTAAAGTCGTCAAGCAGGGCGTCGAAGTCCGGCGCCATGTAGAGCACCTTCCCCTTCCCGCGCCCGTACATCGGCACGCCCTTCGGCAACTCCGGCGGCAGCAGCCGGCCGACGGGCTTCCCCCCGCGGGTGATGACGACTTCCCCGCCGGAGGTCAGTTCGTCCAGCAGTTGGGGCAGCTTCGCCTGGGCTTCTTCGACGGTGAGTGTGGACATGGTTCCTCCTCCTGCCGTCAGAATACCGCAACCGCCCCGCCAGTTCACGGCTTCTCCCGGTAGTCTTGGCGAGCGGCGGGCTCACGCCCGCCGCTCGCCAAGTCGTTACGCCTTCCCGAGTGCCTTCAGCAGCCGGGCGGCGTAGTCCGGTCCGGTCCCCGTGTCCTCGTGCTTGAAGAAGACGAACGTCTCCGCCCATCCGGCGTCCGTGACCCGCTTCGCCCACTCCGCGAGCGTCGCGTCGGTGTAGTCGAGCCGACGCAGGCGGAGATAGCCCCAGTCGGCGGTCGCCACGAACGGGACTTCCAGGTCGTCCGTTTCCTCCGCGACGCACAGCGCCACGCGGCGGGCGCGGAGCAGCGCGGTGACTTCGTCGTCGAACCAAGAGGCGTGGCGGAACTCGACCGCCGCACGGCACGTCGCCGGGAACAGCGCGAGGAAAGCGTCGAGCCGCGGCACGTCCTTCTTGAAGTTCGGCGGCAGCTGGAACAGCACCGGCCCGAGCTGATCGCCGAGCGTGGCCGCCGCGTCGAGGAACGTCGCCAGCGGCTCGTCGGCGTCGCGCAGCCGCTTGAAGTGCGTGATCTCCTGCGGCGCCTTGAGCGCGAAGCGGAAGGCGGCCGGCACTTGCCCGGCCCAGCCCGCCAGGAGCGCCGGGTCGGGCGTCTTGTAGAAGGAGTTGTTGATCTCGACCGTGCGGAACCGCCCGGCGTAGAACCCGAGCATGTCCTTCGCCGCGATCTTCGTGGGGTAGAACCGCCCCTTCCACTTCGGGTACGCGAACCCGCTCGTGCCGACGTGGACGGTCATACGCGGTTTCCGGCGGGGTACGGTTCGGAAGAGTGGTGGAGGGTAATCAGGGTCTGGTTTGGTGTCAAACTCGGAACGTGCGGAAATCTCGGACGGAGGATTGACGCCGAAACGGGTCGTGGTAGACTCAAACCCGAACAATCGTTTCGGTTGGCCATGACTCGCGCCCTCCCCCGACTGCCAGTCCGCGCCGTCGCCACAGCTCTGCTGCTGGCCGCGGGGCTGTTCGGCCCCGGCGGGCGCGCCGAGGCCGGCTGCGGCGACTACGTCGTGATCGACGGCCAGCCGGTCGCCGGTCACGACGCGGGCCGCGTTCCCGGCGAGCCGTGCCACGGGCCGAACTGCTCGCTCCGCGAGTGCCCGCCGCAAGCTCCGCTCGTGCCACCGACAAACCCGAGCCCCGCGCCAAAGGACCGCTCGGCGAGCGTCATCATTGCCGCCGACCCGTCCCCGGGGTTCGATGAGCCGGTCGCACTTGCGAGCCGTCACCCCGTCCGCCGCCCCTCCGACACGTTCCACCCACCTCGATCGGTCTGACGCTGCCGAGACATGCCCCCCTGCGCGCCGCGCAGAAGGTCCGTCCCGCGTGACCCGCGGCCGCCCGGCCGCACCCGTCGTCGCGTCGATTGCGTCAGTCCGTACACCCGTTCCGTCGGCCCGTGCCCCGCACGGGCCGACGGGTCGTGACTCTCCGACCGAGGTGGTCCTATGTCCATGCGCCGTCATGCCTTTACGCTGATCGAATTGCTCGTCGTCATCGCCATCATCGCCATCCTGATTGGTCTGCTTCTCCCCGCCGTGCAGAAGGTCCGCGAGTCCGCCGCCCGCATGAGCTGCTCCAACAACCTGAAGCAGATCGGGCTCGCCGCTCATGCCTACCACGACACCTACAACGGCCTGCCGCAGGGGCGCTCGCCGTCGAACGCCAAGTCGTTCTCAGCCCACGCCCAGGTGCTGCCGTTCATCGAGCAGGAGAACGCCAAGAAGCTGATCGACTTCACCCAAGCCTGGAACCACGCGAACAACGTGGCCGCCAAGGGGACGAAGATCAAGACTTTCGTCTGCCCGTCGGATGACACTTCGGCCGTCCCGGCGGACACGGCGCCGAACAGCTACCGGGCGAACGAGGGGACGATCGTGGCCATGTGGCAGGGGGCCAGCGACGCCAACGGGGTGAACACCGCCCTGCCCCCGAACAACGGCCCGTTCTTCTGCAACACCCCGTACCGGTTCGCGGACATCACCGACGGGACGAGCAACACCGCCGCGTTCAGCGAGCACGTCAGCGGCGACTACAGCAACAGCGTCGGGAGCGTGAAGAAGGACACGTTCCAGCCCGGCACCTACCCGGCGACGGCGGACGAGGCGGTGCAGCAGTGCAACGCCGTGGACCCGACCGACCTGACCAAGCAGGGCTACTCGAACGTGGGCGGCCCGTGGCTCTACGGCTACCACTCGACCACGAGCTACTGGCACATCGCCCCGCCGAACGGCCGGTCGTGCATGTTCCCGCCGAGCCGGATCGCCACCAGTGCCAACAGCAACCACACCGGCGGCGTGAACATCGTCCTGTGCGACGGGTCCGTCCGCTTCGTCCGCGACTCGCTCGACATCGCCACCTGGCGCGCCCTCGGCACCCGCAACGGTAACGAGGTCGTGGGCAACTATTGACCCTGACTCCAGGGATGGAGGGACTGAGGGACTCAGGGACAGAAGACACAGACACAAGCTCTTGTCCCTGAGTCCCTCAGTCCCTCAGTCCCTCCGTCTTCTCCACCCCCGAGGTCCCAGATGACTCCGCTCGCGCTCGCCGCGCTGCTCGTCGGACAGCCCGCGCCGTCGCCGGACCCGAAGCCGGTCCCGGCCACCCGCACCGAGATCAAGGCCGCGATGGAGGGCCACAAGACCGCCCGCCCGCGCATCCCGTTCCCGCCCGGCGAGGGCGAGGGGCCGTTCGCCAAGGTCAACAACGGCCGGTTCCGGGCCTACTACCTGCCCGCCGAGTTCCGCGACTTCGGGCTCGGCGGCCGCGGCGCCACGCCGGACACCGCCTCGACCCTCGACAACACGTTCAAGACGCGGCTGTTCTGGGTCGTGTCGCGGGTCAACAACTGCTACTACTGCCTCGGCCACCAGGAGTACAAGCTCTCCGGCGCCGGGCTCACCGACGACGAGATCGCCGCGCTCGACGGCGACTGGGACGCGCTCACGCCGAACCTCCGCGCCGCAGTGCTGTTCACGCGGCAGCTCACGGTCGCGCCGCACACCGTCACCCCGGCCGACGTGGCCGCGCTCGCCAAGCACTTCACCCCGAACCAGTGCAGCGAGATCGTGCTGGCGGTCGGCGGGTTCAACGCCATGAACCGCTGGACCGACGGGCTGAACATCCCCGGCGAGGCCGGCGGCGACTTCTTCGCCAAGGAGGGGAAGAAGGTGTCGTCGTTCAGCACGCCGGCGTCGCCGAAGTACGCCGATTTCATCTCGAAGGTCGCGGCGCTGCCGGAGAAGTGCGTGAAGGCGAGCCCGCCGGCGTGGCCGGCCCGGCCGAAGCTCGAGGACCGCGCCGCCGTCGAGGCCGCGTGGGCCGCCGCCCGCACGCCGCTCCTGCCCGTCGCCGCCGACGCCAAGGCGCTCGGGTTCGAGACCAACGCGCCGAACTGGGCGAAGGTGCTCGCGGTGTTCCCGGGGTCGATGAAGGGCCGCGCCGCCGGGCTGAAGGCGGGGATGGAGGCCGGGAAGCTGTCGCCGCGGCTGAAGGCCGGTGTCGCCTGGGTCGCCGCGCGTGAGGACCGCGCGTGGTACGCACTGGCCGTCGCCCGCGACCGCCTCAAGGCGACCGGGATGACCGACGACCAGGTCTTCGGCCTCGACGGCGACGCGGCGGCACTGCCGGAGAAGGAGCGGCGGGCGCTGGCGTTCGCGCGGAAGCTCTCCGCCGCCCCGGCGACGGTGACGGACACGGACGTGGAGACGCTGCGGAAGGAGTTCACCGACTTCGAGGTGGCCGAGCTCGTCCACCACGTCTGCAACGCCGCGTTCTTCGACCGCGTGACCGAGACGGCTCGGCTGCCGCTCGACCGGTAGTGGCCTGTTGCACCCGGTACGGCGACTGACCTTTTGGCGGACAGCCAGGCGAACGGCCGGCGTGAGCCGGCTGGTCGGTGGTAGGGGTGCCTGAGCGGACAACCGGGTGACCGGCTGCCGTTTCAGGCACCCCTACCACCGACCAGCCGGCTCACGCCGGCCGTTCGCCTGGGACACCGATCGATCGTCCCCGGTCATTGGTCGGCCATCGGTCCTTGGTCATTTGCTACACTACCGGCCCATGCGCCACACCCTGATCGTCCTCGCCGCTTTCGTCGTCATTACTGCGGTCGTCGTCGTCATTCAGATGCGCCGGCCGCCCGCGCCGCCCCCGCCCGACGGCCCGCCCCCGGTGCGCTTCACCGACGTGACCGCCGCCGCCGGCCTGCGCTTCACGCACACGAACGGCGCCACGCCGCGAAAATTCCTGCCCGAGACGATGGGCGGCGGGGTCGTCGTCCTCGACTTCGACAACGACGGCTGGCCCGACCTGTTCTTCCCGAACGGTCGTCCGTGGCCCGGCGAGCCCGGCCCGCTCCCCACGCAGGCGCTCTACCGCAACAACCGCGACGGCACGTTCGCCGACGTGACCGCCGCCGTCGGGCTGAACGTCACGCTGTACGCAATGGGCGCCGCCGCCGCGGACGTGGACGGCGACGGGTGGACCGACCTGTTCGTCGCCGCGGTCGGGGCGAGCAAGCTGTTCAAGAACGTGGCGGCGCCGACCGGCGGGCGGTGCTTCGCGGAAACGGACGCGGGCGTCGCCGGCGGTTCGGAGCTGCCCACGCCGTTCGACACGCACGCGCAGCCCATCCCCTTCCCCGCGTCGGCGGCGTTCCTCGACTACGACGGCGACGGCGACCAGGACTTGTTCGTCTGCCGCTACCTCACGTGGTCGCCGGCGGGCGACCTCGACATCCGGGCGGAACTGCCCGGCGGCGGGCGGGCCTACGTTCCGCCGACGCAGTTCCCCCCCGCCGACAACGTCCTCTACCGCAACCGCGGCGACGGCACGTTCGAGGACGCCTCCGAAGCCGCCGGCGTTCGCGTGCGCGACGCCGGGCAACCGGCCGGGAAGGCGCTCGGCGTGACGGTCTTCGACGCCGACCGCGACGGCTGGCCGGACCTCGTCGTGGCCTGCGACACCACGCGCAACCTGTTCTTCAAGAACGTCGCGGGGCCGAACGGGCGGCGGTTCGAGGAGGCGGCGATGCCGGCCGGACTAGCCACCACCGACGGCCGCCCGCGCGGCGGCATGGGGGTCGACGCCGCGTACCTCGCCCCGGACCGCTTCGCGGTCGTCATCGCCAACTTCACCAACGAGCCGGACACGCTGTTCGTGTCGTCGGCGCCCGGCCGGTTCGCCGACGCGGCGCTCGCGGCGGGGCTCGCCGGGCCGAGCCGGGCGCCGATGAAGTTCGGCGCGCTGTTCCTCGACTTCGACCTCGACGGCCGCCCCGACCTGCTCACCTGCAACGGCCACCTCGAGCCCGACATCGCCGCCGCCCGCCCCGGCGAGACGCACCCGCAGGCCGCGCAGCTGTACTGGAACGCCGGCGACACCTTCACCCCGATTGGCCCCGACCACGCCGGCCCGGACCTGTTCCGCCCGCTCGTCGGCCGCGGCTGCGCCACCCTCGACTACGACGGCGACGGCGACCTGGACGTCGTGCTGGTCGCGTGCGGCGGCCCGGCCCGGCTGTTGCGGAACGACGTGAAGATCGCGAACCTGCCGCTCCGCCTCGACGTGCCGGCCGGGAGCGAGGTGACGGTGACGGCGTGGGGGAAGGAGCACCGCGCCTACGCCACGCCGGCGCGCGGCTACCTCAGCCAGTCGGAGGGCGTGGTGACGGTCGGGCTGGGGCCGGGGGTGCTGGAGAAGGTCGCGGTCCGCTGGCCGCACCCGGCAGGCGGAACGGCCGAGTTCACGAACCTGTCGCTCGGCGGCGTGTCGCGGCTGCGGCCGGGGAAGGCGGCGGAAAAGGTGCGCTGAGGCGATGTTCGGACGCTTCGTAGGTCGGGTCGAGTCTTCGAGACCCGACGCGGCAGCGCGGGAGAGTGATGGGTAAAATGGGGCACTCGAAACCAAGGGGGTTCGGGTTTTCGTCCGCCGTCGTTCGATATCGTATCGCCGCGTCGGGTCTCGAAGACTCGACCCGACCTACGAGGGGCCGACAGGAGGTATCCGCCGGTGTCGTGGTACGTGACCATCCGGTCGGATGTCAACTACTCGCACTCCGCGGTGACCGCCCCGCTGGTGGGGTTCCTCGCCGGGATGCCGGAATTGCAGCAGATCGGACCGGCGATGTTCGGGGCCGCGGCCGACCAGCCATGGGTCGTGGTGATCGTGGCCGCCTGTGATCCGTCCGGCAACTATGCCTCCGACGGGGCGGCCCCTCCCGCGGTGAACGTGGTCGAACTGGTCTGCTCGGACTTTGCCGACCCCGGATGGTACGAGAGCGTGTCCGGCCGGATCGCCGAGTACCTCGGCTGGTCGGCGTTCGACGATCACGAGGGGCAGCAGGTGTGGCCGCCGGAAGCCCCGCCTACTCCACAACCTCGGTGAAGATGCGGTCGAAGCGGTCGGCGCAGGCGGCGAAGGCGGTCATCAGGCCGGGGTCGAAGTGGCCGGGCGAGCCTTCGGTCATCACCCCCACGGCCTCGGCGTGCGTCATCCCCGGCTTGTACACCCGCCGCGCCCGCAGGGCGTCGTACACGTCGCACACCGCCAGCAGCCGCGCCGCCAGCGGGATCGACTGGCCCGACAGGCGGTCCGGGTAGCCGGTCCCGTCCCAGCGCTCGTGGTGGCTGCGGGCGATGTCGATCGCCGTCTGGAGGAACCCGAGCGCGAACGGGTGCTCGTCGGCGACCGCCCGCAGCGTCTCGGCGCCGATCGTCGTGTGCGCCTGCATCGTCGCCCGCTCCTCGGCGGTCAGCGGGCCGGGCTTGTTGAGGATGCCGTCCGGCAGCGCCGCCTTGCCGATGTCGTGGAGCGGGGCGGCGTCTTCCAGGTTGTGGACGAACACCGGGTCGATGACCGGCGCGAACCCGGGCAGGTCGGCGGCCGCCTCGGCCAGCACCCGGGCGTACCGCTGGAGCCGCATCAGGTGGGCGCCGGTCTCCTTCGACCGGTGCTCGATCAGCTTGGCCATCGCCAGCACCAGCCCGCCGCGGGCGTGGACCAGTTGCCCCTCCCGCGCCGCCACCGTCTCCTCGAGCTCGGCGTTCACCGTCTGGAGGCTGCGGTTGAGGCGGTCGGAGCGGTCCTGGGCGGCCTTCAGCCGGAGGGCGGCCTTCACCCGGGCGCGGAGCTGAACGGTGCTGAACGGCTTGGTGAGGTAGTCGTCGGCGCCGGCGAGCATGTTGCGCGACAGGTCGTCGCCGCTGGCCGACCCGGAGAACATGACCACCTTGAGGTTCGGCGCCGGCGGGTTCTGCCGGAGCCGGCGGAGGACTTCTTCCCCGTTGCAGCCGGGGAGGTCGATGTCGAGGAGGACGAGGTCGTAGTTGCGGCGGGCGGCGGCGGCGATGGCGTCCGGGCCGGTGCCGACCTCCTCGCACAGCAGTCCATCGGCCCCGAGTGCGAACCGGCACAGCCGGCGGATGTCCGGCTGGTCGTCCACGATCAGGACGCGGTTGGCCGGGGCGTCGCCGTTTGCGAGTGGGGCGGGGCGGGGGATCGGGGTGTCCGCCGGTTGGCGCGCCGCGGTCATGGCGATCCGGTCGGGGGTCTGGGGGCGGAGCGCGGACTGGCCCACGGCGGGAGCGCCTCCTGGCGCGCGGTCGGGTGCGGTCTGGCAGAGTCTCAGTTTGGTGGGACCGGCGGGACGCCGGTCCCACCAAACTGAGACACCACCTGCGGTCTGGGTCGATTCTAATTCAGATGGGGCCGGACAACAGGCACGGACGGGCAAAAACCTACAATCCGTATCCACACATTCGTTCGGTTTTTGCCATTCCGCCCAGTTTTCGCGCCTCGCCCAAGCTCCTCACCGCCTCAGCACCGCCGTCGCCTCATCGGCTGTCAGGGAAATCCCGCACGTCGGGCCGGTGTCCGCCAGAATCTTCTGTGCTAGCACACGATTCAGGGGCGCCAGGATGTCGAAGTGGTCGCCGCCTCGGACGGTCACGAACGTCACCTTCGGGTTCGTGTTCCCTCGCTCCATCGTAGCCAGGCAGCGGGAGTTCGGCGACTGCGCCCCTTCCACCACGATGGTCGTGGACGTGATCGAGCCGAGCCACTTCCCCGGCGAGCGGATCTCGACCTCCTTCGCGTCGGCCGTGTTGAACCCGGCGTACTCGTTCGGGTAGTTGGTCGGGGTGTCCACCGGGCCGAACGAGAACACGGCGCGGAACGTGTCCGAGTACTCGGCGGTCAGCAGCGCTACCGTACCACCGGTGCTGTGCCCGCCGAGGTAGACGCGGTCCGGGTCCACGTAGGGGAGGGTGCGGAGGTAGGCGGCACACGCCACCACGTCGTCGAGCTCGCCGTAGTAGAACTCGCGCCTCCCCGGGTTGTCGTTCCCGCCGCGGAGCGACGGGATCATCAGAACCACGCCGGCGTCGCGGTACTGCTGCGCGGTCTGGTCGTTCTTCGCGTCCTGGCGGCCCCACACCGGGCCGATCGAGTTGCAGTCGCCGCCGGTGACCCAGACGATCGCCGGGTGCGTCACCCCGTCGCGCGGGTCGGGGGTGACGTAGGCGGCGAGCTTGCCGACCTCCGCGTCGTACCGGGTGAGGCGGAACACGCCACGCGGCGGCTGGTCGGGCGGGCCGTCCTCGCCGCCGCGGGCGGACGCCGGGAGCCTGGTCTTGAACCCCTTGCGCGCCTCGGCGAGGGTCTTCTCCTTGAACTCGGCGGGCGTGGACCCGCCCCCACCGAACCTGCCGCACCCGACGACGGAAACCGCGACCAGCAGACCGACGGCGGCGAATCGCACGGCGAAGTCCTCGGGCGTGAAGGGCCGTCCGAACGATAGCACCACCGGCCGGCGCGGGCAACCGATGGGCGGTTCATGAGAACTTCAACACCCCCTTGCGGTTCGGCGACCGTCGCGTCAAAATCGGTCCGCCCTGCACTCGCACGCCCCTACGTGACTCGCCCGCCCCTACGTGGTGGTCCCGCCTCAACTCCCCGCCGAGGTGACCATGGCCCGCTCCCGCCGCGCCTTTACGCTCATCGAGCTGCTGGTCGTCATCGCCATCATCGCCATCCTGATCGGGCTGCTGTTGCCCGCCGTTCAGAAGGTCCGGGAGGCCGCCGCCCGCGCCAAGTGTACCAACAACATGAAGCAGATCGGCATCGCCCTCCACTCCTTCCACGACCGGAACAACCGGTTCCCGACCAGCGAGTTCCACGACAACGGGACGAAGCCGGCCCGGTGGGGGTGGATCCCCCGGGTCATGGCCGACGTCGAGCAGACGGCCGTGTTCAACGGGCTGACGTTCACCGTCCACGGGTGGCAGGCGAACAACTACACCCTCCTCAAGGAGAAGTTCCCGCTGTTCCTCTGTCCGTCCGACCCGTTCGCCGACCAGACCCGGGAGGAGGAGGGGTTTGCCGGCCCCACCTGGGTGCTGTCCCAGGCCGACTACGCGACGGTCGCCGGCGACTACAAGAATTCCGGCGGGGTCGGCCAGTCGCCCGACTACGGCAACCTCAACTACACGACTGCCAGCTCGAACCGGGGGATGATGTGCCGGTGGGGGTACTCGGCCCGGTTCGCGGACGTGACCGACGGGCTGTCGAACACGTTCGCCGTCGGCGAGTGCGTCGGGGCGTTCTGCATCACCCAGAACCTGCTCAGCCAGAGCTGGGGGACGACCGCGTACCCGATCAACTACATGAACCAGTCGCTGGCCGCCAACCTGCCGACCCAGGCCAACCCGCGGTGGGACGAGTCGATCGGGTTCCGCAGCTACCACACCGGCGGGGCGAACTTCCTCCTGGGCGACGGGTCGGTCCGGTTCGTCCGCGACTCGATCGACGGTCCCACGTACCGCGCCTACGCCTCGATGGCCGGCGGCGAAGCCCTGTCCCTGTCGAACTGACCCCTCCCGCGGAGTCCGCCCGTGCGCATGCCCGTCCGCCTCGTCCCCCTCCTGGTCCTGCTCGCCGGCTGCTCCGGCGGGCCGAAGCTGGCCAAGGTGACCGGCACGGTGACCCTGGACGACAAGCCGCTCCCGCGCGGCACCCTGACGTTCGAGATGCCGGGGCAGCGCCCGGCCACGGCCACCGTCGTTGACGGGAAGATCACGGAGGCGACCACCTTCGCCCCCGGCGACGGGGTGCCGGTCGGGAAGCACAAGGTGGCGGTCAGCGCGACCATCGACCCCGGCCCGGCCACCTCGGCCAACCCCGGGGACGCGTCGCGGCCGAGCGGCGGGAACTACATGGGCGGGAAGTCGCTCATCCCGGCGAAGTACAACAACCCGGACACGTCCGGCCTGACCGCCGAGGTCGGCCCCGGGGAGACGGCCCTCAAGTTCGAGCTGAAGTCGGCGCCGTGAACCGCCGGATGTAGTCGGCCGCGGCCAGGGTGCTCAGCCCGGCTGCGAGCCCGAGCAACCATGTCGGCGCCGACCCCCACCCCGCCAGCACGAGCAGCAGCGCGAACTGGGCCGCTGTTGCCCCTTTCCCGGCCCACGTCGGGGCCATCCCGCGGTAGGCCATCCATTGTCTGCGCGCCGCCACCCAGCCGACGCCCACCAACACCGTCAGGTCGCGCGACGCCACTGCCACCGCCCAGCCGGGCGGCGAGCGCCCCCTCCGCGAGCAGCGTGACCACGAGAACCAGCACGAACGCCTTGTCGGCGAGCGGGTCGAGGAGGCGGCCGAGCGTGCTGTGCGCGTTCCAGCGGCGGGCGAGGTGGCCGTCGAGGAAGTCGGAGATCACCGCCGCCGCGATGAGGGCGACGCGCCCCTCCGGCCCGGCGAAGGGGAACGCCGCGGCGAGCGGCAGCCGGGCGGCCGACAGGAGGTTCGGCAGTTGTCGCAGGGCGCGGGCCACGACCGGACCGTTGACGCCGGGGCCGGGGGGCGGAAGATGCGTCTCACCAGGCCCGCTCACGTCCCGTTCTCGCCGGAGGTATTGCCGTGTCGCAAAAGGTCGCCCTCGTCACCGGTTCGGCCACCGGCGTCGGCCGGGCGTGCGCCGTGCGCTTCGCCAAGCTCGGGTTCGCCGTCGCCGTCAACTACTCGAAGTCCGAGGCGGACGCCGCCGAAACGGCGGACCTCGTCCGCGCCGCCGGCGCCCCGGTGAAGGTTTATCGCGCGAGTGTCGGCGACGACGCCGCCGTCCGCGCGATGGTGGCGGACGCCGTGGCGGTGTTCGGCGGGCTGGACGTGCTCGTGAACAACGCCGGCACCACGCACTTCGTCCCGCACCCCGACCTCGACGCGCTCACCGATGCGGTGTGGGACGACATCTTCCAGGTGAACGTGAAGGGCGCGTTCTACGCCTGCCGGGCGGCGCTGCCGCACCTAACCACGCGGCGCGGGAACATCGTGAACGTGACGAGCGTGGCGGGGCTGAGCGGCCAGGGGAGCTCGATCCCGTACTGCGCGAGCAAGGCGGCGCTGAACTGCGTGACGCTATCGCTGGCGCGGGCGTTCGGCCCGGCGGTGCGGGTGAACGCCGTCGCCCCCGGCCCGATCCTCACGCGCTGGCTCGCCGGCCGCGAGGCGCACGTCGCCAAGTTTCTGGAGCAGGCCCCGCTCGGCCGCGCCGCCGACCCCGACGACATCGCCGACGCCGTGGTTTACCTGGCGACCGGCACGACGCTCACGACGGGTCAGGTGCTCGTGGTGGACGGCGGGCGGACGATGTAGCGGGTGGTGGGAACCTTGGCGAACGGCCGGCGTGAGCCGGCTGGTCGCCAGGCACCATGCCTCATACACGATCCGGCTGAGGGTGTCTGGTAGGCCGGGTTTTCAGGCCAACGGCCTGAGATTCGATAGCCCGGGGCAACGCCCCGGGGAACCACGCCCGCGGTGTTTGTGGGGGGGTACGGCGGTGCGGCGAGTGCGATGCGGTGCGGCGAGTGCGATGCGGCTGTGACACCGCGGGCGGGGCTCCCCGGGGCGTTGCCCCGGGCTATCGAATCTCACCCCTTCGGGGTGAAGAGGAGCGATTCGTCCGGTGGGACCGGAACAGACACCCTCAACCGGACCGTGTGTGAGGCGCCACCGGCGAGCTTACACCCGCCGTCCGCCGAATACTTCACTTCTTGAACGCCTCGTACACCTCCGCCACCTTCCCGCTCGTCACGTCGCCGGTATGCGCGTAGACCCCGAAGCGGTACGTCAGCGACTTCCCCTTCTCCAGCCGCACGAGGTCGGTCTTCCCCTTCTGCGACGGGAAGCCGCTGTGCTCGCGGGCGAACGGGTTCGCCGCCATGAGCCCGTAGGCGCGGGTGTGCCACGCGGATTTCGTCGGGTTGCTCGGGTGTGCGAACACCGCCAGCCCCACCGCCTTCCCGCCGACCGTGCCCGAGTAGTCGTTCCACTCGGCGAGCCGCCCCCACAGCGGCAGGTTGTCCTTCGTGCCCGCCTTCGCCGGCGCGCCGGCCGACGGCGTCACCGTGCCGCCGTCCTTCGCCACCGTCCGCAGGTCGTCGTGGACGCGGACGCCGAACGAGCCCTCCTTCGTGTCGCCGAACGTGATCGGGTAGTCGTTGGCGACCAGGTCGCAGGTGAACGTGAACAGCCGCCCCTCCGGCGTCTCGCGGAACGTGATCGTCCGCTTCTCATCGAGGATCTTCTCGCCGTCCGCGGTCAGCCATGCGTTCAGCGTCACGACGGTGACGGTGCCGGGGGCGGTCGTCTCGGCGACGGTGACCTTCGTGCAGCGGATGGTGCCGTGGCGCTTGCGGCCGTCCTTGTCCTTCGCCTCGCTCCAGAAGTCCACGCCCTTGTCGCCCTTGACCGCCGACGGCGTCTTGATCGCCAGCCCCTCGGGGATCACGTCGCCGTGGCAGAACCACACCGACTTCTGGTGGACGTGGTCGGTGGTGGCGTCGGACGCACCGACCTTGATCGGCCAGGCGCGGGTGACCGGCGTGCCGCCCGGCGCCGCGACCGGCCACAGGAACGGCTTCGCCACCGTCGGCGCGGTGTGGTACTTCGCCACCACCTCGCTCCCGGAGCGGAACTCGACGCCGTCGGCGGTCAGGACGGCGGACACCTGTGCGGAAGCGACCGGCGGCGCGGCGAGGAGGGCGAGCGCGGCGAGCAGGCGGCGGGACATGGCGGGAGCCCTGCGGGGGAGGGAACGCGGTGTAGTGTACCGCCGCGCGGAGTGTGGGTGCGAGTGCGAGTGTGAGGAAACCTTGGTTCCCCGGCCTTCCCTCGCACCCACACTCGCACTCGCACGCCGCGCGGCGGTAAACTATCCGCATGGGAAACGGCAAGAAGAAGGTGCGCGTCGACCTGCGGAAGAACCGGGCGAAGCCGCCGCGCGGCAACGACCTGACGCGCGCCTTCCAGCAGGACGCCGCCGCCGCCGGCGACGCCGCCTCCGGCGAGCGGGTGCGCGCCAAGGGCGACCTGTCGCGCAAGCGCACGCTGGTGGTGGACGACGCCGCCGACGCGATGCCGGCGGCCGACGCGGCGTGCGTCCGCGGGCGGGTGCTGCGCGTCCACGGCCTCGCGTCGGTCGTGGAGGCCGACGACGGCCGCGTCTTCCGCTGCGCCGTCCGCCGCCTCCTCAAGTCGCTCAGCACCGACGAGCGGAGCGTGGTGACGACCGGCGACGTGGTGTGGGTTCGCCCGGCGTCAGGGGACAGGGGGCAGGAAACAGGGGGCGGGGGACAGGGGACAGGGGACAGCGAGCTTCCGGGCTCCGGCTTGTCTCCTGGTTCTCGTCCCCCGTCTCCCGTCCAAGAAGGGATGATCGAGCGCGTCGAGCCGCGGCACGGCGTACTCACCCGGGCGAGCCGCCGCCGGGAACACGTGCTGGTGGCGAACGTCGATCAGCTCGCCGTCGTGATCTCGCTCGTGCAGCCGGACCTGAAGCCGCACCTCATCGACCGCTACCTCGCCGCGGCGCAGAAGGGCGGGCTCGCGCCGGTGCTCTTGCTCAACAAGGCCGACCTCGCCGACCCCGTCGCGCTCCAGCCGCTCGTCGGGTTCTACGCGCAGGTCGGCGTGCCGGTGATCCTCACCAGCGCCGCGACGGGCCTCGGCGTCGGCCGCCTGCGCGAGCTGCTGCGCGGGCGCGCCACCGTGTTCTCGGGGCAGAGCGGCGTCGGGAAGTCGTCGCTGCTGAACGCCGTGCAGCCGGAGCTGGCGCTGAAGGTGAAGTCGGTGAGCGAGGTGAACGAGAAGGGCCGCCACACCACGACGTACTCGCAGCTCATCCGCCTGGACGCCGGCGGGTGGGTGGTGGACACGCCGGGCGTCCGCCAGCTCGCGCTGTGGGACACGATCCCGGAGGAAGTTGAGGGATACTTCCCCGAATTCCGCCCGTTCGTCCCGCTGTGCGCGTTCCCCGACTGCTCCCACACCCACGAGACGGGTTGCGCCATCAAGGCCGCCGTCGCCCGCCGGCAGCTGAGCGAGCGGCGGTACTTCAGCTACATGGGGATGTTCCGCGGCGCCGGGGAAGAATGACTAATGACACCCCGCGTCGGACCCGGCAAACGGCCGGGGTGAGCCGGCTGGTCGTTGGTACGGTGGCCTGACACGGCGATCGGTCACCCACGTGGTCCGGTCGGGCACCCGGACCAACGACCAGCCGGCTCACCCCGGCCGTTCGCCCCGTCAGGGTTCGCACGCGATATCGACCGATCGACGGACCATTGGTGGGCCGTTGGTCATTGGCCCTTCCCGCACGACGTTTCGCCCGCGCGCAAGTCAGGTCCGTGTCCGCCGACTTCATCGGATTCCGAGTCGGTCTGCCTAACCGTTAGATTCGGCCCATCTTTAACCCGCACAACAAGCCGCGCCTCGCGAACGGGCACAACCCGCGCACATCGTTGGCACGCGCAGACCCGGAGAACACAGCGCAGCTTAGCGACATTTTCCACCCCCCGCGCCCCGGTTCGATTTCCCATTCCCCCCAGGCGCGTCATTATCTCGGTAAGCACCTCGGGACCGGCCGCTGTGGTTGCCGCGACGAACGGAAGGTCGCGACGGCGGTGGGCGGGGGTGCCGGATCGGTCCGGATACAGAGTGAGGGAAGCCATGAGCGTCCGTCGGATCAAGGCGTGTCTCCTGACCGCCGCGTGTATCGGTCTGGTCGGCCTCGCGGCCGGCAGCGCCTCGGCCTTCGGCGGCCGCGGCAAGGCCACCAGCAGCGACTGCTGCGACCCGTGCGCCGCCCCGGCCAACCCGTGCGGCCCGGCCGCCGGCGGCCCGGCCGGCCCGACCCAGAAGGTCAAGGTCACCGAGTACGTCCCGACGTGGGTCGAGGAGACGGTCTCGGTGATGAAGCCGACCATGGTCACGGAGACGTACACCGCCCACAAGTGGGTGTGCGTCCCGGAGACGGTCACGAAGAACGTGACGAAGTACAAGAACGTGTGCGAGACGACGATGGTCAACAAGACCGTCACCGAGCGCGTCCCGGTCACGAAGACCGTCACCGTGAACGAGCGGGTGCCGGTCCAGAAGCAGGTCACCGTGATGGAGCGGGTGCCGGTGACCAAGCAGGTCACGGTGATGGAGACCCGGACCAAGACGGTCCAGGTCACCGAGATGCAGACCAAGACGGTCACCCGGTGGGTGGACGTCCAGGAAGTGGTCGAGGACAAGGGCGGGCTGTTCGGGACGGGCATCGGCGCCCGCCTCGGCGGCGGCCGCGGCAACGGCGGCGGGCTCCTCAGCCGCCTGTGCAACAAGCCGGACTGCAACGACCCGTGCGCCGACCCGTGCGCCAACCCGTGCCCGGCCCCGGCCTGCGAGCCGTGCCCGAAGACCAAGGTCGTCTGCAAGAAGAAGAAGGTCTGCGAGACGGTCTGCTGCCCGGTGACGGTGTGCAAGAAGGTGACGGAGTGCGTCCCGGTGTGCAAGACGGTCTGCACCTACGAGTGCCGCCCGGTGTGCAAGACGGTCTGCACCTACGAGTGCCGCCCGGTCCAGAAGCAGTGCACCGTGTACGAGTGCGTGACCAAGTGCATCCAGGTGCCCTGCACCGTGAACAAGTGCGTCCCGTACTGCGAGCAGGTCACCTGCACGGTGAACGTGAAGAAGTGCGTCGCCGAGCAGTGCACCCGCCAGGTGTGCAAGAACGTGTGCGTGCAGGAGAAGGTGCGGGTCTGCAAGATGGTGTGCCGCGAGGTCGAGCGTGAAGTGGCCTGTGCCCCGGCCTGCCCGGCCCCGGCCTGCAACACCCCGGCCTGTGGCCCGACCTGCGACAACAGCTGTGCCACCGACTGCTGCCCGCGGACCACGCTGCTCGACCGGATCAAGAGCCGGCTGTGCAGCAAGAAGTCCCGTGGCAACGACTGCTGTGCCCCGGCCTGCGACACCGGCTGCGGCACCACCGCCGCCCACGGCGCGGCCGCCGGCTGCTGCCACTAAGCTGTAACCACAAAGCCAGGCCGGGCGGGGTCCGTTCCCCCGCCCGGACCCCCGCCCCGGGCCCCTCACCCGGGGCGGGTTCTTTTTACCGCACATAACCTGGGGCTTGCCCCGGGTTCGTTCACTTCTCCAGCAACGGTTGCGGCGAACCCGGGGCTTACCCCGGGTTTGTCCGTTCCCCCCGGTGACGGCCGCGGTGAAGCCCGGGGCAAGCCCCGGGCTATGTACCCGTGGTACAATGCCCTCCGTCCCGGAGGCGCTTCATGTCCCGCTTCGCGCTCCCCGCCGCGTGTCTCGTCGCGACCGCCGTCGCCGTCGCCCAGCCGCCGCAGCCACCCGCACTCGACGCCGAGGCCGCTAGCCCCGGGGTGTGGCGTGTGGTCGTCCTCACGGCTCCGCACCCGCTCCTCACCCCGACATTCCGCGACCGGCTCCGCCGCGACCTCCTCGCCGCCCTCCCCGCCGCCGCCCACCCGGTCGCCACGGTCGAAGTCCTCGACCTCGCCGACGTGCCGCGCCCGCAGTGGGATCCGCTCTGGCAGCAGGCCGAAGCGAAGGGGCTCGCCGCGCTCGACGGGCCGCGCGACCTCACCGGCGTCACTACCAGCGTTCTGCGCGTCGACTTCCGCGACGGCGCCTACCAGCTCGAAGCCCGCCTCCACGACGGGTTCGCCGGGCTCGCCGCACCGCCGGTCCGGCGCCAGAGCGTCCGCGCCCCGGAACTCGTCGGCCGCGCCGCCGGGCTCCTCGTCGGCCGCGACTTCGGCCCCGCCGGCACTGTCGAGCCGGTCGAGGGGAACCCGGACGCCGCGACGATCCGCTTCCGTGCCGGCACCGCCGGGCCGCTCGACCGGCTGGTGAAGGTCGGCGACGTGTTCGCCGTGTCGCGGGTCACGAAGACCTCGCGCCCCGCCCCGCCGCAGAAGCGGTCGGCCACCGGCAAGCTCATCGAGCCGCCGCCCGGTTCCGTGCCCCCGCCAGCGCTGTCGGCCGCGCCGCGCGAGAACACCTACCTCCGCGTCACCGAGCCGCCGAAGGACGGCGTCGCGGCCTGTGCCGTGTTCAGCCCGTACAAGGTCGCGTTCCCGAAGGACGGCTCGGTCGCCGGCTACCGCTGTCTCAAGCTGGCGACGGTCCGCTCGCCGGTCGCGGTGCGGCTCGTCAACCCGGCCGCCGACGCCACCAAGGATCCGCCCACCCGTGCCGCCACCGTCCGCGCCACCGACCAGGGATTCATCCCCGGCACGCCCGACCCCCGCGACTTCTTCGACTTCACCGACGGCGTCTACAAGTCGCCCCGCGCCCTCGACGGGCTCGCGTGCGTGACGGTCACGCTCGGGGCGACGCGCGAGGCACGGTTCCCGGTGCCGGTGTTCGGCCCGGAGCCCATCGGCCTGCCGTTCGCGGTGAACGCGAAGGACGAGGAGAAGGCCGCCTACGAGCGCGCCGTCCTCGCCGTGTCCGCCCGCGCCGCCGACGCCCGGCTGGCCCAGAACGCCGGGTTCGACCGCATCGGCGCCCTCATCAAGGGCCAGCGCAACCCCGAGGCGCTGGCCAGCGCGCGGGCCGCGCACGCGTCCGCCGAGGCCGCCGCCGCCGAGGTCGGCGACCAGGTGCAGACGTTGCGCGGGCGGCCCGACAAGCCCGCGGGCGCCGACGAGCTCCTGATCTCGGTCGAGCGGCAGGTCGCCGCCATCCGCGAGAGCAACCAGCAGCTCGGGGCGCGGGTGAAGGACCTGGAGAAGGTCATCGAGGCGGAGAACAGCCCGGCGGCGGTCGGCCGGCAGGTGCAGGCGCAGGCGCTCAACGTCCGCATCGGCACGCTGATCCAGGGCGGCGAGGTCGACGAGGCGATCACCGCCTACGACCAGCTCCTCACGCTCGTCGGCAACAACCCGGAGGTGAAGGCCCGGCGCGACCGGCTGGCGGAGGAGTGGAAGACGAAGTCGGAGGAGCACGCGAAGGGGCGCGAGTACCTGCTCCAGACGTGGCCGAAGGCGGCGACGGCGTCGGACCTGAGGGACAGCCTGCCGCGGGTGCGGTCGGCGGTGGACGTGTTGAAGTCGGTCGGCGACCGCCACGCCCTGCGCCGGTTCGCCCGTCACCTCGCCGGGGTGCCGACGCGGGTCGAGGAACTGGTCCGCGTGTTGGAGAACAACCCGGCCGAGCTGAGCGCCCTCCGCGAGACCGCCGGCGTCCTCGCGCGGCTCGACCAGGAGGTCGCCGACTTCCTCCGCAAGGGCGGGTAGCGGTCGGGGCGGGGTTCGTGGGTGGCGTCAGCGGTGTCACGGTGGCGTCGCTCCCACGCGCCCCGCCCGGGTAGCCCCCGGGGCGTTGCCCCGGGCTATCGAATCCCGAATCCCACCCCTTTGGGGTGATGAGGCGTGACTCAATCGGTGGGACCGGCGTCCCGCTGCCTTTCCGGTCAACTGGACCGTGTATCAGTTCCGAAGCCCATGAGTCAACCGTACTAGAATCCGTTGGAGCGATCGGCGGGGCGAGTAACTCGTTTGTGGCGCGAATCTTGTGGTGATTCGTCACGTCGGCCGTGGTAGGATGCGGCGAACAAATCGGTCTGGACGAATCCGTTAGTGTGCCCGGATTGTGTCCAGAGACTCGTTTCATCAGAAAGGTGGTTTGCCGGCCCCGCCGGCCCCTCGCTTGCATCGGCCATATTCCGGCCGTTCGCACGCCCGAACCATCGGGCGTCTTTTCCGTTGCGGTGTAGTATCATGATCCGCCGACTCACCACGATGGACCTCCCGTGACGCCCGACGACCCGCGCCCCACGCTCCCGTACCACCGCCACGACACCCCGCCCGGGTCCGAGGGCACCTTCCCGCCCGACGCCGGGTCGTTCCTCGGCCGGGTCGGGCTCGGGCCGGACGACACCGCCAGCTCCGACACCGCGTTCGAGGTCGCCCACCGGCTCGCCCCGCCCGAGATCCCGGGGTTCGAGCTCCTCGGCGAGCTCGGCGTCGGCGGGATGGGGGTCGTGTACATGGCCCGCGAGGTCGGGCTGAAGCGGGTGGTGGCGCTGAAGATGATCCGCCCGGACACCCGCCCGGGGGCGCGGGACGTCGCCCGGTTCCAGGCCGAGGCCGAGGCGGTCGCGGCGGTGCGGCACCCGAACGTCGTCGAGGTGTACTCGACCGGCCGGGCCGGCGGCCTGCCGTACTTCGTGATGGAGTACGTCGCCGGCGGCACCCTGGCGAAGCGCCTGGCGGCGGGGCCGCTCGCCCCGGCGGAGGCGGCCGCGGTCGTCGCCGCCGTCGCCCGCGGCGTCCACGCCGCCCACGCCGCCGGGATCGTGCACCGCGACTTGAAGCCGGGGAACGTCCTGCTTGCGAGCAGTGAAGACAAGCCGGGCTCCACGCCTTCACTGCTGACTGCCGACTGCCCACCGCCCACTCCCAAGGTCAGCGACTTTGGCCTCGCCAAGCGGCTCTCGACCGCCGGCGACGGGCTGACGAAGACGGTCGCGGTCATCGGCACGCCGGCGTACATGGCGCCGGAGCAGGCGCGCGGGAACGGCAAGTTCGTCGGCCCCGAGGCGGACGTGTACGCCCTGGGGGTGGTTCTTTATGAGTGCCTCGTCGGCCGCCCGCCGTTCACTGACGAGGAGCTGCTCGTGCTCATGCGGCGGGTCGCCGACGAGACCCCCGCCCCGCCGCGGAGCGTGGTCGCGGCCGTCCCCCGCGACCTCGACCTGATCTGCCGGAAGTGCCTGGCGAAGGAGCCCGGCGACCGGTACGCCACCGCCGCCGAGCTGGCCGACGACCTCGACCGGTTCCTCGCCGGGCGGCCGGTGGCGGCGCGGCCGATCCCGTGGCCGGTCCGGGCCGCCCGGTGGGTGCGGCGGAACCCGGCGGCGGCGGCGCTGGCGGCGCTCGTCGTCCTGCTGCTGGCGCTCGGGCCGGCGCTGGCGGTGTGGTACCGCGGCGAGCGGCAGGTGTCGGCCGCGAACGAGGTCGCGCGGGAGGAGGCGCTGAAGCGGGCCGAGGAGCAGGCCCACCGCGAGGCCGAGCGGCGGGAGGCGGCCGAGGCGCTGGCCGGGGCGCGCGAGCTCGTCGCCCTCCAGGGCGTGATCCGGCGGCGCGAGGCGGACCGGACGACCGGGTGGACGTGGGCGAACCGGGCCGACCTCCGCAAGGGCGCGGCCCTCGCCGGCGGCGACCCGACGGCGCTCACCGCGCTCCGCTCCGACGCCGTTACGGCACTCCTGGCCGCCGACCTCCGCCCGGCGGGCGCGGTGCTCCCGGGGTTCACCGCGGGGGCCGCGGCGGCCAGCCCGGACGGCCGGCTCGTCGCCCTCGGCCAGTTCCACGCCTGGGGGCCGGGCGACACCTGGGGGGCGCTCGGCGCGCTGACCGACGCGGTCGCGCCGATGCACGTCGTGGTCGTGGACCCGGCGACCGGCGCGACCGCGTACGACTTCGCCTTCCCCGCCCGCGCCGTACCCCGCGAGGCCGGCCTCGCCCCCGACCGGGTGACGAGCCTCGCGTTCGCGCCGGACGGCAAACGGCTGTTCGCCGGCACCCGGAGCAACCGGGTGGTCCGGCTCGACCTGGGCGGCCCGGGGGGTAAGGCGGCGAGGGTGTGGAAGGCGCCGGACACGCCGGGCCACCTCGCGGTGTCGGCGGACGGGGCCGAGGTGCTCGGGGCGTGCGGGCGGACATTGGTCTGGTGGGACGCCGAGACCGGGGCCGAGCGGGGCCGGGCCGACGGCGGGGCGAGGCTGACCGGTCTGGCCGTCGAGCCCGGGGCGGTCGTGGTGGCCCGCGACACCGGCCTCGCCCGCGCCGCCGCGGCCGCGAAGGTGCTCCCGCGGCCGGCCGACCCGGCCCTGCCCGGGGCGGCCCTCCCCGCGGTCCTCCCCGGCGGGCTGATGGTCGTCGCCCGCGAGGGGGCGATCGAGCTGCTCGACGCGGCCGACCTCCGCCCGGTCGCCCGGCTTACCGACCCCGGTCTCCTCGACCAGGCCGCGCACGCCGCCGGGATCGAGGCGGTGGCGGTCCACCCGTCCGGGGCGTACCTGGCGACCGCCTCGGCGAACCGGGTGGTGAAGGTGTGGGCGGTCGCGTCCGGGCAGCGGGTGGCGATGGCGCCGGTCCCGGGCACCGGCCCGGCGGCGCTGGCGTGGTCCGGCGACGGGCGGTTTCTGCTGGTGACGGGCCCGGGGCAGACGACTCGGTTCGAGTTCGCCCCGCCGGCCGCCGAGCGGGTCGTCGGCGTCCACCCGTACCCGCTCGCCCTGGCGATCCCCGACCGGGACGGCGGGGTGGTGGCGCTGGGCGAGGTGTCGCGGGTGCCGGCGCCGGGTCAGCTGCTGTTTCGCGCCGGCCTGGACGGGCGCACCAGCGCGTCGCTCCGGCTGCCGGGCGCGACGACTGCGCCGCGGCCCGGGCTGGCGGTCCATCCGAAGACGGGGGCGGTGGCGGTCGCCGGGATGACCCCCGGGGTGTCGCTGTGGACCCCGGCGCGGCCCGGGGCACTCGCCCCGCTCGACCCGGCGCTGGCGGGCGCGGCGCGGTGCCCGGCGTTTACCCCGGAGGGGCGCGAGGCGTGGGCGGTGATCGAATCCGACGTCGTCCGCGCGTGGGACGCCGAGACCGGCCAGTCGCTCGGGCCGGGGTGGCGGAACGACGCCGGGCTCGTGGTGACCGGCCAATCGTCGCTGGAGGCGCTGGCGGTCGGGCGCGGCGGCGGCGTGGCCGGCGGGGCGGACGGGGCGGTCCACCTCCTGGACGCGGCGGCGGCGCGGCGGGTCGAGATTCTCCCCGGCGAGCGCGACCCGGTGCTGGCGGTGGCGCTGGCGCCGGCCGAGGACGTGGCGGCGGCCGGCACACAGGGCGGGAAGCTTCGACTGGTCCGCCTCGCCGACCGGACCGAACTGCCGGTGACGGCGGACGCCCACCCCGGCGGGGTGACGGCGGTGTCGTTCTCCGCCGATGGGGCGGTGCTGGCGACCGGCGGGCGGGACCGGGCGGTGCGGTTTTGGAAGCGTGCCGACGACCGGTACGAGCCGGCGGCGGCGGTGACGGGCCTGCCGGCGCCGGTGCGGTCGCTGGCGTTCGCGCCGGACGGCCGCGGGCTGGTGGTACTCCTCGCCGGCGAGCGAGCCGCCCGGGTGTGGGACGCCGCCCGCCTGCGGGTGCAGCTCCGCGAGCTGGGGCTGGACTGGTAGGCGGGAACGTAGGGATTTCACACCGGTGCTGGACGGCAGGCACTCGCCACGGTTAGGATCAGGCGATCGTCCCGCCGTCTCGCACCGGTGTCGCCATGTCCGACCGCTCGCGCGCCTGGCTCCTCGCGCTCGTCCGCCCGGCCGCCCACGCGGTCGCGTACTACCCGCTCCTTCTCCCCATCCCGGTCCTGCTCATCGCCCTCGCGTGGGGCGGGGTCGCGGCCGGGTACGACGCCTTCCACGTCCTCTGGGACGAGTCGCCGGCCGTCGGCTGGGCGGCCGGCGTGGGCGTGGCGTCGATCCTCGGCGGGGCGGTGCTGTTCGTCTTCCTCCTCGACCAGGAAGCTGATACACCGCCCGACAAGCCCCTCGCCGACCCACCTGCCGCGAAGCCCCCTACCGCCCCCGCCGCCGCGCCGGCGGACGCGCTCGCCGACCCACCCACCGCCGCGCCGCCCGCCGCACCCGCGAGCGCACCCGCGGCGCCGGCCGACCCGCCCGTGTGGGTCGGGTACTGGGTGACGTGGGTCGTGCTGTTGCTGCTCGTCGGCGCGCCGGTGCTCGGGTGGCAGCTCGGCAGTGACCTACACCCGTTCCGCTCGAACCTTCTGCCCGCCTACGAGCCCGAGGACGGCGGCGCGCCGGCCGAACTACCGGCCGACCCGGACCCGGCGGCGGCCGCGGCGATGGCGTGGTGCCGGGTCGGGTTCCCGCTCGGGCTGCTCACCGCGGCCGTCGGCTACCCGGCGGCGTTCTGGTACTGGCGGCGGGCGGTGAAGAAGGCGGCGGCGCGGCCGGAAGACCTCGCGTTCTGGCTCCTGGTGGCGCTCGCGGCCGGGTACGTCGGGATGTTCGCGCTCCACTGGGCCTGTCCGGACCTGTACGTCCCGTTCCTCCCCGCGGCGGTGTCGGCGCTCCTGCTGCTCGGGTTCCTGGAGGTGCTCGCCGGCCGCGCCATCGCGCTCGGCTACCAGCGGAAGTGGTGGCTCGCGCCGCTCGTGCTCGGCGTGATCGCGGTACCGGTCTTCTTCCCCGCGTGCCAGACCGAGTACCAGCTCCCGAACCTCGCCGACTACTACCGAGCCCCGGTCGATCTCGCCGGCTACGACGACCGCCGCCCCGGCGGGAAGAACGAGAAAGACGCGGCGCCGCCGGCGGGCGTCGGCAAGCTGGTGGGCGACCGCGAGGCGCTGGACAACTGGAGCACGCGGGTCGCCGAGCGGTACGGCGGGCCGCGGCCGCTGGTGGTGGTGTCGGTGAGCGGCGGGGCGTCGGCGTCGGCACTGTACACGGCGGACGTGCTGTTCACGCTGGAGGCAAAGCACCCGGGGTTCGCGGACCAGGTGCGGGTCGTCAGTGGCGCGTCCGGCGGGATGCTCGGGGCGGCGTACTTCGTGACCGCGAACCGCCCCGCCGCGCCGCTCGGGAAGGCGCGGGCCGCGTACGCCGAGGCGCTGGCGGCGTGGCGCGCGAAGCGCCTCGACGACGCCGGGCGGAAGGCCGCGGAGGCGAAGTACGTGGCGGAGGTGGGGGCGGAGCGCGCCGCGGCACTGGCGGCGCTCGGGAGCGACTTCCTCGGGCCGATCGTGCAGAAGTGGGTCCACAAGGACTTCCCGCTGGCGCTCGTGCCGACGGGGACGGCGGACGGCCGGGGCGTCGCCAACGACCGCGGGCGGGCGCTGGAGCGGGCGTGGGCGGTCCACCTCGGCGGGCGGCTCGACGTGCCGCTCGCGGACCTGCGCGAGGAGGAGCGGCGCGGCGAGACCCCGTCGCTGGTGTTCACGCCGATGACGATCGAGGACGGGCGGCAGCTCGTCGTCAGCAACCTCGACCTCGACTACCTCGCCGACGCCACCCTCGGCCGCGAGGTGAACGCGACGGCGCCGCCGAGCCGCCCGCAGACCGGGCGGCCGTCGCACCCGGCGGTCGAGTTCTACCGGCTGTTCCCGGGCGCGACGAAGTTCACCGTGGCGACGGCGGTGCGGATGAGCGCGTCGTTCCCGTTCTTCAGCCCGTCGGCGGCGGTCCCGACGCGCCCGCTGCGGCACCTCGTGGACGCCGGGTACTACGACAACTACGGGACGTTCACGGCGACGCGCTGGGTGATGGAGCAGGCGCGCTGGCTGAACGGCGACGCGGGGGCGGAGCCGAAGCGGGAGGGGTGGCGGTCGAAGTTCAAGGGGACGGGGATCGACCCGGAGGTGGTGCTGTTGCAGGTGCGCTGCTTCGGGTTCGAGCGCGAGACGCGGGAGTACGTGCGGGCGGACGAGCGCGGCGGCGACCCGCGGGAGCGGCTCCTGGACGCGGCGGCGCCGGTCCACGGGCTCCTGGCGGTGCGGCGGGCGCACATGATCTACCGCGGCGACGAGCGGGTGGACGGGACGCGGGCGCTCCTGGCCCGGCGCGACGGGCTGGCGGCGAGCGAGGAGCCGGTGGGGTTCCGCCGGGTGTGGCTCGAGTGCGCGGTGGAGCCGTCGCTGAACTGGGCGCTGACGCCGGACACGCGGGCACGGCTGCACACCGACGTGCACCACCAACTGGCGGGCGGCGGGGCGACGCGGCCGGCGGTGCGGTCGTTCCTGGCGGCGCTGCGCGAGGTCCGCTACGCCGAGGGGCTGGACCCGCGGCCGGCGCCGTGACGGCGGGTGTCAGAAGCGCGACCGCCACGCCCGCGGGTGGCGGCGGGTGTGGAGTACCGCGAAGACTTCGATGGCATCGTCCAGGATCAGGTAGTAGACGACGTAGGGGAACCGGTGAATCAGTGCTTGCCGGACGCCCTTACGGTTCGCGGCGTACAGTTCGGGGTTGTCGCGAATGCGCGCGATGGTCGCATCCGCGGCGTCTTGAAACTCGCCGCCCAACCCGGCTTGTCGGTTCTCATACCAGTCGTGGGCGGTGGTCAAATCCTCTTCCGCCGCCGGGCGGACGGCGATCGGGAGGCTTATCGCCGTGCCCGCAACCGGGCCATGACTTCTTCCCACGTAGACCCGACGCCTGGGTTGGCCTCGATGTCGGCCAACCGGGCTTCGATAATCGGCCAGTGTTCCTCAGGGATCGCGCCCGGGTCGGCGGGTTCGAGGGTGCCGTAAATCTCGTCGATCAGGCGGAGCCGGTCGGTCACGCTCAACTTGTCGATGCCCAGGTCGTAGATGCTCGGCGACATCGTGCTCCTCCCAACGGACCGGTAACCCCATCTTCCGGCCCGGCGCACCGCGACGTCAAGCCCCGTCGTAGGGGGTAGTGTCTCCGTTTGGTGGGACCGGCGTCCCGCCGGTCGTGAACGGAAGACCGGCGGGACGCCGGTCCCACCAAACGGAGACACTACCCGTAGGGGTCGACCCTACTCGCCGGGCCGGCGGGCGCACGGGGGGCATACAGTCGCCGAGAGTGCCGACATGCCTGCTAGGGCCGGCGCTGCCCGGGTTCGGCGTCTGCGGCTCAGTCGGTGCGCTCGACGCCGACCGCCGGCGGTGGTTCCTCACCCCGGCAGAGAGTTAGTTTGGCCGCCCGTCGGAGCCGCCGGACCGCCCGCAGCACCTTGGCCGCCATCTTGCTCCGTGCCCGCATGCCCGACCGGCACGTCGGGCAGCCGCAGAACTTCAGGTGGTTGGGCACCTTACCCCCTCCGATGGGCTTTAACACCCAACGGGCCGCCCTTGTCACTTCTTCGCCGGCGGGGAGTCCTTCTTCGGCTCGGCGTCGGGCGGCAGGGCCGCCTTCACCAGCGCGCCGCTCTTGCCGTTGTAGACGCGCACCACCCCCTCCTCGCCGCCGGCCGCCACCACCTCGCCGTCCGGGCTCGCCGCCACCGCGTACACGTAGTCGGTCGCGCCGGGGAACTGGCGGATGTTCCCGCCGTTGTCGGCGTTCCACATCCGCACCGAGTTGTCGCCGCTGCCGGTCAGGAACTGCGGCGACTTGCCCACGAACGCCAGCGCCGTCACCTGCTTCGAGTGCCCGGTCATGTCGCGCAGCTTCTCGCCCTTCTCGTAGTCCCACACCTTCACGAAGTTGTCGGCGCCGCAGCTCGCCAGCTTCTTCCCGTCCGGCGTCCAGCCGACGCCCATGACGTGGTGCGTATGCCCCTCGAAGCTCTTCAGGTGCTTGCCCGACGGCAGCTCGAACACCTTCACGAACTTGTCCGCCGCGCCCGTGGCGAGCAGCTTGCCGTCCGGGCTGAACGCGACCGCGTACACCGTGTCCGAGTGGCCGTTGCGGACGTCGAGTTCCTGCTTGCCGGCGGCGCTGAACACCTTGATCTCGCCGTCCTCGGCCGGCGGCCCGCCGGCGGTGGCGAACTTGGCCCCGTCGGCGCTGTAGGCCACGGCCGTGACGCGGTCGGCGAACCCGGTCACGCGCTCCTTCACGGTCCCCTTCTCCGCGTCCCACAGCGTCAGCTCGCGGAAGCTGCCGGTGGCGAGCGTCTTCCCGTCCGGGCTGAACGCCATCGACTCGACGAGCGACACGTGCGCGGCCTTCGCCTCCTTGCCGTCGGCGCTCTTCAGCTGCGGGTCGAGGAGCGACTTGAGGTAGTCGCCCTTCTTGGCGTCGTACAGGTGAACCTGGTTGCCCCGGCTGGCCGCGACGACCTTCCCGTCCGGGCTGACGGCGACGGCGCGGACCGGCCGCACCTGCGCCGGCGGGAGGCTGACGGCGATGACCCGCTTCGCCCGGGCCATCGTCGGCGCCTTGGCGCCCTGGTCGATCCAGTGCTTGATGAGCGTGACCTCCTGCGGGGTGCAGGGCTCCTCGCTCTTCGGGGGCATGATCGGCTTCTTCTGCCGCGTGCAGAAGAGGAACAGGTTGCTCTCCGCCGCCTTGCCGGGGACGACCGCCGGGCCGCGCTTGCCGCCCTTCATCACCCCGGCGTGGGTGCTCATGTCGAACTTGCCCTCGATAATGCTCCCCGAGTGGCAGACGGTGCAGCGGTTCTCGAAGATCGGCTCGATGTGCTTCGAGTAGTCGACCGGCTCCGACAGCTTGAGCTCGGTCGTCGGGATGACGGGGAGCTCCTTCGAGTCCTTCTTCTCCTGCGTCGTGGCGACGCCGGAGAGGCCGGCGACGAGCGCGGCGGTGAGGGCGGACAGCGCGAGGTATCGCATTTCAGTGTGAGTGTGAGTGCGGGTGTGAGATAAGGGCGAGAAGTGAGGGAGGTGGGTGTGAGGTTTTACTCACACCCGCACTCGCACTCACACTACTTCGCCACGTTGAAATTCACCTTCGTCTCGGTCACGATCTCCTTGCCGGCGAACGTGCCGGTCACGGTGATCACCGCGTTGTTCACCGCCCCCGCTTTCGCGTCGGCCGCGGCGCGGATCACCAGCTTCGCCTCCTCGCCCTTCCCCGCCGGCACCGTCACCTCGTCGGCGGTGACGCCGGTCAGGCCCATCGGGGCGGCGAACTTCACCTTGAGCGGGCCGGCGTAGTCGAACTGGCGGTCGAGCTTGATCAGCATCTCGGCCTTGTCGCCGAGTTTGAGCGCGTTGTTCGGGATCTGCCCGGGCGCCACCTTCACCAGACTCGTCGGCAGCACGGTGAACTCGACCGGGTCGGCGAACGCCGCCGCCGGCGTCGCCTTCCCCTTGTCCTTCGCGCCGTCGCGCGTGAACTGGACCTGCGACTCGCCGCGGATGGTCACCGCGTACTTGCCCGGGAACGCGTTCGCCCGCACGTCCACCGACACCACGCCCTCGGCCTTCTCCTTCGTCGGCTGCGTGCCGGCGGTCATCGTGAACGGCGCCTGCTGCTGGTTCGGGAACACCGGGTCGGCGGCGAGCGTCACGTTCTGCTTGTCCGCGCTCACCCACGTCACCTTCACCGGCAGCGTCAGCTTCTCGCCCTGCTTCAGGAAGATCGGGCCGGTCGCCTTCTCGTCCTTGCCGCCGGTCTTCACGGTCGCGGCGGCGGGGTCGGCGGCGAGCTTGAAGAACGCCTTCTCCGGCCGCACGGCGATGACCAGCGACTGCGCGAGGCGGCCGAGCGTCGGCGTGTTGTTGCCGGGCTGCACGCCCCACGTCACCGTCGCCGGCCGGGCCTCGCGGACGACCTGCTTGCCGCCCACCGTCGCCGTCGCCTTCACCTTGATCTCGGCGACGCTCGCCGCGGCGTCGGCGGCGACGTTCAGCACGAGAACGCCCCAGCGGGCGCCGCCGCCGATCGTCGTTCCCTTCGTCGTCACGCCGGACGGCAGCCCTTCGGCCGTCACGGCCACCTCGCCGGTGAACCCGTCCATGCGGTGGACGAACACCTCGACCGCCTCGCTCCCGTCCTGCCGGCCGGCGGACCCGGCCTGGTAGCTCTTCGTGTAGGTGCGGGCGACGACGCGGAAGTCCGGCCGCGGCGGGCCGACGCGCAGCCGGTACGCCGTGGCCGGGCCGGTGAGGACGTTACTCTCGCGGCAGCCGACGGCGACGAGGTACTTGCCGTCCATCGGCGGCACGAACCGGTACGGCGGCGGGTCGCTGGTGCGCGTGTAGAACTCGGTCGGGTGGAGCAGATCGGTGTCGTCGTCCTGCTCCGGCCCCATCTGGTCGTTCTTCGCCTGCGGGTTGTGGACGGTGAAGTAGAAGTCGGCCGGCGTGCCGTTCCGCTCGGCGGTGAGCTCGAGCACCACCGGCTCGCCCTTCTTGGCGTCGAAGCTGTACCAGTCGCGGTCGTTCCGCTTCGCGATCATGCCGACGATCTCGCACGGCACGGCCAGCGCCTCGGCGGTGTCGGCCTTCGTGCCGCCGGCGTTCTTCTTCAGCACCGGCTTCTCGCGGGTGAAGTAGACCGGCACCGGGTTGGACGTACCCCCCGGCCCCTTGAGCCGGTACTCGAACCCGTCCTGGAGCGCGGTCACCGGCTCGATCTGGTCGCGGATCGTGAGCCGCTGCGCCGCGAGCGGGTCGGTCGGCGGGTTGACCGTGGCGGCGAGTTTCTCAAGCGGGCGGCCGTCGAGAAAGAACCCGCTCGGCTGCCCGCCGGGGAGGTTGCGGCCGTAGACCGTGACCGGCGTCGCCTTCCCGAACTCGACCGCCGGCGGGAACACGAAATCGACCCACGGCGCCGAGCTGATGGTGAGCCGGTACGTGTGGTCGGCGCTGCCGCTGGTGTAGGTGAACTCGAACAGGCGGACGTAGTAGTCGCCGTCGGCCGGGAGGGTGAGGTCGACCACGGCGTCGGCGTCGCGGTAGTTGCGGTTCTGCGCCAGCTTGTGGCCGGCGGCGGTGTACACCTCGATCATCGGCCGGGTCTTCCCGTCGATGCTCGACGCCTGCACGGAGATAACGACCTTCTGCCCAGCCTTGCCGGCGAAGACCGTGTAGTCCACGTCCGTCGGGTTGGCGATCTGGCCGAGGACGGTGGTGCCGATCTCGACCTTCTGCGCCTCAGGCACGTCGTTGTTCGGCTCCTTCTCGGGCACCTCGGGGAACTCGCCGACGACGAACGCCCGCGGGTTGCTGACGCCCCACTTGCCGACGGCGCGCACGTCGTAAGTACCGGGCGGCACGTCGGGCGCGACGCTCACCTTGAACTTGTGCGGCCCGGCCGCCGGCCCCGTCCCCTTCTTCTTCGGCTGCGGCGGGGTGCTCTTCTTCTCGTCCTTCTTCTTGGGGTCGGCCGGCTCGGGCGGCTCGACGTACTCGGCCTTGATGCCGGGGTGCGAGAAGTAGAGCGTGCTCGGCTCATCGAGGTCGCCGCCGGTAACGCTCACCTCGACGGCGTTGCCGGCCTTCGCGCCGGGCGGGAAGGCGGTGTTGATGCGCGGCATCGGCAGCCCGGGCGGCGGCGGCTGGCCGACGGCGCTGCCGAGGATGACGACGCACGCGGCGACCGCGACGGAGCCGAGCACGAGTCGGCGCATGGGGAGGTGTCCTGGTTTGTCGGGCGGGCCGGGTCAGCGCCCGGGTGTCGGAGCGGGGGCGGCCCCGCGGGTTGGCAGGTTAATGAAGATGCTAACCCGCCGCGGGGGGGCGGTCAAGGGATCGGACGGACGGCAGAGGACGGAGGGCAGAGAGCGGGGGCACGAGCCGTCCTGGGTTTTGAGCCCCGGAGGGGCGGCCGTGTGCAGCCCGGGGTGGAAACCCGGGCGGCCTGCCGCAGAGCGCGTGGGAGCGACGCCACACGAATCGCGTCGACGTCCGCCCGGGGTTTCCACCCCGGGCTGCACACGGCCGCCCCTCCGGGGCTCGAATCCGAAGCCCCCCGCCGTCATCGCCCCCGCCGATGCGCTTCCGGCGCATCGCCTGTTTCCCGTCTCCTGTCTCCCGTGCCCCGGCTCCTAGAATGCCCCCGCCCCGTACCCCTCGACCGGAGACCACCCGTGGCGCACACCCTCCCGCAACTGCCCTACGCCTTCGACGCGCTCGAGCCGCACATCGACGCGAAGACGATGGAGATCCACTCCCAGAAGCACCACAAGGCCTACGTCGACAACCTCAACAAGGCGCTGGAGAGCGCCCCGGACCTCGCCAACCTGCCGATCGAGGAGCTGCTCCGCAAGGTGAAGACCAGCGCCCCGGACGCGGTCAAGCAGGCGATCATCAACAACGGCGGCGGGCACCACAACCACGCGCTGTTCTGGGAGATCATGGGGCCGAACGGCGGGGGCGAGCCGACCGGGGCCGTGGCCGAGGCGATCAGCGCGGCGTTCGGCAGCTTCGCCGACTTCAAGGCGAAGGTGAAGGACAACGGGCTGACGCAGTTCGGCAGCGGGTGGACGTGGATCGTGTGGAACCCGACGGCCACGAAGCTGGAGGCGATCAAGCGCCCGAACCAGGACAGCCCGCTGATGGAGGGGCTCGTCCCGGTGCTCGGCGTCGACGTGTGGGAGCACGCCTACTACCTGAAGTACCAGAACCTCCGCGCCAGCTACCTCGACGCGTGGTGGAACGTGGTGAACTGGAAGGCCGTCGAGGCCAAGCTCGCCGCCGCGAAGGCGGGGAAGTAATGTGATGCGCCCGGTTCCCTTTGACGGCCTGCGGTTCGTTCCGAGTGCCGTCGAGGGGTTACCGGTTGTAACCGAGGCGGTCCTGTTTCCAGACCGGCTGGAGTTGCTCTCCGGGGGGAAGTGGGTTGCCATTCACTTCCTCGAGATCGCCCGCTGGTACGGACGCGACTGGCTGTACCGCCCGCTGGCCAGACTCGGTTTCCGAGTGCGTGGCTGGCCGTCGGTAGCGGACCGAGACTGGTTCCACCCGCCGGCGGAGCGGTTCTTCCGATTCTTCACGGTGCCGCCTGTCACCGTTTTCATGCCCGACGAGCCACACGAGACGACGTACGGGGAGACCATCTTCCGTCGCGTTCAGGACGTGATGGCTGCGGGCGGGTTTGCTACTTTTGACCTCGGGTAGCGGAATACCAAGAATACACCAACACCACCCCATGCACGACCTCCCCGCCGAGGCCCGCCTGTTCCCGTGGGCGACGGACGACGCCGTCGTCTCCGCCCACCGCTGGTCGCTTTTACGCTGGCTCGGCTCGATCTGGCCGTTCTGGGTCGCGCTCGCGTTCTGGTCAGCGCTCAACGTCTACGTCCTCGTCAAGCCGCCGCCCGACTTCACCCCCGCCAAGCACGCCGCGATCGTCGGCGGGATGCTGGCGATCATCCTCGGGCTGTTCGGGTTCGTCCTCTACATGGCCGCGTGGCGGCTGACGGCCCGCACCCGCGCCTTCTTCGTGTTTCGCAAGGGCTTCGTCTACCAGGACACGGCCGGCGAGTGGGGCGGCGCCCGCTGGGCCGACGTGCGCGAGGTGTGGCGGGCCGAGACGGTCCATCACGGCGTCACCACCCGCAGCCACGTCCGCCTCGTCGCCGCCGACGCCGACCTGCTCCTCGACCGCTCGCTCAACGGCTACGACAAGCTCGCCGACGACGTGGAACAGCGCGTCGCCCGCGCGACACTCCCGGACCTGCTCGAACAGTATCGGGCCGGCGACCGGCTGACCTTCGGCGAACTCGAACTCGATTCCGGCGGCGCCACCCTCCGCGGTCGGGAGATGCCGTGGTCACAGATCAAGGGCGTCAACCTCGTCCACGGCTCGCTGCTCTTCGTCGGCCCGCCCATCGACATCTGGAAGGGGAACGGCGTCGCGCTGCGGAACCTGCCGAACACCGCCGCCGTGCTCGCGCTCCTGAACGTGCCGCCGTGGGCGGCGCTCAAGCCCGCCTGACCCCGGAGCCGCCATGTTCCCCCTGTTCGGTGTGGACGTGAACCCCGACGAGGTCGTCAACGAGACGACCAAGCGCGTCATCGTCACCGTCCTCGTCGCCGCCATCACCTCGACCGCCACCTTCTTCGCCGGCCGGTGGTACGGCCGCTACGTCGCCGGGCGGCAGTGGCACAAGAAGGAGTTCCTCGACCGGATCATCATCAGCCTCAACGTCTTCGCCGACGGCTGCCTGAAGATCCGCACGGTGATGGAGCGGTCGCTCGACGAGGTGTTCCTCAACCGCCTCGCCGTCGAGAAGGTGAACGCCGCCGCCCGGGCCACCACCGTGGACAACCCGCTCATGCCGGTCGGCAAGGACGACCGCTGGTTCCTCCTGAACTTCGTGCTGAACGCGGTCGCCGAGCACTTCGTCGCCGGGCACATCAAGCAGGACACCGGGCAGCCGGTGACGACGGTGAGGTACGCGCTGTTCCTGACGTGCGAACTGGTCGGCGAGGAGCGGATCCGCAAGGTCCGCGCCATGCTGATCCGCAAGGACCACCTCGAAAACTTCCCGTACCCGGACGCGATGCCGCAGCTGGAGAACCCGTGGCACGCCGACCGCATCCGCACCCTCCGCAAGGCCGCCGAACTGTACGCGAAGGAGCCGGACCACTTCCTCACGCTCGAAGTGTGTGTTTAGAAGTGAAGAAGTTTTGACAGGATGAACAGGATAAGCAGGATGGAAATCCTGCTCCTGCTTATCCTGTTCATCCTGTCAAGAAATGCCTTCGGTCAGGAGCCCCTCTCATGAAGCGGTCCGCGCTGGCCGCCGCCGTTGTCGCCCTCGCCGGTCTGCTGACCGGGCTCGCGTCGGCGTGGTGGGCGGGGGGGCACGAGTCGGTCGCGGCCGCGGCGGCGGCGCGGCTCCCGGACGACGTGCCGGCGTTCTTCCGCGGCGGCGGGCGGCACCTCGCGCACTTCGCCGTCGACCCCGACCGGTGGAAGAACAAGAACGCCGTCTTCCTCCGCCGCTGCGAGGAGGGTAACCACTTCCTCGACCTCGAAGACCTCGACGGCAAGCCGCTGCCGGCGACGAACCGCTTCGACGCAATGAAACTCGTGTACACCGAGCTGAAGAAGGACCCGAACAAGGTCGGGCTGCTGCCGTACGCGATCCTCGAGAACTACGAACGGCTGATGGTCGCCTTCTACGACCACCGCAAGACACCGGCCAACGAGTCGGTCCCGATGGCGGCGCTGGTGGCGGGCGGGAACATGGCCCACTACACCGGCGACGCGGCGATGCCGCTCCACACCACCCGCGACTACGACGGTCGCAACCTCCCCGACGGCACGGTGAAGCAGAAGGGGATTCACGTCAAGCTCGACGGCTTCCCGGAGAAGAACAAGATCACGCCCGAGGAGATCTGCCGCGGGCTGGAGGCGAAGGCGATCGACGACGTGTGGGCGCACGTGAACCGGTTCATCGCCGAGTCGCACACGCACGTCCAGACCTGCTACGACTTCGACGCCGCGGGTGCGTTCGACACGCCGACGAACGAGAGCCGGGCGTTCGTGCTGGCGCGCTGCCGGGCCGGGGCGCAGCTGACGCTCGACCTGTGGTACACCGCCTGGGTGAAGAGCGCCGCCCTGCCGGCGCACTGGTGAGGCGGTTTTGTAGGTCGGGTCGAGTCTTCGAGACCCGACGCGGGCGCGGGTGGCTGGAATGTTGTTCGGTGAGCCCGAACCCCGCGTGGTTCAGGTTCCAAGTTACTGCCGTTCGCGCCCGCGCTGCGGCGTCGGGTCTCGAAGACTCGACCCGACCTACGGAAGACCCGACCAGCACATCACGAGGAGCTGTGGTGCGGAGCGCGAACCGTGGGAAGGCGGCCGTCGCCGTCGGACTGGCGTGGGCGGCAATCGCGGCGGGAACGACCGGGATCGCGGCGGCGGTGATGACGGCCGAGCCGACGTCCGTGCAGGACGAGGCGGGCAACGTGATCAGCCTCAAAACAACCGACGGTCGCGGACTTGAAGTGGTCGTCGCGTGCGCCGCAGTTGGGTTCGCGGCCGGTGTCGCCGGCTCCGCGTGGCGTTTCAATCAACCGGAGTGAGGGACCAAACAACGCACGAACGCCCGGGGGGCAACCCCGGGCGTTCGCTTTCTGTCCACTGCCCTCGTCCGGCTAGAACCGGACCGTGAACCCGGTGTTCAGGCCCATCAGCCAGAAGTCGTCCTGGTTGAACAACACCGGGCGGACGAGCGTGCGGCTCGTGCCGTAGTTCGGGCTCAGCGGCACCGTCGCCGAGTTCACGATCGTCGTCAGCTCGGTGGACGGCCGGGCCACCTTGTCCACGTACAGGAAGTTGTAGCCGACGTGCCACGTCAGGTTCCGGGTCACCGCCAGCCCGAGGTTCAGGTTGATCTCGGGGATGACCGTGAACTCGTCGTTGGTGAACCGGCCGATGGTCGCGGCGTTGGCGTACAGCCCGCCGAACGCCCGCCCGCTCGGCAGCACCGCGCCGGTCCCGGTCGCGGTGATCGGGACGGTCGCGGTCGTGGACGCGCCGATGTCGGTGAACCCGGCCACGGTGAGCGTCTCCCGCATGTGCCCGACGGCGATCTTGCCGCTCAGCCCGAGGGTGAACATCCCCCGCTTCACCTCGCCCCGCAGCCCGGACTGGAACCCGTTGAACTGGTTCCGGGTGCGGATCTCGTCCACGATCTTCACGGTACTCCCGGCCGGGACGGTCAGCCCGCCGACGGTCACCGTGCCCGGCGTGACCGTGGTGCCGACCACCGTCACCTGCCCGAACGGCCCGGTGGTGATGATCGGGATGACCGTACCGGGCGGGTTCAGGCTGGTCAGCGTGGTGACGCGGAACGTCTCGTTCAGCTCCAAGTACCGGTAGCCGGCGAGCACCTCGATCGTGCAGCTCGGCGTGCAGCCGGGCTCGGACCGGTACAGGTTCACCAGCGCGTCGGCCTCGACCGAGTACGCCTGGGTGGTGTTCGTGACCGACGCCAGCCCCGCCCCGAGCGTCGGGCTGGCGACCACCAGCGTGGTAATGGCGTTCGGGTTGTTCGAGTCGCGGAACGGGCGGGCGAGCAGCGGGATGCCCGACGGCGAGGTCGCCTGGCGCACCCGGTCCACCCCCATCTCGGTGACGAACCCGGACGCCTCGAACCCGAACCGGCGGTCGGCGTCGCCGTAGAACCCGGCGGTCACGCGGGCGCCGTTGAGCGGGTTGACGTCCACGTCGCGGCCGCCGGCCAGGACCAGCGTGCTGCCACGGCTCGGCAGGCCGAAGTCGTTCGGGGCGCTGGTGGTCAGCAGTGGGAACGGATACCCCTGGCTCTTCGAGAACCACAGCAGGTACTCGAACGACGACCAGAAGTGCGGCACGTCGCCGCCGGCCGCGCCGCCGCCCCCGGGCGCCGGCTGGAACATCGGGGCGCCGTACGGACCCGGGGGCGGGTACATCGGCCCCGGGGGCGGGCCGAACCCGCCCATCGGGCCGAACCCCTGTGGGTCGCCCGCCGGGCCGGGGGCGATCGGCGGCATGATCGACGGCGGCAGCGACGGGTGGCCCTGTGGGGCGCCGAACCCCGGCGGCAGGCCGACCCCGGGCGGGATCGGGCCGGCCTGGACGGGGACTACGTCCCCGGCCGGGGCGACGGCCGCCGGTGGCGGGGGGTCGGCGGCGTGGGCCTGCCCCCACGCACCTCCGGCTCCCACCGCCACCCCCGCGATTGTTCCGAACATCCCCTTACGCATGGCACGCTCCTGCTCGGCCTGCCGTGGCGGGACCAGGCGGCCGGTGGCCGGTCCATCCCCCAGTCCGGTGGTGTGGGGTGCGGCGCCGTGCCGCCCGGGCGTCCCCCGACACCCCGCTCCCGAACACCACCTGGCGTCCTGCTAGCCGGTAGATTCGGCACGGCCGACAGGCCGCCTTGAACGCGAATTCCGGGAAGGCCGGTCGTGTGGGGCGTGCGGGTCGGCGGCCACCTTGCCCAGCTTCGCGCGCCCGCCGGGACGTGGGTGTCGAGGATGATGGGAAGGGCGGTCGCGGAACTACTCGTCCGGCAGGCGGCCGTGCTCGACCAGGAAGCGGTAGTCCGCCGGGCACACGTCCCACGCGGCCTGGTAGGCCCGTTCGAGCGGCACAGGGACGTGCGAGTCGGGGTCGATCCAGACCGGCATGTCGGGCATCGCCGCGCCGACGCGGAACGGCTCCAGGTACGCGACCGGCGTCACCCCGGCCAGGTCGTCGCCGATCCGGTACGAGGCGAGCAGCAGCGGCTCGTCGGCCGGCAGGTCGAACGGGACGTCCTCGATCTCGTCCCAGATCAGTTTGTGGAGCAAGTGCGGGTCGCGGGTAGTGGGCGGGAACGGGTCCACGAGCAGGACGTTCACCCCGGCCCGGAGGAACTCCATCGTCATGTCCACGAACTGCCGCACGGAAGACCGGCTCGCCTTGTTCCCGGGCGAGACGATCTCGATGACGCACACCACCTCCCCGAGTCGGTGCCGGATGGCGATGCGGTTGGCGCGCCGGAGGAGCACGCCGGCCTGCTGTGCCTGAACCTGCCAGCGCGTCTGCGGGGCCGCCTCGGCCCCACCGCCGGACGGCCGCGGCCGGCGCCGCTCGACCGTCCGCACGTCGGGCACCACCCCGCCAGTGTGCTATTCGAGCGGGGCGGACAGGCCGGGCGGGAGCAGCCCGGCGTTGGGCGCGTCGGCGATGGTCGCCGACCACTGCTGGTGGAAGTGGTGAAAGATGGTCGGTTCGACGGCGGTCCAATCGTGCATCGGCACCGGAACCTCCTGCCGGAATGATGCCGCGCCTACCGCCCCGCCGGGCGCGGCGGCGGGGCCAGCGGCGGCACCCGCTTCGCCCGCCACTCCGCCGCCTTTTCGGGCCGGTTCGTCGCCTCGTACAGGCGCACCAGCCGGTCCACGGTGTCGCGGAGGACGTGGTCGGCGTCGCCGCGGAGCGGCCCCGTGGTGAGGTCCGTCCCTTCGCGCTGCTTCAGTTCCTCGTAGGCGGTCACCAGGAGCGGTTCGGCGGCGGCGTACTTCCGCTGGTCGAGGAGGCTTCCACCCAGGTCGCCCGCGACCACGAACCGCATCCAGTCGGCCGGGCGGTCCTTCTCCAGTGCCACGACCGCTTCCCGGAAGACCGGTTCGGCGTCGGCCGCGCGGCCCGCCTGGAGCAGCACCCGCCCCAGGTCGCGCAGGAGGTACGCCCGGGGCATGAACGGGGCGGGCCGGGCGAGCAACTCGCGGTGCAGCGCGACCGACTCGTCGTACCGCCCGACTTCGGCGTAGGCGCCCGCGAGCGCCTCGGTCAGCATGGCCCGTTTGTCCGCCGCGAGGTCCGCCGGCTCGGCCGCGGCCGCCGCGCGGGTCTCTTCCAGTACCGCCACCGCGCGGCCCGGATCGCTGCCGCCGTGCGCGGCGGCCAGCGCGAGCGCGACGTCGGCCGCATCGGGGTGGCCCGGGCCGAGCAGCTTCCGCCGCACGTCCCAGGCGCGCTCCAGCTGCCGGACCGCGAACGCCGCGTCCTTCTCGTCGCCGAGCCCGAGCACCCGCGTCCCGATCAGGTAGCGGACGGTCGCCTCGGCCGCCGGCTGGGTGCGGAAGAACTGCGCCACCAGTGGCTCGGCCTTGACCAGCGCCTGCCGCAGCGTGATGTCCACCGGATCGGCCTTGAAGAACTCGTCCATCTGCCCCTGGATGACCACGTTCGACAGGAACCCGAGTACCGCCCGCGCGTCCTTCTCGCGTGCCGCCGCCAGGGCGCGCTCGCGCTCGGCCTCGGCCTTCTGCTCGTCCGCCCGGCGGCGGGCGTCCGCCTCGCGCTCCAGCGCCGCCAGCGCCGCCCGTTCGGCGTCCCTGGCCCGGTCGAGTTGCGACGTCCGGTTGCTGAGGAGCGACAGCGTGCCGGTGGCGAAGATGACCGCGCTGAGGACGGCCGACCGGTGTCGGATTGTGAGCTTCCGCCAGCGGTACCACACGCCCGGCGGGCGGGCCTCGACCAGCTCGCCGGCGAGGTGCCGCTGCACGTCGCGGGCGAGGCCGGCGGCGCTGTCGTAGCGGCGGGCGCGGTCCTTCTCCAGCGCCCGCATCACGATCCAGTCGAGCTCGCCGCGGAGTAGCTTCGCCAGCCGGCCCGGGTCGGTGCCGCGGGTGGCGGCGATGCCGGCGCGGGCCCCGGCGGTGGTCAGCTTCACGCTCGGCCGCGGCGGCTCCTCCTCGCGCACCACGCGCAGCACCTCCAGCACCGCGGCCCGCTTCAGACGGGCTTTGTCGACCGGCGTCGTGCCGGTGAGCAGCTCGTACAGTAGCACGCCCAGCGCGTACACGTCCGAGCGCGTGTCCACGTCGAGGTTGTTGAAGCTCGCCTGCTCCGGGCTCATGTACTCGGGCGTACCGACGACCGCGCCGAACCCGGTGTGCAGCGTCAGTTCGGTGAGCGGCTGGCCGGCGGCCTTCGCGATGCCGAAGTCGATCACCTTCGGGACCGCGTGCCCGTCGTACAGCGCGACCAGTACGTTACTCGGCTTGACGTCGCGGTGGATGACGCCCTTCTGGTGCGCGTGCTGGATCGCCTGGCAGACCGGGACGAACAGCTCGAGCCGTTGTTGGGTCGTGAGCTTCCGCTCGTCGCAGAACGCGGTGATGGGCGTGCCCTTCACCAGCTCCATGACGAAGAACGGCCGCCCGTCGGCGCTCGCGCCGGCGTCGAGGACGCGGGCGATGTTCGGGTGGTCCATGAGCGCCAGCGCCTGCCGCTCGGCCTCGAACCGGGCGAGCACCGCCTTCGAGTCCATCCCCGGCTTGACGAGCTTGAGCGCGACGCGGCGCCGCACCGGCTCCGTCTGCTCGGCCATGTAGACCGTGCCCATCCCGCCCTCGCCGATGACCTCGAGCAGCTTGTACCGCCCGCCGACGAGCGTGCCGATCGCCGGGTCGTCGCCGCCGGCCGTGGCATAGCCGGTGGTGGCGTCGCGGCCGAGGAAGCCGCCGAGTTCGGCGTGGGCGGCGAGGAGGCGTTCGACCCGCTCGCGGACGGCGGGGTCGGCGGCGGCGAGGACGGCGGCGCGGTCGGGCGCACCGCGGGCGGCGTGGAAGACGGACTCGACGAGTTTCGGGTCGGCGGACATGGCGGGCCTCCGGGAGCGGTGACGCCCCCAGTGCGGAATCCGGCCGCGGCGCGCCTCACGAATTTCCGCCGAGCCGGTCGAGGAGCCAGGCGCGGGCGTAGGCCCAGTGGCGGGCGGCGGTGGCGCGGGACAGCCCGAGGCACGCCGCCGCCTCGGCCTCCGACAGCCCGCCGAAGAACCGCAGCCGCACGAGCGCCGCCTTGTCCGGGTCTTCGGCCTCGAACGCGGCGAAGGCGGTGTCGAGGTCGAGGAGGTCGTCCGGCGGCAGGTCGGCGGCGGCGGGCACGTCGCGCAGGTCGGCGCGCGGACGGTCGCCGCCGCGCTTGTCGGCACGCTTGCGGCGGGCGCTATCGACGAGAATGCGGCGCATGGCCTCGGCGGCGGCGGCGAAGAAGTGACCGCGGCCGTTCCACCCCGGGTCGGCGCCGCCGACGAGCCGTAGGTACGCCTCGTGGACGAGTGCCGTGGCCTGGAGCGTCTGCCCGGGCTTCTCGGCGGCGAGGCGGGCGGTGGCGAGGCGGCGGAGCTCGTCGTAGACGAGCGGGAGGAGGTCGGCGGCGGCACCGGGGTCGCCGGCCGCGGCCGCGTCGAGGAGGCGCGTCACGTCGGACATACCGGAGTGTACACGCCGGCGCCGCGGGGCGGAACCGGTGCGTAGCTGGACACGTCCCAAATTGGTGGGGCCGGCGTCCCGCCGGCCCCACCAGCGCTGCACCGTGCCGTCGGGCGTCACTTCCTCGTCAGCGCCTCCAACTCGGGCAGGTACTTCCGCGACGCTGGCGGTGAACCCGGTCGGCAGATCGGCGGGTGATTCTTGCTCGCCGTTAGGCCGGGGCGCAAGCCCCGGTAGAACTCGGTGCGCGGTGAGTACCCCACGGGGCTTGCGCCCCGGCCTAACGGGCACGGGCTACGCCACCCCGCCCGCCCGCAGCAGCGTCTCCTGCACCGCGAGGTCGTGCGCCGGGGAAAACTCAAACGCCTTCTCGCCGCGGATCACCCGGGCCATGTCGGCGGCGTCGTCCACGTAGCGGGTGTAGCGCGGCAGTCGGATTCCCTGCGTCCCCTTCTGGTAGCCGTCGCGGTCGCGGGACAGCGACACCCGCACCACCGGGTTGTCCAGCGGCTGGATGTGGAACGTCCCCTCGGTCCCGCACACCGTCAGATGACGCCGGTCGCCGCCCTCGACCTCCAGCGCCGTCGATCGCACCGTCGCCGTGGCCCGCGGGTACGTCAGCACCGCCAGCATGTTGTCGAGGAGTCCGTCGGCGACCGGCGCCGAGTGCGTGTTGAACGCCGCGACCGCCGTCGGCTTCCCGAGCACGCCGATCACCAGATCGAGGACGTGGCACCCGAGCTCGAACATCATCCCGCCGCGGTACTCGGCGTGCTGCCGCCGCCCCGCCGGGTCCACGACCTTGCTCATGACCGCGTGGACCTCGAACACGTCGCCGAGCCACCCCCTGCGGAGGAACTCGCGGAGCAGCACCACGCCCGGGTTGTAGCGGTACATGTACCCCATCTGCACGAGCAGCTTTTTCTGCGCCGCGGCGTCGAGGATGCGGCGGAACTGGGCGAGCGACTCGCCGGCGGGCTTGTCGACGTGGACGTGCTTGCCGGCGGCGACGCACGCCTCGGCATTGTCGAGCAGGTCGCGGACGCGGGTCTCGACGAGGGCGGCTTGAAGGCCGGGCGTGTCGAGGAGTTGATCGCGGGTGAGCCAGCGGAGCCCGCGGAACGCGGGCACGTCTTCGGCGCGGCGGCGGAGTCCCTCGTCCGGCTCGACCACGCCGACCACTTCGTAGTCGGGCGAGGCGCGGTAGGCGGCGAGCTTGGTGGCGTGCGCGTGGCCGACGCCGATCTGCCCGACCTTGATGCGGGCGGGCGCGGGCTGGGCGGCGGCGAACGCGCCGGCGAGGCCGGCGGCGACGGCGGCGCGGCGGGTGGGGAGGGTCATGGGGGCGCCCGGTGCGGGGGGGGTGCGCCCAGCGTAAGCGACCGGCGGGGGCCGGGGAACGGGGTTTTCGGGCGCCGGCAGTGGGTTGGCCGCGGCGCGCTCGTTCCCGGACTCCGCGGTAGGTGGTGCCCCCCACCCCGCGGCGAAGCGCCGCGACCCTCCCCCCGCTGAGGGCTGGCGACCCGACACTTATTTGTGGTGCCAGGATTCCCGGTGGGTCGCCCCTCGATCAGACGGCTCAGGAGACGTGAAACGCGGGTGCTTCGCCAAGACCGTCGACTCACCCCGATCAAGCCCATCGGGATACTCGACATGGCGAATTCCCCGGGTTCTTGCAGGCCCTCGAATAAGTGTCGGGTCGCCAGCCCTCAGCGGGGGGAGGGTCGCGGCGCTTCGCCGCGGGGTGGGGGGCACCACCTACCGCGGAGTTCGAGGGCCATCGTAGCCCAGGCCACCGGCTTGATTGAGTCTGAGCCCATCATTTCCGAAGCGGGCAGGCAAACCCGGGGGTGAGTATGGGGGAATGACCAACCAACCGAAACGGCGGCGCCCCCGCCAGCTGTCCGCCCGCGACATCCGCTTCTGCCAGCTCCACGTGGAGCGCGGCCGGGGCCACACCGTCGCGTGCTGGCTCGACGCCGGGTTCGAGCCCCGGGCCAGCCCGAGCGTCACCTACCAGGCCGCCAACAACCTCCTCCACAACCCGGAAATCCGGGCCTATTGCGACGTCCTCCGCGGCCAGGCGGCCGACGCCGCCCGGGTCACCCTCACCGAGGCCATCGCCGCCGTCCGCGCCCTCGCCCTGGCCGACCGCCGTGCCGTGTTCGACGAGCACGGCCGCGTCCGCCCCCCGCACGAGTGGCCGGCCGACCTGGCCGCCGCCGTCGACCAGGTGGAGACGAAGGAGCTTTTCGAGCCCGTCCGGGGGGCGGAGGGGGAGAAGGAGCTGAAGGGGTACGCCCGGAAGGTGAAGTTCGGCAGCAAGCTGGCGGCCCTGGTCAAGCTCGTCGAACTCGCGGGGCTCATCCGCCCGGGGGCGTCGACGGCCCCGGTGCGGAACGCCACCGTGGTGGAGGTGGCCATCGGCCCGGAGACGGTCGAGCCGCCGCCCCCGTGGGGCGGTGACGCGGGGTGAAGCCCCAGATCCCAGGGCTTACGCCCGGGGCTATTGGCTGCCGCCCCTGCGGGGCTGGGAACCCGAGCCGCGGATTCGAGCCCCGCAGGGGCGGCAGCCAATAGCCCCGGGCGTAAGCCCTGGGCAGCATCTTGTGGTCCGCATGACGTGCGAGTTGCCAATCTGGTCACCTATGGTCACGCTCGACCGCATCCCGCACGGGCCGGCTTCGGTCCGTGCGGGCCTCAACCTCTGCAAGATCCTGTGGTTCTGCGGCGAGGTACTCATGGTCCGCGAGATGCGCGAGTCGCGAATCCGGTCATTTATGGTCACGCTCGACCGTATCCCGCACCGGGCCGGACTCCGGCCATTCGTAACGCCGCGCCGCGGCCGGTTGCACGCGCGTCCGGGTCGGCGAATAATGGGGAATCGTCCCGAACGCCCGGCCGCGGTGCGGCAAGGTACGGGTGCCACGCACCCTGTGTTTCACCAGGAGGACTCCCACATGCGTTGGCTGCTCCGGACTGCCGCCTTCGCCGCTGTCGCGGCCCTGACCCTGGCCGGGGTCGTGGTCGCCCGCCAGGACGACGCCAAGAAGGCTGACGACCCGGCCCCGAAGTTCGACCCGAAGGACGTGCGCGTCGGCCCGCCGCCCGAGCTCGCCGCCCTCCGCGCCGCGGTCGAGGCCGCCGCCAAGAAGGGCGAGAACGTCGACGACGTGCGGGCCAAGCTGGAGGCGCTGGAGAAGGCGCTCGCCGGCAAGGCGTGGGTCCGCCCGCGGGCCGACGACCTGCCGCCCGACCCGCCCGCGGCCAACCCCGGCCGCCGCCCGGCGCCGCCGGTCTTCGTCCCACGGCCGCTCCCGATCCCCGACATCAACCCCGGCCGCCGCCCTGCTGATCAGCCGGACTTCGAGGCGGTCCTGCGCGGGCAGGCGCTGCTGCTCGAAGCGGCACAACTGCTCGCCGAAGACCCGAACAACCGCGAGCGGGCCGACGCGCTGCGGCGGCAGGCGAATGAGCTCCTGCTCCGGGCAATTGCCGGGCGAGACGGCGGCGCAGTCCCGCCGCTGCTCCTCGACCTCCCCGCCGGCCGCGGCAACGGCCGCCTCGGCATTCGCGTGGACCGGGTGGCGCCGGGGGTGGCGGAGGACAACAACGTCCCCGCCGGCCGCGGGGTGCTCGCCGCCGAGGTGCTGCCGAACACGCCGGCGGCGAAGGCCGGGGTGAAGGCGGACGACATCGTGATCGAGTTCGCCGGCCAGCCGGTGACCGACGAGCCGACGGCGTTCGTGGCCCAGGTGCAGCGGGCGCGGGCGGGCGAGAAGCACGACATGACCGTGATCCGCGACGGCAAGCGCGTGGCGATCCGCGGCGTCGTACTCCCCGCGGCCAACGCGCCGGTCAACCCGCGGCTGCGGCTACTCGAAGAGCTCGCCCCGATCGTCGGCCCCGACGGCCGCCCGCTGATCGAGGGGGTTCGCGGCCGCGACGCCGCCCCGCGCGAGGGCGGGCGCCGGTCGTCCGGCGCGACGCTCGAGATCCGCGACGGCGAGGCGACGGTATCGGCCGAGGAGAACGGGGTGCGGTACACCATCGCGGGCACGGTCGGCCCGGACGGGCTGGTGCCGACGAAGATCGATGTGACGGAGAACGGCCGGACGGTGTCGGCCGCGTCGGTCGACCGCCTCCCCGAGCAGTACCGCGACCGTACCCGCCAGCTCCTCGGCCACATCCGGGTGAACGGCGGGCGGTGAGGTGTTTGATTCCGGTGGGACCGGCGTCCCGCCGGTCTTCTGGGTTTTGACCGGCGGGACACCGGTCCCGCCGGACTGATCGCGGTGGGCCGGCGGCCGTAATCTGACCGCGATGACCCGTACTCGTTGGCTCTTGCTCCTCGCCGCCGCGGCGTACCTGCTCACCGGGGTGGCCCAGGTGCGCCCCGAGGAGCGCGCCGTGGTGCGACGGTTCGGCGCGGTCGTCGCCCGGCCCGGGCCGGGGCTGTGGGTCGGGCTGCCGTGGGGCATCGACCGCGTCGACCGCGTCCAGGTCCGCACCGTGCGCCAGGTGAAGGCCGGGTTCAACCCCGATACGTCGTCCGACGTGCCCGGCACGCCCGTCGGCCAGTTCCTCACCGGCGACCAGAACCTCGTCAACCTGGGGTTCGTCGTCGACTACGCGGTGAGCGAGACCGACCGCGACCTCGACGACTACGTGGCGCAGCAGGACCGCGTGGACGCGGCGCTGGCCCGCGAGGCGGAGGCCGCCGCGGCCGAGTGGGCGGCCGGGCGTGGGGTGGACGACGCGCTCCTGGCCGGCAGCGCCGAGCTCCCGGCGTGGGTGACGCCCCGGCTCCAGGAGCGCGCCGACCGGCTCCGCCTCGGGGTGCGCGTCCAGCGCGTCAGCGTCGCCGCGCTGGCCCCGCCGGACGAGGTGCGGGCGGCGTTCGAGCAGGTGACGCAGGCGCAGACCGGCATCCGCACGAAGGAGTTCCAGGCGCGGCAGGAGGCGGAGCAGCGGCGGCGGCAGGCGGACGCGCTGGGGTACAAGTTCGAGCAGGAGGCGGCCGTGTTCCGCGACGGCCAGCTCCGCCAGGCCCGGGCCGACGCCGACGACTTCCGGACGCAGCTGGCCGCCCTCCGCACGCTGCGGGCGGCCGACCCGGACGCGCTGGCGGTGATCTGGTGGGCGGAGATGCAGAAGACGCTCGTCGGCGTCCGCGCCCGCGGCGGCCGGGTCGAGCCGCTCGACGCCCATCTGGGGAAGGACGGCCTCGACCTGACACAGTTCCTGACGCCGCGAAAGCGTTAACGACGGGCGTCCACCCGCCGCCCGTCAGTCTTCCGCCGCACCCGCGCAGATACTCGACGGCCACAGGCGGCCCGGCGTGTCTCCGAGAGGCGGCTCCAGTCTAACCCGGCGGCGCCACGCGGGCGGGGAATCGGCAGTACCGCACGACCGACGCAGGCGGGCGTGACGGCCCCAGATTACCCGATTGACCCAACTCCCCTATTGACCCCGTCCCCCGCGCCCGGTTTAAACGAAGGAGACGTCCGCGCACGCCCCGCCTCTCTGGGAACCCGGGCGGGAGCGACGGACGCGGGAGGTCCGCGATGTACAGCCTGGTCCTGATGGCCGCCGTGAGCGGTAGCCCGGACGCCCCGGCGTTCGGCAAGCGCGGCGGGTGCGACGGCGGGTGCCACGGTACCGTGGTATCGAACTGCAACGGGTGCGGCGGCGGCCGGATGGGGCTGTTCGGCCGGATGCGCAACCGCCACGGTTGCAATGGCTGCAATGGGTACAGCGGCTGCCACGGCTACAGCGGCTGCCACGGCGGGTGCAGCGGGTACGTCCCGTCCGGGTGCTGTGGCGGGACGATCGTCGTCCCCGTGACCCCGCCGGGCACCGATCCGGTGCCGGTCCCGGTGCCGGTCCCGGGCGGCACCACCCCGAAGGGGACCACGCCGCCGGTTCCGGGCTCGACGACCCCGAAGGGGACCACGCCGCCGGTTCCGGGGTCCACGACCCCGAAGGCTACGACCCCGCCGGTCCCGGGCGGCACCACGCCGAAGAGCGCCGCCCCGACCACCCCGGGCACGACCACCCCGCCGCGGGCCAACACGCCGGCGCCGAGCTCGACCGCTCCCGCCCCGGCCCCGCGGCCGGCGCCGCAGACCCCGCGCGTCGATTGATTGCCAAGCGAGTGACGCTGAAGCCCGCGGCTACCGACCTCGGTAGCCGCGGGCTTCAGCGTCATATACATTCCCCCGGCGCTGAGCGCCGGGGGAATGTTAGATCATCAGTTCTGTGATCGGCTCGCCGAACGGTAGCATTGGCATTGGCCGGCCGGTGCCGTCCAGGAAGGACGTGTGGTTGTAGTCGATGTCCAGGTGCCGGAACACGGTCGCCCACAGGTCGTTCGGCGTCAGCGGGCGGTCCTTCGGCACCTCGGCCCGTGAGGTCGTACTCCCGACCACCAGCCCCGTCTTGCACGCGCCGCTCACCAGAATGCTCTGCGCCTGCGGCCAGTGGTCGCGGCCGGGGCGGCCCGGCTTGCCGTACTCCACCTTCGGCGTCCGCCCGAACTCGCCCGTCACCACCAGCAACACGCGCCGGTCCAGGCCGCGGGCGTACAGGTCTTCGACGAGCGCTGCGATTGCCCGGTCGAAGAACCCGAGCTTGAAGCGCGTGTCGTCGAAGATGTGGCAGTTGACCGAGTGCGAGTCCCAGTTGTAGGTGTGGTCCGGGAGCATGTCCGCCCCGGGCGGGGTGGCGTTCTCCATCACCATCGTCACCCAGCTCGCCCCGTGCTCGACCAGCCGCCGCGCCAGGAGCGCCCGCTGGCCGTAGCGGTGCATCCCGTAGCGGTCGCGGAGCCGCGGGTCTTCGCGCGACAGGTCGAAGGCGTTGCGGGCCGTGTCGGTGGTGACGAGTTCCAGCGCCCGGCCGCGGTTGGCGTCGATGGCCGCGGCGCTGCCGGTCGTGTCCGGGCCGGTCAGCGGGCGGTCGAGGCGGTTCAGCACTGCGAGCCGGTCGGGCAGGCGTTCCGCGATGTCGGGGCGGATGCTGAGGTTCTGGACGGCGAACTTCGGGTCGGCGGGGTCGCCCCAGAACGTGAACGGGTGCGACTGCGGCCCGAGGTACGCCGACCCGAAGCTGAACGTGTCGATGTTCTGCCGGCCGCCGTCCACGCCGTTGACGTAGTTCGGCACCGGGGCGCGGCGGTGCTTGAGCACCTCCGCCGCCATCGACCCGACCATCGGCGTGTCGTTGACGAAGCCGGTCGGCTCGACCGGGTCGCGGCCGGTGAGGAAGCGCTTGTGCCCGCCGCCGTGGTCGGCGAAGCGGTGCGCGACGGAGCGGATGAGGGCGTACTTGTCGGCGAGCTGCGCCAGCCGGGGCAGGTGCTCGCAGACGTCGATGCCCGACACGTTGGTGCGGATCGGGCGGAAGGCGCCGCGGTACTCCTCCGGCGCGTCCGGCTTCATGTCGAACGTGTCCTGGTGCGGCGGCCCGCCGGGGAGCCACACGAAGATGACGGCGGGGTCGTTGCTGGTGCGGTCGCTGCCGGCGGCGCGGAACGGCGTGATGGGTGCGGTGGCGGCGGACGCGACGGCGACGGAGCCGAACTTGAGCACGTCCCGGCGGCTGGGGCCGGGACAGGCGCGGGCGGGCATGGCGACGGGCTCCGCGGGACGCGGGCGGGTGGGGAAGGCAGACATTTAGCCTACCCGTGCCTCGCGGGGAAGTCAAACCTGCGGTTGCGGGTTGGGAAGTGTGGCGGGCTCGTCGCCGGGCGGCGCCCGGGCTACAACCAGTGATTTGACCCACAGACCCGTCGCCGGAGGACCGCCGATGCCCCCCACCGACCTCGCCGCCGGATACCGCTCGGGCGGCACCCGCGCCGCCGGCGACCCCGCGCCCACGCCCGTTGCGCTCGCCGACGCCTACCTCCGCGGGGCCGACGGTCTCCGCGCCGCGGTCGCCGGGATGACGCGCGACCAACTCGTCGCCCGGCCGGTCGCCGGGCGGTGGAGCGTACTAGAGGTGGTCGCCCACCTGTCGGACTTCGAGCCGATCTTCGTGGAGCGGTTCAAGCGCGTGCTGTCGCTCGACGAGCCGCCGCTGCTCCTGGCCGCCGACGAGATGAAGTTCATCGCTGCGCTAAGTTACCACGACCGCGACGTGAACGAAGAACTCGACCTCATTGAGGCAACGCGCCGGCACGCCGCGCGGCTCCTCCGTGGCTTGCGGCCGGAGCAGTTAACGCGCACCGGTGTCCACAGCCTCAAGGGGTTGCAGACGTTGGAGCAGGTGGTGCGCACCGTCACCGGGCACATCGCCCACCACCTGCCCTTCATTTTGGAGAAGCGGACGGCGCTGGGGTTGTAGCCGCCCCAAAGCCTACCGGCGGCGGAAGGTCACCCTGCCCTCACCCTCCCATGTGTAGAGCACGGGGTCGTCGGACCCGAGGGTGAACGGGGCCGTTCGAGCCAGCATCACCCAACTCCCGCTGGCCCCGCGGAATCGGCCCGCCGACCGGGCGCCGTCTACCACGAACTCGGCGACGAACTCGGCCGTGACGACTGGGAGCATCCCGTCGAGCCCGACGATGGTCAGGGTGACAGTCCCGGGCGTCTTAGCCCCCTTCGCCGTCCGCCCGTAGTCGGTCGCCAGCACGTCCCCGCCGGCCCCGTAGAAGGTGAACCCGCCCGGTCCGCTCCCGAACGTCCCCTTGAACCCGCCGAGCGGCCCGACCGTGGGGTCGGGGCGGAAGTTCTCCGCGTCCGTCTGGACCGACCCGGCCCCGTAGTACAGGCCGAGGTCGGTCGCGGCCCCGACCGCGACGTGCGGTCGGGCGGGAGCGCCGGGCGGCGGGAGACCGTCCTGCCCCACGCCGATCCCGGCGATCCGGAACGTCTTGGTCTGGGCGGCCGCCGGCTGGCCCCAAAGGGCCAGCCCCGCGACGACCGCCGCCAGCCGGGCGGCGGTCCGCGTCATCCGATCTGGGCGATACATGACGGGTGCTCGTGTGGTCCGCGGAGGAATGGGCGACGCTCGCCGGGCGGACCGGGCGGCGGGTCGGGCCTCCACCCCGACGGCCGGGCTCATCCGCGGCCGCGCGCGAAGTGCCTCATGATGAAAAGCGGGAACCGCGGGTGGGCACAGCGCGGAATTCCGACAGAACTTTGAGCGCCGCTCTGCGCGTGATGTGCCGCGCAGCCGACGAGCGTCCGCGGCCCGATACCTCAACGCCGGGCGGCGGACGCTCGTCGAGATCACGAACCCGAACGGGTCGTGCCTCACCGGTGGTAGTGGCCGTTGTGGTAGTGGCCGTGGTTGTAGCCGCCCCAGTTCGACCGGTAGCCGCCGTAGCCGAAGCCCGGCGAGTAGACGCGCGGCGAGCCGAAGTTGAAGTTGAGCGACACGCCCGGCGAATACGCCCGGTAGCCGTACCCGTAGGACGGGTAGACCGGGTACGCCGGGACGACGTGGTAGTGGTTGCGGTGCGGGACGAGGACCGGGTATTGGGCGGACGCGGTGCCGGCGCCGAGGGCGAGAGCCGCGACCGACGCGAATAGGCTGACCTTCATGGCGTTTCTCCTGTTGGGGGAGGGCGATTGACTGCCCGCACGAGAAACGCTCAAGTCCCCGCCGCCTTGCGCCCGATCTGTTCTGGTTCCCCCCCCACGCGGGGTGGAGTCGTCCCGAAGCGGGGCATCGACATCGGAGTTCCACAACTCGGTGACCCCATGTCCGGGCTGTACTCTCGTCCGCGGTCGCCAATCTCTAACGCCGGCTGGTCGCCGCAGGTTCAAAGCCTGCGGCGACCAGCCGGTGCGGCACCCGCAACGCCCACGCGGCGGCCGTCGGCCGTGCATTGCTGTACGGGCCGGCGGTCGCCGGTGGGCGGGTGTCGGGTTCCGACGGGGTGACTCATCCGACCGCTCGTGCTGCGGGGGTTGCAGAGGTTACCTGCCCGGTCGCCCGGACGACCGTCCCCGCGGTCGCACCATCACGGTGCATGGACCGCGCGGCTGACGGACTTACGAGTCACGGGCCGGGTGTGCGTGCCGAGTCCGAAGTTCACTGCCGCGGTCCGGGCCGCGAACAGAGCCGGTGGGCCACACCCGACACCTCAACCGCAGTCTACTGGCCGGTTTGCCTGCCCGCGCAATCAGGCTCCGGTGTTACGAATTGATCCGGCATGCGCCGGCTGGGTGTTGTCCCAGTCACCCGCCCAGGCGAACGGCCGGCGTGAGCCGGCTGGTCGTTGAGTCAGGAGCTTGGACCAACGACCAGCCGGCTCACGCCGGCCGTTCGCCCGACCCAACACCGACCGATCGACGCACCACTACGGGAATCCTACGGCTCCCCCGGGCGCGGCGGCGCCAGCGGGCGGAGCAGCTCCGGGTCGATCAGGAACAGCTGCCGGCGGCCGGGGAGGTCGGCGGCGTCCACCCACACCTTGTCGCGGCCGCGGAACGCCTCCGCCACCGCCCGCGCCGCCAGCCGCGATTCGATCGCCAGCCGTCGCTCCGCGACCAGCCGGGCGCGCCGCGCGGCGAGGTCGGCGTCCACCGCCGCCGCCGTCTCCCCGGCGGCGAGCCGCTTCCCCCGCTCGGCGTCGAACGTCGTCGTTTCCTCGGGCGTCAGCCGCGTCCGCGCCTTCACCCAGGCGTCGAACGCCGTCGCCAGCGCCTGCGCGTCCTTCACCTGTCGGTTCGCCTCGGTCCGCGCCCGGCTCACGGTGCGCTCCCCCTCCTCGGCCGCGCGCCGGACGGTCCGCAGCGCGTCGGCCTCGGCGTCGTTCAGCACCCGGTCGCGCTCCTGGATCGCCTTCGCCACTCCGTGGTACGACCTGACCACCTCTGGTGGCGGGTGCAGGTCGTGGAGCGTGACCCCGTTGAGCGCGAGCCCGTGCCCGCCGGGGGCGGCGGCGTCGAGCCGGCGCGCGAGGCGGTCGAGCGCCTCGGCCTCGAGCCCGCCGCGGCGGACCGTGAGCAGGTCAATGAACCGCCCGCCGGCGACGAGCTCGCGCAGCACCGACTCCGCCGCCGAGCGTACCAGCGCCTCGGGGTCGGCGACGCCGAACAGGAACTGCCGCGCGTCGCCGACGTGGTAGCGGACCGTCGCCAGCACCACGACGAGGTCGCCGTCGCCGGTGATCATCACCGACTCGTCCGTCAGCGTCGCCGCGCCCTCGCCGTGGCTGCTCGCCCACGTCAGCGCCTCGCCGCCGGGCCGGCGAAGTTTGTCGGGCGCGGGGGCGACGGTCGGGCGCACCTCCGGCGCGACGCCGCGGAAGCCGACCTCGACCGTGCGCACCTCGGCGGTGCGCACGCGGGTGACGGTCTCGACCGGCCACGGCCAGCGGACGTGGAGCCCGGCGTCGAGGTCGGCCGCGACCGCGCCGAACCGCCGCACCACGCCGACCTCGCCGGGCTCGACCTGCGCGAACCCGGTCAGCGCCCAGCCGACGAGCAGCGCCGCCGCGACCGTGCCGCCGACCGCCTTCCAGTGGTGGGCGACCTCGTGGAGCAGGTCGTCGGCGTGGACGGTGTTCACCCAGCGGTCGAAGCCCCGCGCCGCGGTGCGGACGCGCGTCAGCGTCGGGCTGGCGGCGGTGCGGTCGAACGCGAGCAGGCGCATCGAGTTCAGCAGCACCAGCAGCGAGCCGAGCTGGTGGTACAGCACGCCGACGAGCGGCGCCTTCTCGTACCACCCCGGCCCGGTGGCGACGAGCGGCCACACCCACCCGGTGAGGACGATGCCGACGAGGTTGACGCCGAACCCGAAGCCGATGATGTTCTGGCGGATGATCCGCACCGTCTCGCGCGACAGGCGCACGAGCAGCGGCAGCGAGCGGAGCGGCTCGCCCATGAGCACGACGTCGCCGGCCTCGGCGGCCACGTCGGTGCCGCTGCCGACGGCGATGCCGACCGCGGCGCGGGCCAGCGCCGGGGCGTCGTTCACGCCGTCGCCGACGAAGGCGACCCGAGCCTGTCTCCCCTCCCCTCCCAGGGGAGGGGCCGGTCCCGCCGGAGGCGGGGCCGGGGGAGAGGTGTTGCCCGCGTGCGCAGCTGCTGCGCTCGCGGGCCAACCTAACCCCCCCGACCCCCCTTCCCTGGGAAGGAAGGGGGGGGACGAACCGACCGACTGACCGGCGCCCGCGCCGGCGACCCACTCCGCTTTCTGCGCCGGCAAGAGTTCCGCGTGAACCTCCGTCACCGCCACCTGCTCGGCGACGGCCTTCGCCACCGCGGCGCGGTCGCCGGTCAGCAGCGCGACGGGCTGGACGCCGAGCGCCCGCAGGTCGGCGATCACCTGGGCGGCCTCGGGGCGGACGCGGTCGCGGGCGCCGACGGCGCCGATCACCGCGCCGTCGCGCGCCACGAGCAGCGAGCTCTGGCCCGACTCGTCGAGCTGCCGCAGCGCGGCGTCCGCCTCGGCGGGGATCGTGATCCCCTTTTCGGCGAGCAGGCGGCGCGTGCCGACGAGGATGGACGCCCCGCCCGCCATCGCCGCGACCCCGCCGCCGGGGAACGCCTCGAACGTCTCGGCCGGCGGCGGCGTGAGGTCGCGCTCCGCCGCCGCGGCAAGGACCACGCGCGCCAGCGGGTGTTCGCTCCGTACCTCCGCAGCGGCCGCGGCGAGCAGCACGTCTTCGACCGTCGCACCGTTGAGCGCGAGGATGTCGCCGGGTTCGAGTTTCCCTTCGGTGAGCGTACCGGTCTTGTCGAACGCGAACGCGGTGACGCCGGCGAGTCGCTCCAGCGCCGACCCGCCCTTGATCAGCACGCCCGTCCCCGCGAGGCGGCCGAGCGCGGCGATCACGGCGGCGGGCGTTGCCAGGATGAGGGCGCACGGGCACGCCACCACCAGCACACCGAGCGCCGGGTACGCGGCCACGCGGGCGGCGGCACCCCACGTCGGCCGCGGCACGCCGGGCGGCTGCGACGCCGCCAGTTGAAAGCCGACGTTCGCCAGGAACGTGAGCAGCGCGAGCGCCAGCACCGCCGGGAGGAAGTAGCGGGCGAGGCGGTCGGCGTGGCGCTCCAGCGGCGCCTTGTCCTTCAGCGCGGCGCCCGTCAGTTCGATCACCTGTCCGGCGACGGTTTCCTTCGCCAGCTTCTTCGCCTCGACGGTCAGACTGCCGCCCTGCACGATGCTGCCGGCCAGCACCGCGTCGCCCGGCGCCTTGTCCACCGGCAGGCTCTCGCCGGTCAGCGCGCCGGCGTCGACCGCGGCGCGGCCGTCGGCCACCACGCCGTCGACGGGGACGCGGCCGCCCGGCTTCACGACGACCCGGTCGCCGACGAGCAGGTCGGCGGTGAAGGCGCGGACCTCCTGCCCGTCGCGGAGCACCCAGCAGCGGCGCGGGAACAGTTCCGCGAGCGAGCCGAGCGCCCGCTGCGTGCGCGCGAACGTGACCGCCTCCAGGCACTCGCCGGCGAGGCCGATGAACACGACTTCCGCCGCGACGAGTTCTTCGCGCAGCAGGATGGCCGCGAGGCAGGCGACGGCGAGCGCGAGGTCCGAGCCGATGCGACCGTCGAAGAGGGACTCGAGCGAGTTGTACAGCACCCGCGCCCCGCCGATGACGGCGGCGAGCAGCGCGTAGCGGTAGCCGAACAGGTCGCGGTTCCACGTCGGCACGTCGAGGCCGAGGCCGGCGAGCCACGCGGCGACGGGCGGGCCGAGGTCGGCGGCGAGGAGCCCGCCGACGAGCGCGGTGAGGGCGTACAGTCCCAGCGGGGTTTGCGGCCGGAACGGCTCATCAGCGCCAGACAACTCGCGGTGCATGGGCGTGTTGTACGACCGGACCGCGAAGGAGAAATGAAGCGGAAATCCGCCGAACTGCGCAAGTCAGGCGGCCCGGCGCGCGAATAATGTGTCGGGCTTCACGATTCCTTCAACCTCTCCCGCGCGACCTAGCGCGCGACGGAATATTCATGGCCGATCTCATCCTCGACCCGCACGCCACCGTTGAGTGGAAGCGGGACGCCGGCGCCGCGTCGCCCGGCGAGACCAAGTTCCTCCAGGGGCCGCAGCACCGGGCGTTCGAGCTCCGCGAAACATTCAAGATCGCGTGGGAGTTCATCACCGGCTTCCGCAAGCTCCACTTCGTGGGGCCGTGCGTCACGGTGTTCGGCTCGGCCCGGTTCGACGAGCACCACCGCTACTACGACATGGCGCGGCGCGTCGGCCGGTTCCTCGCCGAGAGTGGGTTCACCGTCATGACCGGCGGCGGGCCGGGCGTGATGGAGGCGGCCAACCGCGGCGCGAAGGACGTGGGCGGCCGGTCGGTCGGGTGCAACATCAGGCTGCCGATGGAGCAGAGGCCGAACCCGTACCTGGACACGTGGATCGACTTCGACCACTTCTTCGTGCGCAAGGTGCTGCTGCTCAAGTACAGCTACGCCTTCGTGGCGCTGCCCGGCGGGTTCGGTACGCTCGACGAGCTGTTCGAGGTGCTGACGCTGATCCAGACGGGGAAGCTGTACGACTTCCCGGTCGCGCTCATGGGCGTCGAGTACTGGGCGCCGCTGGTGGAGCAGATCAAGCTGATGGTCGGCGAGAAGACGATCGCGCGCGCGGACCTGGACAAGCTGATCATCAGCGACGACCCGGGCGAGGTGGTGAGCGGCATCACCGACGTGGCGATGACGAAGTTCGGGCTGAGCTACGGCCCGCGGGTGCGGCCGAAGTGGTGGCTCGGCGAGCGGTTCGGGGCGTGGTGGCGGCGGGGGCTGAACGGCGGGCGGCGGCCGTGAGGCCGCCGCCCGGGCGGGTCACTTCTCCTCGGCGGGCGGGACGATTACTTGTCCTCGCCCGATTCCTGTTTCGACTGCTTGGCGTCGACGTCCTGCCGCTTCTTATTCCCCGGACTCCCCGCGCTCTTGTCCGCCCCCGGCGGCTCGATCAACTTGTCCGGAATGGTCGCCTTGGTCTCGCCCTTCCCACACCCGGCGACCGCGACCGCCACGGCCGCCGCCAGCACCCCGGCCAGGATTCGCCTCGTCACGTCGGGCACCTCGTCAAACGAGTTGGGTTGAGGATCTCTGGTCAGCGGGACCGGGCCGCGGTCGGGGGACTGCGGCCCGGTGAGTCGCGGGCGGCGTCAGAAGTTGCTGGCGTCCACAACGACCCCGTCGCGGATGCCCGAGAAGTACACGAACGCGACCCGGTCCACCCCGTACCGGATCGACCGGACCGACCCGTCCCCGAGGGCGAAGTTGGACAGGTTGGTGTGCTTCGAGTTGAAGTTCCGCCAGCTCATGTCGGTCGTGACCATGCCCCAGTTCGTCACGTTCATCCCGATCCCCATCCAGCTGAACCCGTACGCCCGGGTGCCGTCGGTCGGGTGCCCGCCGAGCGTCTCCCCGAACATCAGCGTGTTACTCGTCCCGTCGGTGATGCCGGTGATCGTCGTCCGCGACCGGTTGGTGAACACCCCCTCCCGGCTGTCGAACGTCGACCCGATCTTGCCGAACGCCCCGGCCACACCCACGTAGTTGGTCCGGCCGAGTCCGGCCGGGGTGCCCGTGTTGGCGTACCCGCGGAGGGAGATCGTCCCGTTGTTCGAGGCGGTCGCCAGAGTGGCCATCCGGCTGCCGACGTTCGCCGGGGCGTACGGGTCGTCCGACGGGCAGAGGAACGTCGACACCTTGACCATCGCCATCGTCCAGTTGGTGGCGTTGGACGTCCACACCGGGCCGTCGCCGTTGACGTCCCAGTTGAACTGGAGCTGGTTGTAGATCGCCCCCTGCTCGAGGTGCGGGAGGAGGAACGGGAGCACCCCGATCCAGTGGGCGTTCGCCCCGGCGGTCCACATCTCGTCCGAGTTGGCGTAGATCTGGGCGATTGGCTTCTGGCCGAGGTAGCCCGGCGGCAGGACGCCGTTCGAGGACTCGTAGCTGAAGGCGGCCAGCGCGATTTGCTTGAGGTTGTTCGTGCACTTCGACCGCGCCGCGGCCTCGCGGACCTTCTGGACGGCGGGGAGGAGCAGCCCGATGAGGATGGCGATGATGGCGATCACGACCAACAGCTCGATCAGCGTGAAACCCCGGCGCGGGGCTCGGCGGGCGGGCATGAGGATGCCTCCGGGCGGTAGGATTATGGGAATGCGAACGCCCCGCCGGGACCGCCCGCCCGGTGGAGGTAGGTTGAGAGAGGAACCGGGACCAGCCAGGGTCCCGAACTGACCCGGGGTACGAGGAGCCCGGGAGTGCGTCAGGCTCCCCTAACCACGGTCCCGTTGGGGTGGCGTAGGGGAGGGAGGACTAGTGGCAGGATGTCAACACGGCCTGGTGCGAGGAGAAGGTACGCCGGGGCGAGTCTGCGCCGGCGTCAAGGACCGCACCTGTGAAATCTAGATTAGTCGGTGGGGGAGTCGGCGTCGAGACCGTTGTCCACAAACTCTCTTGATAGCCACGGCCGGTACTGGCCCGCGCCGGCGCATCATTGACACCCTGAACCCGACCGGGGGCGGTTATATCGCCCGCCTCGTGGTCACCCCGAAGCGAGGGGACGGGTCACTCGGTGTCGATCCCGCGCTGGAGCCGGCACCTCGGCCGGTACCGGTCGATCGGGCTGGCGATCGAGTTGCTCCGGCGGTACGGGGTGCGGTGGTCCGCCCCACGGACCGTCGTGTTCACCGAGTTCACGCAGCCAACGGAACTCGGCGCCCGAATCGCGTATCACCCGGCTCGTCTCGCGGCAGTACTCTGACGGGGCGCCGCCCGCCCCGCGGGGAGAGCGACATGACGACCGGACCCTTGGGCGACGTACTGCGGCGGCTGCGGGGCGGGGACGACCGGACCGACGCTGAACTCCTGGCCGACTACGCCGCCGGCCGCGACGCCGCGGCGCTGGCGGCGGTCGTGCGGCGGCACGCGCCGATGGTGTGGGGGGTGTGCCGCCGCTCCCTCCGCGACCACCACGACGCCGAAGACGCCTTCCAGGCCACGTTCCTCGTGCTCGCCCGCAAGGCCGGGTCGCTGGCCGCGCCGGGGCGCGTCGCCAACTGGCTCTACGGCGTGGCGGCGCGCACGGCGCGCAAGGCTCGCGCCACCGCCGCGGCGCGACGTACGCGGGAACGACTCGAACCAGACCTGTCTGTGCCCGCCGAGCCCGAGCCGCGGCGACACCCGCTCGAAGCCGCCCTCGACGACGAACTCGGCCGCCTGCCGGCGAAGTACCGGGCGCCGGTCGTGCTGTGCGACCTGGAGGGGAAGACCCGCGACGAGGCCGCCCGCGAGCTCGGCTGCCCGCCGGGGACGGTCGCCGGCCGGCTGGCGCGCGCCCGCGAGTTGCTGGCGAAGCGTCTCGCCCGCCACGGCCTCGCGCTGCCGCCCGCGCTGGTACTCACGGCCGATGACGTGCCCGCCGCCGCGCTCGACGCCGCGTCGCCCCGGGCCGCCGCGCTCGCCGACGGCGTGCTCGCCGGGCTGGCGTTCCCCCGGCGCACGGCCGTCGCGTTGGTGGTGGTCGTCGCCGTGGGTATCGGCGCGGCCACCCAGCGCCCCGCGCCGCAGCCCTCTCCCCCGGCGCAGAAGACGGATGAGCCGGCCCCGCGCGACGTGCTCCGCGGCGAGTGGCGCGTCATTTCGCTCGGCGGCGCGAACCAGGAAATCCGCGAGCAGGTCGAGGCGTTCGGCAGGCTGCGCGTCGCGGGCGACCGCGCCACGCTGGTGCTCGAACCGCCCGGCTTCGAGCCGAAGAAGACGATCACGTTCGCCGAGTTCACCGTCACCAAACTCGACCTGACGGCGACGCCCGCGACCGTGGACGTGCGGCTCGACTCACTCGTCGGACACGAGCCGAGGAAGACGACGACGGCGCCCGGCATCCTCCACCTGGAGGGCGACACACTGAAACTCCATTTCGGCGAGGACGCGCGGCCGAAGGCGTTCCCGGAGAAGGGCGCCGACGGGCTGATCGTGCTCCGCCGCGTGCCGGGCGTGAAGGCGCCCGACCCGCCGCCGGCGCCGAAGGAGCGTGCCGTCCCGCCGAACGCCGACAAGAAAGGGTTCGCGGTCAGCGGCGCGACGGTGAAGGACGGTAAGGTCGAGTTCGGGCTGTCGCACGGGAAGAACGTGACCGGCGTCGTCCGCTTCATCGTGTCGGACGACACGGGTGAGGTGCTCTGGAGCGTGATGGCGTCGGGGCAGAACCCCGTCCGCCACATCGTCTACGGTGTGCCGCCGGCGGACCCGAGTTACGCCGGTCGGCGTCAGCTGGTCCCGGCCGACGGTGCGGCCCCGGCGGACATCCGCGGACGCACCGTGCGGGTTCGCGTCGACTACCGGTTCACGACGTTCCTCGGGCCGGGGACGGAGGTCTACGAGACGACGATCGCCGTCCCGCGGGAGTAGCGCCGGGCCGGCACGGCGGCGGGCGTGTATCCTGGTGTCCATGACCACGACCGAGTTCCTCGGCGACGCCGCCGTCGCGCTGCTGCTCGGGTCACTCATCGGGCTGGAGCGGCAGCTCCGCCAGCACCCGGCCGGGCTGCGCACGAACGCGCTGGTGTGCCTCGGGGCGGCGCTGTTCGTGGCGGTGTCGCGGCTGGCCGGCGACACCAACAGCCCCACCCGCGTCGCCTCCTACGTCGTCAGCGGGGTCGGGTTCCTCGGCGGCGGGGTGATCCTCCGCGAGGGGCTCCACGTCAAGGGGATCGACACCGCCGCGACCCTGTGGTGCAGCGCCGCCGTCGGGGTGCTCGCCGGGATGGGCTTCCCGGTCGAGGCGGCGGTCGGCGCCGCGTTCGTCCTCGCCATCAACGTCGGCGTCCGCCCGCTCACCCGCCGGGTCGATGCGTGGGCGGTGGCGGCCGGGGAGACGACGTACCAGCTCCGGGTGGTGTGCGTCGGGAAGTTGCGCGGCGACGTGCGCGACGAGGTGCGCCGCCGCGTCGATGCCCGTGCCGGGTGGAAGGCGGGGACGCTGAAGGTGAAGCACTCGAAGCGGCGCAAGCGGGCGTCGCTGGTCGTGGCGGTGACGGTGCCAGCGCGCGACGACCGGGCGGTCGAGGCGCTGGAGGCCGAGCTGGAGTTGCGAACCGGTGTGCTGGCCGTCGAGTGGGAGGTGATCCCGACGCCACCGGGCTGAGACGGGACGCGGTCAACCCACCGGCGGCGACTCGGCGGTCGAGTCTTTTAGCGCGGCCTGGTCGGTCTTGGTGTCGTCGAGCACCTTGCGGACGCGCTCGGTGATCCGCCGCCCGACCTCTCGGGCGCGGCTGAGCAACTCCGCCTCCGCGGCCTGGATGTCGAGTGCGTGGTCGGGGTCGGTCGCGGAGGTGCCGCTGTTCGTCCGCGGGTCGTCCGGCTCTGCCATGTGACCGCCGCTGATCAGAATCAGGACTATCTCGTCAAAGTGACGGAGCATACCGCGTGCCGGCGGGTGCCGGTAGGCCAAGACCCCGGCCGATTGTCCGCCGCATCGGCGGACAATCGGCCGGGGTCTTAACCCGCGACGTGGTCGTGGCTTAGTGGTTCAGGTAGCTGTCGTAGATGCACGGGTTGAACGGGCCGCTCGGGTTACCGTTCAGCACCGGGACGTTGCAGGTGCCGCCGCCGTGCTTACCGAACAGTCCGGACGCGGTGCACGGCGAGAAGAACGACCGGCACGACCCGAACAGCATCCCGGCGTCGGCCCGGAACGACCCGCACCCGTTGTTGCACGGGGCGCCCGTCCGGCAGTTCGTGCCGAGGTAGCCGCCGGTCGCGTTCATCACGAACCCGCGGTGCGACGTGCCCGCCGGCCCGCAGTTGGTGCAGCCGCCGTTGCCGGTGACGACTGTGGCGCCGGGCGCCGGGGGGACCGGCGTGGCGGCCGCCGCGGCCGGCGGCCCGCCGGCCGTGCCCGGCAGGGCCATCGGGGCGGCGCCGACCGGCGGGACCGTCGGGGCGGTCGGCCCGGGCGCCGGCTGGGCCACCACCTGCTGCGGGATCACGACCGGGGTCTGGGCCGACGCCGGGGCGGCGAGGGCGGCCGCGCCGACCGCCGCGAGGGCCAGCCGGCCCCAAATCCGAAGACGCATGACGATCCACCTTTCCGTGACGGGGCGATGCCGCTTCCTTGGCGGCTCCTGATCCGGTTCGGCGTCCGCGGCCGGGGGCGCTCGCCGTTTCGCACCGCCCGGCAGCGGGTTTCCCCGCGCTGCGGTGGCGTGGCGTCGGTCGTGCCGGCCGGTCGGCACGGACCGGCTCGGCGGGCGGGTCGGGTCGTGCCGGGGGCGCCGGCTGTGCCGCCGCGTGAACCCTCGACAACCACCCGCGGCGGTGGGTGAGGTGGTGCTCCCGCCCGACGCGACGCCCCCAGCGCCGTTCTGCCCGGCAGAGCGGCAGGCGAGCCCAGGACGAAAACGGCGCGTTTTGTTCTTGCGTTACACTTGCAAGCTGCTTAGCATCGCAACCAATCCGTTCGCACTCGGTTTTGCACAACCAAGTGACGGTGCCGCCCTACTCGCGGGGCGACTCGCGGCCTCGAACTCACAACTTCGCAGCCTCTAAACGGGGCGGACACCACCCGGCAGAATGGATCGTCGTCTCGAACAGGAGTAACTCAGCGGCAACCGGGTCCAGCCGACTGGAACCGCATGCATACCGTCTCCTTCTCTCTTCCGGAGGAACTTTGATGACCTCGTTCCGTCGGGTACGGGTCGACCGGAGTGGGTTTACGCTGATCGAGTTGTTGGTCGTGATCGCCATCATCGCCATCCTGATCGGCCTCCTGCTCCCGGCCGTCCAGAAGGTCCGCGAGGCCGCCGCCCGGGCCAAGTGCAGCAACAACCTCAAGCAGCTCGGCATCGCCTGCCACAGCTTCCACGACCGCAGCGGTTACCTCCCCGCCGGCGGTTACGCCGACATGCCGCCGTACGGGACGCAAACGATGGGCAACTGGGGGGCGTCGTGGCTCGTCTTCATCCTGGCGGACGTGGAGCAGGGCGCCCTCTACTCCAAAATCCCGTTCAGCGGGAGTACGGGCTGGGGCAGCGCCCCGGCCGACGCCGCGGTGAACAACGTCCTCATCCAGACGTACCGGTGCCCGTCGACGACGTTGGACGACTGGGCCGTGTCACGGACGAACGGCTCGAAGTGCATGGCCTCCTCCTACGTCGGCATCTCGGGGGCGGTCACGGGGGCCGGCAACTCCATCATCCCGGGATTCACCAGCCCCCGTACCATCGCCGGTGCCGGGTCGGCCGGCTGCTGCAGCGGCGGGCTCGCCGACACCGGCGGGCTCCTCCCGTCCGGCGACTCCATCAAGATGGCGAAGGCCACCGACGGCCTGAGCAACACCATCCTGGCGAGTGAGCAGGCCGACTTCCTGGTCACCGCGAACGGCACCAAGGTGGCGTGGTACGGCTCGGCGATGCACGGGATCATCATTGGGTGGCACTCGAACACGCCCGGGGCGGGGGCCGGCGGCGACCGCCGGCAGTTCAACCACACCACCATCCGGTACCGGATCAACCAGAAGACCGGGTGGCCCGACGGCACGGGCAACTGCGGGACGACGGGGGTGTGCGACAACTCGTCGTCGAACGCGCCGCTGACCTCGACCCACACCGGCGGCGTGAACGTCGTGCTCGGGGACGGGTCGGTCCGGTTCGTCCGCGACTCGATCGCCCTCGACGTCCTCGGCCGCCTGGCGGTCCGGGACGACGGCCAGCCGATCAACGACTTCTAACCCGAGGGCCGCGCCCGCCTCTCCCCGTTGCGAGATCCCGCCCGTGAAGACGACCACCCGCGTCCTCGCCCTGTTCGTCACGGCCGCCGTCCTCGGCGGGTGTACCAAGTCGGTGCCCCCGCCGAAGCGGGCGAAGGTGTCCGGGAAGGTGACGCTCGACAGCAAGCCGTTGGCGAGCGGGACGATCACGTTCGACGCCGCCAACGGCGAGGCGCCCGGCAGCCTGAGCATCCTCGACGGGAGCTACGAGGGCATGGCGCCCGTCGGCAAGACGAAGGTGACGATCACCTCGTTCCGGAAGATTTCGATGAAGGAGAAGATGGGGTTCGACGGCCCCGGGTACGACCAGCAGGTGGAGGAGAACATCCTCCCGGCCCGGTACAGCACGGACAGCAAGATCGAGAAGGAGGTGACGGAAGCCGGGCCGAACGAGTTCACCTTCAACCTCCAGCCCAAGTAGTCGTTCCGGACCGGACCGGGCGGATTCGTACCCGTCGGACGGGCGCGAATCCGCCCGGTCCGGTTTTCGCCCCCCACCCACTTGCTGCGGTCCCACCGCAGGGGTGCCCCGTGCGCGCCACGGCGTCCGTTCTGCTCGCCCTCGCCCTCGCCGCCGCGGGCGCCGACGCCCGCCCGCCGCAAGCGTGGGTGACGGTGGGTGGGCAGGTTGTCCTTCCGCCGGACGTCCCGCTCCCGGTGCCGAAGCTGCTGCCCAACGGCGTCACGGACGAGAGCGTGCTGGTGGACGCCAAGACCCGCGGGGTCGAGAACGTCGTCGTCTGGCTGCGGCCGGACGGTCTGAACCCGCAGGCGAAGCTCGCGCCGGCCGACATCCACCCGGCCGACGCCACGCGGAAGCCGGGGGTGGTGCGGATCGACTTCGCGCCGCGCGGCGCCTTCGAGCCCCGCATCGTGACCACCCGGGTCGGTGACACGCTCGTCGTCCGCAACCTCGCCGCGCAGAACCTCAACTTCTTTTGGACCACGGCCAACAACGGAAACTTCAACGTCCCCGTCGCGCCCGGACGGTTCTTCAAGCTCCCCGCCCCGTTGGCGGCGGAGGCACCGCCGATCGGCTTCCACTGCCTCACGGCCAAGGTGGGCGGCTACCTGCGTGTCTTCGAGCACCCGTACTACGCGGTCACCGACGCCGAGGGGAAGTTCGAGCTGCGCGACGCACCGGTCGGGAAGTACCGGCTCGTGTACTGGCACGGGAAGGTCGGGTTCAAGGGCGGTAAGGACGGCCGGTTCGGCGTCCCGGTCGAGATCACCCGCGACACCGCGGCGCTCGCGCCGGTCGCGTTCGATGTGACGAAGTGACGCCGGCGCCCGGTCATACCGAATCGCGTGGATTCCTTGCCGTCGGAGCCCGGGGCGTGAGCGACGGGGTCGCGTACCCCGTCGCTCACGCCCCGGGCTCCGACGAACCAGCGTTACCGTTCAACGCGATTCGGTATCAGTCCTTCTTGACGAGAACGCGCGGGGTACGCAACGCTTCCAACATCTGCGGAAGCCGCGCCCCGTTGGCGGCGTCGCGGGTCAGTGCCTCGGCCACCGCTTGCGCCAGGGCCGGGTGGCGGGACAGGACCAGCTGCGCCCACTGCACCATCTGCGACGGGTTCCCCTTCCCCGTCTCGAACTTCACCTTCACCAGGCCGCCGGGGAACGACTGCGGGGCCAGCGCCGCGGCGAAGGCGTCCACCGACTCCTTCGCCGCGGCCGGGTGCCGCGGGTCGCCGTCGCGGTAGGCGAGCACGACGCCCTTCCCGAGCCGGCCGAACAGGGTCGCCTCGGCCGTCGCCAGCGGCGGCCCCTGCGGCGCCAGCGGCGGCCCCTGCGCCGCCTTCTCCAGCGCCTCGAACCGCCCCACCGCCTCGTCGAGCCGGCCTTCCCGGAGGTAGAGGAGGGCGAGCTCGATCCCGGCCGCGTTCCAGTCGTCGGCCGGCGTGAGGCGGGAGTTCAGCACGGCGACCAGTTCGCGCTCGCGCGCCGTCGTGAGCTTGTCCGGCGGGCGGACGTCCGGCAGGCCGACGAGCGGCGGCGGGGTCGGCCGCGGCGGCGGCTCGGGCGGCGGGTGGAGCGCCGCGTACCCCACCACGCCGCCTGCCGCCGACAGCACCGCCAGGAGCGCCGCGACGACCCACCGCCCCCACCGCACCGGCGGCGGGGCGGCGGGAATCGCGCCGGAAAAGCCGACCGTCGGCGACGACCCGCTCACCACCGACAGCCCGAACGCCGGCGGGTTCGACGGCGTCGGTGGGACCGGCACCGGCGGCCGCGCCGGGAGCCCGACCGCCAACCCCTCCCGCACCTTTGCCAGGTCGCGGAGGACGTCCCGCGCCGACTGGTAGCGGTCGGCGGGGTCCTTCGCCATCAGCTTGTGGACCATGCCGCACAGGTCGGGCGGCAGGTCGGGGCGGAGGTCGGCGAGCGGCGGCGGGCGGTCGGTGACGTGCTTGAGCGCCACCTCGACCGCCGTGCTGCCGCGGAACGGCACCTCGCCGGCGAGCAGGTGGTAGCACGTGACGCCGAACGAGTACAGGTCGCTGCGGTGGTCCACCGCCCGCCCCTGCGCCTGCTCGGGCGACAGGTACAGCGGGGTGCCCAGCGTGACGCCCGACTGCGTGAGGTTGAGCGCCTCGCCGGGGGCGAAGAACCGTGACAGGCCGAAGTCGGTGACCTTCACCTCGACCTTGCGGGTGACGAGGATGTTCTCCGGCTTGATGTCGCGGTGGACGAGCCCCTGCTCGTGGGCCTTCGCCAGCGCCGTCGCCACCTGGCGCATCATGCTGAGGGCGACGGGGAGGTCGGGCGGCCCCTTGCGGACGAGGTACTCGCGGAGGTTGCGCCCCTCGACGAACTCCAGCGCCATGTAGCGCATCCCGTCATGTTCGCCGAACTCGTAGACCTGGACGATGTTCGGGTGGTTGAGCTTGGCGACGGCGTGCGCCTCGGCCTCGAACCGCTTGAGGGCGGTCGGGTTCTTCGTCAGATCCGCCTTGAGGAGTTTGAGCGCGACGGGCCGCTTGAGCGAGAGCTGCCGGGCGAGGTAGACCTGCCCCATGCCGCCGGTGCCGAGCTTGCGCACGACCTGGAACCCGCCGAGCGTGCGGCCGGTGAGGTCGGCGGTGGTACGGTCCGCGTCGAGCGGCGAGGTGGGGTTGGACGGGGCGTCCGGCATCGGTTCCGGCTCCGGCGGCTGGGGTATCTTACCTCGGCGGCGGGGAAACGGGAATGAAGGCCGGGGGCCGGACGGGTCGGAGGTTTTTCAGCCCGAAGGACTGGGGAGCCTCAGCCCAGGGCCAGGGAGCGCCGCGACCGCCGCCCTGGGTCACGCAGCACAAATCCCCCGCAGCCCTTCACAGTAGTTGCCAGCATGTGCGACAGACGCCTGGGGTTCCCGGAGAACGGGTTGTACCACCAATCCGCTCGCCGAGAGGATCCCCACGCGCCCCCGTCACCCGAGTGCGGATGCACGAGGTACGGTGGGAGCTCGTCCTGGCGCTCACCCGCCCGCGGACCGATCCGGACCCCGCCACGACGCGACCCGCGCCCCCACAACCACTCCCGCCCACGACATGACCGGGGCAACTACTGCGAGCCCCGTACCCAGGGCGGCGGGCCTTCGGCTCTGATACCCGATCCGGTTGGTGCGGTCCGGTTGGAGTTTGGTGGGACCGGCGTCCCGCCGGTCGTCCCGGATGACCGGCGGGACGCCGGTCCCACCAGATCAGGCACCCCCAACCGGACCGCGTATGAGGGCTGTCAGGCCTTCGGCCTGAAAACCAACCTCGCCCTACGGCATCAGCACGATCGACGACGGGCTCGGGTGCGCCAGAGGCTGTCCCGCCGGTGCCAGCCGGCCGGTCGCGGCGTCGATGCGGAACACCGCCAGGTTGTTCCCGGGCATGTTCGCGCAGATCAGCCACGCCCCGTCCGGCGTGATCGAGAGGTTCTGCGGCCCCTTCCCTCCACTCGGCTCGATCGCCACCAGCGACAACCGGCCGTCAGCGTCGACGCGGTAAGCGGCGATGCTGTCGTGCCCGCGGTTGGTCGCGTACACGAAGCGGCCGTCCGGCGTCACCTTCACGTCGGCGCAGTAGCTCGTCCCCTTGAACTCCGGCGGCAGCGTCGAGATCGTCTGCTTCTCGGTCAGCGCGCCGGTGGCGGCGTGGTCGAACACGGTGACCGAGTTGAGCAACTCGTTGACGACGTAGACGCGCTTGCCGTCCGGGTGGAACGTCAGGTGACGCGGCCCGGCGCCGGGCGGCGACTTGGCGAACGGCGGGTCGTGCGGCGTCAGCTTCGCCGTGGCCGGGTCGAGCTGGTAGCAGAGGATTTGGTCGGTGCCGAGGTCGGCGGCGTAGACGTGCTTGTTGTCCGGGCTCACGACGATGCAGTGCGCGTGCGGCTCCTTCTGCCGCATCGGGTTCACGCTCGACCCTTTGTGCTGGAAGAACGAGACCTTCTCGCCGAGCGACCCGTCGGCCTTCACCGGCAGCGATGCCACGCTACCGGACAGGTAGTTCGCCACGAGGACGGTCTTCCCGGTGCGGTCCACGTCGAGGTAGCACGCCGCGGTGCCCTCGGCCGACTGCCGGTTGAGGGGCGTGAGTTCGCCGCCGCGCCCGCCGACGCGGTACGCGGCGACGTGCTCGCTCTCCTTGCCGCCGAACTGCTTGGCGTGGATCGAGTACAGCGTCTTCTTGTCGGGCGAGAGGGCGAGGTAGAACGGGTTCTCGGCGCCGGCGGTGCGGGCCAGCGGCGTGAGCTTGCCGGCTTTCGGGTCGAAGCGATAGGCGTGGATGCCGCCCTTGTCGCCGGGCGCGAACGCGGACACGAAGAGCACGGGATCGTCGGCACGTGCGGGGGCGACGGCGAGCGCGAGCGCCGCGAGGGCGGCGGGGAACAGGCGGCCGGGCGTCATGGGCGGCTCCTGGGAGGGCAGGTCCGCCCAGTGTCGGGCCGCCGCGGGCCGGCGTCAACCGGCGGACCAGGTCAGAACTCGCGGGTCTCGCCGTGGAGGTAGCGCTGCACGGTGCGGAGGTTGGCGAACGCTGCGTCGCGTCGTGGGTCACCATCCTTGTCCAGTGATAAGAAGTACGCGACTTCCAACCGCTTCTCCAACTCTTCAGCGTCGAGCAGACCGAGGTCGGCTAGTAACCGGATGTCCGCGCGGTCTCGCGTGGCGAAACGGGTCATCTTCGTGATCGCGAGGTCGTTCGGTTCGAGGTATAGCACACGGATGACCGCCCATGGCCCGGGTGCTACACGTGCCCGCTTGCGCGCGCCGCCGGTGAGCGGCGGGAGGCCGGGCGAAACGAGTTCGAGGTATAGGTCGTGTTCTCGGGCTTTCGTGGTGCCTTCACCAAAGGCCTTCAGCGCGGCTTCGGTCAGGTCCGGGGGCCCGTCGGGCCAAACGACATCAACGTCGTAGGTCGCGGCCCCGCCCGAAATTTCCCACCAGAGCGACGACCGGCCAATGTGGTACAGATCGAGCGCCCGTCCGACAGCAAGCGGGGCGAGCACCAGATCGAGCTCGGTGAAGAAGTCGATGATCCTGTCCTTCACGCCACAGCCTCCGGGACGACCGGGTTGTTTCGGATCGCCTCCTTGAGCTCTGTCGCACGTCGAAGGAAATCAGGCATCCGGCCCGCATAACTGACGTTCCAGCGGCGCCAGATCGGAGGCAGGTTGGCCTCGTCTGGATGCCCAAGACTGTCGGGACGTAGCCCGGCCCACTTCTCTACTTCCAAAACAATGGTTGAGTACGCCTCAAGATCCTGTGGTCTCTCGACCGGGGGGAAGCCATCCCGTCCACTTAGGGTCAGAGCGATGTCCGCTAGCCAACCCAGCCGTCTAAGCCTAAAGCCCCGCCGGCTTGGGTCGTTTGAGTACATTGCCAAGACGAGATGCCGGTCGAACGATGTGCGTGCTAGCACAAATGGGATGGCTTCGATCACTCGTGGTTCGGGCCGGTCGCCCGCAATCGCTTCGGTAAGGATTTCCTCGGTACGTCGGAAAGCACCTGGCGGTCGAGTGGCATCGACGGCGAGATCGCGGATGCCAAGCCGGTGTAACTCGAAAGCGATAGACTCCAATCCAACGACGGAAGGATGTATTCGGCCAGTTGTTAGCCACTCTAGCGGAACCTTCAACTTGCCCGCCAACCGGACCGCTTCATCCCAAGCCGGCATGTACTCTCCGGCTTCGAGCCGGAGAAGACTGTAGCGCGAAACCCCAATCGCCTCGGCCAAACCACTTTGGGTCAGGCCGAGCGTCATCCGGGCAGCTCGGACGTTCCGGCCGAGTTGACTCAGAGCAGTGCCGCCCATTTTGATCCGAGTGTGCAGCGGTGCACAAGATGTGCAACCCGGCAACATTATGTGCCGCAGTGCACAATGGTGTCAAGATGTGACCAACTATTCCCACTGGATCGCGTCCGGGATGCGCGTGTGGACGGCGTGCCACGCCGGGAGGAGGCCCGCCAGCGTCGCCGTCGCCAGTGCGCCGCCGGCGATCAGGAACGCTTCCTTCCACGGCACCACCACGTCGAGCACGAAGCCGGTTTCCTCCGCCAGCACCACGCGCACCACGTACCACTCCATCGGCAGGCCGATGAGCAGCCCCAGCGCGGTGCCGAACGCGCCCATCAGCACGGCTTCCGCCAGCACCGTGCGCAGCACCTGCGCCGGCGTCGCGCCGACCGCGAGCAACACGCCGAGCTCGCGCTTGCGCTGGAGCACCGAGATCAGGAGCGCCGTCACCACGCCCAGCGCCGCCACGGCGCCCACCACCACCTGCTGGATGTACGCCAGCACGTAGACGCGCGTGATGAGCTCGCTCAGGAACTTCCGCACCGCGGCGCGGTCGGTGGCGAATAGGCCATAGCGGCCAGCGAACTCCTCCACCGGCTGCGCCGGCGCGCCCGGCTTCAGGAAGACGTGGCAGATGTCGATCAGGTCGTCGCCGAACAGCTGGGCGTAGCGGGCGCGGTCCAGGAACACCGTGCCGCGGCTCCACGAGTAGTCGCGCACCGTACCGACCACCCGCAGCGGGATCGGCCCGGTCGCCCCCGGCAGGTGGATCGTGTCGCCCACCTTCACGTTGTGCCGCGTCGCGAAGTTGTCCGACACCAGCACGTTGTCGGTGCCGGGGAGCGCCTGGAACTTCTCCAGGTCGGGCATCCCGTCGGGCACCCGGCCGCGGGTGGCGCCGGCGAACTCGGCGGCGTCGATGGCGACCAGAAACACGATCGTGCCGTTGAACTCGGGGCGGGCGTAGCGGATAGTCATCACCCGGTCCACGCCGGGGAGCGCCTTCAGGTCGCGCGGCACCGCCGGGGCCATCGGCGAGTTCGAGCTGCTGGCGCTGGTGATGTTGCCGCTGAACACGAAGTGGTCGGCCTGCACCACCTGGGCGATCCACTCGACCACCGGCTCCTCGTTGCTCCGGCCGACGCCGGCGGTCTGCACCATCAGCGCCACGCCGGCGCCGAGCGCCCCGACCACCACGCCGGTGCGGCCCGGGGCGCGGGTGAGGTTGTCGAACGCCAGCCGGACCGACACCGGCGCCGTCGCACGCACCACCGGCCGCACCAGCCCGGAGAGTACGCCGACGACGATCGGCGCCGACAGGAGGAGCCCGACGAGCGCGACCAGCATCCCGCCGATCGACCCGACGCGCGGCGGCAGCTCGTTGCGGAACGCGACCGCCGTCAGCCCGCCGACGACCAGCGTGAGGCAGGCGAGTTGGTGGATGAGCTTCCACACGCCCTTCGCGCCGGCGGACGTGCGGCGGGCGGCGTGGGCGGGGTCGTCGGCCGCCGCCTGGATGGCGGGGACGAGCGCCGCGAACACGGCGGTGCCGACGCCGGCGAGCACCGCCAGCGCCGCGGTGTCGGGCGTCAGCCTGGTCGCGGCCATCTCGGGGTTGAGGAACATCGCCGACAATTCGCCGGCGAACGACGCCAGCGCGACGTCGGCCATCGCCAGCCCGAGCGGGATGCCGAGCCCGGCGCCGGCCGCACCGAGGATCGCCGCCGCGGCCGAGAACAGGAGGATGACTTGCAGCCGCGTTGCGCCGACGGCGCGGAGAATGCCGATGTCGGCGCGACGCTCGGCGACCGTCACCGCCATCGCGTTGTAGACGAGGAACAGGCCGACGATCATCGCCCCCGCCGAGCAGACGAGGAAGCCGGTCTGCACGCCCGAGACGATCTCCTGCGTGGCCCGGCGCTGGGCGTCCGGCGTGCGGACGGCGCCGGGGTTGCCGACCACCTTGCTCACGTCGGCGATGACGCGGTCGCGGTCGGCGCCGGGCTCCAGAAACACGTCGAGCCGGTTCACCTTCTTGGGGAACAGCGCCTCCCAGTCGGCGGCGGCGCCGACCGCCGCCGGTCCGCCGAGCGCGGCGGCGAACGGCGGCGTCGGCCGCAGCACCCCGGCCGCCTGCCCGACCTCCATGCCGACGAAGTTCGCCCCGAGCGTCGCCAGCGGCGAGTCCGGGGCGAACTCGACGATGCCGATCGGCAGGCACTCGACCTCGCGGCCGGCGTGCTTGAGGATGAGCCCGCGGCGGTCGGGCGTGGCGGTCTTCTTCCACTCCTCGTAGATCGGCCGCGTCACCATCACGAGCTTCCCCGGCACGCGCTCCCACAGCGCCGGCACGGCCGAGAAGTTGCCGTCCTGCACCGCCTTCCACACCGGCAGCAACTGCCAGATCGGCGCATCAGCCGTCGGCTTCACCGTGACCTTCAGCGCGTTGTCCGGCTGGAGGAGCTGCGAGGAGATTTCGACGCCGATAAGAATGGCAACGCGGTCGTCGAGCTGCGGGAGCGAGACCCGGTCGTAAACGACCGGCTGGACGGCTTTTACGCCTGGCACGGCGGCGCGGCGGAGCGTGTCGGCGAGCCGGTGGGGGACGAGCGACTCGCCGTTGGAGACGTACAGGTCGGCGGCGGCGATGGGGACGGTGGTGTCGCGGGAGGCGGTGTCGACGCACTGGTTGAGGGCGCGGGCGGAGACGAACGCGGCGACGCCGAGTGCGATGGACGCGACGACCAGCCCGGCGCGGTCCCACCGCTGGAGGGCGTAGCGGGCGGCGAGGATGCGGTAGACGGTCATGCGGCGTCCGTGGCGCTCGGGTTCCGTAGGTCGGGTCGAGTCTTCGAGACCCGACGCCGCGGCGCGGGTGTGTCAGGTGTGAGCGTTGAACCCAATCCCACGAGGGTTTTCGCTCGGGCTTCTCCGCAACACGCACCGCCGCGTCGGGTCTCGAAGACTCGACCCGACCTACGACGGACGGACTGGCCCATCCGCCTCGACCAGCCCGTCGCGGATCTGCACGAGGCGCGTGCCGTAGGCAGCGGCGCTCGGGTCGTGCGTGACCATGACGACGGCGCGGCGGCCCGGTTCCGGCAGCGCCGCCAGCAGCGACAGGATTTCGCGGCTGGTCGCGGTGTCGAGGTTCCCGGTCGGCTCGTCGCACAGCACCGCCTCGGGGTCGGCGACGAGCGCCCGGGCGACGGCGACGCGCTGCATCTCCCCGCCGCTCATCTCGTCCGGGAAGTGGTCGGCGCGGTGGCCCATGTTCACCTTCGCCAGGCACTCGCGGCCGCGCTCCAGCGCCGTGCGGCGGGCCGTGCCGCCGAGGAGCAGCGGCAGCGCGACGTTTTCGGCGCCGGTGAGGGTGGGGAGCAAATTGAACGCCTGAAAGACGAACCCGATGCGGTCGCGCCGCAGCAGCGAGCGCTGCCGGTCGGACATCGCCTGGAGGTCTTGGCCCTGGAACACGGCGCGGCCGGCGGACGGCGTGTCGAGGGCACCCATGAGGTGCATGAGCGTGGATTTGCCCGACCCCGACGGCCCCATGATGGTGACGAACTCGCCGCCGGTGATTTGCAGGCTCACCCCGCGCACGGCGGACACGGTGCGCCGGCCCTGGGTGTAAGTCTTGGTGGCGTCGATGAGTTCGAGCATGGGGCGGGTTCGCCGGGGGTAGGAGTCCGTGACACCGTCTACGCCTTCCCCCTCACCCCGCCGCTGCGCGGCGACTCTCTCCCCCGAGGGGAGAGGGTGGGAGGCGACCGACCTTCCGTATTCGTTCCACGCCGGCCGGCGTTTCACATTCCGGGTGGCCCACCCTCTCCCCTCGGGGGAGAGGGTCGCCGCGCTTCGCGACGGGGTGAAGGGGAGACCACGCACGGAGCGCACCGCGGGGCGACACGGCTCGTTCACCGCCGCCCGGCTCGGGTCTTGTAGGTCGGGTCGAGTCTTCGAGACCCGACGCGGCATCGCGGGTGCCTGCGACGAGGCGCCCCGCCCCCGAACCTTCGTGGGTTCGCGTTCCCGACACGTTCTCCTTCGCCGCCCGCGCTCCGCGTCGGGTCTCGAAGACTCGACCCGACCTACGGAAGACCCGAACCCACTATCCGTGCAGCTTGCGGTACTTGATCCGCGTCGGGTGGTCGGCGGCGTCGCCGAGGCGCGCCCGCTTCTGCTCCTCGTACACCTGGAAGTTCCCCTCGCACCACACCACCTTGCTGTCGCCCTCGAACGCCAGGATGTGCGTGGCGATCCGGTCCAGGAACCACCGGTCGTGGCTGATCACCACCGCGCACCCGGCGAAGTTCACCAGCGCCTCCTCCAGCGCCCGCAGCGTGTCCACGTCCAGGTCGTTCGTCGGCTCGTCGAGCAGGAGCAGGTTCCCGCCGCTGCGCAGGAGTTTCGCCAGGTGGATGCGGTTCCGCTCGCCGCCCGAGCAGCTGCCCACCAGCTTCTGCTGGTCCGGGCCGCGGAAGTTGAACTTCGCGCAGTACGCCCGGCTCGCCACCTTCTGCTTGCCGAGCATGATGTAGTCGGTGCCGCCGGTGATCTCCTCGAAGATCGAGTTCTTGTCGTCCAGCGCGTCGCGGTTCTGGTCCACGTGAGCCACCTTCACCGTCGACCCGACGGTCAGCTTCCCGCCGTCCGGCTGCTGCTCGCCGACGATCATGCGGAACAGCGTCGTCTTGCCGGCGCCGTTCGGGCCGATGATCCCGACGATCCCGCCCTTGGGCAGGTTGAACGTCATGTCGTCGTACAGCAGGATGTCGCCGAACCCCTTCTTCACCCCCTCCGCCCGCACCACCAAGTCGCCGAGCGGCGGGCCGGCGGGGATCTGGATCGTGAGCTCCTTCTCGTCGTCGTCGATCACCTGCTCCTGCATCTTGTCGATGGCGGCGAGACGGGCCTTGCTCTTCGCCATGCGGGCGCGGGGCGAGCTCTGCGCCCACTCCAGCTCGCGGGCGAGCATCTTCTGCCGGGCGCTCTCCTGCTTCTCCTCGACGGCGAGGCGCCGCCGCTTCTGGTCGAGCCAGCCGCTGTAGTTCCCGCTCCACGGGTAGCCCCGGCCGTTGTCGAGCTCGAGGATCCACTTCGCCACGTTGTCGAGGAAGTAGCGGTCGTGGGTGACGGCGACGACGGCGCCGGGGTAGCTCTCCAGGTGGTGCTCGAGCCACTCGACGCTCTCGGCGTCGAGGTGGTTGGTCGGCTCGTCGAGCAGGAGCAGATCATGGCGTTGGAGGAGGGTTTTGCACAAGGCCACCCGCCGCCGCTCGCCGCCGGACAGGCGCTCGACCGGGGCGTCGGGCGGGGGCAGGCGCATGGCGTCCATCGCCAGTTCGAGGGTGCGGTCGAGCTCGTAGGCGTTGGCGGCGTCGATCTGCGCCTGCACCCGCTCCATCTCGTCGGAGAGCTTGTCGAAGTCGGCGTCCGGCTCGCCCATCGCGGTGCCGATCTCCTCCTGCCGGGTGAGGAGCTTGCGGATGGGGGCGACGGCCTCCTCGATGTTCTCCAGCACCGTCTTGCCCGGCGTGAGGTGCGGCTCCTGGGGGACGTAGCCGATGGTGGCGCCCTTGTCGGGCCGGGCCTCGCCCATGTACTCCTTGTCGGCGCCGGCCATGATCTTCAGGAGCGTGGACTTGCCGGCCCCGTTCGACCCGATGACGCCGATCTTCGCCCCCGGGTAGAAGCTGAGGTTGATGTTCTTGAGCACCTCGCGCTTGCCGTAGTGCTTGGTAAGCTGCTCGATGGTGAAGACGTACTTCTCGCCCATGACTTCCCCTGGCGGACGCGGCGGACCCCGTTCGGGAATTGTACGGGCGGGCGGGTGCGGCGCGGCTCAGACGAGGCCGGAGTTGGGAAGGGTCATGAACGGGCGGACGACGGTGACGTGTCGCGGACGGCCGTCATCGGGTTCGACCACGATGTAGTGCGCGACCAGCGGTGGGACGGTGGCCAGCCACAGCCGGGCGTCGGGCGGGTCGAGGTCGCGCAGCGGCTCGCCGAACTGTGGGTATACTCGGAAGAGGCGGTCGATGTCTTTCAGTACCCGGCCGATCTCCGCTCGGTGGGCGGGATTCCGGGCGACCAGTTCCCGAAGGTGTTGCTTCACCCGCCCCGAATAGCTGACCTGATACATCGGCGGGAGGCCTCACGTCTGCGGCGGGAGCCCCGCGTCCGCGTGAAGTTCGGCAAGAATCTCGTCCATCGTATACGTCTTGACCTTCCCGGCGATCACGTCTTGAATCTCCGCGATCGTCTCCGGCTTGTCGTACTCGGCCAGGATTTCGGCGATCATCTCGGGCGGGACCGGGATCCGCGCCCGTGCCCCCTCCGGCTTCGGGCTTTGCTCGTCGGCCATGTCGGTGTCCTCCGGGCGGGTCTTCCCGCATCATACCACCGACATCCCCGTCATTCCCACGCGGATACCGTCACCCGCCCGCCGGGCCGAGGTCCGCCGTCTGCGCCGACTCCCACTGCGACACATTGCCGATCGGCAGCCAGTACGACGCCTCCACCACCTCGAACCGCCCCCGCGCCGCCAGCCGCGACACCGCCTCCGTGATCTCGTACTCCCCGCGCGGCGATTCCGTCAGCGTCAGGTCGAAGACCGAGCGCGGGAACAGGTACGCGCCGATGTTCGCCAGCTGCGGGCCGGGGAGGTCGGGCTTCTCGATGAGGTCCTTCAGCGAGCCGTCCGGGTGGCGGAAGATGATGCCGTACTCCTTCGGGTCGTCCACCGGGCGGGCCAGAATGCCCATCGGCACCGCGGCGAGCCTCGCCAGGTCGGCGCGGCCCATCAGGTCGTCGCCGTTGAGCACCATCACGCGGTCGGACGTGATCGCCCCCTTGCAGCTCATCAGCGCGTCGCCGGTGCCGCGCGGGACCGCCTGTCGCACCGTCGCCCAGTCGCGGACGTGCGTCTGGGTCTTCAGGTAGTCCTCGATCTGGTCGGCGAGATAGTTCACGACCACGACGAGCCGGTCCACCGGCGGCAGGGCGCCGATGATCCAGTCGAGGATCGGGCGGCCGCGGACCGGCAGCAGCGGCTTCGGGCACGTCTCGGTGTGCGGGCGGAGGCGGGTGCCCTTCCCGGCGGCCAGGATGATCGCGTCCATTTCTTCCTCGAAGGCGGCGAGTCCGACCCGGGCAGTGTAGCGGGAGAATCCGGGGCGATCGGCGGGAACGGGTGAACCGGGGAAAGCCCGGCGGCCGATAGAATCGGCGTCGGACGGGGTGCGGCAGGAGCCCAACCCCGACCGGCCACCCCGCCGGCGGGGGCGCGGGCCGACCGGCCCGGCCCCCGCCGGCGGAATGGGTCTCCTCGCCCGAACCACGGATGGTACCGGACATGCGCCGCCGAATCCTGATGACCGCCCTTGTGGGCGTGCTGGCCGCCGGGTTCGGCTGCCGGCACGTCGGTGGGAAGTGCGACTGCGGGGCCAACCCGGCCGACGCCGTCATCCACCCGCCCACCCCGCCGTACCCGACCGCCCCGGCCCCGGGGCTGGTGCCGGGCAACCCGGCCCCCGCGCCGGCCCCGAGGGTCGAGACGAAGACGCCCGACCGCCTGCCGATCCCGATGCCGCCGAAGAACTGACCGCGCGTGACTCACGCCGACGCCCCGGCCGTTCGGCCGGGGTTGTCACGCTGCGCCGGCGCCTATTCCTCGTAGTCCACACACCCCTCGCGCTGCTTGCCGAGTTGATTCACCTGCCAGTACCGGCCGGTCGCCGCGTCGAGGCACGTCAGCCACCCGCCGCCGAACGCGAACGTGTCGATGCACACCGCCCCGGGGACGACCTTCGGCTCCCCGCCCTTCTGCGACGTGTGCCCGCACACCACCGTCTTGCCCGAGCAGTGTCGCATCTCGTCGCGGAGGAATTCCCAGTACAGCCACGTCTCGTCCTGCTCGTCGAGCGGGTCGCCGCACGACACGCCGGCGTGGACGAAGACGTGTGTGTCGGTCTCGAAGTAGTCGAGCAGGTTGTATTCGAGGAAGGCCCAGTGCTCGGCGGGCACGTCGGCGAGGGTGCCGGAGCGGCCGCCGGCGCCGTAGGAGCCGAGCGTCTGCACGCCGCCGACGCCGAGCCAGTCGGCGGTCGCCCCGCGGTCGCCGTCACGGGCGGCGAGCATCATGAGCTCGTGGTTGCCCCGCAGGCACACGACGCGCTTCCCGTCACGCTTCATGCGGACCAGCCGGTCGAGCACGCCGCGGCTGTCCGGCCCGCGGTCCACGTAGTCGCCGAGCATGACGAGTGTGTCGCCGGCCGCCGGCGCGACCCACGCGAGCAGGTCGTCGAGCATGAGCGAACAGCCGTGGACGTCGCCGACCGCCAGCACGCGCATGTGGGGCTCCTCCCGGCCCGGGGCAACGCCCCGGCTACCCCGCGGGCGGGTCACGGACCGGCCCGTCACAGGTTTCTAGAATAGCACGATGCGCGTCATCCTCTTCGACATCGACGGAACGCTGGTCCGCACCGGGGGCGCCGGGAAGGCGGCGATGGAGGACGCCCTGCGCGAGACCTTCGCCGTCGGCGAGGTGCTCGACACCGTGCCGTACAGCGGCCGCACCGACCGGGCCATCGCCCGCGACCTGCTCCGCGTCCACTGTATCCCGGACACACCCGGCAACGAACGGACGCTGCGCGAGGCGTACCTTGCCCGCCTCCCCGACACACTGGCGCGCACGCCGGGCCTGGTCTGCCCGGGCGTGCCAGAATTGGTTGCGGAGCTGGCGGCGTGCCCGAACACGGTGCTGGGGCTGCTGACCGGGAACGTCCGAGCCGGCGCGGCGACGAAGCTCGGGCACTACGGGCTGTGGGATCATTTCACCTGCGGCGGGTTCGGCGACGACCACTACGACCGCGACGACGTGGCCCGGTCGGCGCTGGCGAGCGCCCGCGCCGCCGCCGGCCGCGACCTCGACCCGCGGAAGGTGTGGGTGATCGGCGACACGCCGCTGGACGTGAGCTGTGCCCGCGCCGTCGGTGCGAACGCGGTCGCGGTGGCGACCGGCTGGCACGCGCTGGAGGAGCTCGCGGCGTGCGACCCCGACCACGTCTTCGCCGATCTGTCGGACTTGATGCGCGTCCGCGCGGTGTGGGCGGCGTGACGGGTGTCTTCCGTAGGTCGGGTCGAGTCTTCGAGACCTGACACCGCGGCGCGGGGGCGTCCCGCGGCGGGCGGCCACCCAAGTCCGCGGGGTTCGCCTTCGAGCCCCCGTGTCAGGTCTCGAAGACTCGACCCGACCTACGAATGCCCCGCACCGTCACACCGCACACCGGTTCGTAAAACACGCCCATCCAGTTCTCCGCGGGGTTACGGCCATGATTCCGATCGACCTGTCCGGCAAAGTCGCACTCGTCACCGGGGTGGGCGACAACGACAGCTTCGCGTGGTACATCGGCAAGGCGCTCCAGGCCGCCGGCGCCCGCGTGGTCCTCGCCTGCCACCCGCGGATGACCGGGATCGTCGAGAAACTGCTGGAGACGACCAGCGACCCCGAGGACGTGGCCAAGCGGAAGCTGCCGGACGGGTCGGACTTCAAGCCCGCGAAGATCTACCCCTGCGACGTCAGCTACGACACGATGGCCGACGTGAAGCTAGAGGATCTGCCCGAGTCCACCCGCCGGCACTACGCGAAGATGACCGCCGACTACAGCATCGGCGGGATGGTGGCCGCGGTGGCGAAGGACTTCGACCGCATCGACGCCCTCATCCACTCGGTCGCGTTCAGCCGGGAGATCACCAAGCCGCTGCTGGACACGAGCCGGAAGGCGTACCACGAGGCGATGGGGATTTCGGCGTACTCGCTGGTGAGCCTGACGCGAGCGGCGGCGCCGCACATGCCGGACGGCGGGAGCGTGGTGGGGTTGACGTACATCGGCGGGGAGCGGGTGATCCCGTACTACGGCGGCGGGATGAGCACGGCGAAGGCGGCGCTGCAGCTGGACGCGAAGCAGTTGGCGTGGTTCGTGGGCGAGAAGAACGTGCGGGTGAACCTGATCTCGGCGGGGCCGTACGCCAGCCGGGCGGCGCGGAGCATCCGGCCGGGGGAGTTCGAGAAGTCGATCGAGCACGCGGCGGCGCACTCGCCGCTGCGCCGGCCGATCGACCCGCAGGAGGTGGCGAACGCGACGCTGTTCCTGTGCAGCCCGCTGGCGTCGGCGGTGACCGGGCACGTCCTGTACGTGGACTGCGGCTACCACGCGATGGGGACGTGAGCCGGAGCGCCGCCCGTGGTCACGATCCTGTTCTGGAACATCGGTCGGAAGCCGCTGCTCGCCCGCCTCGCCCGCATGGCCGCCCGCGAGGCGGCCGATGTGGTGATCCTGGCTGAGTGTGTGGACGCGCCGGCTGATGTAGTGGCGGCGTTGAACGCGGCCGGGTCGGGCTGGGCCGCCCCGGCGAGCGTGTGCGAGCGCTTGCGGACGTTCAGCCGCCTCCCACCGGGTTCGCTAGCCGAGACGTTCAACGACGGTAGCAAGCGGCTGAACGTCTGGGAACTGCGAGTCGGCTCGGGCGAACCGGTACTGCTCGCCGGAGTGCATCTGGTGAGCAAGTTCAACCGGACGGACGCGGCCCAATCGGCGGCCGCCGGGCGGGTGACGGAAGAGCTGGAGCTCGAAGAGAACCGGCACGGCCACGCGCGAACAGTGGTGATCGGCGACTTCAACATGACGCCGTTCGACCCCGGTCTGGTGAGCGGCGTTGGTTTCCACGCGCTGATGACCCGCGAGTTGGCAGAGCGACGATCCGAGCGGGTTATGAACGCGCGACCCTGCCGGCGCACCTTCTTCAACCCGATGTGGCAGTTCCTCACGGACCGCGGTCCGGCGCCCGCCGGCACCTACTACCGCCACGACTCCGACTACGACAACCACTACTGGTACGCGCTCGACCAAGTCTTGGTCCGCCCGGAGTTGGCGGGTAAACTGGTGCGGGTGGCGATTCTCGATCACGACGGTACCGACCCGCTCACCGTACTGCGGGGTGGTTGGCCGGACACGAACAACGGATCCGATCACCTGCCGGTGCTCGTCACCTTGGATGTCTAGGGGTGTTGCCGTGTCACCGAATCCGAATGACCTGTGGCCGGCCGAGATCGTCGTGGAGCCCTTGACCCCGGTGGAAATCCTCAAGCAGCAGGGACAAATCCTTCACGACCGAACGGGCGGCCGGCTTCACGCCGAGGTAGTGACGACCGACGAGTTCCGCAAACACCTCGGCGGGGGGGACAAGCACTACCTGCTGCACCGCTTCGAGATCGTCGCCCCTGCGCTACGCTACCGACATCAGCTGTTCGTCTGCGAACATGACCGCGAGCTCGTTTACCCCGTCGAGGTCGATTGGACCGACGGTCTGACCGATGCTCAGTTTGCGAGCGATCAGGCCGAATTCGAGAAGACCGTGGGTAAGTGCCTGACCTCTCGTCGAACGGTCGCAGTACTTCAGTCTTTGCTCGCGCGAATCCGCGAAACGAATCAACCGGTTTCGGTGTGAGGAGCCCGCCGTGACCGAACCCGTCCGCCTTACGACGCTCGCCAAGCGCGCCGGGTGCGCGGCGAAGCACCCGCCGGGGTTCCTCCTGCCGCTCCTCGGCATGCTCCCGCCCGTCACCGACCCGAACGTCCTCGTCGGCAGCAGCACCGCGGACGATGCGGCGGTGTACAAGCTCAGTGCCGACACCGCGCTCGTCCTCACCACCGACTTCTTCACCCCCATCGTCGACGACCCGCGCGACTTCGGCCGCGTCGCGGCGGCCAACGCGCTCTCCGACGTGTACGCGATGGGCGGCACCCCGCTCGCCGCGCTCAGCATCGTCGGCTTCCCCGATACGCTCCCCGCGAGCGTCCTCGGGGCGATCCTGGCCGGGGCGAACGAGGTCGCGGCCGATGCAGGGGCGGCGATCGTCGGCGGGCACACCATCAAGAGCGAGGAGCCGATCTTCGGCCTGGCGGTCACGGGCACGGTTCACCCGGACCGCGTGCTCAGCAACGCCGGCGCGAAGCCAGGCGATGCGCTCGTCCTCACCAAGCCGCTCGGCCTCGGGATCATCACCACGGCGGCGAAGAACGGGCGCGACGAATGCGGCGCCATCGGCGAGGCGGTCCGCGTGATGACCACGCTCAACCGCGCCGCCGCGGAGGTGTTCACGCGGCGCGAGGTACATGCGCTCACCGACGTGACAGGGTTCGGGCTGCTCGGCCACCTGCGGAACATGACCGCCGCCAGCCGCGTCACCGCCGGCGTGTGGGCCGACCGCGTGCCGGTGCTGGAGGCGGCGCGCGAGTACGTCGCCGCCGGCATCGCCCCCGGCGGCACGCGGGCGAACCTCAAGTTCCTCGCCGACTGGGTGGACTACGCCTTCGACGTGTCCGAGGCCGAACAACTGCTGCTGTGCGACGCGCAGACCAGCGGCGGCTTGCTCGCCGCCGTGCCCGAGGCGGATGCGGAGGCAACGGTGCAGGCGCTCGCCGACGCGGGGGTGACCGGCATGGTCGTGGGGCGGATCGGCGGGCACGGCGAAGGGCGCATCACGGTCACGCGCGTCCACGCGCCGCCCGCTGTTTAACAGCCGACCGGTGAGCGCGTAACTTCCCGGCGAGGGCGGAGTCGGCGGGCGGGTCGGGCAAGAACTTCAACGAGGCGCGCAGGTCGGCGTCGACCGGCTCTCCGGCGACGGGGAGAGCAACGACAAGAAGCGACGCCGACAATGACCGCGGCCGGCGTGAGCCGGCCGCACGGGAGCGAGAAGCCGCAAGCGGCTCGGCCTACACTTCGCCCATCTGGTCGTGGATCATCGGGTCGAGGTGCTTGGTGTTCCGCTCCACCGCCAGCACGATCGTCCGCTCCTCCACCCCGTCGGCACTCGTCGCCACGGCCGGGATGATCTGCCGGCTGTCCGGCAGGCTGAACCGCATCGTGAACGTCCCGTCCGGCCGCAGCTTCACCGGCTCGTTCTGCAGCGTGCAGTGCGCGGACGGGTCCGTCTTGCCGTACACGATCAGCTCGGCGTCGATCTCGAAGAAGAACTTCTTCAGGCTCGCCGGCAACGCCGCGCCGGTGCCGAACCCGGTGTCCTTCGGGGCGCCGAGCGGGCGGCGGAGGCGCTCCTCGAACAGCTCCTTCAGCTCCGGGCTGCCGCCGGTGCTGTCGAACCCGCTCGACATGGCGATCAGCCGTTCGGCCTTCTTCGGGTCGAGCTCGCCCATCCCCACGTCCAGCGCCTCGGTGCTGCCGGCCTTCGGCGGGGTGACGACGTTCGACCGGGCCAGCACGAAGAACTCGCCGCGGCGCGACACGTACCCGATGTCCGCCCGGTACGACCGCGGCGGCTGCGGGATGTCGATGTACCAGTTGTTGCACTCGCCGTGCACGAAGATGTCCCGCACCGGCGTCTCGGACGTGCTCGTCGTGTCCGTGCTGGTCACGTCGAACAGGCGGATGACCGGACGGGCGCCGTACCAGTCCTGCTTGAGCGCGGCCTCGGCCCGTTGCACCGACTGGTGGGTGAGTTCCCAGTAGGCGTGGAGCCAGAACGGGTCCGGCACCATCAGGAGGATGCGGTCCTTCGTGGCGCCAGCGGCGGCGGTCGAGAGGTCCTTCGCCGGCGGGATGGCGGCGGGCGGCGGGGCATTCGTCTTGATGAGCGGCTTCGCCGGAACGGCCGGCTTCGGCGCCGGGACCGGCGGCTTGGCGGCAGCGGGCTTCGGCGAGGTCGGAGCAGCCTTCGACGCCGGCGGCGGGGTTGGGATGCGGGCGGGGCGGTGGGCGCCGTTGACGGTCGGCTTGGCGGCGGGGCGGGCGGTGGGCTTGGCCGGCTTGGTCACTTTCGCGGCGGACTTGGCGGCCGGGCGCGGCAGTGGTTTGGCGGCGGGTCGGGGTGCGGGCTTAGCCGGTTTCGCGGCGGGCTGGGTAGTCAGCCGGTTCAGCGCGCGGATGAGTGCGTCCTTGTCCATCCGGGCGAACCCGCGGACCCCCTTCCGTCGGGCGAGGTCCATCAAATCTTTCTTCGACCGATCGCTCAGCGCACCTGCGGTCTTCATCGTGCGGCCACTCCGTCTCGCCGGCGGGCCGGCGGTCGCGGGACGGGCAGGGGGCAGGCGTCCGAGCCGGGGCAGGGTCCGGGTCCAACCGGACACGTAGACCCGGGTTCGCCGGGCCATTCTAGCGCCACCGGTCCAGCCGGGAACTGTCCGGCGGGCGGGGGGACCGGTCCGGGTCGCGGCCGGGGAGTCAGGCAGGCGGGAACCCGGTTCTCGGCGACGTTTTACTCGCCGGTTGTACAGATATCTTAGAAAATGCGTGCTCCGTGCGTCAACGGTATTTACCCCGTTCGCCCACGCGCGGCGACCGGTTCGCGCGGCGCATTCGATACCTGATCTGCTCGCAAACGTTGCAATTAGTCTGAGTAGGACGCACAAGCTCTGGGCGGATTCGGCGAACTTCTCAGTTCCGGGAATGGTGCTTAACCACAAGTCGTACAACGATCTGGATGCGACCGGGGCGGGGTTCGTGAAATTTTTCACAAACCACTCGTTGACTTCCCCCCGGTCCCTCCCACAATACGCCCAAACTGGATCGGACGGGCTCACTCTGGACGCGCGCGAGCCACCCGTGACCCCGCCCCCCACCCCGAAGCCACCCGTTTCGCCGGTCGGCCTCATGGTGGTCGGGACGGAAATGGCCGGGTTCACCGTGGCCGGGGTGCTTCTCGATCTGGTCGTCTTCGGCACGATGCCCTGGTTAACGGTCGGGTTCACGCTCCTGGGGCTGGTCGCGGCCTTCATGCATCTGGTGAAGATGGTGAAGCCGAAGCCGCCGGCACCCGGGACGGGGTCGTGAGGCGGCGGGCGGCGGTTCTGCTCGCGGCGCCGACCCTCGCCGGGCTGCTCGTGGCCGGGCTGGTAGGGGTGGTGTTCGACTCGCGGCACTGGACGTTGGCGGCGATCGCGTTCGTGCTGTGCGTGCCCCCGGGGCTGGCGACATTCACCCTGGTCGAGTACCTCGCCACGACCTCGCCCTACGGCCGGTTGCTCGGCCTGATGATGGGGACGGCGATCCGGTTGGTGGTCGGGTTCGGGGGCGGGGCGGCGTGGCTGCTGCTCGCCGGGCCGGACGACCCGCGCGGGAAGGTGGCGTTCCTGCTCTGGCTGCTGTTCGCGTACCTGGCGACGCTGGTCGCGGAAACGGTGTTGCTCGCCCGCCCGGCGCCCGCCGGGCCGGCGGGGGTGTAACGGGAGGGGCTCATGCTCACGACCCTGTTCGGCTCGGCACCCCCGGCTGACGGCGGCAAGGCTCACATCGACCCGTTCCACCACGTCGAAGACGATTACGTCATCCAGACTTTAGAAGGGCTCCCCGCCATCCCGCTTCCGCCGGGGGTGAGTAAGTTCATCCTCTTCCTGGCGCTGGCGGCGCTGATCGTCTGGCTGATCGTGACGTGGGTCGGGAACAAGATGGCGAGCGGCGAACCGCCGCGGGGCCGGCTGTGGAACGCGGTCGAGAGCCTGCTCTTCTTCGTCCGCGACAAGATCGCCCGGCCGGGCGTCGGCGAGCACGACGGCGACAAGTACCTGCCGTTCCTGAGCACGCTGTTCCTGTTCATCTTCCTGTGCAACCTGTTCGGGATGTTCCCGTTCCTGCCGTCGCCGACCGCGCACATCTACGTGACCGGGGCGCTGGCGTTCATCGTGTTCCTGGTCATTCACGTCGGCGGGGTGCAGGAGCACGGCGTCCAGGGCTACCTGAAGACGTTCATCCCGCACATCGAGGTGGACAACGCGCTCATCAAGTACCCGCTGATGGTCGGCATGGCGGTGCTGGAGTACATGACGGCGTTCATCCGGGCGATCATCCTGGCCGTGCGTCTGTTCGCCAATATGTTGGCCGGGCACACCGTCCTGTTCATGATCCTGTTCTTCATCAAGCTGGTGGCCGACCCGGCGTACCAGATCGACATCGCCAAGGGCCAGGACTGGATGTTCTGGGCGGTGTCGCCGTTCAGCGTGCTGATGGTCGTCGCCCTCAGCCTGCTCGAGTTGTTCATCGCCGGGTTGCAGGCGTTCGTGTTCACCTTCCTCAGCGCGATCTTCATCGGGCTGGCGAAGCACCCGCCGCACTAACCGCGGCTACGGGTGGACCGGCTCGGGGCTTGTAGGTCGGGTCGAGTCTTCGAGGCCCGACGCGAGGCGCGAGCAGCGACGAGAGAAGACCCGAGGCGCGAACGCGGCGGGGATTTGAGGTAACGCGGATGGTGTCGCACCGTCGGGTCTCGAAGGCTCGACCCGACCTACGAAGACAGAACGACAACGGACGACCAGACCGATACCCAGTAACGATTCCGACCCACGAAGAAGGAAGACTCGGCCATGCGTAACGTCCTCGCGTGTCTGGTGGCGGTGGTGGTGGTGCTGGCGAGCGTGAGCCCGGCGTCGGCCGCCGAGGGTGCCGGCCACGCCGCCGCCATCGGGATGGGCCTGAGCGTGCTCGGGATCGGCCTCGGCCTCGGCCTCATCGGCTACGCGGCCCTCAGCGGCATCGCCCGCCAGCCGGAGCAGGCCGGCGCCATCCAGGGCGCCATGTTCATCATCGCCGGCCTCGTCGAAGGGGCCGGGATCATCAGCCTCGTGCTGTGCCTCGTGACCATCTTCGTGTGAGTGCGGTTGAGGCCCAGGGGCCACGACCCCTGGGCTTGGGTGGCTTCAAACACCAAACACCAAACACCCGACACTCCCCATGCGGTCCATCCTGCCGGTGCTCGCCGTCGCCGTCGTGCTGCTGACCGCCCCCGCCGCGCTCGCCGCGTCGGGCGGCGACGACAAGGGCGGGCTCAGCTTCCTCCAGCTCCACCGCTACGACCTCGGCATCTTCACGCTGATCGTCTTCGGGCTGCTGGTGCTGGTGCTATCGAAGACGGCGTGGCCGAAGATCACCGAGGGGCTCGCCAAGCGCGAGGCGGCGATCCTCGGCGCCCGCGACGAGGCCCAGAAGGTCCGCGCCGAGGCCGAGGATCTGCGGACGCGGCTCCAGAAGGAGAACGCCGAGGCGCAGGACAAGATCCGCGCCCTGCTCGACGAGGCCCGCCGCGACGCCGACGCCCTCCGCGCCACCGAGAAGGAGGCCGGGGTGAAGGAGGCGCAGGCCGAGCGCGAGCGGGCCAAGCGCGAGATCGAGGCGGCGAAGGACACCGCGCTCGACGAGATCTACCGCACCGCGGTGGACCTGGCGACGAACTTGTCGGCCAAGACGCTCGGCCGGTCGATGACCGCCGACGACCACCGCAAGCTGCTCGACGAGTCGCTCGCCGAGCTGAAGCAGTCGCCGCGGCTGGCGTGAGGGTGTCGTCCCGGCGGGACCGGCATCCCGCCGGTCCCACCAGTCAGAGGCGTGACCCCGAAGGGGACGAGCCCGTGAGCCAGTACTCGTCGTACGTCGAAGAGGTGATGACCCCGGGCGTGGTGTCCACCCCCGAGGACATGGAGAAGGCGCAGCACCTCTACGAAGACATCCTGCTCCAGACCGACAGCAGCCGGGTCGCCGGCCGGGTCGCCCGCACCTACGCCGAGGCGCTGCTCCACGCCGCCGAAAAGCGCGGCGAGGCCGACGCGATCGGCGAGCAGTTCAAGTCGCTCGGGAAGGACGTGTTCCCGAACGTGCCCGGGCTCGAGGCGTTCCTCGACAGCCCGTCCGTCAGCCGGAAGCGGAAGGACGCGGCCATCGCCCAGCTGTTCGACGGCCGGGCCACCCCGCTCTTCCTCGACTTCCTCCGGCTGCTCAACCGGAAGGACCGGCTCGGCATCCTCCGGCTGATCGCCATCGCCTACCGCGCCCTCCGCGACAACCAGGCCAACCGCCTCCGCGTCCTCGTCGAGACGGCAGCCCCGCTCGACGCCGACCAGACGGCCGCCCTCGAGAAGACACTCGCCGAGCTCACCGGGAAGACCCCCGTCCTCGTCGTCCGGGAGAAGCCGGAACTGATCGGCGGGCTGGTCGTCCACGTCGGGGACAAGGTGTACGACACGTCGGTCCGCACCAAGCTGCGGGCCGTCCGGAACAAACTCCTGGCACGAGGCTCCCATGAGATTCAAGGCCGACGAGATCGCTTCCGTAATTAGCGAGGAGCTCACCCAGTTCCGGGCCGCCGTCGACACCCGCGAGACGGGGCGCGTCCTGGAGGTCGGTGACGGCATCGCCCGCTGCTACGGCCTCTCCGAGGTCATGGCCGGCGAGCTCGTGGACTTCCCCGCCGCCGGGGTCAAGGGGCTGGCGTTCAACCTCGAAGAGTCGTCGGTCTCCGTCATCATCCTGGGTGACTACCTGAAGGTCACCGAGGGGATGGAGGTCCGCACGACGGGCGAGCTGCTCAGCGTGCCGGTGGGCGAGGCGCTCATCGGCCGTGTCGTGGACCCGCTCGGCAGCCCGCTCGACGGCAAGGGGCCGATCCTCACCACCCACCGCCGCCCGGTCGAGAGCCCGGCCGCCGGCATCGTAGACCGGCAGCCGGTGAAGCAGCCGCTCCAGACCGGGATCAAGGCCATCGACGCCATGACCCCGGTCGGCCGCGGCCAGCGCGAGCTCATCATCGGCGACCGCAAGACCGGCAAGACGGCCATCGCTCTCGACACGATCATCAACCAGCGCGAAGAGAACGTCGTCTGCGTGTACGTGGCGTGCGGGCAGATGGAGTCGAAGATCGCCGGCGTGGTCGAGCGGCTCCGCGAGGCCGGGGCGATGGAGTACACGATCGTCGTCGTGGCCTCGGCCGCCGACGCCGCGCCGGTCCAGTACATCGCGCCCTACGCCGGCACGGCGATGGCCGAGTACTTCATGTACGAGAAGGGTCGCGACACCCTCTGCGTGTACGACGACCTGTCGAAGCAGGCGTCGGCGTACCGCCAGCTCTCGCTGCTGGTGCGCCGCCCGCCGGGCCGTGAGGCGTACCCCGGCGACGTGTTCTACTGCCACAGCCGCCTCCTGGAGCGATCCGCCAAGCTGGCCGAGAAGTGGGTCATCGTCCCCGGCGACGCGAACGACGCGCAGGTGACGGCCGACTGGGGCGTGAACTCGGCGAGCCACCCGGCCGACAAGCGCCAGCCGGGCGCCGCCGGGAAGGTGTACATCGGCCCGGGCGAGATGGGCGGGTACGACCAGGCCAAGCACGACCTGAAGAGCTTCCCCGGCCACAAGATCGTGAAGGTGCCCGGCTCCGGCGGGTCGCTGACGGCGCTGCCGATCATCGAGACGCTTGAGGGCGAGGTGTCGGCGTACATCCCGACCAACGTGATCTCGATCACCGACGGCCAGATCTACCTCCAGCCCGACCTGAAGAACGCCGGCATCCTGCCCGCCGTGGACGTGGGCATCTCGGTGAGCCGCGTCGGCGGCAACGCCCAGATCGGCGCGATGAAGGACAAGCGCGTCGCCGGCGGGTTGAAGCTGACGCTCGCGCAGTTCCGCGAACTGGAGGCCTTCGCCCAGCTCGGCACCGAGCTCGACCCGGCCACCCAGCGTCAGCTCGACCGCGGCCAGCGGATGGTCGAGATCCTGAAGCAGGGCCAGTACAAGCCGATGAACGTGATCGACCAGATCATGATCATCTACGCCGGGAACAGCGGGGCGCTGGACAAGGTGGACCGCCGCAAGGTGAAGGCGTGGGAGGAGCAGTTCCTCAAGTTCATGAAGGAACAGAAGCCCGAGACCCGGGCGCTGCTCGCCCAGCAGAAGAAGATCACCGACGACGTGGCGAAGGCGCTCGACGAGGCGATCGCGGCGTTCGGGCCGCAGTTCAAGGCGTGAGTCGTCGCTGCTCGGGTGATTCCCCGGGTGCGCCGCGGCGGCGACCCGGGGCTGTGGAATCGAACCCCTTCGGGGTACAAACCCACCAGCCCTCTTTACCCCGAAGGGGTTCG
>VFQN01000268.1_pt1 | contig 105618 bp, 102 predicted proteins | sample 3512371 | NCBI WGS metagenome assembly VFQN01 (sample SAMN10412370, study PRJNA504923) | tailings metagenome | isolation source: Replicate 2 from Balatoc abandoned mine | place: Philippines: Itogon, Benguet | collected 2017-08-28 | reverse complement strand
TCGCGGTTCCGGCCTCTTCGGCGGCATGCGGCTGACCAGACGCATGCAGGAGCATCTGGAGAATCTCTCGATCGAGAGCCTCGACCGCCCCTTCGTCGCCGTCGCCACCGAGGTCAACAGCGGCCACGAGGTCTGGATCAACAGCGGTGCGCTGATCACCGCCATCCGTGCCTCCTATGCCTTGCCCGGCATCTTCGAGCCGATCAAGTGCAACAACCGCACGCTGGTCGATGGGGCGCTGGTCAATCCGGTTCCGGTGTCGGTCTGCCGCGCCCACGAGGAGCCGCTGGTCGTTGCCGTCAACCTCAATTACGACCTTTATGGCCGCTCGGCAGTGATCAAGCACAGCGCCAGCGAACAGAAGATCGACGAGCACAAGCAGGAGGACAGCGCTGCGCGCCTCGGCCTGACGAGCGTCATGGTACAGTCCTTCAACATCATCCAGGACCGCATTTCACGCGCGCGCCTTGCCGGCGACCCGCCGGATCTCGCGCTGCACCCCAAACTGTCGGATATCGGCCTGTCGGAGTTCCACCGCGCCGGCGAAGCGATCGACCGCGGTTACCTGGAGGCAAAGGCCCGCATAACCGAGATCAAGCGCATGCAGGAAGTTGTGCTGATGCGCTGAGAGAAGCTGGCTTGTAAAAACACCGGAGCGGGCGGAGCGACACATCGCTCCGCCCGAAACCGTTCGGGAGACCTGCAATCAGCCGGCGATATAGGCCTTGATGGCATCCGCCTCGTGCTGGATCGCCCGGATATGGGATTTCACCACGTCACCGATCGAGATGATACCGACGAGCCTGCCGTCCTTCTCCACCGGGATATGGCGGGCGCGCAGCGTGCTCATCATTTCCATGAGTTCATCGACGGTCTGGTTCTCGCCGCAACGATGGACGTTACCCCACATGATGGAGGAAATGGGTTTGTCCAGGCATTCGGCCCCGTTGCGGGCCACGGCGGCAACGATATCGCGTTCGGTCGCAATGCCGGCGATGCGGTCGTTTCGGTCGAGGATGACGATGGCGCCGATGTGATTTTCATGCAGATAGACGGCAGCTTGCCTGACGGTGAGCTGCGGGCCGCCGGTGACGACGTTGCGGCCTTTTTCGTCCAGTATCGTCTTTACATACATGCGTACCTCCCGTGTGCATCATGAACGCAGAGAGGCGGGACACCCGCGCAGGGATGCCCTGCCAGTACCGGCGACACCCGCTTCCTCCTGCACGGTGTCGCCCCGTTCCGGTGTGCATGTGCGAACCGGAACACAACCATGGTGCGCCACGAAGGAGGCGATTGCAAGACCGCTAATGGACTATCGTTAATCCCGGCGGCTTTCCGACGTTGCCACATCGAACAGCGGGAAGAACAGGAAGCCGAACAGGAAGCCGCCGATATGGGCTTCCCAGGCGATGGCCCCGCCGGCATCCGAGCCGAAGATCTGGCCGAATCCGATCAGGAAGTTCGTCAGGAACCAGATGCCGGAAAAGACCAGCACGGACCGGTTGGACAGCGCCTCTGCGATCGTCAGGCGGCGGTTGAGATGGGCGAACTGCCGGCTGATGCGCCCGCTCGGCGAGAAGACGAAGCGGGCCGCTGCCCCCATCAGGCCCGACACGACGCCGGAGGCGCCGACGACGAGGATCATCGCGCCCCAGTGCAGGGCCGTATGAAAGGCAACGGCCGCGACGGCCGAAAGGCACCAGAACAGGAAGACGCGCGTGACACCGATGCGGCGCACCACCGGCGCCCCGACGGCGACCATCCAGAAGGCGTTGAAGATCAGGTGTTCCCAGCTGCCATGCAGCAGCGAATAGGTGACAGGCCCCCAGAGCCAGCCGAGATCCTGCTCGGCGAAGGGTATGGCATAGCGCCCGGGAATGAAGGCGAAATGCAGGAGCACGTACTCGTCCGCAGAGGCCGAGAGAAGATAGGTGCGGATCACATGGATTGCGGTCAGGAGTGCCAGGACCGCGACGAGGCTGCCCGGCAGGTTGAAGGCCGGCTCTCGCTTGCGGATATCCGCACTGCCATCCCGCGCGTCAACGCCGTCGTTGCTCATGACCGATCCACCAAACTTATAAAATACGAATCGCGCTTATACAGAGAAAAGAAAGGCCGTGCAGCTTTCGCTGACGGCCGGCGCCCCCAATCCCCGGGGCTGAAATCGATGTGCAGTAAACCATTCCCTCGTGGAGGGATGCCCGGATGTTCTCCCATGCCGGCCGCAAGCGCAATCGAAACCAATCGTTAACCTTAACGGCGCGCTGGCACGAAACTCGCTCCTTCCCTGGCATGACCACCATATGCCCGGCCTTTCGTGCCGGAACGGAACAGAACCGATTGGAAATGAGCATGCAGACGAAGGCCATCACGGCCCTTTACGATTACTGGACGCGCCAGCGTGGCGATCGCCGCGTTCCGCTGCGAAGCGCCATCGAGCCCGCCGACATCGCGCCGATCCTCCCGGATGTCTTCATCCTGGAACACAGCCGGCTGCACGATCCGCGTTTTCGCCTGGCGGGCACGCGCCTCTGTGCGCAGTTCGGCCGGGAACTGAAGGCGACCGGCTTCGACACGCTCTTTGCGCCCGACCAGCGCACCCGCATCGCGCGGATCACCGAGAATGTGATGGCGCATGCGGCACCCGCGGTCCTGCAGGTCGCACTCGTCGATGGCCGGCTGGAGACCACCGAGGCCGAGATCGTGCTGCTGCCGCTCGCCAGCAACGGCAAAGTGGCCGATCGCATCATCGGCGCCTTCTCCCCCCTGCCCGGCCAGCGCCAGCCGCTGAGCGCCTTCCGCTATGCGACACTCGGCGCACTTTCGGTCATCGACCCGAGCCGCGCGCGCATCCTCGAGGGCAACCGGCCCGCCGTTCCCATGCCCACCTCCATCATGGCCATGCGGCCGGTGGGGCTTGGCCAGACGGTGAACCGCGTGCTGCATCTTCGCATCTTCCAAGGCGGCCGCCAGACTGACGATACGTGAGGTTGGCGGCACAACTCCAATCGCGGGCGCTTCATAGTTGTTGACGGATGCGCGTGTGACGACTTTTCCACGGCGCAACGAACCTTCTGTTAACCCCGAAAGATTAAGAGTTGGAAAGAGATAGGATCATCAGGCCCGCGCGCACATGTACTCATTCCAGCAAGCATCGCCCGCCGCCCGCAAGCCGCAGCCCGAGCAGCGCAGCTTTCAGCGCGTCTCGGTGACCCTGCCCGGCCGGCTGATGCTGCCCAATCACGATGAATACGAGTGCACGGTGCTCGACATGTCGCCCGGCGACGCCAACTTCATCTGTGCCGCCCGCCCGCGCATGGGCGAGCGCATCATCGCCTATGTCGATCATCTCGGCCGCATCGAGGGCAGCGTCGCCGCCCTCAACGACAACGGCTTTGCCATTCTCCTTACCGCCACGGACCGCAAGCGCGAAAAACTCGCCGCACAGCTGACCTGGATCGCCAACAAGCATGAACTGGGCCTGCCGGAAGACCGCCGCCACAACCGCCTGACGCCGCGCAACACCCGCACCGAACTGTCGCTCGACGACGGCCGGCGCTATCCCTGCCGCATCATCGACCTGTCGCTCTCCGGCGCCGCCGTCGATATCGACGTGCGCCCGGCCCTGGGCACCCCCATCCAGCTCGGCAACATGAAGGGCCGCGTCGTGCGCCACTTCCAGGAGGGCGTCGCCATCGAGTTCTCCTCCGTCCAGTCGAAGGAAGCCCTGACCGCTTTCCTGTAACATTTCAGGACGGCATGACACCGATCTGTTCCACAAGGGCCCCGCGGGGCCCTTTGCTGTTTCAGGACGAAACAGATCAATCTGCGCAAAAATAAATTCAAAAAAATTTTGTCCGTCGAAAGCGTTTTTCTGACGCTAGCAGTGTTTCCCCTGACTTTCCGCGCACCCGCTCCGCACCGCATGTGGCTCCCCATCCCCTCCGCCGGCACGCTCAGCCGGAAAACAACCCTCCTGCAAATCGGGGAGGAATCGAAAAATATCCTTTTAAACCAGCTAATTACGCCACAAGCAGCGCCCCCGGAGCAGGTGGAAATTCGTTCAAATTTTAATCAAATACATCTCAAATACAGATCAAAACAAACTCAAATTCTATTCTTATTTTATGCTTATGCGATCTTGATTTGAACTAAGTTATACTTCGGCTTTTCGCGTAAGCTCAAAACATAGCTGTCATTGTGACCTCATCAAACGGGGACGAACACAATGACAAAAACGATCAAGACAGGGACGTTTGCATTCCTCTTCTCTCTCGCCGCCGCCGGTGCCGCGATGGCGCTGCCCGCGAACATTCCGCTGGCCGGCGCGACCAACCAGCCCATCGGGCACTATGAATTCTGCAAGCAGTACAGCGACGAGTGCGGCTCGAACGGCAAGGATGCCGGCCCGCTCACGCTGACGCAGGAAAACTGGAAGACGATCCTCAACGTCAATTTTTCGGCCAACACCGAGTTCGCACCGCTGACAGACATGGAAATCTACGGCGTCGAGGAACAGTGGACCTATCCCAACGGCGCGGCGGACTGCGAGGACTACGTGCTGATCAAGCGCAAGCGCCTGATGGAAGCCGGCATCTCGCCGTCGAACCTCCTCATCACCGTCGTGCTGCAGCCGAACGGCGAAGGCCATGCCGTGCTGACCGTGCGCACCGACCGCGGCGACTTCGTGCTCGACAACATGCGCAACAAGGTCCTGCTCTGGTCGCAGACCGAATACCGCTACCTGAAGCGCCAGTCCTCGGCCAATGCCGGCAAGTGGGTCAAGCTTCAGGACGGTCGTGCCGACGCCGTCGGTAGCGTCAAGTAACCTCCGGCCGCCGCAAGGCGCCGTATGACGAGACTGCCCGGCGACCCCGCCGGGCGCGAGAAAGGGCCCGGTCAGTCCCCCAATCCCCGTCCCCGACCATGGCCCTGCGGCCGGTTCTGCTGTCCCGGAACCGGCCGCGCTCTATTTGGCCCGCTGCTCGGCCCGCAGCTTGAGCGGGCTGGCGCCGAAGTGATTGCGGAAGGCGCGCGAAAAGGCGGAAAGGCTGTCGAAGCCACTGCGCAGCGCCACATCCTGGATTGAAAGCGACGTGTCGCGCACCAGCCGCTGTGCTGCCGTCAGCCGCAGGCGCAAATAATATTTTCCCGGCCCGATGCCGAGGCCCGTGGCAAACAGCGTCTCCAGCTTGCGCGTGGAAAAACCGAGACGCCTTGCGAGCGCGGCAATGGTCAGCGGCCTGTCGATCGTGCGTTCCATGAGGCGGATCGCTGCGGCGAGGTCCGGCTGATGTTCTCCCAGCCGGCCGAGCGAGACGAGCGGCTGCGCATCCGTCGCGGCATGCACCTCGTCATAGACGAAGACGCTCGCCACATCGAGCGCCACTGCCGAACCGAACCGCTCGCGCACCAGATGCAGCATCATGTCGAAGGTCGGCGAAGCGCCACCGGAGGTCCAGAGCGGCCCGTCTGTGACGAAGCGGTCGGCCCGGACATTGAGCGCCGGAAAGGCCGCCGCAAAATCCTCCAGCTCCTCCCAATGCGCCGTCGCATCGCGCCCATCGAGCAGGCCGGAGCGCGCCAGCAGCCAGCAGCCTGATTCGATGCCGGCCACCACGTCGAACCGCCGCGCCACCTTCTTCAGCCGCGACACGAAGGTCCGGTCGGCATGGCGCTCCTGGTTGAAACCGGCGATGACGAGCAGCGCATCGCCGCTCGTGACATCGGCAAAGGCGCCGTCCACGCGGATTTCCACACCGCAGGTCAGGAGCACCGGCTTTCCCAAAGGCGACAGGATCGTCCAGCGGAAGACCGGCTCCGGCACGACACGATTTGCCGCGCGCATCGGATCGAGCGCCGAGGCGAGCGACATGATCGACGACTCGGGCAGAAGCACGATCGTGATGTCGAGCGGCCCCTGCCGCGGCGCTTGTTTGCTCATGTGGAAATTGTCAAAAAAGATGCGCATTCTGTCAATCGGCAAAATCGCATTCGGGCATGATCGCTCACACAGGAGATCTGGAGATGCAGCCGGATTGTGGTGAGAACCCCTGTACCCCGAACACCCTGATCCGCATTTTACCGGAACGGGTTGGCGAGCCGACAAGGCGGACCAACCCGTTTTTTTTTGACGTTTTTCCTTACGGAATCATGGCTTTTGTCAGGCTTTTGGAACCACACCGCCCTTGCCGCGTTCTTCTTCCGAAGAAGCAGGAAAGGTTTTTGCCATGTTGAATTTGAAGACTGGTCTTGCCGCAGGAGCGCTTTCCCTCGCGCTCGCGCTGACCTCCGTCATCCCCGCCCAGGCCGTGACCTTCGCAAGGGTGCCCGTGCCGGAAGCTTCTGCCGTGGAGAAGGTGCAATATCGCTACGAGCGCCGCGATCGCCGGGACCGGTATGAGCGGCGCGCAGACAGGCGCTGGCACGGCCATCGCGGCTATCGGGACTATCGCCCGGGCTATCGCCGCCATTCGGACGGCTGGTGGTATCCCCTCGCCGCTTTCGGCCTCGGTGCTGCAATCGGCGGTGCCATCGCCAATCAGCCGCAGGCGGGTGGCGGATCGCACCAGAGCTGGTGCGCCAACCGCTATCGGTCATACCGCGCCTATGACAACACGTTCCAGCCCTACAACGGCCCGCGCCAGCAGTGCGTCTCGCCTTACTCGTAACGAACGCACAACAGGCAAAACAAGGGGCGGCCATCTGGCTGCCCTTTTTTGCATGGACCGCGAACAGGCGTTTTGCATGGACCGCGAACAGGCGCCGGCAGCGGAAGGTCAATCCGGCCTGCATTGACAAAGGCTATACATCCGTTATTCTGGATATATGGAAATCTCTTCAGCCGTAAACACCCTTGCAGCGCTCGCCCAGGCAACACGCCTTGAAACCTTCAGGCTTCTCGTTCGGCACGAACCTGCAGGGGTACCGGCGGGCGAGCTCGCTCGATTGCTCGACGTTCCCCAGAACACGATGTCCGCGCATCTGGCCACCCTGTCGAGAGCCGGCCTCGTCAAAAGCGAGCGACAAAGCCGCTCGATCATATACAGAGCCAATCTGGATGGCCTTCGCGAACTGATGCTCTTCCTTCTCAAAGACTGCTGCGGCGGCTCCACCGCGCTTTGCGCCCCGTTGATCGCGGAACTTACGCCGTGCTGCAAACCGCAAGAGCGACCCACATGACCACGAACCCGATCTCCGAAAGGTATCCGGCGCTCAAGCGCCTTTCCGCAAAACCTGAGTCTGAGATCTAGGCGACGGATTCAGCCATGGCCGACAGAATCTCCTCCGCGCCCTTATGCGCGCGGGCAACCCCACACTGCCGTTCTCACCCTTCACCTTTCCCGATAAATCGGCGCTTGAGCTGGTGTCGCGTGAAATCGGCAAAATGGATGGCACGGCAGCTGCTCCTGCAAGGGAAAACTGATGTCCACCTTTGAACGATATCTGACCGTCTGGGTCCTTCTCTGCATCATCGTCGGTGTTGCTCTCGGGCATGGGGCGCCAGACGTGTTTCAGGCCATCGCCTCCATCGAAATCGCGAAGGTCAACATTCCCGTCGCGGTCCTCATCTGGCTGATGATCATCCCGATGCTGATCAGGATCGATTTTCGATCCATGACAAAGGTCGGGACATTCTGGCGTGGCATCGGGGTGACGCTGCTCGTCAACTGGGCGATCAAACCATTCTCGATGGCGATCCTGGCATGGCTCTTCATCGGCTGGCTGTTTCGACCGTATCTGCCTGCGGACCAGGTCGATTCCTACATCGCCGGCCTGATCATCCTTGCTGCGGCCCCCTGCACCGCAATGGTCTTCGTCTGGAGCAACCTCACCCGCGGCGAGCCATTGTTCACCCTGTCGCAGGTCGCCCTCAACGACGCGATCATGATCGTGGCCTTCGCGCCCGTCGTGGGCCTGCTGTTGGGCCTGTCGGCGATCTCCGTTCCCTGGGACACGCTTGCGATCTCCGTCGTCCTGTACATCGCCATACCGGTCGTCATCGCTCAGCTTGTGAGGAACAGGCTGACCGCGGATGGCAGCTCTTCGCGGTTGAGCGGCCTGCTGGAGACGCTGCAACCGGTCTCCCTCGTCTCGCTGCTGGCGACCCTCGTCCTGCTGTTCGGCTTCCAGGGGGAGCAGATCATCGCGCAACCCGCGGTCATCGGCCTGCTCGCCGTGCCGATCCTCATTCAGGTCTACCTGAATTCCGGCCTTGCCTATGTGCTGAATCGCCTATCCGGCGAGCAACACTGTGTCGCCGGGCCGTCCGCCCTGATCGGCGCCAGCAATTTCTTCGAACTGGCGGTCGCCGCCGCCATCAGCCTGTTCGGATTTCAATCCGGGGCCGCGCTGGCCACCGTCGTCGGCGTCCTCATCGAAGTCCCGGTGATGCTGTCGGTCGTCTGGATCGTGAACAGGTCGAAGGGCTGGTACGAGGCCTCACCCGCCGTCTCCCGAAACATATCAACGGAAAGCGCATGACCATGGATGTTACCATCTATCACAATCCCGCATGCGGCACATCCCGGAACGCCTTGGCCATAATCCGCAATGCCGGGATCGAACCCAGGGTGGTCGAGTACCTGAAGACGCCTCCGACACGCGCGCAGCTTGCCGGGATGATCGCCGGCGCCGGTCTCACCGTCCGAGCTGCTGTCCGCGAGAAGGAACCGCGCTATGCGGAGCTCGGGCTCGACAATCCGGCGCTCACGGACGACGAGCTGCTCGATGCCATGCTGCGAGACCCCATCCTGATCAACCGCCCCTTTGTCGTTTCACCCATGGGGACGCGCCTTGCCCGCCCGTCCGAAACCGTTCTCGATATCCTTCCCGACACGCACCGGGGCTCCTTCGCGAAGGAAGACGGCGAACAGGTTCTCGATGAAAAGGGGCAGCGCCTTGTCTGAGCCATTGCCAGCGGCCTCGCCGGACCATCTGCGCAAGCCCGATCCGGCTGCTCTCCGGCCGCCGTTTTCGACGCACCGCCCCCGCATCCTGATCCTCTACGGCTCTCTGCGCGACATATCCTACAGCCGGCTCCTCGCCTTTGAAGCGCAGCGCTTGCTGGAGCATCATGGTTGTGACGTCCGGTTGTTTGATCCGAGAGGCCTGCCGTTGCCGGACGAGGCACCGGCCGCTCACCCGAAGGTCCGGGAGCTGCGTGAACTGTCGGCATGGTCCGAGGGGCAGGTCTGGATCAGTCCGGAGCGCCACGGCGCGATGACCGGGATCATGAAGGCACAAATCGACTGGATACCGCTGTCCGTCGGCTCGATCCGCCCGACCCAGGGCAAGACGCTTGCCGTCATGCAGGTTTCCGGCGGCAGCCAGTCCTTCAATGCCGTGAACCAGCTTCGTATCCTTGGCCGCTGGATGCGGATGATCACCATTCCGAACCAGTCGTCGGTTGCCAAGGCCTATCAGGAATTCGATGCGGAGGGGCGAATGAAGCCTTCATCCTACTACGACCGCGTCGTCGACGTCTGCGAGGAGCTGGTGAAATTCACGCTTCTGACCCGTGACGCCTCTTCCTACCTGACCGATCGCTACAGCGAGCGGAAGGAGGACGCCGCCAAGCTGGAGCAGCGGGTGCGGCTGACGTCGATCTGACACACGGATGTCGCCGGCCAACATCCGCCGCTTTTCGCCACCCCCGACGGCTAAGGCGACAATGGCCGAGAAGCCGAGGTTGCGGACTGTCGACGCCATTGATTTTCCTGCTTATTTCGGTGAGCGCAAGATCGTCGACGTTCTCCCGGCTGACAAGCGGCGGGACAGCCGCGACCGGGCGACAAGCTTGTTGTACGGCAAAGCGGCACGGCGTACTGCAAGCCGTGAATCCTGCAGGATTTCAAACACGAAATGGAAGGAGAGAGTGGCACGCCCTAGGGGAGTCGAACCCCTCTTTTCAGAATGAAAATCTGACGTCCTAACCGATAGACGAAGGGCGCGTGCGGTGGGCGTTATCTAGTCGGGACCGCATGGATTCGCAAGACGAAAAATCGCGTAGGCGCGAAGTTTTTCACAGGCGGGAGTGAAGGATAGGAGCCAGCGCATTTCGAGGGCACTCCGTCTGCCGGACGCCCGAGCCACGCCTTGCCGCCCAGCCAGATTTGACCACTGGCAATTCTGCATCGGCCTTCCCATATCTCTTCTGCTGAGGACCTGAGGTTACCGCCGTTGACCCTCCCGGCGTCGCCCGTTGGCTCGGCTTCGTTGCCTCGTCGGCAACACGCAGCCGCTCGTCCGGCAAGCTGGGCCGGGCGGGCGGCGCGACCCAAGCGGTTCGAGACCCCGGAGCGCTGGGCCAAGCTCGACGGGGCCTCTCGCCCGACCGCGTAAGATGGCAGCCGTGACGGTTAAACGTTCTGAGCCATGCTTCGTTCCGAAAGGCGTGCGGAAACGACACACCAAAGCACGGCATCGCTTGTTTTTTACAATAAGTACAGGAGAGAGTGGCACGCCCTAGGGGAGTCGAACCCCTCTTTTCAGAATGAAAATCTGACGTCCTAACCGATAGACGAAGGGCGCGTGCGGTGGGCGTCTTATAGAAGGGCATCCTGCCTTCTGCAAGCCGGAAAAAGCTGTTGTGACAAAAAAATGAAGAGCCGCCCCGAGGGCGGCTCTTCACGCGAAAAGGTATCGATCACAGAGGGTTAGAGACACCGCCTACTTGCGTCGGCGGCAGCGCCAGTTCCAGTCGCGTTCAGGACCGACGTCGATATGCACGGATTCAGTATGGCAATAGGTGCCGACGCCGCCGCGGCCCGGCATGGTGCGCAGATACTCCGCCAGCTCCCATTTGCTGACGCCGGAAATCTGGATGTCGGCCGCCTCGCAGCGCGTGTGCAGCGACTGCTTCGTCCGGTTGACCTTCAGGTCGCGCAGGCCCGAAGTGACGATGATCGGCTTGTCGTAGTGGGTCTCGATCGTCTTCAGCACCTGCAGCAGCTCCGGCTTGAAACAGCCGGTGCGCACCTTGTCCGTCTGCAGCCACAGGCCGTTCGGCGCAAGGCGGGCAAGGCCGGCAAGCGAGGCGACTTCCTTGAACTGCGGGCCGTCATCCTCGACCTCGTCGGCCTCGGAGTGATCCGTCGAGAACATGGCGCTCGCCATCGAGACGCCCGGCAGCGTGCCGAGCGAGGCCTTGCGGGTGGTGTTTGCGCTTTCCCGGTTGAGCACGCGGCGCGGTTGCTCGGCAAAACGGTCGCCATCGAACTGCTGCTTGGCCTCGCGCTTGCCCGCGAAGAGCGAGGCGAGCGTCACGGTCTTTCTCGGCTCGTCCTTCTTGATGCCGGTCGCGCTCATCTGATCCGTGGTGCCGGGCAGCACGGCCGCAGCGCCATCGTCCGCCGGCGTCGCAAGCGCAAGTTCGGCCGCATTGCCGGTTGCGGCTTCCGCCGCAAGAGCCGTTCGCGCGGTCTTGGGGATCGGCCCGTTTTCCGGCAGCGTGATTTCCGCCTGCTCGTCGCCGAGCGTGGCGAGGGACTGCTGGCCGGTTGCCCCGACCGGTGGCATGTCCTCGACCGGCAGACGGCCGGACTGGTCTGCCGCCTGCGCGGCACCGGTATTGGCATAGAGGCTGTTGACGGAGGCATTGGCGCCGGCGGTCTGCGTCGCATAGGCATTGCCGGTCGCGACGGCCTGGCTGCCGTTACCATAGATGCTGGCTTTGCCGGCATTCAGCGTCGTCGGCTGCATCACGAGGCCGGCCCGGTCACCGGTTGCCTCGCCCGCGACCTGCTGGTCCGCCGCGACGGCGGCCGCGATATCGACGGCGGCGGAAGAATCTGCGTTCGCAGCACCCGCGCTCACCACGGGCGTGGTGGTCTCGTCCGTGCTGCCTTCGGCGACCGTGTCTTCGCTTTCCTGCGCAGCCTTGTTATCCGCGCGCATATCCGTGGAGACTGCGGAAACGCAGCCCGAGAGCGTGGCGACCGACACGGCCAGCAGCAATCCGTACCGCAGCGCCTTCAGGCCTGGCCACTTTCCCTGCATGTCCTGCAAAGGCTTTCCCCCGCTTTCGACGTTCACACCCTCGGTCTTGCCGCCGATAGGGCCATTTCTTCAAACAGTCGCAACCGCAATCGAGAAAAGCCATAGGGCCAGGCTGCGGTTGCCGCGATGTTAGCGTTTCGGCCGGTGGTGTAAAGGCCGAAGCGCGTGAAGCCGTGAAACGCAGAACGGGAGGCTATCCGGCCCAAATCGGCCAAAGCACCCTCTCGCTGGCGATCGACCGGATGGGCAAGAGATTTCCGGTCAAATACGGCGGAACGATGATCGTTGCACGGATCTATAGGATGCAAGCTTTGCCTGGAGCTTGCGTCCGGCATTTGCCTACCAGGCGCCGGTGTTGCCCATGGAAACCCAGGGTTCGGCCGCCGGCAGACGCTCGCCCTTCTGCAGGATTTCGATGGAAATGCCGTCCGGCGAACGCACGAAGGCCATGTGGCCGTCGCGCGGCGGGCGGTTGATGGTGACGCCATTGTCCATCAGCCTCTGGCAGAACGCGTAGATGTCGTCGACCTCGTAGGCGAGATGGCCGAAATTGCGCCCGCCGGCATAATCCTCGGTGTCCCAGTTGTAGGTGAGCTCAAGGCAAGGGGCGGCATTCGCCCGCGCAGCTTCGACATCGTCGGGCGCGGCGAGGAAGATCAGCGTGAATCGGCCCTTTTCGTTCTCGTAGCGGCGAACTTCCGTGAGGCCGAACAGCGTCGAATAGAAATGCAGGGACTGGTCGACGTCTTTGACGCGGACCATCGTGTGGAGATAACGCATTGGAATATCCTCTGAATGTGGAATCGTCCGGAAGAGTAGGGTTTTGTCAGCCTCAGGCAAGCCTTGCAGCCTACCAATGGGACCGGCAAAACTTTCAAAGGGGCTTGCGCATTCGCATCGGGACAATGTTATTCTGGTTATCAAGAATCAGTTAACCGTAACTCATGTGACGCGTAAACGAGGGGCTGGCAGGTCATGGCGGATAGGGTGTCTTCAAAGGAAATCACTGATCGTGATGACCAGAGCAACGACGCCGTCGATCTCGTCGAGATCACCGGGGTCATCAAGTGGTTCGACGTCGCCAAGGGGTTCGGCTTCATCGTTCCCGACAACGGCATGCAGGATGTTCTGCTGCACGTCACCTGCCTTCGCCGAGACGGCTACCAGACGGTTCTGGAGGGCACGCGCGTCGTCGCACTGATCCAGAAACGCGACCGCGGCTACCAGGCCTTCCGCATCCTTTCCATGGACCAGACCACGGCCGTTCATCCCTCGCAGATGCCTCCGGTGAAGACCCATGTGCAGGTCACGCCGTCGAGCGGACTGGAGCGCGTTCTGGTCAAGTGGTTCAACCGCACGAAGGGCTTCGGATTCCTGACGCGCGGCGAAGGCACGGAAGACATCTTCATCCACATGGAGACGCTGCGCCGCTTCGGCCTGGCGGAACTGCGTCCCGGTCAGGTCGTGCTGGTCCGCTTCGGCGACGGCGAGAAGGGCCTGATGGCAGCGGAAATCCACCCGGACATGCCGGTTCCCGGCAACAGGCCCCACTGATGGGCCTTTTCGCGCGGGCGGCCGGTTTCGCGCGGGCGGCCGGTTTCGCGCGCCTTGCTAGCGCCGTCCTGGCGCTTTTCTTCTGTTTTTCCCTTTCGGCCTTCGCAGCGGAAACATTCGACACACAGCCGCTGACGATCGTCACGAAGGACGGCAAGAGCCATGTCTTCACGGTGGAGCTCGCCATTACGCCGCGCCAGCGCGAACAGGGGCTGATGCACCGCCGCGAGATGGCGCAGGACCGCGGCATGCTCTTCGCGTTCGGTGAGACGCGGCAGGTCTTCATGTGGATGAAGAACACGTACCTGCCGCTCGACATGCTGTTCATCGCCAAGGACGGCAAGGTGCGCGCCATCAAGGAAAACGCCGAGCCGCACTCCGAATCGATCATCGATTCGCAAGGGCCGATCGACTATGTGCTGGAGCTCAACGGCGGCACGGCCAAGCGCCTCGGCATCCGCGCGGGCAACCGCGTCGAGAGCGAATTGATGGATTCGCTGCGTAAGGCGAAGTAAGCCTACCATTTCCTGCGACAAGCGCTTGAAAACGCCCATTTGCTGTTGCGGCGGGGGGCGGATGCGTGTATCTCCCCATCGCCGGGACGGACGGAGTGTAGCGCAGTCTGGTAGCGCATCTGGTTTGGGACCAGAGGGTCGGGAGTTCGAATCTCTCCACTCCGACCAGTCCGGCGGGCGTTTCGATGCCAAATGCGCGTTCGGTCATTCCCCCTTTACGGAATCCGGGTTATGCATTCTCGAACGCGCGCCGGCGGAACGGTGCGCCTTTATGCGAGAATTCTGGAGCCGCTTCGATGACCGCGAAGATCTATCGTCCCGCCAAGACCGCCATGCAATCCGGCAAGGCCAAGACCAATCTCTGGGTTCTGGAATTCGATGCCGAGAAGCCGCGGACGATCGACCCGATCATGGGCTATACCAGCTCCGGCGACATGTACCAGCAGGTCAAGCTCACCTTCGAAACCAGCGAAGAGGCGGTCGCCTATGCGGAACGCAAGGGCATCGACTACCGCGTGATCGAGCCGAAGGAATCGACCCGCAAGCGCGTCGCCTACCCGGACAATTTCCGCTTCAACCGCATGCAGCCCTGGACCCATTGAGGTTTCGCTGGCCCTGCCAGCCCCGGCCCCTTAGCTCAGCTGGATAGAGCATCTGCCTTCTAAGCAGAATGTCGCAGGTTCGAGTCCTGCAGGGGTCGCCATTCCCGGCGAACAATTGAAGAGGAATGTTCCCGGTTCGCGGCGGTGTGGAAGCCTTTGGCGTTTTCGCAGCCTGCAGAAAAGCGGAAACATCAAACGGAAAAAACTGAAAATTCCTGCATTTAGGGCTTGCGCAAATCAGCGGTCCCGACTAGATAACGCCCACGCACGCGCCCTTCGTCTATCGGTTAGGACGTCAGATTTTCATTCTGAAAAGAGGGGTTCGACTCCCCTAGGGCGTGCCACCCTCTCCTTCATTTTCCGGAATAACGTAGTTTCAGAATGCCTTTGCGGCATCGAGAACACGGAACTGCATGCGCCGGCTGCCCTGCCAGCTGTCGGCGGAAAGCGTGCCGGCGAGATGCACCGCCTGGCCGCGCTGCTTCATCAGGAAAAGACCGAGATCGGCCTCCGCCGCGCGGAAGGCCATGGCGCCGAGGCGGCCACCATCGGGGCCTTCGAGTTCGAGACGCAGGTGATTGACGCCGACGGGCCTGATGTCGCGTACGCGGTGCGCAGGCAGCGCGAAGATCGGCTGCGGATGCCCCGAACCGAACGGGCCGGCCTGCTCCAGCTGGTCGGCAAGCGCCAGCGTCGCACCGCTTGCGCTCAACGCACCGTCGATCTTCAGCGTTTCCACGGCCACCAGATCGCGCACGGTGCGCTCGGCGCGCTCCTCGAAGAAGCCGCGCAGGCGGCCGAGATTCGACCGCTCCACCGTCAGCCCCGCCGCCATGGCATGGCCGCCCCCCTTGACGAGAAGGCCCTCGTCGACGGCGGCGCGCACCATGCGGCCGAGATCGAAGCCGCTGATCGAGCGGCCGGAGCCGGTGCCTTTACCCGAGGGATCGAAGGCGATGGCGAAGGCGGGTCGGCGGAAGCGATCCTTGAGGCGCGAGGCGAGCAGGCCGACGACGCCCGGATGCCAGCCCTCGCGGGCCGTCAGGATGACGGAGGCGCCTTCACCGGTGCCGTATTCCGCCTGTGCCTCGGCCTCCGCCTCGGCCAGCATGACGGCCTCCATGGCCTGGCGCTCGCGGTTGAGGTCGTCGAGCTGCTTGGCGATTCGCTCCGCCTCACCCGGTTCGTCGATCGTCAGGAGGCGGCTGCCGAGCGCTGCATCGCCGATACGCCCGCCGGCATTGATGCGCGGGCCGACGAGGAAGCCGAGATGGTACGGCGTCACCGGCCCGCCGATGCCCGCCTGCTTCAGGAGCGCCGTCAGGCCGGCATTGCCGAGATGACGTGCCGCGACGAGGCCCTTGACCACATAGGCGCGGTTGAGCCCCTTCAGCGGTACCACGTCACAGACGGTGGAGAGCGCCACGAGATCGAGCATGGCGAGCAGATCGAAGGTTTTCGCCCGCCCGTCGCCCCTTTCCCGCAGGACGCGCTGCAGGGCGACCAAGACGAGAAAGACCACGCCGGCGGCCGACAGATGCCCCTGCCCCGACAAATCGTCCTCGCGGTTCGGATTGACCAGTGCATGGGCCGGCGGCAGCGCCTCGCCCACCTGGTGGTGGTCGATGACGACCACGTCGATGCCGCGCTCCTTCGCGACAGCCAGCGACTCGTGGCTGGTCGAGCCGCAGTCGACCGTGACGATAAGCTCTGCGCCACGCTCGATAAGCTGGGCGATGGCATTGGGGTTGGGGCCGTAACCTTCGAAGATGCGGTCGGGAATGTAGATTTCCGCCTGCACGCCGAAATGCGCGAGGAAACGATAGAGGAGCGCCGAGGACGACGCGCCGTCGACGTCGTAGTCGCCGAAGATCGCGACGCGCTGACGCTTTTCGATGGCGCGCGCCAGCCGTTCGGTGGCCACCTCGCAGTCCATCAGGCTGTAGGGTTCGGGCATCAGGCGGCGCAGCGTCGGGTCGAGGAATTCCAGGGCACCTTCGAAGGGCACGCCCCGCCCCGCCAGAACGCGCGCGATGAGATCCGGCAGGCCGTGGCTCTGGCTCATCGCCAGCGCCCGGTTCTCGCCCGCCTGATCAAGCCGCGCCACCCAGCGCTGGCCGGTCACCGAGCGTTCGACATTCAGGAAGGCCCGGCTGACGGGGTCGGCGTTTTCCAGCATGCTCATGGCGGCTCCGGCAACGAGAGCTTTTCCGCTTTTCCCCGAATCGCGAAAACGCTCTATCTCCTTGTTTTGCCGCATTTCCGGACGCAAAATCGCTTCGCACTTTTGCTGGAAATGCTCTACACTGCAGACAAAGTCGCGAAGACCTCTCCCTCGAACGCCTCTCGTTCTTCATCCTCGGGCTTGCGCCGAGGATCCGCCGTCGCGAGTGGCGCATAAATCCTCGGCCCAGGGCCGAGGATGACGAAGGCGGGTGTGGCAAGGTTCATTGATCCCTTGATACCACGCCACGCCGAAGAAACGAAAAGATCAGGTCGTCTTCGGCCGCTCGATGCGGATCACCTGCGGTTCGCCGACAAGGTACCCCTCGCCCTTGATGGAAGCGACCGCCTTGCGGACGGAATCCTCCATCGTCGCATGGGTGACGAGGATGATCGTCTTCGGGTCAGTGGTCTCGGCGCTCGCCTGGGCGCGCTGCACGATGGATTCCAGCGAGATGCCGTTCTCCGCCATGTGCTTGGCGATGCTGGCGAAGACGCCGGTGCGGTCTTCCACCGAAAGGCGGATGAAATAGCCGCCGTGGTGCTTGCGGATCTGCGCGCGCTTGTAGGGGGAGAGAGAGGCGGCCGGGCGGCCGAGCGCCGGCACGGTCTGCGCACCCGGACGGCTCTTGGCAATGTCGGCGATGTCGCCGAGCACGGCCGAGGCCGTCGCGTTGCCGCCGGCGCCGGGGCCGACCATCAGGAGTTCGCCGAGAATGTCCGATTCGATCGCAACGGCATTCGTTACGCCGTCCACCTGCGCGATGACGCTGTCGAGCGGCACCATGGTCGGGTGCACGCGCTGTTCGACGCCCGTATCCGTCTTCTGTGCGACGCCGAGCAGCTTGATGCGGTAGCCGAGGTCGGCGGCGGCACGGATGTCGTCGATGGAGATGTTGGTGATGCCTTCGAGATAGATATCGTCAGCCGCAATCTTCGTGCCGAAGGCGAGCGTCGTGAGGATCGACAGCTTGTGCGCCGTGTCGTTGCCCTCGATGTCGAAGGCGGGATCGGCTTCGGCATAGCCGAGACGCTGGGCTTCCTTGAGGCAAGCCTCGAAGGAAAGGCCTTCCTTCTCCATCTTGGTCAGGATGTAGTTGCAGGTGCCGTTCATGATGCCGTAGACGCGCGAGATCGTGTTGCCCGTCAGGGATTCACGCAGCGCCTTGATAACAGGGATGCCGCCGGCGACAGCCGCCTCGTAGTTGAGGATGGCACCGTTCTTTTCCGCGATGCCGGCGAGCTCCACACCATGGGCGGCGAGCAGCGCCTTGTTGGCCGTCACGACATGCACGCCGCGCGAAAGCGCCGCCTTAACGGCGGCACAGGCCGGATCGCCGGAGCCGCCCATCAGTTCCACGAAGACGTCGATCCTGGCCTCGCGGGCGAGCGCAACCGGATCGTCGAACCATTCGGCTGCCGAAAGATCGACGCCGCGGTCGCGGCCCTTCGAGCGGGCGGTCACGGCGACGATCTCGATCGGCCGGCCGCACGTTGTCGTGAGCATGTCCCTGCGTTCGACGAGAATCTTCGCGAGCGAGGCACCAACGGTCCCCAAGCCCGCAATGCCGATCTTCAGGGCATCAGCCATGGTCATGTCCTAACGTTTTGGAAGAAGGCCCTCCGCAGATGCGCGGAGGGCGGATTTTTCAGCGATGGGCGTTCAGCGAGATGACGTTGTGCATCGTCTCGTCCGCCGTGGAGAGGAACTTCTTGATGTTGCGTGCCGCCTGGCGGATGCGGTGCTCGTTCTCGACCAGCGCGAGGCGGACGTAATCGTCGCCCTGCTCACCGAAGCCGATGCCCGGCGCGACGGCGACGTCCGCCTTCTCGACGAGCAGCTTGGAGAATTCCAGCGAGCCGAGGTGGCGGAACTTTTCCGGGATCTTCGCCCAGGCGAACATGGTGGCCGCCGGCGGCGGCACGTCGAAGCCGGCCTTGCCGAAGGTATCGACCATCACGTCGCGGCGGCGCTTGTAGACGTTGCGCACTTCCGCGATGTCGGCGCCGTCGCCGTTCAGCGCATGGGTCGCAGCGACCTGGATCGGCGTGAAGGCACCGTAGTCTAGGTAGGACTTGACGCGGGTCAGCGCAGCGATCAGCCGCTCGTTGCCGACCGCAAAGCCCATGCGCCAGCCGGGCATGGAGAAGGTCTTCGACATGGAGGTGAACTCCACCGTCACGTCGATCGCGCCGGGCACTTCCAGAACGGACGGCGGCGGCGCGTTGTCGTCGAAGTAGATTTCCGAATAGGCAAGGTCGGAGAGCACGATGATGTCGTGCTTCTTCGCGAATGCGATGACGTCCTTGTAGAAATCGAGCGTGGCGACATGCGCCGTCGGGTTCGACGGATAGTTGATGATGAGAGCGAGCGGCTTGGGGATCGAGTGGCGCACGGCGCGCTCGAGCGGCGGGAAGAAACTTTCGTCCGGCTCGACCGACATGGACCGGATCACGCCGCCGGCCATCAGGAAGCCGAAGGCATGGATCGGATAGGTCGGATTCGGGCAGAGGATGACGTCGCCGGGCGCGGTGATCGCCTGCGCCATGTTGGCGAAGCCTTCCTTGGAGCCGAGGGTCGCGACGACCTGCGTTTCCGGATTCAGCTTCACGCCGAAGCGACGGGCATAATAGGCGGCCTGGGCGCGGCGCAGGCCGGGAATGCCCTTGGACGAGGAATAGCGATGGGTGCGCGGGTCCTGGACCACTTCGCAGAGCTTGTCGACAATCGCCTTGGGCGTCGGCAGGTCGGGGTTTCCCATGCCAAGGTCGATGATATCGGCGCCACCCGCTCGCGCGCTTGCTTTCAAACGGTTGACCTGTTCGAAAACATACGGCGGCAGACGCCGGACCTTGTGAAACTCTTCCATCTTTAACCCCGTTAGGCACGGAGCCCCTCCGGCGGCTTTGCCGGACGGCGTAAAACTCCGTGCGAATCAAGAAATCGGATACGGACGAAAGCGTTCGAAATGAAGGCACTCCGCCCGGCCGACGACCAACTGGCCGTCATCCGCTTTGCTGCCAAACGGCAAGAAACGCAAGCGCTAATTCGTCTTCTCGATTTCGGAAAGCGTCGCCTTGCCGTGACCGTCGCGCAGCGCCTGCAACTCGGCAAGCTTGCGGCGGTATTCGGCTTCCGAAATCGCGCCCGAACGGCGACGGCTGGAGAGTGCCGTCAGGCGTGCGCTGTAGCTGGCGGCTTCCTCGTCGCTCATCTGCTGCGTCTCGGCGCTGACGATCGCCGTGATATCGGGGTAGACATCGGCCCGGTTCGCGCCGGCATTTACCGTCGCGGTCGATCCGGTCTCGCTCGAGGCACAGGAAGCGAGCGCCACCGTGGCGGCAGCCATGAGGAGAGCGGCGCGCAAACGCCTGATTTCGAACGCCATGTGGCTGTATGCTCCTGTCGAAACGACCGGTTCCCGATAATGCCGTATGCGGCTGTCAGGCCCTTGTAATCTGTTTCGTAGAGAATGTAAAAATACAAAAGTAACAATAAAATCGGGAGGGAACCATGGCCGATGAACGCAAGGCGAATGAACGCGATGCGGCCGGAAACAAGCCCGGTTTCCAGCCCTTCGACCCCGCGACGATCGAGCCCTACATCGTCAAGGATCCCGAGGCGCTGACGGTCAACTTCGCGCGCACCGTCGAACAGCTCGGCAAGGCCGCCTCCGCCTGGCTCGCACCGCGCGAAAGCGGCGAGAAGGTCGACACGGTTTCCGAGCCGATGGTCGACATGGTGAAAACCCTCTCCAAAGTCTCCGAATACTGGCTGACGGACCCGCGCCGCACGCTGGAGGCGCAGACGCTGCTGCTCGGCAGCTATTTCAACATCTGGTCGCGCACGCTGGGGCGCCTTTCCGGCGAAGAGCAGGATGCGGCACCCGATCCGCACGGCAAGGACAAACGCTTTGCCGATGAGGACTGGGTGAAGAACCCGTTTTTCGATTTTCTGCGCCAGGCCTATTTCGTGACCTCCGACTGGGCGGAGAAGCTCGTCGCCGATGCCGAAGGCCTCGACGAGCACACGCGCCACAAGGCGGGCTTCTATGTGAGACAGATCGCCAGTGCGATCTCGCCGACGAACTTCGTCACCACCAATCCGCAGCTCTACCGCGAGACGGTCGCCTCGAACGGCGCGAACCTTGTGCGCGGCATGAAGATGCTGGCCGAGGACATCGCCGCCGGCCGCGGCGACCTGAAGCTGCGCCAGACCGACACGAGCAAGTTCGCTATCGGCCAGAACATGGCGCTGACGCCGGGCAAGGTGCTAGCGCAGAGCGACGTCTGCCAGGTCATCCAGTACGACGCAACGACGGACAGGGTGCTGAAGCGCCCGCTTCTCATCTGCCCGCCCTGGATCAACAAGTTCTACATCCTCGACCTCAACCCGGCAAAATCCTTCATTAAGTGGGCCGTGGACCAGGGTCACACGGTCTTCGTCATCTCCTGGGTGAACCCGGATGAACGGCATGCGGCCAAGGACTGGGAATCCTACGCCCGTGAGGGCGTCGGCTTCGCGCTCGACACGATCAAACAGGCGACCGGCGAGGACGAGGTAAACGCCATCGGCTATTGCGTCGGCGGCACGCTGCTCGCGGCGACGCTCGCCCTGCACGGCCAGGAAGGCGACAAACGCATCCGCACGGCGACGCTCTTCACCACGCAGGTCGACTTCACCCATGCCGGCGACCTGAAGGTCTTCGCCGACGAGGAGCAGATCGACCTCATCGAGCGCGGTATGAAGGCGACCGGCTATCTCGACGGCTCGAAGATGGCGACCGCCTTCAACATGCTGCGTGCCTCCGAGCTGATCTGGCCGTACTTCGTCAACAACTACCTGAAGGGCCAGGATCCGATGCCCTTCGACCTGCTCTACTGGAATTCAGATTCCACGCGAATGCCCGCCGCCAACCATTCGTTTTATCTGAGAAATTGTTATCTCAACAACACCCTCAGCAAGGGCGAGATGCAGCTCGCCGGCAAAAAGCTGTCGCTGAAGGACGTCAAGATCCCGATCTACAACCTCGCCACCAAGGAGGACCATATCGCGCCGGCGAAATCCGTCTTCGTCGGCAGCAAGTTCTTCGGCGGCAAGGTGACCTATGTGATGGCCGGCTCCGGCCACATCGCCGGCGTCGTCAACCCGCCGGACAAGATGAAATACCAGTACTGGACAGGCGGGCCGGTAAAGGGCGAGTTCGAGGACTGGGTGGAAAAGGCGAAGGAGGTACCGGGCTCCTGGTGGCCGCACTGGCACGACTGGATCAAGGCGGAGGACGATCGCATGGTGCCGGCACGCAAGACCGGCGGCACCATGAACTCGATCGAGGAAGCCCCCGGCTCCTATGTGCGCGTGCGCGCCTGATCGCCGAACCGCCATGAAATTCGATCCGCCGCTCGTTTCCGGCACTCTCGTGCAGCGCTACAAGCGCTTCCTGTTCGACGCCATCCTCGACGATGGATCGGCGATAACAGGCTCCTGCCCCAACACCGGCTCGATGCGCGGCCTGACGGCGCCCGGTTCGCGCATCTGGATGTCGGAGAGCGACAGCCCGACGCGCAAGCACCGCCACCGGCTGGAACTGGTGGAGGCCGACGACACCATCGTCGGCATCAATACAGGCCTGCCGAACCGGCTGGCGGAGGAAGCGATCCACGCCGGTCTCGTTTCCGATCTCGGCAGCTATCCCGTTCTTGAACGGGAGAAGAAATACGGCCGCAACTCACGCATCGACATCCTGCTCTCCGGGCCGGACCGGCCGCTTGCCTATGTCGAGGTAAAGAACGTGCATTTCCGTCGCACCGCCGGCCTTGCCGAATTCCCCGACACGGTGACCGAACGCGGCGCAAAACATCTCGAAGAACTCGGCGACATGGCCGAGGCCGGCTGCCGCGCGGTCATGCTTTATCTCATCCAGCGGGAGGATTGTTCGCGGTTCCGCATCTGCGCCGATCTCGACCCCGCCTATGCGGCCGGGTTCCGCCGGGCGATTTCTCGCGGCGTCGAGGCCTATGCGGTCAAATGCGCCGTTACATCCCAGCAAATCCGGCCTGTGGCATCGAGCACCATGGACGAACCCGGTATGGCTGTTTTATGAACATGCGGAAAGACTAGCGAAAGTTCGACCATGGTGACCTATATCGACGCGTCCTCCGCGCCGCTGAAGAACACGGGCGTGATCCGCCTCTACGATGCAGAAGCCTTTGCCGGCATGCGCAAGGCCTGCCAGCTGACGGCGCGCTGCCTCGATGCACTCTATCCGCTGGTCAAGCCCGGCGTCGCGACCGACGCCATCGACCGCTTCGTGTTCGAATTCGGCATGGACCACGGCGCCCTGCCCGCGACACTGAACTACCGCGGCTACACCAAGTCGAGCTGCACCTCGATCAACCACGTCGTCTGTCACGGCATTCCGAACGACAAGCCGCTGCGCGAGGGCGACGTCGTCAATATCGACGTCACCTTCATCCTCGATGGCTGGCATGGCGATTCGAGCCGCATGTATCCGGTCGGCGAGATCAAGCGCGCCGCCGAGCGCCTGCTTGAAGTGACGCATGAATGCCTGATGCGCGGCATCGCCGCCGTCAGGCCCGGGGCGCGCACCGGCGCCATCGGCGAGGCGATCCAGGCCCATGCGGAGGCCGAGCGCTGCTCGGTGGTGCGCGATTTCTGCGGCCACGGCGTCGGCCGCCTCTTCCACGATGCACCGAACATCCTGCATTACGGCCGCGCCAACGAGGGGCCGGAAATGCGGGAAGGCATGATCTTCACCATCGAGCCGATGATCAATCTCGGCCGGCCGCATGTGAAGGTGCTGTCCGACGGCTGGACGGCGGTGACACGCGACCGCTCGCTCTCCGCCCAGTACGAACACACGGTGGGCGTCACGGCCGACGGCTGCGAGATCTTCACGCTTTCGCCCGGCGGCCTCGACCGCCCCGGCCTTTCCGCCTAAGGCCGCCATGACAGGATCGCGCGGCCGAACGGACAAGACCTCCCCCGCCGAGACGGGCAACGATCCGACGACCGCCGACGATCTTTTCGACACCCTCGACGAGCGGGGCCACTTCTTCGAGCGCCCCGCCCGCACGACGCCCGCCAAGGCGATTCCCCCCGCCGAAGACAAGCACTACCACGGCCATCGCGAGCGGCTTCGCCTGCGCTTCCGCGACAGCGGCGACGGCGCGCTGGCCGATTACGAGATCCTCGAACTCCTCCTCTTTCGCCTCATCCCCCGGCGCGACACCAAACCGGTGGCAAAAGCCCTGCTCGAGCGGTTCGGCACGCTTGCCGGCGTCTTCGGCGCCACACCGGCGCTGCTGCAGGAAGTGAAGGGCATCGGCGAGGCGGTGGCGCTGGATCTGAAACTCGTCTCCGCCGTCGCCCAGCGCACGCTGAAGAGCGAGATCCGCAACAAGACCGTGCTCGCCTCCTGGTCTTCGGTCATCCAATATTGCCACGCCGCCATGGCGCACGAGCCGCGCGAGCAGTTCCGCATCCTCTTCCTCGACAAGCGCAACACGCTGATCGCCGACGAGGTGCAGGGCCACGGCACGGTGGACCACACGCCTGTCTATCCGCGCGAGGTGGTGCGCCGCGCGCTGGAACTGTCGTCCACGGCGATCATCCTCGTCCACAACCACCCGTCCGGCGACCCGACGCCGTCGCGGGCGGACATCGATATGACGAAGACGATCGTGGAGACCGCCCGGCCGCTTGGTATCACGGTGCATGACCACATCATCATCGGCAAGGACGGGCATGCCAGCCTGAAGGGTCTGAGGCTGATCTGAAATCAAGAGGCGCACCCTGCGGGGAAGCGCCGAATCGCATTACAAAACAACGAAATCGGGTGAGCGTTCCTTCATCCGATTGAAACGGTTTGCTGCCACATTCGATTGACGAAAACTTGCACGGCGAAGACAATTGCTGCATCGCAATATGATTCTTCCCGCAAAAGGCTGGGGCCATCTCACATGCAGGAATATGATCTCGTCGTCGTGGGCAGCGGCCCCGCAGGCCGCCGCGGCGCCATCCAGGCAGCCAAGCTCGGACGCAAGGTCCTTGTCATCGAACAGGGAAAACGTGTCGGCGGCGTTTCGGTGCACACCGGCACGATTCCCTCCAAGACGCTGCGCGAGACGGCGCTGAACCTCTCCGGCTGGCGCGAGCGCGGCTTCTACGGCCGCGCCTACCGCGTCAAGCAGGAGATCAGCGCGGACGACCTGCGCCGCCGCCTGCTGATCACGCTTGATCATGAGGTGGAGGTTCTGGAGCACCAGTTCGCCCGCAACCGCGTGCAGCACATCCGCGGCAAGGCGAAGTTCGTGACGGCGGATACGATGGAGATCGCCAAGGACGACGGCGAGACCATCCACGTCCAGGCCAAGAGCATCATGCTGGCCGTCGGCACGAAGCCGTACCGTCCCGAGAGCATCCCCTTCGACGGCGTCAGCGTTCTCGACAGCGACGAATTGCTCGATATCAAGGAACTGCCGCGCTCCATGGCCGTCATCGGCGCGGGCGTCATCGGCATCGAATATGCCACGATCTTCTCCGCGCTCGACACGCAGGTCACCGTCATCGACCCGAAGCCGACGATCCTCGATTTCATCGACAGGGAAATCGTCGAGGAGTTCATCCACGATCTGCGCGACCGCAACATGAAGCTCATCCTCGGCCAGAAGGCCGACAAGGTGGAAAAGCTCGACAACGGCAAGTGCGAGATCACGCTGGACAACGGCCGCCGCGTCACCTGCGACATGGTGCTCTATGCCGCCGGACGCGTCGGCGCGACCGACAGCCTCAACCTGCCGGCTGCCGGCCTGACGGCCGATTCGCGCGGCCGCCTCAGCGTGAATCCGGAAACCTTCCAGACCGACGTGCCGCATATCTACGCCGCCGGCGACGTCGTCGGCTTCCCATCGCTCGCCTCGACCTCCATGGAACAGGGCCGCATCGCCGCCCGTGTCGCCGTCGGCGCCATCGCCAAGGAGCCGCCGAAATATTTCCCCTACGGGATCTATGCCGTGCCGGAAATCTCCACCTGCGGCCTCACCGAGGAAGAGGTGAAGGAGCGCGGCATTCCCTATGAATGCGGCATGGCCCGTTTCCGCGAGACCTCGCGCGGCCATATCATGGGCCTCAATTCCGGTCTCTTGAAGATGATCTTCTCGCTGAAGACGCGCCGCCTGCTCGGCGTTCACATCGTTGGCGAAGGCGCGACGGAGCTCGTCCATATCGGCCAGGCTGTGCTCAACCTGAAAGGTACCGTCGAGTATTTCGTCGAGAACACCTTCAACTATCCGACCCTCGCCGAAGCCTACAAGATCGCCGGCCTCGACGCCTGGAACCGCATGGGCGACCTGTCGCAGGCTGGCTGATCCTTCGCCGGCGAACAAGGCAGGTCTGACCACCGAGCGGACAGGCCAGTTGCGCCCAGAATCGCAAAACACGCGGGAGGAGGAGCGCGCATGAAGATCCTGTCGCTGAACGCCTGGGGCGGCATGCTGCATGCGCCGCTCCTTGCCTATCTCGCGGATGTCGATGCCGACGTCTATTGCCTGCAGGAGGTGCCGCGCGCCATCGCCGCGCGCTCGGCCTTTCTGACCTATCGCGACGGCGCGGTGGAACTCCAGCAGCGCGCCAATCTCTACCGCGACATCGCCGCCGCCCTGCCCGGCCATGACGGTTTCTTCGCGCCGGCCATGCGCGGCGAGCTGATGGACGGCGCCCATCCCTGCTGGCAGGAATTCGGCCTCGCCACCTTCGTTCGACAGGATGTCTCCGTGATCGGCCAGGCGCTCGATTTCGTGCACGGCGCGTTCTCCCCGCACGCTTTCGGCCCGCATCCGCGTCCCCGCAATGCCCACGCCTTGCGCCTCTACGACTATGCCGCGGACCGCGCGCTCACCGTCGTGCAGCTCCACGGCCTGCGGACCGTCGACGGCAAGGGCGACACGCCGGAGCGTGACGCGCAGGCCGACGCCCTGACCGCCCTTGTCCAGCGTTTGCACCGCCCGGACGAAGGCCTCGTCCTCTGCGGCGACCTCAACCTTCTGCCGGAGAGCAGGACGTTCGAGGCCCTCTCCCGCCTCGGTCTGACCGATCTCGTCACGACCCGTGGCTTCACGGACACGCGGACCTCGCACTACACGAAACCCGGCCGCTACGCCGACTACATGCTGGTGAATGCGACGGTGCCAGTCGCCGGATTTGCCGTCGTCGAATCACCGGAAGTGTCGGATCACCGGGCACTGCTTCTGACGCTCGGCCAGGGCGCGTCCTCCACGCACGCGGAACGAGCGCCGCGCCACTGACAGTTTTCTCTTTCCGCGTCCCCTTCCTTCTGCAAACATTGCACCGCACGGCATGAGCGGGGAGACGGCATGAACCTGACACTTCATTTGCTGGAGGCGGAGGGCTCTCTTTCCGCCTGGCGCGATACGCTTCGCTTACAGACGATCGACATCGGCAGACGGATAGCCGCCCGCGTGCCCGCCGATCTCTGCCGCCATCCGGTGGATATTCTCGTACAGAACTTTCCCGAGGGCACGATCCCGGAAATGGCGATGGGCGGGTCCTGCTTCCGGCGTGGCCTCGTGACGATCAGTCTGGCACCGGACAACCCAGCCTTCGAAGCGCATGTCGCTGGCGGAGTTTTCCAGCAGATGCTGGCGCATGAGCTGCACCACGCCATGCGCTGGAACGCCTGCGGCTATGGGGAAACACTCGGCGAGGCGATCGCGTCGGAAGGATTGGCAGATGCCTTTGCCGAGATGCTGACCGGCCTTGCTCCACCGCCCTGGACCGCGGCGCTCGATCATGAGCAGCTTCCCGGCACCCTCGCCCAGGCGAACACGGAACTCGAAAATCCCTATTACGACCATGCCGAATGGTTCTTCGGGGCCGGTGCGGTGCCACGCTGGGCTGGCTACACCCTCGGCTACCGGCTGGCACGGCTTTGCCATGAGCGAGATCCCGATCAGGTGCGGTCGGGCTTCATCGATATGCCCGCTTCTGCGGTTCTTTCCGGCTGGCCGCTGCTCGCATCCATCGAGAACGCATAAAAAATCGCCCGCGGCCAGAGCCGCGGGCGACGAACAGTGTCAGATCAGGCCGTCGTGGCCCTATCCCAAATTATTCGGCGTCGCCTTCAGCGGCCTTCTTCTTGGCCGGGGCCTTCTTCTTCGGAGCGGCGTCTTCGCCTTCCGCAGCGTCGGCCTTGGCAGCAGCCTTCTTCTTCGGCGCAGCCTTCTTGGTTTCCTTTTCGGAACCCTCTTCGTCGTCTGCCATCAGCTCGTCCTTGGAGACGGTCTTGTCCGTCACCTTGATCTCGCCGAGCAGGTGATCAACGACCTTCTCTTCGAAGATCGGCGCGCGCAGCGAAGCGGCGGCGCCCGGGGTCTTCTGGAAGTATTCGAGGATCTGCTTTTCCTGGCCCGGGAACTGGCGGAGCTGCTGGTAGAGCGACTGCTGCATTTCCTCGTCGCTGACCTGGACGCCGGCCTTTTCGCCGATTTCCGAGAGAACGAGGCCGAGGCGGACGCGGCGTTCGGCAAGCTTGCGGTATTCTTCGCGGGCAGCCTCTTCCGTCGTGTCTTCGTCAGCGAAGGTCTTGCCGGACTGCTGGAGGTCCGTGTTGATCTGGCGCCAGATGTTTTCAAATTCGGCTTCGACCAGACGTTCCGGCGTATCGAACTTGTACATCTCGTCGAGCTGGTCGAGGATCTGACGCTTGACCTTCTGGCGAGTGACCGAGCCATACTGGCTTTCGATCTGGCCGCGAACGATTTCGCGCAGCTTGTCGGCCGATTCGAGGCCGAGCGTCTTGGCGAGGTCGTCGTTGATCTCGACGTCGGCGGGAGCGGCGACATCCTTGACCTTGATGTCGAAGGTGGCTTCCTTGCCGGCGAGGTTTGCGGCCGGGTAGTCAGCCGGGAAGGTGACCGTGATGACCTTCTCTTCGCCAGCCTTCAGGCCGACGAGCTGCTCTTCGAAGCCGGGGATGAAGCGGTTGGAGCCGAGAACGAGTTCTGCGTCCTCGTCCTTGCCGCCGTCGAAGGCTTCGCCGTCGACCTTGCCGAGATAGTCGATCGTGACGCGGTCGCCATTGGCGGCCTTGCCCTTCTTGGTCTCGTAGGTGCGGGCGCTTTCGGCGATCTTGAGGATCTGCTCGTCAACCTCGGACGCGTCGACCTCGACGACTTCGCGCGTAACGGCGATGCCGGAATTGTCCTTCAGCGCGATGGCCGGGATCACTTCATAGGACAGCGTGAATTCGAAATCGGCCTGACCGGCGAGGATCTTCTCCGCTTCGGCCTGGTCTTCGGTCATCGCGATTTCCGGCTGCGTCGCAGACTTTTCGCCGCGCTCGGAAAGGATGGCCGACGGACGGTCACGGACGATCTCGTTGACGAGTTCGGCCATGATGGACTTGCCGTACATCTTCTTGAGATGCGCGAAAGGCACCTTGCCCGGACGGAAGCCGTTGATGCGGACACGGCCCTTGGCGTCTTCAAGACGCTCGTTCATCTGAGCTTCCATGTCCTTGGCCGGGATGACGACCTTGATTTCGCGCTTCAGCCCTTCAGCGAGCGTTTCGATAACCTGCATGTTCAAACCTTCATTTCGAGTTGGCGATGCTCAAACCGGCCTGCCGGTTATGGCGAGCACCCCGCCGGTCCATTTGCCGGCAGTGGCTTTACTGAATTCGGTGGCCTTTTGGCAAGCAAAATGGCGCTCTCGACAGCGCCGCGCGCCATTTACGGCGCGCAAAGGACGCTGTCGCACTCTAGAATCTACGACACAATTCCTTAAATCGCCGCCGATTTAAGGAATTGTGTCGCTGTGCTCCACGTCACGCGGAAACCTCCTGTCTCCGCGTTTGGTGGCTCTGGTGCGGGTAGAGAGACTTGAACTCCCACGCTTTGCGGCACCAGAACCTAAATCTGGCGTGTCTACCAATTTCACCATACCCGCGTCTCAGAAACCGCTTTGCCACGGGCAGCGCAGCTGCGCACCGTGGCGCCTTCCGAGCGCGGCGTCTCTATATCACCCGTTTCCGGAGGATCAAAGGAAAAATGCGGGAGCTTCCGGGCGCTCCCATCAATAGAGCGGTTCGTCATAGATTGGCTCACCGCGAAGGATCAGCCGGGCGATCTGCGGCGTGCCGTCCGCGGAGACGCGGGCCTCCACCTCCAGCTCCTCCTGGTTGCGGGCATCCTCCAGCACCCTGCCCTCGCCCTCCGGCACATAATAGCGCTCAAGGCCATAGCTCACGAAGAGGGTGTCGGGCAGGCTGCCGTCGCCGGCGGAATAGTAATCGAAGGGCAGCGTGCGCAGGATGACGCTGCCCTCTTCCGGCGCAAGATCACTGAAGCCCGCCTCGCTCGCCGTCCACAGGCCGTCCGCGCCGGGTTTCAAGCGCACGGCGAGGCGTACACGGCCGCTCGTCTTCGGCACATCGCCGGTGACGATCGCCTTGGGGATGGTCGAGATCGGGTAGGACAGGATGACATAGTCGCCGCGCAGGAGATCACGCGGATCGACCGGCAGCGTCTTCAGCTTGATATCGGCGCCGCTGCGCAGGATCGACGCGCGGCTTTCGACCATGTAGCCGAGCACGGCCGTCTGCAGCGCGGCGGCAAGGATACCGGCGACGAGCGGCGGCACGCGGAGAAAACGGGAAAGGGTCATGGGTCAGGCCTCCGCCTTCGTTTCAGCCTTGGAAAAGCGCCGCTCCAGCGCGATCACCGCCCAGGCGATCAGCGCCACCACGAGGCCGGACACCAGGAAGAAGCCGGATGTGCCGGTGATCGAGCCGATCGTTTCGGAGGCCAGATAGAGCGTCTCGGCGGCAAAGGTCGCATAGCCGAGGTAGCGCACCGCGCCGTTCTCCTTGCCCGACAGCGCAATGCCGGCAATGGCGGCCGCGAGCGTGATGATGCCGAGGAAAAGGCGGTTCGCCATATTGTCGAATTCGGCATGCAGCACGAGAAGGCCGACCACCAGCACCAGATAGGAATAGAAGGCGGGCGCAGCACCGGCGCTGCGGGCAAACGCATGCAGCGGCGATTGCGGCACGGCGGCGAGGAGATAGGCGATCGCGCCGAAGCCGGCGATCGCGATGGCGGTCTCGGGCGTCTCGTATTCGCTATAGATGAAGGCAAGCCAGGCGACGAGCAGCAGATAGGCGAGATGCCGCACCCGCGCCGCGCCGGTATAGCGCACCAAGAGGATGACGATGACCGCCATCAACGGCATCAGCCAGAGCAGCACCGTCTCGTCGACATTGTAGGACGACGTCCAGTCGGCGCCGGAAACGACGAAGGCAAGGACACCGGCAATGGCCGTGACGGCACCCGAGCGGAAGAGCGCGGCAGCCACGACCGCCCCTGAGAACCAGACGAGCATCGCCTGGAACGTATCGCCGGAAAGATGATACATCTGGCCGACGAGGGCGATCGCGCCGCCGAAGGCGAGCGTGCCGAAGACGAGGAAGGCGGAAGCCAGCCGCTCCGCGCCGCGGGTGATCAGCACCGCGCCGGCAATATAGGCACCCCAGATCAGCCCGACGATGCCGACGAGCCGGACGAGCCGCGGGATCGCCTCCCAGTTGGCCGCGACGAGCAGCAGCACCGCGGCCGAAACGAGCAGCGCCGCGATGATCATCAAAACCCGGCCGAGGCTGAAGGAACTGGGGCGGGAATCGTATTCCTGCAGCAGGCGCCCGGCCGTCGGGGCATCGAGCAAGCCCTGTGCCGTCCAGTGTTTGAGGTCGCGCTCCAACCTGCCCCTGTACATCCGTTCCTGCTCCGTTCGAAAATGCCTGCGGTTCGCGCCGATTCCGGCGCTGTCAACAGGAACGATACAGGGCCGCTGGAAATTCGCAATCGGAGCAAAAATCCGAAAAAAGAGCATTTATTCGACACTTCTGCCCTTGAAGACGGGCTCGGCACCACCAAGATTAACGGGAAATAGAGAAAGGCCTGATAAAACTAGCCTCAACAGGTCGATTGGACCGGTGGTTTCGGACATGCAGTTGGCGCATATCATCCATGCTCATATTGCACTGCACAAAATCAACGGTCGAGGCTATAGTTCAGACATCGGATCAGAAGCGATCCGGCCCGCAAATCAAGGCGCCGCGTAACGTAGGGCGACAGAGGAACGGGAAAGGCGGACTGGTCGAACGCCCGGCATGATGCCGACCGACCCGAGCCCTGGAAACAGGGATCGACATAGAATTCGGAACGACGCACTCCTCCTCCCAGTGTCGTTTCGATACGATTGGCAACACTCCTCCTCCCAGTTGCCAATCACTCATAGTGACGCCCGCTGGACCTCCTCCCCCAGCGGGCGTTATTGTTTGCGCCAGACGCATGGGAAGCCGCGCCAAAGCAGCCAAACACCTCGACACGATCGACCGTCCTGCTCAAAATACGGGCAGAAAATCCTGCTGCACGTTCACAGGCATGCGCCACATGCATTGGTGCCATTCCCATCCTGCGCTTCAACGCAAGGCTCGAACGGTCTATATCATTCCCATCGGTCGGGCGACGATCTCCTCCTCCCAACGTCCCCGACAGGATTGGCGGCCCTCCCTCCTCCTCCCAGGCTGCCAATCGATATCAGCAAAGCCCGCCGGATCTCCTCCCCCGGCGGGCTTTGTTTTTTTGCACCGCACCCAGCCTCTGACGCATAGCGATCTTAACCCTTGTGGCCAAAAGCTCGAAATTTGGCCAGAATTTTGCCGAAATTTCCGCTTGACATGCTCAAAACGCATGGGTGCCGTGCTGTAACAGCGCTGTTCTTTTCGGCGGCGCAGCGTATATTCCAATTCATCAGATCGGGGCGGCGCCAAGGACGAGCGGCCGCCCAGTAGGAAGCCCAAGAAAGGGGTAAGAACATGAACCTGGCACGCTCTTTCAACAACTGGCGCAAGTACCGTCAGACCGTCAACGAACTCGGCCGCATGTCGGACCGGGAACTCCGCGACCTCGGCATCGGCCGCAGCGATATTCCGTACATCGCTCGCAAGGCTGCCAACTAAGCCGAACGACCGTTAGCGGTCCTGTTTCGAACGCCCTCAGGCTTCCCGCCTGGGGGCGTTTTTGTTTGCCTGTCTTTTTGCGCCGCACAATGTCGCAATTTTCCCCATGCGACATTCCGCAGAGAAGCCACCCAGTACGATGAAGCTTTCTATCTGCCTGGAATAGCGGCATTTTCTGCGTGCTATGCCCGCAGCAAAATCACCTGCCCGATTGGTGGTCGTCTTATTGCACAAATGCATAGCAGCTGCATTTTCTTTGCACTGCACATTAATAAGGGTATCGCCTATATAGAGCTCACACACCGGTGAGACAGACCTCCCGGCCAACCCTTCGAGGAGAAGACGATGAACCCGATCCGCATTGCAAAGAACTGGATTTCCTACCGCCGCACGATGAACGAACTCGGCAACCTGTCGAACCACACGCTGTCCGACATCGGCCTGACCCGTTACGACATCCGCGACATCGCAGCCCGTTCCTTCCGCTAAGACATAGCCGGTTTCCACCGCTGCGGCCGGAAACGGCGACGCGCGAGGAACGCTTCAAACGGCACCATCTGGTGCCGTTTTTGATTCGGGCTTTTGAATCTCCGTGATGGAAAGCAGCCCGCGGGCATGGTAACGAACCGCCCATGACACAGACCTCTTCCCTCGCTCCCATCCACGTCATCGGCGGCGGCCTTGCCGGCTCGGAAGCCGCATGGCAGATCGCGACCAGCGGCGTACCCGTCATCCTGCATGAAATGCGCGGGGTGCGCGGCACGGATGCCCACAAGACGGACGGCCTTGCCGAACTCGTCTGCTCCAACTCCTTCCGCTCGGACGACGCGACGAGCAATGCCGTTGGCGTGCTGCACGCCGAAATGCGGCTCGCCGGCTCGCTGATCATGCGCGCGGCCGATAGCAGCCAGGTGCCGGCCGGCGGTGCCCTCGCCGTCGATCGCGACGGCTTTTCCGCCGCCGTCACCGCCGCACTCGAAGGCCACCCGTTGATTTCCATCATACGCGAGGAGGTCACCGGCCTGCCACCGGAGGCTTGGGACCAGGCGATCATCGCCACCGGGCCGCTCACCGCCCCGTCGCTCGCCGAAGCGATCCAGGCCCGCACCGGCGCCGATTCGCTCGCCTTCTTCGACGCCATCGCGCCGATCGTGCACACGGCCAGCATCGACATGGACATCTGCTGGTTCCAGTCGCGCTACGACAAGGTCGGCCCCGGCGGCACGGGCAAGGACTATATCAACTGCCCGATGGACGAAGCGCAGTACAACGCCTTCATCGACGCGATGATTGCCGGCGATACGACAGGCTTCAAGGAATGGGAGGGCACGCCCTATTTCGACGGCTGCCTGCCGATCGAGGTGATGGCGGAGCGCGGCCGCGAAACGCCGCGCCACGGGCCGATGAAGCCGATGGGCCTCACCAATGCGCACAACCCGACGGTCAAGCCCTATGCCGTCGTGCAGCTGCGGCAGGACAATGCGCTCGGCACGCTCTACAACATGGTCGGCTTCCAGACGAAGCTGAAATACGGCGCCCAGGCCGAGATCTTCCGCCTGATTCCCGGCCTCCAGAATGCGGAATTCGCTCGCCTCGGCGGCCTCCACCGCAACACCTACATCAATTCGCCGACGCTGCTCGACCGCTCGCTGACGCTGAAGGGTCGCCCGGGCCTGCGCTTTGCCGGCCAGATCACCGGCTGCGAGGGTTATGTGGAGAGCGCCAGCATCGGCCTGCTCGCCGGCCGGTTCGCGGTTGCCGAACGACGCGGCGAAACGCCCTCACTGCCGCCGGAAACCACAGCCTTCGGTTCGCTGCTCGGCCACATCACCGGCGGCCATATCGTCTCGGACGACGAACCGGGCAAACGTTCCTTCCAGCCGATGAACGTCAACTTCGGCCTGTTCCCGCCGCTGGAGCCGGGCACGGTGACGAAGCCGGACGGCGTCAAGCGGTTCCGTGGCAAGGACAAGGCCCTCGCCAAGAAACAGGCGACGGCCGCACGGGCGCTCGAAGACTGCGCCCGCTGGCTCGGTCGCTGATTCTCCGGACGGCTACCCCTCGGCCGCATCGTCAAAATGCAGGATAGCACAGGAGGCCGGGAGTACGCCTCCTGGCCCTTCTCCCCTGCGGGGAGAAAGTCGCGGCAGCGGGATGAGGGGGCTAGGCGGAAGCCGTCGCACGCGCCCCTCATCCGACCCTTCGGGCCCCTTCTCCCCGTTGAGGAGAAGGAAAAGGACGCAACGTCGTGCCACGGGCGATTGGCCCCGCCTTTTTAGTTTTGTTGGCCTGCGGTCTCGGCCCCGCGCCCGGCCACGGCCGGCATGAAGCTGCCGAGCAGCCAGAGCGAGACCTCCGCGGCCTCCCGTTCGTCGCGGAATTCGAAGACGCCACCCTCGAAGGCGGCATTGGCAAATTTCACGGCGAGGCGCTTCGGGCCGGCGCTTTCGACGCGCACGGTGCCGGGCTCGATCCTGTGGCAGGAATAGTGGTGACCATGGGCATGCATGCATCCGGCCTTGCCGTCATGCAGGCGCAGGAACACCGTGCGGCTGTCCGCGGTGGTGATGACCTCGCGAATCGCCTCGTCGGGAAAGGCACGGCCGAATTCAAGGATCGCTAGCCCCGCATCCTCGCCGGCCATCTCCTGCTCCTCATCCCGGCGAAACACCTGACGGAAGACGAGGCCGGCCAAAAGCAGGCAGGCGATGGTGATGGTCCAGAGCATCGGCGCGATTCCTCCGCGAAAAACGTCCTGCCGCTGTAGCGGACAAGGCTTGCGCCAGTTTTGCGTCTTGTCAGGCGCCCAAGAGGCAGCGCCGACCGGACACCGCAATTTTACGCGACACGCGAAGAAACGGGAACCCCGCCGAGTTAGAACGGGCCGCGGCGCAGCGCACGCCACATCCACCATTGCCGTCGCCATTGGGCGGGCTGGAGGGAGCGCTCAAGCACCGCTTCGCCGGCCTTCTCCGCAGCGCCCAGCACAGGCGGAACGAGCGCGACGGGCAGAAAGGCCGGGCGGTTGGCCGGCGAAACGCCGCCAGCGGCCCGTGCCTTGGCAAGGTGCTCCCGGCCGAGACCGACAAAGGCATCCACCGCCCGCGCCGCCGCGGCCGTATCGTTGCCGGCAAGCAGGGCTTCCGGTGTCAGGCCCGTGGCGGCAAGAAGATCGGCCGGCAGGTAGACCTGGCCGCGCCGCCGGTGGATCGGCAGCATCAGCAGGGTGCCGGCGACGGTCTGCGCCACGCCGGCATGGCCGGCAGCCTCCGCCGATTCGGGCGCCCTTGCCGGATCGAGGATAAGGCTTGCAAGCTGGATCAGCGCCGAGGCGGTTTCACCGGCATAGCCTTCGAATGCCGCGCGGCTTTCCATCGGGTCGTTGTAGACGTCGAAGATGCGCGCCTCTGTCATGTCCGTCAGCACGGCGACCGGCAGCCGATGTTCCTTCACGCAGGCCATCAGGCCGGCAGCGAGCGGATTGGCCATGGCATCGCCCTCGGCCGTACCCTCGAGCACGTCGCGCCACCATTGCAGGCGGATCTCGCCGGGCAGCGCCTCGCGCACCACGTCGCGCACGCGGGCAATCTCGGCATTGAAGGCATAGAGCGCGGCAAGCGCGCCGCGCTTTTCCGCCGGGGCCAGCAGGCAGGCGAGGTAACGGTCGCGGTCGGTGTCGCGGAGCATCGCCAGACAGTGCGCATAAGGGTCTTGCCGCATATCGGTCATGGCAAAATTCACACCGCGATCAGCGCTGCGGCGACGGCCCGGCTTTCGGCCAGCATGACATTGAAGGTGCGTACGGCAGCGCCCGTGCTCATCGGATCGGAACGCACCTTGCGCTCCGTCAGCGCTGCCTTGATCTCGGCCGAGAGCGGACGGATCTCCTTGCCCGTGCCGACGAGCAGCACCTCGATCTCGCCCGCCTCGTCCAGGACGCGCTGGAGGTCGGCCAGCGTCAGCGGCGCGCCCTCCTCCTTGTCCCAGCCATGGATGCCCGAGGGCAGGCAGAGGATGGAGCCGCGATGCGACATGTCGGCAAAGCGGAAGCCGCCGTTGCCATATGCGTCGATCGGCGCACGGCCGGGGAAATGCGCCTCCCGGATTTCGATGCCTTTAGCCATTGGCTCCCGTCGCTTCCGGAGCCGCGCCCTTGCCGCCCTTGCCCGGGCGGTAGCGCTCCGGCTGGAGGCGGAACAGGATAAGGACCGGTCCGGCGATATAGATAGAGGATATGGTGCCGATCGCCACCCCGAAGAGCAGCGTCAGCGCGAAGGTGCCGATTGCCTCACCGCCGAACAGCGCAAGCGCGGCGAGCGCGATCAGCGTCGTCGCCGAGGTGAGCACGGTGCGCGAGAGCGTGCGGTTGATCGCGTCGTCGATGAGGATCGGCAGCGGCATCTGCTTGAAATGCCGGAGATTCTCGCGAACACGGTCGTAAACGACCATCGTGTCGTTCAGCGAATAGCCGGCGACCGTCAACAGTGCCGCGACGGCGCTGATGTTGAACTCGATCTTGGCGAGCGCGAGGAAACCGAGTGTGAAGAACACGTCATGCGCCAGCGAGATGATCGCACCGATGGCGAAGTGCCATTCGAAGCGGATCCAGATATAGGCGACGAGCGCGAGCAAACCGACGATGAAGCCAAGGGTCGCAGTATCGATCAATTCGCCTGAGATCGCCGGGCCGACCACCTCGACACGGCGAAAATCGTAATCGTCCTCCAGCTCGCCGCGGGCAATCAGCACGGAGGTCTGCTCGGCGTTCTCGCCCTCGCCCGCCGATGTCATCCGCACCAGCGCGTGCCGCGCATCGCGTTGCTTCGTGACGTTCAGCACGTCGACGCCGGCATCGTTCAGGCGGGCCGTGATGTCGTCGAGATCCGCATTGCCGGCCTTCGCCTGCACCTCCAGCGCCGCACCGCCGGTGAAATCGATGCCGAGCTTGAGCTTGCCGGCGACCAAGAGGCCCGCGATGGCGAGCGACAGCACCGCCGTCAGCAGGAAGACGCCATTGCGCACCGCCATGAAACGCAGATTGAGGCTGTCGAAAAAGCCGGAGCGCACGCCCTTCGGCAGGTGCGTCGCGTGGCTGCGGTTGAGCCAGACCGTGACAAGGCGGCGAGTCAGCGTGAAGGTGGTGATGAGCGTCGCGAAAAGGCCGATACCGACGGCAAGCGCGAAGGCGCGCACCGGTGCGGCCGAAAGCAGGAAGAGGACCGCGATGGCGATGAACATGGTGACGGCGGCATCGAGCACCGTGGCACGGGCACGGCGGAAACCGACCAGAACCGACCGGGAGAGCTCGCGTCCACCCTTCACCTCCTCGCGGATGCGCTCGAAGATCAGCACGCTGGCATCGACGGCAATGCCGACCGTGAGCACGATACCGGCGATCATGGAAAGCGACAGTGGTGCGCCGATCAGCGCCAGCATGGCGAAGGTGAGGATGACGTTGAAGGACAATGCCAGCGAGGCGATGACGCCAAGCACGCCATAGAAGAAGGTCATGAAGGCGACGACGGCCGCGACGGCGACGAGAAGCGCGACAACGACCGTGTCGCCCGAGGTCGTGCCAAGCACCGGCTCGATGGAGCGTTCCTCGATGATGGTGAGCGGCGCAGGCAGCGGGCCGCTGGCGATGACGCGTGCGAGGTTCGCCGCGCCCTCGGCGTCGAAATCACCTGAGAGGCGGCCAACGCCGTCCGTGATGGCGCCCTGGATGCGCGAGGTGGAGATCACCTGGCCGTCGAGCAGGATGGCGACGGTGCGGCCGCTGTTGTTGCGGGTGAAGGCGGCGAGCCGTTCGGCGGCCTCGCCCTTCAGCACGAATTCGATGAAGGGTTCGCCATTGGCTGCCGGCTGTGCGGAGGCAACGTCGACAGCGGTGAAAAGATCGTCCTGGCGCACGAGATAGCCGACCGGCGGCTCGCCGGTGGAGTAGAGCACTTCGGATCCGGCCGGAGGGCCGTCCTCGATCGCCTGGTCGACCGGCACACTGTCGTCCACCAGCCGGGCGGAGAGACGGCCGACCTGCGCCAGCATGTCCTTCACGCGCTGCGGATCCGTGAGGCCCGGCATGGAGACGGTGATCCGGTCGCGGTCGCCGCGGGCGACGAGCAGCGAGGGAATGCCAAGGCTTTCGACGCGGCGGCGCACGGCATCGACCGCCCCGAGCGAGGCCGCGCTGACGGCGCTGTCCACCGCTTCGCCCGAAAGCACGATGCGGAACTGGCCGGCCTCCGGCTCGCTGAGCGTGCCGAGATCGAGACCGGCGAGCGCCGCGCGGGCCGCGTCACGGCGATCGGCGGCCGAGACCGTCACCTCGATCGTGTCGTCGGCGCCGTTGAGATCGCTATAGGGAATGCGGGCGGCGCGAAGCGCGTTGCCGATCGTCTCGACGCCGGCACGCAGCCGTTCGGCGGCGATGTCGCTGCGCGAGACTTCCAGCACCAGGCGGGAGCCACCGGTAAGATCGAGGCCGGGGGCAAGGCGACGCTCGCTCAGCCAGCCGGGAAGGCCGGCCGACATCCGTGCCGGCAAAAGGCTCGGCAGAAGAACAAGAAGGCTCGCCGCAAGGACGAGCCAGAGGGAAAAGGTCTTCCAGCGGGCGGATTGCTGCATCGCGATCTCGACTAATCCGGCGCGCCGCCGGCTGAAAACCAGTCGGGCCGTCCGGCCGGGCACATTCGCTCGGCCAGGCGGCAGGCCAAGTTATTCCTTGACGGGTTCGCCCTTGACGCGGACTTCGCTGACGCCGCTGCGTACGACGCGGATCTTGATGCCTTCGGCGATCTCGACTTCGAGTTCGTTGTCGTCGACGACCTTGGTGACCTTGCCGACGATGCCGCCGCCGGTAACGACCTGGTCGCCGCGGCGGATGTTCTTCAGAAGCTCATCGCGACGCTTCATGGCAGCGCGCTGCGGACGGATGATGAGGAAATACATCACCACGAAGATCAGCAGGAACGGCAGGACCGACATCAGAATGTCTGCGCCGCCTGCACCGCCGGGTGCCGCCGTCTGCGCGAAGGCCTCGGTAATGAACATCAACTACTCCTTGAAATCTTGAATTCGTGCGGCCTCCAGGGCCGTTTCGGTTGCCGGAATATAGGCAAGCGGGCCTTGAATGCAACACACGACCTTGCGAAGTGGCCTGTTTTCAAGCGCTTTCCCCCTTTTCGCGACCCGCCGCCGCATGCTACCCGGCAGGGACGCATGAGGAGAGAGAAATTGCAGGAAGATCACGTCAAGCTCTTGCTCGCCGAAATCGGCCGCATCAACGCCGCGCTGGAACGCCTCGCCGGCCCCGCCCCCGCCGTCAACGACTGGAACGCCGCCGAGGTTTTCGTCTGGTCGCCGGCCCGCCAGCACCTTCAGCCGGTCAAGCGGCCGAACCGCATCGAGATCGATCTCATCCGCGGCGTCGACCATGTGCGTGACATCCTCGTCGACAACACGGTGCGTTTCGCCCGCGGCCTGCCGGCCAACAACGTGCTGCTCTGGGGCGCGCGGGGCATGGGCAAGTCATCGCTGGTGAAATCCGTCCATGCGCTTGCCGCAAAGGAAACCGGCAGCAAGCTGAAGCTGGTCGAAGTGCACCGCGAGGACATCGCCACGCTGCCGGCGCTGATGGATATTCTCAAGGAAGCGCCCTGCCCGATCATCATCTTCTGCGACGACCTGTCCTTCGACCATGACGACACGTCCTACAAGTCGCTGAAGGCGGCACTCGACGGCGGCGTCGAGGGGCGTCCGGACAATGTGCTGCTCTACGCCACGTCCAACCGCCGGCACCTCCTGCCGCGCGACATGATGGAGAACGAGCAGTCGACGGCGATCAATCCGTCGGAGGCGGTGGAGGAGAAGGTTTCGCTCTCCGACCGTTTCGGTCTCTGGCTCGGCTTCTACAAGTGCAGCCAGGCCGAATATCTCGAGATGATCGACGGCTATGCCCGGCATTTCGACCTCGACATCCCGTCAGAGCAGTTGCATGCCGAGGCGCTGGAATGGTCGACCACCCGCGGCTCGCGCTCCGGCCGCGTCGCCTGGCAGTATGTCCAGGATCTTGCAGGCAGGCTGGGCAAACCGCTGGCGAAATGACGAAAAGCCGGCTCAGCAATGAGCCGGCTTTTTCCTTGCTCAGGAAAACACCGGGCGCAGGAAGCTTCGCTCGTAGCTCACGATGCTGCGGTTGCGCTTGTCCATCTCGAAGGCCGCGACGCATTCGGGATCGGTCAGCATACGCGTGCGGTAGTCCTCGTAGGCGGCAAAGCTCGGAAAGCTGAAGAGCGCCAGCGCGATGTTGTTCGCCCCTTCGCTCGGCAGGAAATAGCCGTGATGCGTGCCGCCCATGCGGTTGACGATGGGGATCCAGGCACGGGCATATTCTTCGAACTCCGCCAACTTGTGCGGATCGATGACATATCTGAGATAGCAGGTGATCAAGAGGGCCTCCGGTCTTTGTGTTTTGCGGGGATTTTCTCAGATTCGGCCTGGTAGCGGGAGGGTCCAATGCTCCCAGGCCGCATCCGGCGCTGCGCCCTCGGCAGTATAGAAGCGCCGGGCCGGCTCGTTGTCCGGCAGCACCGTCCAGCGCAGGGCGGAAGCGCCGATCCCGGCCGCATAGGCGCGCAGTTGCGCGAAAAGCGCCCGTCCGACGCCCGCGCCGCGAAAACCCTCCGCAACGTAAAGCTCCTTCAGCACCACGACGGGCCGCAGGTCGAAGGTCCAGGGGATGCGATAGTGTACGGCGATACCGGCGATCGTTTCGCCTTTCAGGGCGACGAACACGCCGAAGGCCGGCGCAGGGCCGAAGCCATGCGCCAGCAGATCCCCGGGCGTGACCGCGAAGGCGTCGATGTAGCCCTCGAAGACCGCAAGATCGCGCATCAGCCGCCAGACGGCGTCGACATCCTGCGGCTCGAAGGGCCGGACGACGATCTCTCCGCCGCTCATTCGGCGGCGACCGAAAGCAGGCTTCCCGGCGCGGCGCCGGCGGCGAAGGGCTGGCCTTCGTCGGCCCAGCCGGTGATGCCGCCGATCATGATCTTCACCGGCCGGCCGAGCCGCGCGAGTTTCAGCGCCGCCTGGTCCGCGCCGTTGCAATGAGGACCGGCGCAATAGGCGACGAACAGCGTGTTCTCAGGCCATTCCGCCATGCGTTCCACGGAAATCTCCCGGTGCGGCAGGTGCAGCGCGCCCGGCACATGTCGCCGCGCATAGGCTTCCGGCGTTCCGACGACATGCAGCAGCACGAAATCCTGGTCCCCCGACTTCAGCGCTGCGGCGACATCGGCACAATCGGTCTCGACGGAAAGGCGCTTCAGGAAATGCTCGATCGCGACGGTGGACGGGGCTGCCGCGTAGTCGGTGACATGGCTCATGGTCTCTCTCCTTGCTGGCGATGGGAGATGTTTAGCCGGTTTTCCGCGCGCCTTGCAGATGGCAGGATCGCCATATAGGATCAAGATCATGCCAAACACGCTTTTCCTCCGCCCGATTGCCAATCCCCTTGTCGTCGCACTTGCCTACGACCGGCTCTGCACCTTCGAATTCGGCATCGCGACCGAGATTTTTGCGCTGCCGCGGCCGGAAATGGGCGAAAACTGGTATCATTTTGCCGTCGCAGGCGTCGATGAAGGCGAGATGCGCGCCACCGGCGGACTGCGCTTTCAGGTGGATGGCGGGCTGGCCCTGCTGGCGGAGGCCGGGACGATCGTCATACCCGGCTGGCGCGGGATCGATTCGCCCGTGCCGCAGGCGCTGATCGAGGCGCTGCGGGCGGCCCATGCGCGCGGTGCGCGCATTCTTTCCTTCTGCTCCGGCGCCTTCGTGCTCGCCGCGGCGAGGCTGCTCGACGGCAAGGCGGCGACGACGCATTGGCGCTATACCGACGCCCTCACCGAACGGCATCCGGAAATCGGCGTCAGTCCCGACGTGCTCTACGTCGACGCGGGCGACGTCCTCACCTCGGCGGGAACAGCGGCGGGGCTCGATCTCTGCCTCCATCTCATCCGTCGGGATTTTGGTACGGAGGCGGCCAACCTGGTGGCGCGGCGCTTGGTCGTGCCGGCGCATCGCGACGGCGGCCAGGCCCAATTCATCCGGCAGGCTGTGCCGCGCGCCCACGAGAAAAGCCGGCTTGGCCCGCTGCTCGACCACATCAGGGAAAATCTCGGCGCGGATCATTCCGTGGCGGCGCTCGCCCGCCGGACCGGCATGAGCGAGCGCACGTTCCTCCGCCGTTTCGAAGCTGCGACCGGTATGACGCCTGCCCGCTGGCTGCTCGCCCAACGCCTCGGCAAGGCGCGCGACCTCCTGGAGGAAACCAACACCTCGGTCGAGGAGATCGCAGCGCTCGCCGGCTTCGGCACAACGGGTACGCTGCGTCACCATTTTCGCCTGCATCTTTCGACGACGCCCGCCGCCTATCGCGAGGCCTTCGGCAATCGCGCCGCGCAACGACAAACGGACGGCCCGTGAAGGAGCCGTCCGTTCGATGTTTCCGCGGTGCCGTTTCGCCCGACCCTATTCGAGGAAGGTCATCGGGTTGACCGGGGTGGCGTTCTTGCGCACCTCGAAGTGCACCTTCGGGCGGGTGGCATTGCCGCTCATGCCCGAGGTCGCGACGGTCTGGCCACGCTGGATCTTCTGGCCGCGCTGGACGTTCAGCTCGCCGGCATGGCCATAGACCGTGACAGTGCCGTCGTCGTGACGCACGAGAACTGCGTTGCCGAGTTCCTTCAGGCTGGAACCCGAATAGATGACCACACCGTTTTCGGCAGCCTTGATCGGCGTACCCTCGGGAACCGAGATGTCGATGCCGTCGTTGCGGTTGCCTTCGACATTCGCGCCGTAACCCGCGATGACCGCGCCGCGCACCGGCCAGCGATACTTGCCGATGCCCGTGGATTCAGGCGCTTCGTCCGTCACGTCGGACTTCGCCGCCACTTCGGTGACCGACACGGTCTTCACCGGCGCCTTGTAGGCTTCCGGCTTCTTCTCCGCCGTCTCGACAGCCTTTTCCTTCTTGACCGGAACCGACGCGGTCACGGTCTTGTCGGTCGTCGTCTCGGCCGCAGCCATGCTGCCGCCGGCCGGGATGGCCAGGTTCTGGCCGATGCGGATCGACGCGGTGGTGAGCCCGTTCGCCTTCTTCAGCGCATCGACGGAGACGCCGTTGCTGCGCGCGATCTTGGCGAGCGAATCGCCCGGCTTCACTTCGTAGCTCCCCTTGCCCTTGCCTTCACCGGCATCGGCGACGTTCGAATTCGTCTGGCCGCTTTCCGACTTCAGCTTTTCACGGCTGGAGGTGGTGGGCAGGATGGCGACGTTCTGCTCGCCCTTGCGCTCCGGCGTCGGCAGCTTGTTGTCGACCTTGAGCGTGCTGTCGGTCGAGGCCTTGGCGGCGCTTGCCGTGGTGCTGAAGGTCGGGATGACGATCTTCTGGCCCGGCTCGGCGTCGGATGCGCGCTTCAGGTTGTTGGCCGCGAGGATTTCCTTTTCCGGCACGCCGTAGCGGTTGGCGAGCGTCTTCACGCTTTCGCCCTGGCGCAGCATGACGACCGGCGCGTTCGCCGTCGACCAGCCGGCCTTGCCCTTGTTGACGGTTGCCGTCGTCAGAGTGTCTGCATCCCCGACGATCGCCTTCGCCTTGCGCTCCGGAATCTGCTGACCGAGGGCGACTTCACGCTCGGCGGCCTGACGGGCGCCGGCGGTCGGATCGCCAAGCTCGCCGCGCTGGACGCTCATCGGCGTCGTCGCCAGCCGCGTGCCGGAACCGCCAGTGGTCGCGGTGTTGATCGGATCGTAGGAGACGGCGCCCTGATCGGGGAACGGCTGATTGAGCGCTTCCTCGCGCGATCCCAGCTGGTCGGCCGTCGCGAACTGCTGGCCGTTGCCGACATTGCCACGGGGAACCGGATTGCCGCCGAGGAGCGTGCGGCGCGGGACCGAGCTCGTCGTCATGTTATCCTGGCCGGAGGATGAGAAGAGGCCGCCAAAACGAGACACGTCCGAGCTGCACCCGGTCGCGACGCTGGCCAGCAAGGCGGCAACCACGAGGCGGGTCGCGGTCCTGGCAAAACTCGGCGATACACTCTTACGCATGTGACTACCCAATCGGTACGCTACTTGATGTGGACCGATTAAAGCGCGTTAGAGTTACTGCCCGGTTAAAGCGGGCCTATCCGCATTGTTTTTTTGATGAATTGATAACCATGGCGCGCCCGCACCGTGGCAAGAGGGCCACGGTAACGGCTCAGAAGCCCGTCGCGTACATGGTGTCGGCGCGGGAGATACGGCTGGTGACGACGCGGGCGGCGTTCTCGAAATCCGCCTGGCTCGGCTGGAAGATCGCGGAGATGGGGGTCGCGCGCCGGGTGGCCCTGTCATCGGTGGGCACGACGTTCTCAAGAGCGGCGTCGGGCGCCGTCATGTCGAGCGCGCTTTCATTGTAGGCGATGGCGCGAAGCGCGGCGACGGCAGGCTCGCGCGTACCGGCATAGCGGGCGCTGCGCTGGTCCTCGACGGGCATGCTGTCGAAATATTCGATATAGGCACGGTAATAGGCCTTGCGGTCGCCTTCCGCCAGGAAGTGGCCGAACGCCGCATGTTCGCGCTGCTCCAGCGCCGCCGTATCCAGGTTCTCGCGCTCGGCCTCGGTAAGCGCTGGCTGACTGTAAGCCGTCTCTTCCCTGGCGACGCTGAGGACCAGAAGCGCATCGACCGAAAGGCCGACATGGGCGGAAGGATCATAGCTGCCGCCAGCCAGATGCGCGGTCGAGTCGGCCTCGGCGCTTTCTTCGGCGACCTTGCCTGCAGCCTTGGTCGCGAGATAAGCGAGGCTGTCGCTGGTCGAGCTGCTGGCGATCCTGTTCGAGACGTGCATTTCCCTCTCCATCGGAACGGCCGCACCCTTGGAAAACCGGCGTCCTGCGTGGAAGTTTCTGCTTCGCTACCGGCCTACGCCCCGAAGCTTGCGCGAAGCTTGCGCCGGTTAACAAAAGGTTAACACGCTGTATTTACGCTCGGAATTCGCGCGAAACGCGCAGGCGCGAGCGCCGGGCGCGCTGGTTTTCCGCCAAAAATGCGGAAAGACTCAGCCGGCGCCGGCTTGCCGAGCGAAAGAAAGCGGGTTTTGGGAAGGGATCAGAGGGCCTGCGCCATCTGGGGAACGATCGGCAGATACGGCACCTCGAAGAGGTCCTCGCGATCGAAGCGGCTGCCGGTCTTGACCAGCTTCAGCATGCGACACTCGGTTTCGCTGACCGTGACGGGGGCGATCAGCATGCCGCCCGACACCAGCTGTTCGGCGAAGAAGCGCGGCAGGGCGGGAAAGGCGGCGGTGACGAGGATGCGGTCGAAGGTCCCCTCACCCGGCATGCCGTTGCTGCCGTCGGCCTGGCGCACGATGACATTGCGGATGCCGGCCTTCTCGATCGACTGCTGCGCATTGGTGGCGAGCGTCCGGTAGCGATCGACGGTCAGCACGCGTTCCGTCAGACGCCCCATGACGGCGGCGGTGAAGCCGGAGCCGGTGCCGACCTCGAGGATGCGCTGGCCGGCCTTGAGGTTCAGATGGTGCAGGAGCCGTACGGAAAGGTCGATCCCCTCCATGAAGGACCCGCAGTCGAGCGGCAGGATGCGCCGCGAATAGGCGTCGCCGGCAAACTGCGGCGGCACGAAAAGCGTGCGCGGCGTCTGCTCGACGGCGGTCAACAGGTCGAGATTGTTGATGCCCTGGCCGCGCAGGCGCAACGCCAGCGCGGCAAAACCCTCCTTCTCGATGACCCGTCCCGTGTTCAATCCGCATCCTCGCCGTTGAGCGCGCGCTGCACGCGATCCAGCACCGTGTAGTCCGTGAGATCGAGCTTCAGCGGTGTTACGGAGATCTTGTGGTTCTTCACCGCGTGGATGTCCGTTCCGGCGCGGAAATCGCCCTTCCGCTCACCGAAGCGCAGCCAGTAATAGGGGAAGCCGCGGCCGTCCATGCGCTCGTCGATCGTCAGGCCGAAATCGAGCTTGCCCTGGCTGGTGACCTCGACGCCCTTGAGGTCCGCAGGCGCGCAATTCGGGAAATTGACGTTGAAGAAGGTCCAGTCCGGCAGCTCGACGTCCATCAGCTGGCGGATCAGCTTCGGCGCAAAGCTTTCGGCGACTTCCCACGGCACGACGCGGCCGCCGGCATGGTTGTAGGCCTGGCTCAGCGCCATGGACTTGATGCCCTGCAGCGTGCCCTCGATCGCACCGGCAATCGTGCCCGAATAGGTGACGTCGTCGGCCATGTTGGCGCCGACATTGACGCCGGACAGCACGAGGTCCGGCTTCCTGTCGAGCACTTCGCGCACGCCCATGATGACGCAGTCGGTCGGCGTGCCGCGCAGCGCGTAGCGCTTCTCGTCGATCTTGCGCAGGCGCAGCGGCTCGGAAAGCGTCAGCGAATGGGCAAGACCGCTCTGGTCCGTCTCGGGCGCCACGATCCAGACGTCATCCGTCAGCTCGCGGGCAATCCGCTCGAGGGCAGCAAGGCCCTCGGCATGGATGCCGTCGTCGTTCGTCAGAAGAATACGCATGTCGTCTCCGCCTTCCGCCTCAGGCGGCCTTCTCGATCTTCTTCAGGCCGCCCATATAGGGCAGCAGCACGTCCGGCACGGTGACCGAGCCGTCCTCGTTGAGGTAGTTTTCCATGACGGCGATCAGCGCGCGGCCGACCGCCGTACCCGAGCCGTTCAGCGTGTGCACGAACTTCGTCGCCTTGTCGTCCTTGCCGCGATAGCGCGCATTCATGCGCCGCGCCTGGAAATCACCGCAGACCGAAACGGACGAGATTTCGCGGAACGTATCCTGGCCGGGCAGCCAGACTTCCAGGTCATAGGTCTTGCGGGCGCCAAAACCCATGTCACCGGTGCAGAGCGTCATGACGCGGTAGTGCAGGCCGAGGCGCTTCAGGATTTCTTCTGCGCAGGCCGTCATGCGCTCGTGCTCGTCGATCGAGCTTTCCGCATCGGTGATCGACACGAGCTCGCACTTCATGAACTGATGCTGGCGCAGCATGCCGCGCGTGTCGCGGCCGGCCGAGCCCGCTTCAGAACGGAAGCATGGCGTCAGCGAGGTGAAGCGCAGCGGCAGCTTTTCCTGATCGACGATCTCCTCACGCACGAGGTTGGTGAGCGAGACCTCCGCGGTCGGGATCAGCCAGCGGCCGTCCGTGGTGCGGAACAGGTCTTCGGAGAACTTCGGCAACTGGCCGGTGCCGAACATGGCATCGTCGCGCACGAGGAGCGGCGCATGTACTTCCGTATAACCGTGCTCGCCGGTGTGCACATCGATCATGAACTGGCCGAGGGCGCGCTCAAGGCGTGCGAGCTGGCCCTTCAGCACGGTGAAGCGCGAGCCGGCGATCTTGGCTGCGGCTTCAAAATCCATGTAGCCGAGGGCTTCGCCGATCTCGTAGTGTTCCAGCGCCTTGTGGTTCCAGCCGGGCTTGGCGCCCCATTTCAGCTTTTCCACATTGCCGGCCTCGTCGGTGCCGACAGGCACGTCGTCGAGCGGAATGTTCGGGATGCGCGACAGGGCGTCGTTGAGCTCGGCAGTGACCTGGCGCTCCTCCTCCTCGGCAGCGGGAAGCTGATCCTTGATGGCCGAGACTTCGGTCTTCAGCTTCTCGGCGAGCTCGCTGTTCTTCGCCGCCATGGCCGCGCCGATCTCCTTGGAGGCGGCGTTGCGGCGCGACTGCATGTCCTGCGCCTTCTGGATGACGCTGCGGCGCCTCTCGTCGAGATCGATGAGGGCCTTTGCCAGGGGGCTCGCGCCGCGCTTTGCCAGGGCGGCGTCGAGAGCGGCGGCGTTGTCGCGGATCCATTTGATATCAAGCATTGTCGTTCCAGGCGTTCCGTGGATTGAGGCCCACCCGCGCCCGGCAGCACAGTGCAACGACGCCGGGGATCAGGCCTTGTCGGCCTCTTCCGGCGTCGCAACGACCTCGTTCTCCGCATCCTGCGCGTTCGAGGCGCTCGCCCGCTGCCGTTCGATGAGTCGGGCCGTATAGATGGAAATCTCGTAGAGAAGGATGGCCGGCAGTGCAAGGCCGATCTGGGAAACCGGATCGGGCGGCGTCAGCACGGCGGCGACCACGAAGGCGATAACGATCGCGTATTTGCGCTTGTCGGCAAGCGTCTGGGAATCGATGAAACCGGCGCGCACCAGCAGCGAGGAAACCACGGGGAGCTGGAAGACAAGGCCAAAGGCGAAGATCAGCGACATGATGAGGCTGAGATATTCCGACACCTTCGGCAGGAGCTGGATCGACACCTCTCCCTCGCCGCCGCCCTGCTCCATGGCCAGGAAGAACCACATGACCATGGGCGTGAAGAAGAAGTAGACGAGCGCCGCACCGATGAGGAAAAGGATCGGCGAGGCGATCAGGAACGGCAGGAAGGCGGCGCGCTCGTTCTTGTAGAGGCCGGGCGCGACGAACTTGTAGACCTGCTGGGCGATGACCGGAAACGCAATGACCAGCGCGCCGAACATGGCGACCTTGATCTGCGTGAAGAAGAATTCCTGCGGCGCCGTGTAGATCAGCTCGACATTGCGGTGCGAAAGCCCCGCCCATGTCACGGCCCATTTGAAGGGCAGGACGAGCAGATTGAACAGCTGCTTGGCAAAATAGAAACAGACGAGGAAGGCAACGAAGAACGCGCCGACCGCCCAGAGAAGGCGCTGGCGAAGCTCGATCAGGTGCTCCATGAGCGGCTGGGGCTTGTCTTCCATATCGCCGCTCATGCGTCGCCCTTCTTGGTCTTTGCAGTCTTGGCCTTGGCAGGCGCCGCCTTCTTTTCGGCGGAGGCCTTTGCGGCCGGCTTTTCAGCCGCCTTGGCGACGGGTTCGGCTTTCGCGGCCGCCTTGCGGGGCTTTGCCGCCTTGTCCGTCGCGTCCGCGGGCTTCCTTGTCGCCGTCTTCTTCACCGGTCCGGCTTTCAACGGAACGGCAGCGACGGGTTCGGCGGAAACCGGCTTCGGCACCTCGGCCGGCACGGCGACCGGCGTGCTGCCGGCAACGCCTTCCGTGGGCGTTGCGGCAGGGGCCGTCGAGGAGACGGAGCTGGTCGTCTTCTGAAGATCAGCCTTGATGTCGTCGCCCATCTGGCGCAGCGGGTTGACCGCCTCGCGGATGGTGTTCAGCGGATTGAGCTTCTGCGCCTCGCCGATCGTCTTCTTGACGTCCTCGAGGTCCGCTTCGCGCAGCGCCTCGTCGAACTGCTGGCGGAAATCGCCCGCCATTCCGCGCATCTTCGACATCATGCGGCCGAACGTGCGCAGCATCTGCGGCAGGTCCTTCGGACCGACCACGATGATCAGGACGATCGCGATGACGAGTATTTCGGTCCAGCCGACATCAAGCATAGGGTACTGTCCTCATGGGCTGCGAACCACCGCTCGCAGCCGCCAGGTCACGCTGCACGGATTGACCTGGCAAATCCAGGTTCAACGCCGCTCACTTGACCTCGTCAGCCTTGTGATCGACGGTCTTGGCCTTGTCGGCAGCGGCGGCTTCCTCGTCGGACATGCCCTTCTTGAAGTTCTTGATGCCCTTGGCAACATCGCCCATCAATTCCGGAATCTTGCCGCGGCCGAACAGCAGCAGCACCACCACCAGAACGATCAGCCAATGCCAGATGCTGAATGAACCCATATTCTTGACTCCCTTTCGAACTCGTACCCCGATGTAAGACGTTCAGCCGTCTTTTTCAAACACTAGAATGTCGCGGTGGTTAGCCGAAAGCGTGACGTCGCGCAATCCGGAAGCCAACTGATCGGCCCTGACGCGCGCCCGGATCGGCCGATCTGTGCCCGGCACGGCGAGATCGAGCAGCTCCACCACCCCGAGAAAACGCCGCGACAATATGCGTGCGGGGATTTCACCGCCCGTTTCCATCACCCGCAGCCCGGAAAGGCGCACCGCGACATGGACCTTCTGGCCGTCGGAAAACCGCTTGCCGTCGACAGTGCCGAGCGGCGTTTCGACCACGCCCCCGTGCACGCGGCCGGGAAACTCGTTGATTTCGGAGAAAAAGGCGGCGGCGAAGATATTTTTCGGATTGAGATAGAGCTCTTCCGCCGTGCCCACCTGCACGAGCCGACCATCCTTCAACAACGCGATGCGGTCGCCCATGCGCATCGCCTCCTCCGCATCATGGGTCACCACGATGGCGCTGGCGCGCGACTGGCGCAGGATCGCCAGCGTATCGGCGCGGATCGAGTCCTTGAGGCGCGAATCAAGTCCGGAAAACGGCTCGTCCATCAGAAGCACCGAAGGGCGCGGCGCAAGCGCCCGGGCGAGCGCCACGCGCTGCTGCTCGCCGCCCGAAAGAACATGTGGAAACTTCTGGGCATAGTGCGAGAGGCCGACGCGTTCGAGCGCGACCTGCGCCTCTGCCTCCGCCTCTGCCCGCGGCAGCGCCGTCAGGCCGAAGCGCACATTATCGAGCACGGACATATGCGGGAAGAGCGCGAAATCCTGAAACATCAGCCCCACGCCGCGCCGCTCGGGTGGCAGGAAGACGGTCGGACCGGCAACCTCACGGTCGTTCAGAAGCACGCGGCCGGCCGTCTGCGCCTCGATGCCTGCAGCAATGCGCAAAAGCGTCGTCTTGCCGGAACCGGACGGACCGAGCAGGCACAGGACCTCCCCGGGCTCCGCCGTCAGCGAGATGCCGCGGATCGTTTCCTTGTTGTGGTAGCTGTGGTGGATATCCTCGAAGGACAGGCGCGCCGCGAAGGTGACCGCCGATGCCCGTCTCGTCTCGTTGCCGTTGGAGCCTGACGGGTCCAAAACCATGTGCCGAAGTCTTTCCCTGCCGCCGGCACAGGCGCCGACGGTACAGTCCTGTCATAAGCTTCGTTTATTCGTCTTCTTTTCCGCCCGGTGTCAAGAGACCGAGTTCTTCGAGATCCAGCTGGGTGCTCGGATCCTCGTAGTCCGCAAACTCGTCGTCGCGCAGCGGCATGGGCACCTGGAAATTGGACGGAATGCGGCCAGACAGGAGGCCCGCGCCCTTCAGTTCCTCAAGGCCCGGCAGGTCGCGCAGGTCCTCCAGGCCGAAATGATCGAGGAAATCACGCGTGGTGCCGAACGTCACCGGGCGGCCCGGCGAGCGGCGGCGGCCGCGAAACCGCACCCAGCCGGCCTCCATCAGCACGTCGAGCGTGCCCTTCGAGGTCTGTACGCCTCGGATATCCTCGATCTCCGCGCGGGTGACGGGCTGATGGTAAGCGATGATCGACAGAACCTCGAGCGCGGCGCGCGACAATTTGCGCACCTCCGTCTCCTCCGTCCGGATGACGAAGGAGAGGTCCGGGGCCGTGCGGAAGGCCCAGCTGTCATCGAGCTGCACGAGGTTGACGCCGCGGCCTGCATAGAGTGCCTTCAGCTCGCGCATGACATGCAGCACATCGACGCCGCGCGGCAGCCTGTCGGCGATATAGGCCTGCGAGACCGGTCCGGCGGAGGCGAAAACCAGCGCCTCGGCAATGCGCGCTGCCTCGTGCAGTCGACGTGGATCGACGATCGTGCCGGCGTCCGCATCGCGCGGTGCGTCGTCCCCCGGCTCAGCCACGTCCGTCGCCCCCGTCATCGTCGCCCTCGGGCTTGGGTCCGCGGCGCAGGTAGATCGGCTGGAAGGCACCGTCCTGGCGCAATTCCAGGCGCCCTTCCCTCACCAGCTCCAGCGTCGCTGCAAACGCGCTGGCGATCGCCGTGGTCCGCTCCGTCGGGTTGCGCAGGTAGCGTAGGATGAAGTTGTCGAGCGCCGCCCAGTCGTCCTCAAAGCCGCCGACGAGCAGCGACAGGATTTCGCGCGCATCGGAGAGCGACCAGACGGTGCGTTTCTCGATGGTGACCTGCGTGACCGCGTGGCGCTGGCGCAGCGACGAATAGGCGTTGAGCAGGTCGTAGAGCGAAGCTTCGAAGGACGAGCGCCGCTCGGTCGGAATATGCTCCGGCATGCCGCGGGCAAAGACGTCGCGGCCGAGGCGGTTGCGGTTGATGAGCCGCGTCGCCGCATCGCGCATCGCTTCAAGCCGCTTCAGGCGGAAGGCGAGGCTTGCCGCCATCTCCTCGCCGGAGGGGCCATCGTCCTTCGCCTGCTTGGGAATGAGCAGGCGCGACTTGAGATAGGCAAGCCAGGCCGCCATGACGAGATAGTCCGCGGCCAGCTCGATGCGGATCTTGCGCGCCCGCTCGATGAAGACGAGATATTGTTCGGCAAGCGCCAGCACGGAGATGCGGGTAAGATCCACCTTCTGCGTGCGGGCGAGATGCAGCAGAAGGTCGAGCGGGCCTTCGAAGCCGGCGAGATCGACGACGAGGCTCTCCTCGGTGAGGCCCCGCGCCTCGGCGTCCTGCCACAGGTCGGCCATCGGCGCCTGCGCGCCGCGCCCTTTCTTCGGTGGCTTCGACCCCGTTCCCTGCACGTCGCCCCTCTTTATCGTGCCGCGCGCCCGCGCCTGCGGGAGCCCGCTTGCGGCGGCTGTCAGGCCACCGCGATCATGGCGTTGAACTCTTCGCGCAGCGCCGCCTCGTCCGCCCCGTCCGGCGTCGGGAAGCCTGCACGCACCGCATTCGCCCGCCGCAGGCTGTCGCCGGTCAGTGGCGGTACGTTCTCGGTCACCGCGATCATTTCCTCCATGATGCCATGGCAATGCAACACCATGTCGAGGCCGGCAGCAATGATTCCCCGGCTTCTTGCGGCAATATCGCCCTTCAGCGCGTTCATCGACACGTCGTCGGACATCAGAAGCCCGTCGAAACCCATATGGCCGCGGATGATCTCGCTGACGACCTTTGCCGAGGTGGTCGCCGGATTGTCGGCATCGATGGCGGTAAAGACGATATGGGCGGACATCGCCATCAGCTCGTCGTTCATGCGGCGGAAGGGCACGAAATCGCAGGCCTCCAGCTCGGCGCGGCTGGCATGCACGACCGGCAGGTCGTGGTGCGAATCGACCATGGTCCGGCCATGGCCCGGCATGTGTTTCATGATCGGCAGCAGGCCGCCGGCCTTGAGCCCTTCAGCAGCCGCCCTGCCCATCACGGAGACGATCTCGGGCTCCTGTCCATAGGCACGGTTGCCGATGACGTCGTGCACGCCCGGCACGGCGACGTCGAGCACCGGCAGGCAATCGACATTGATGCCGAGGCGGAGGAGATCGAAAGCATGCAGGCGCGACATCAGCCAGGCGGCGCGCAGCCCCTTCTCCGCATCGGCGCGGTAGATCGCACCGAGCGCGGCGGCATTCGGATACTGCTGCACATGTGGCGGCTTGATGCGCTGGACGCGGCCGCCCTCCTGATCGATCAGCACGGGGATATCCGCGTCGCCGCCAAGGCAGTCGCGCATCTCGGCGGTCAGGTCCGCCACCTGCGCCGGCTCGCCGATGTTGCGGCCGAACAGGATGAAGCCCCACGGCCGCTCGCTGCGGAAGAAGGCTTTCTCGTCGGCGGTCAGACTCAGGCCCTTGCAGCCCGAAAGGAAGGATTTCGATTCGCTCATGTCCGCAATCTTAAAGGTTCGATGGAGAAAACGAAGGAGTGCCCTGCCGGCTCCTGCGGCAGCAGCCCGTCGGAATCGAAGAGGCGCGGACCCTGCCCGCGCCTCTCCAGAAAATCAGCGTCTCCTCAGCGGGTGACGAGGCAGCTGCCGCCGGCGCTCTTATAGCGGCTGCAGAGCGAATTGGCCTCCTCGCGCGAGCCGGCCGGGATACGGACGCGGAAGTAGGTACCCTTGTTCGGGATTTCCGCCTTCTTGATGTCCACGCCGCGCCCACCGATGACGGAGGAGAACTTCGAGGAGAGCGAGTTGTAGCTCTTCTGCGCTTCCGCTTCCGAGGGCAGCGAGGCGATCTGGATGACGTAGCTGCCGGGGGCGACGGCTGCGACCTGCGTCTGTTCGGCCGTCTGCTGCGTCTGCGTCGGCGTCGCCTCGGCGGTCTGGGTGCCAGAGACATTGCCGTTTTCGGTGACGGTGCCGACCACGTTGACTGGCTGGTCGATCGGACGCGTGCCCGGAACCGGCGCATTGCCGTCCGTCGAACCGCCCGTGGCGCCGATCGTCGTCGTCTTCACCGTGCGCACCGGCGCCATGTCGTCGACTTCGGCATTGGCGACTTCCGCCAGCACGGACCGCGGCTGGCCTTCGCTGGCCGCCTGCTCGGCGCTGAGCGAGGCATTGGTGTCGACCGTCGCATTGGCCGTGGCAGCGGCCTCGCCCGAGGCGCTGCCGGTGGTCGCGGTCGCCTTGGCGTCGAGACCAGCAACCTCCGTTGCGGGCTCGCCGACCGTTTCTTCGCGGGCGACGAGCGTGCCGTCCGGCTTGACGATCATCGTCTTGACCTTGCGCGGCGAGACGAGCGGCTTGTTGCCGCCTTCGGCCGCGGCCGTTTCCGGTTCATCGACACCCGGCAGGACACGGTTTTCGTTTTCCGCGGCAATGACCGCCTCGACGCCGTCTTCCGGACCATCGAACGGCAGGGTTTCCGGCGTCAGCGTGCGCTGCACGACATCGACGGGCTCTTCCGTGGAGGTGACGAGTTGGTCCTGCTGCGGGGTCGCGGCCGTATCGCCGGCAACACGGTCATAGACCGCCTTGTCCTGGTTCGGCACGGTCTTGCCACCTTTTTCCTCCGGCACGACCTTGACCGGCTCCTTGTCGGCGAGGATCACGCGCGGTTCGCCCGAACCGGCCGTGCCGCCGGTAAAGGCCGTCCAGGCATAGACGCCACCGCCGCCGACCATGAGGAGGGCCGCGATGGAGGCCGCGATCAGCAGGCCGCGACGCGGGCGGGACTGTTCGTCGTCGTAGCCATCGCCGGCATAGTGCGTGTTGGCCTGGCCGGGATCGACGGGGATCGCCATGCGCTCGGGCTGGCTCAGCGAGCGACGGAAGTCCTCTTCCAGGGCGCGTTCGAAATCGTCGACGTCGTTGATCTGCGCCGCCGGCTGGGCGACGGCCGCGGCAACCGCACTGGCGGCAATGCCGGCGGTGCGGTCTTCGCTGCGCGCCTTGGCAGCCGGCTCGGTGAAGAGCTGCGCCATTTCCGCGTCGATGTCGAAATCATAGTCCGGCTGATAGGCCGGCGGCTTTTCCTTCTCGATGACGGGAAGCTGCGGCACGTCGAGTTCGGTAACCGGGGAAACCCCCTCGTCCGTCTCGGTGATCATCGTCGGATCGAAGGGTAGCGCACCATCGGCCATTTCCGAGATGACGGGCTGCGGCGCAGTATAGGTCGCGACGGGGACCGCCACGACGGGCTCGCGGCGCACCGGCGTCTGCATCTCGACGGGCCTTACGGCCTCGACACGGGCCTGCGGACGGGTTTCAAGCCGCGCCTCCGGCGCCTTGACCTCCTGCCGCACCGACTCCTCGTCGAGCGAAAAATCCGAAAGATCGAGGTCGATGTCGGAGAGATCGAATTCCAGGTTCTCGATATCGAGCTCCGGCTCGACGGCCACCGGGGTCGGCTTTGCAACCGGCTCGGCGCGCGCTTCGACAACCGGCGCACGATAGGCGTCAGCTACCGGGCTCTGAACGGGCTCGAACACCGGCTCGCGCGCGGTTTCGACCATCGGGGTGCGCGCCGTCTCCACGCTCGACTGGCGTTGCGCGACCGGCGTCGCGCGGCCGAAAATCGAGGAAACGTTTGCCAGGCTGTTGCGCGGCGTCGTGCTCACGGCCGCAAGCGAGGCGGCGGCAAGCGTGGCTGCCTCCAGAGAAGGCCGGCTGTCCGGCACAGGGTAACGCTCGACCTCGGCCAACAGGGAATCCGCATCGTGGTTGCGGCCGGGCTCGACCGATTCCAGCCGGTAGTCGGGTTCCGCATCGCGGGCGGGCTCGGCGTCCTGCCACTGCGTCTCGGCTTCGGCCACGGCGCGGGCACGGTCTTCCCGCGTCTCGAACGGCATTTCTGCAACGAAATGCGGCTCGTCCCGGGCATAGGCCGGTTCCGCATGGAACGGCTCGGAAACGGGGCGGCTCGCCGCGTCGGACATCCAGTCCTGGAGGGTCGGCTCATGGCCGGCTTGCGCAACATCGGCGGCGCGGATGTCGGAGAGCAGGTCATCGGCAAAACCATCGCCGATCGACAGCTCCAGTTCGCGCTCGAGATCGAGACCGATCTCGTCGATCGGATTCTCCTCCGGCGCGAGGGGCTGGAAACCAAGGACAACGGGCTGGCGCTCGTCGGCGCTGGCAACGACCGGGGTATCGACAATCGGTTCGCTGCGCACGGGCGGCTCGAAGCGCGGCTCCAGCCGGTCGACGAACTGGCGGCCGGCATGCATTACCGGCTCGACATCGACGGCAGGAACGTCATGCACGGCCGTTTCAAGCTCGTCGGCGAGCAGCAAGGCCGGATCGAAATCAAGCTCGGGCGCCGCATCCGCGACGATCTCTTCCTCACGGGGCAGCTCCGCCACGTGCTCTTCAACCGGAAGCGCATGACCGGCATCGCTTTCAGCGACAACCGGCTGCTGGATCTCCGCCGGGCGCTGCTCGTCGAAGGACGGCTCGGCGCCGAAGAACTGCTCCTCGAAGGAGGGCTCGTGATGTACGGCATCGCGCGGTGCCACGTCTCGCGTCGGCACCGCGTCGAGGATGGCTTCGCGCTCTTCCACGACCGGTGCCGGCCTGTCGAAGACGGGCTCGACATGGCGTGGCGTAGCGCGCTCGGCAACGACCGGCTGGACGCTCTCGCGGCGCGGCGTGTCATATTGCTCGAAGGCGCGCATCAGCTCGTCCTCGAGGGCGAGCACGGGATTGTCCATCCGCGGGACCGCCTGGGCGGGCTCGGAGGAAGACTTGCTGACGTCCTGGACCGGACGCGGTTCGTAGCCGACGAGACGGGCAAGCTCAGCCAGCGGATCGTCGTCCGCCAGGAGATCCGTGTCAGCGGTTCCGCTTCGCGCGAAGTTCTTGTCTGCCATACTGCTTCCCACTCACAAGCTACAAATACGCATTTGCCAGCTTATTGTGGGCAAATGGTGACGTTACCGCATTTCGTTCGGTGCAGCCGTGCCTGTAATGGACAGGCCCGACTTAAGAACAGAGGCGACAGCGTGCACCAGCCCAAGTCTGGCGATACTCAATTCTCTATTTTTATCGTTAACAAACCGTAATTCCGGCTGCTCTTTGCCTTTATTCCAGTGAGCGTGGAATGAACTGGCAAGATCATAGAGATAAAACGCGATGCGGTGCGGCTCGTGCGCGAGTGCAGCACCCTCGACGACACGCGGATATTCTGCGAGCTTCGCCAGAAGCTGCAACTCGCTCGGATCGGCGATGTTGCCCGCGATCGCGGAAGCGAAATCGAGCGCGGGTACATCGAGATCCGGGAACGCCTCGGCCGCCTGGCGGAACACCGACATGCAGCGCGCATGGGCATACTGCACGTAGAACACCGGATTGTCCTTGGACTGCTCCGTCACCTTGGCGAAATCGAAGTCGAGCGGCTCGCTGTTCTTGCGATAGAGCATCATGAAGCGCACCGGATCGCGACCGACCTCGTCGACAACGTCGCGGAGCGTCACGAAGTCGCCGGAGCGCTTCGACATCTTCACCGGCTCCCCGTTGCGGAACAGCTTGACCAGCTGGCAGAGCAGCACGGTCAGCTTGGACTTACCCTCGGAGACCGCGCGCGCAACCGCCTCCAGGCGCTTGACGTAACCGCCGTGGTCGGCGCCGAGCACATAGATCATCTCGTCGAAGCCGCGGTCGAACTTGTCCTTGAAGTAGGCAACGTCGGCGGCGAAATAGGTATAGGATCCGTCCGACTTGATCAGCGGGCGATCGATATCGTCGCCAACTTCCGTCGAGCGGAAGAGCGTCTGCTCGCGATCTTCCCAGTCTTCCGGCAATTGCCCCTTCGGCGGCGGGAGCACGCCCTTGTAGACATGGCCCTTGAAGGTCAGGTCATTGATCGCCGTGCGGATCGGCGCGCCGTTGCCGGCATGCAGCGAGCGTTCGGAGAAGAAGACGTCGTGCCGGACGTTGAGGGCCGCGAGATCTTCGCGGATCATCACCATCATCGCGTCGATCGTCTTGTCCTTGACGATGGGCATCCACTGTTGCTCCGGCATGGCGCGCAGCGTGGTGCCGAATTCCTCGGCCAGCGCTTCGCCGACCGGAACCAGATAGTCGCCGGGATAGAGGCCCGACGGGATGTCGCCGATCGTCTCGCCGAGCGCCTCGCGGTAGCGCAGAAAGGCCGAACGCGCGAGCACGTCGATCTGCGAGCCCGCATCGTTGATGTAATATTCCTTGGTCACGCCATAGCCGGCAAAGGCGAGCAGATTGGCCAGCGCGTCGCCGACCACGGCGCCGCGGCAGTGACCGACATGGATCGGTCCCGTCGGGTTGGCGGGGACGTATTGGACGTTCACCTTGCGGCCCGCTCCGAGAGAGCCGCGACCATAGTCAGTGCCGGTCTTGACGATCGCGGCCAGCAGCTTCTGCCAGTAGGGTACGGAGAGGCGCACATTGATGAAACCGGGACCGGCGACGCTGACATCGGCGACTTCCGGGTCCTTCTTGAGTTCGGCGACGATGAGGTCGGCCAGCGCCCGCGGATTGAGGCCGAGGGGCTTTGCCAGCACCATCGCAGCATTGGTCGCAACGTCGCCGTGGCTCGCATCGCGCGGCGGCTCGACGCCGATACGACTGAAGTCGAGATCGGCGCGCTTCTCGCGGACGATCTCAAGTCCTTCGAGTACGTTTTTGATTCTGCTATCGAAATCTGTAAAAAGGTTCATCTCATCCATCCGCACGCAGCGGCCCGTTTCGAGCCATTTCTGCGAAGAAGTTCAGGTGGCGGCTGACTATCGCAATTCGGGGGTATGGTCAAACAGCCGGCGATGGGTGTTGACCGCGTAGTTGTCGGTCATGCCGGCAAGATAGTCGCCGACATGGCGGGCACGCGCCGTCTCCGGCATGGTCGCGATGCGGTCCACCCAATAGTGCCCCTGCATCAGCTGCGGGTCGTCCATGTAAGCGTGATAGAGGTCCGTGAGGATGGAAGCGGCGTTCGCCCGCACCCGCATCACCTCCGGATGCCGGTAGATGCGCGAGAACAGGAGCTTCTTGATCTGCTTGTCCGTGACCGCCATCTCGGTGGAGAAGGTCGCCAGGCAGCGACGCGCCTTGCGCACATCCTCTGCGCTCTCGGGCCGCTCCTCGTGGATCGCCTGCTGCGCATAGCCGATCACATCCTCGACCATGGCGGTGATCTGCCGGCGCATGATCTCGTGGGTGAAGCGCGAAGCCTCGAGATCCGGATAGCGCTCGCGCACGTCGCGCATCAGCCGTGCGAGGAACGGCACGTCCTCGAGCATCTCGAACGTGAGATAGCCCGAGCGCAGGCCGTCGTCGATGTCGTGGGTGTTGTAGGCGATGTCGTCGGCGATTGCGGCGACCTGCGCCTCCATGCTGGCGAAGCTCCCGAGCTCCAGGTCGTGTATGGCGCAATAGTCGAGGATCGGCCGCGGCACCTCCTCGCCATGGGTGCACTCGCCGGTCGGCCCGATCAGCGGACCATTGTGCTTGACGAGGCCTTCGAGGCTTTCCCAGGTCAGGTTCAGCCCGTCGAACTCGGCATAGCGCCGCTCGAGCTTGGTGACGATGCGCAGCGACTGGGCATTGTGATCGAAACCGCCGAAGGGTTTAAGCACCTCGTGCAAGGCGTCCTCGCCGGTATGGCCGAAGGGCGTGTGGCCGAAATCATGCACCAGCGCCACGCCCTCGGCGAGATCCTCGTCGAGCTTCAGGGCGCGGGCGAGCGCGCGGGCGATCTGCGCCACCTCGATCGTGTGGGTCAGTCGCGTGCGATAATGATCGCCATCAGCGGCAATGAAGACCTGCGTCTTGTGCTTGAGACGCCGGAAGGCGGTGGTGTGCACGATGCGGTCACGGTCGCGCTGGAAGTCCGACCGTGTGGGGCTCTCGGCTTCGGGATGGAGCCGCCCACGGGTCGCCCAGGGGTCGGAGGCATAGATGGCGCGTTGCCCCGCGCCAAAACCCAGCGCATGTCTGTCGAACGTCATTCTTCACCTGCATTCACGCCGCCCATTGACGCGGCCGCAATGCCTTCATACCTATAGTGTGCACAGCGGCAAGTCCGGCTGCAAGCCGAGCTTGAAATACAAGCCTTTTCAAGGATTTGTATAAGACGGCCCGCAGCGGGCGACGCCAGGGACGGTAAAGGCGCCGTCTTCGAAGGATAGCGATTCTCTCCGGATCTTGACCCCGGCAGGAGGCAGACATGACCGACAAGTCCGTTACCATTTCCGACGCCGCCGTCCGGCGCATCGCGTCGATCCTCACAGCGTCGCCCGAAAAGCAGGCGCTGCGCGTCTCCGTGGAAGGCGGCGGCTGTTCCGGCTTCTCCTACAAATTCGACCTCGTCGAGGACCAGCAGGACGATGACATGGTGCTCGAGCGCGACAATGCGAAGGTGCTGATCGACCAGCTCTCCCTCGTCTACATGGACGGGTCCGAGATCGATTTCGTCGATAACCTGCTCGGCCAGTCCTTCCAGATCAAGAATCCGAATGCCGTCGCCAGCTGCGGCTGCGGCACCAGCTTCTCGATCTGACCTTTCAGAAAACCAAGACGGGAACCCGCATGCCGATCAAGATTGCCACCTGGAACATCAACGGCGTGCGGGCGCGCATCGACAATCTCGTCGCATGGCTGAAGGAATCCAATCCTGACATTGTCGGGCTCCAGGAAATCAAGACGGTCGACGAGGGATTTCCACGCGGTGAGATCGAAGCGCTCGGCTATCACGTCGAGACGCATGGCCAGAAGGGCTTCAACGGCGTCGCCCTGCTCTCGAAGATCCGCCCCGACGAGGTGAACCGCGGCCTTCCCGGCGGTGACGGCGACGAGCAGTCCCGCTTCATCGAGGGTGTCTTCTCCGTCGAAGGCGGCGTCATCCGTTTCTGCTCACTCTACCTGCCGAACGGCAACCCGGCGGACGATCCCGTCAAGTTCCCCTATAAGCTTTCCTGGATGGACCGGCTGATCGCCTTTGCCGAGGACCGGCTGGCGCTGGAGGAACCGCTGATCCTTGCCGGCGACTACAATGTCATTCCCGAGCCGCACGACTGCTGGGACGTCAAGGTCTGGCAGCGGGACGCGCTCTACCTGCCGCCCACCCGCCAGGCCTTCCGGCGTCTCGAAAACCTCGGTTTGCTGGATGCCGTGCGCGCCTCGACCGACGCCGTGCCGCATTATACGTTCTGGGATTACCAGGGTGGCTGCTGGCCGAAGAATTTCGGCATCCGCATCGACCACCTCATGCTGTCGGCCGAAGCCTCCGATCGCCTCGTCTCGACCGCGGTCGAGAAGCATGTGCGCAACTGGGAAAAGCCGTCCGACCACGTTCCCGTGGTGGCCGTGCTGGATTACGCGGCCTGATACGCCCGGCCCGCAGACCTGCGGGCGCAAACCGGCCTCAAATTTTCCTGAAAACTATTCTTCCGGATTGAACCGGATGCTTTGCGCCAGTGCGACGCCCTTGCGGCGATCAGCCTCGCTGGCGACGGAGAAGGCCTCTTCCTGCGTGGCCTGCAGCCAGCCGCAGTCCTTCGGCGGGCAATGATCGAGCGCGGCGGTCATGAAGGCAAGCCCGCGGGCCGTCTGGCCTTCCTGGAAAAGGATGTTGCCGAACAGGCCCATGGCGCCGGCATGGCCATTGTTGCGGGCGCGGTTCAGCCACTTCTTGGCCTGATGCACGCTGACGCTGCCGCCCTCGCCCGAGAGCATCATGCGGCCGAGCTGGAACTGGGCCTCGGGAATGCCGAAGGCGGAAGCCGCCTGGAAATAGAGCTGGCGGGCCTGCGTCATGTCGATCTTGACGGGGCTGTCGGGAATGCCACGACGATAGTAGCTGGCAAGCGCAATCAGCGCATTGGCAAAATAGCCGGTGTCTTCCGAGCCCGGCTCGACGCCGGCCTGGGCGATCTCGCTGTACATCTTGAAGGCTTCGAGGTCGTTTTCCGGTACGCCGTCACCATCGGCATACATGTTGGCGAGCGCCCAGCGCGAGCCGGTATGGCCCTTTTCGGCCGCATAGCGGTACGCCTCGACGGCATCGCTCTTGCGCCCCTCCTTGTAGGAGAAGAAACCGAACTTGAAGAGATCGAAGGGCCCGCTTTCCTTGCTGACGCCGGATTGGGGATCGAATGCGAGAGCCTGAGACGCCGCTCCAAAGGAGAGCGAGAGACAAAGACCCAATACCATTACTTTCATCGGCATCAACTCGGACTTCGGCATCACTTCTACAATTCCGCGCCGAACCTTGTTCCTTCCGCCAAACCGGGAATGCACGACTTTCGTGCGGTTTTCCGGCAACTCCGGCGGCAATGACATCGGCTGGCTCATCGTTTCCTTGGGCGCGGTTCCACGCGTCTACATGTCCGTATCGCTGCGCCCCGTTTGTGGCGGGAAATGGACATTTCGTCGCTTCCCTGAAGGTGTAGCAAACTCTGGGAAAAAAAGTGTTGCGATTCCATCACATATTTTCAGGCGTCGCTGTGTTCTTCCCATCAAGCCTGCCGTGAAGCAACGAAGTGTTAACCAAGAAAAAGGGCCCGGTGATGACACCGGGCCCGATTCTGATCGTTTTGGTCCGCCAGATCAGAACTTGATCTTCAGCGACGTGGAGATCGCCGTCACCAGGTCATTGTCGAAGTCATAGGAGACGCGGCGGCCGAAGGTACGGCCGTCCTTGACGACCTGACCGGAGGAACCGCTCGTCAGGATGCCCAGCGCGCCGCTCAGACGGAACTCGACATTCTCGTTTGCCGCGTAGGAAAGGCCCGTTCCGACGGTCCAGGTGTCGGTATGCGCACCAATGCCGGTGCCCGTGCCGCGGTCCCAGGTCAGGCTCAGGGCGCCGCTGAGCTTGTCGTTGAACTTGTGGCCGACGCCGCCCGAAACGGTCCAGCCGTCGCGGTAGAGCAGATCGAGCGAAGTCACTTCCGTCGGGCCGCTCGTGCGGCAGTCGACGCCGCGCGTGGCAATCGGGCAGAAAGGCAGGCTCTGCAGCTGGCTCCAGTCGGTCCACTTGATCGAGCCGAAGGCCAGCCAGTCCGGCGCGATGCCCGTCTGGAACTTGAACTCCAGTGAATCGGGCATGTCGGCGGAGCCGAAGACCGGCGTGTTGACGCCGGCAAAGCCCGGCAGAACCGCGCCGGGAACCTGGCGCAGGTCCATGGTGCCGGTGATGTCGTCGAGCTTCACCGCGCTGTTGTAAACGAGGCTGGTGCGCAGCGCATATTCCTCGATCTCGTAGGCGATGCCGGCGCGCCAGCCCCAGCCCTCACCCTCCAGCTTGAGACGGCCCATGCCGTTCAACGGCGAGCCCTCGGGCATGGCGAAGACGAGACGATCCTTGAAGCCGGAGACCTCCTGGTAGAAGCCGCCGCCGATCACACGGAACTGGCCCGGCCCCATGTCGAAGGAGTAGGAGCAGGTCGCCGCGTAGTTATGGCTCTCGATCTTGGTCTCGACATTGTCGTTGGCCCCCGCCCAGTTGCGGCCGGGATTGATATGCGCGCCCCAGGGCTGGGAATAATCGGCCATGCAGTCGATGGAATCGGTGATCGCCGCCTTGAAGCCGATGCGCGGCACCCAGTAGCTTTCCGTATCGCGAATGCCGTTGTTCGGCAGGCCGTTCAGGTCGCCGTCGAGGGGAATGTTGTCGCGGACGTTGTTCATGTCGCGCTGCGGATTGACGAAGGTCACCGCCGATTCGAAGATGTAGTCCGAGGGATCGAACAGCAGGTCGATATTGTACCCGCCACGCTCCAGGCCGCCCGCCTGTGCGGATGTCGCCGCCAGCAGGGCAAGCGCCGTCATCCCTCCAAGGCTGATGTTCTTCCGGTTCATGCAATCCTCCCCTGCGCAACGCCGGCGCAAATCGCAGCTGCCTCTGCGTCCCGCCTCTCCACCCCGACTATCGAAGAGGACCACGAGATTGGCAAACCCCAGTTTTTGCCCCTAACTTCCAGTGGGTATTCAAAAAATTACGTAAGCTTTTCATGAAGCCCCTCAGCAGTTGAGCGGCCTGAAATGATTTTTCAAACAGTAGGGACGTTTCCGCTAATAAAGAGTTATCTTTTCTATAGCGATAATGACCTGTTACATTTGGGAGACAGTCGGAATTTTGCGGAATAACCGGCGAATAGAAAACCGCGCCGGAGATTCCGGCGCGGTTTTCATCGTTCCCAGATAAATCTGAGGGGAATCAGCCAGCTTCGCTGACGCGGGCGAGCGCCACCGCCAGGCTGGCGAGCTGTTGTTCCAGCTCGGCGAAGCGTTCGCGCTCGGCTTCCACCACGTCAGGCTTGGCATTCGCGACGAACTTCTCGTTCGACAGCTTGGCCTGAATGCGTGTGGCTTCCGCCTTCGCCTTCTCGATCGCCTTTTCGAGGCGCGCCTTTTCGGCTGCCAGGTCGATCAGCGTGCCAAGCGGCAGGCAGGCGGTCGCCTCACCGACGACGATCTGTGCGGCCCCCTTGGGCGCCGTGTCCTCCAGGCGGATCTGCTCGACGCGGGCAAGGCGGCGGATGGCCGAATCGTGCGTTTCGAGGCGCTTCTTCGTCATCGCATTGGCATCGACCATGACGAGCGGGGCCGTCGCACTCGGCGGCACGTTCATTTCCGCGCGCACCGAGCGGATGCCGGAAACGAGGTCGATCAGCCAGTTGATCTCGTCGGCCGCCGCCTCGTCGCCATAGGCCGGCGACGGCCACTCGGCGTGGCAGACCAGCGTGTCGCGGGTCTTGCCCTCGCCGGCCGTATGCGCCCAGAGCTCTTCCGTCATGAAAGGCATGAACGGGTGCAGGAGCTTGTAGATCTCCTCCAGGACATAGGCCGCGCAGGCCTGCGATTCCGCCTTGGCAGCCGCATCCTCGCCGCTGAACACCGGCTTCAGAAGCTCCAGATACCAGTCACAGAACTGGTTCCAGACGAAGCGGTAGAGCGTGCTCGCCGCGTCATTGAAACGATAGGTCTCGATCGCCTCCGTGACGTCCCGCGCCGTACGGGCGAGTTCCGTCAGGATCCAGCGATTGATCGTCAGCGAGGCCGCTTCCGGCACGAATTTCGGATCGGACGCGACGCCGTTCATCTCGGCAAAGCGCGTGGCGTTCCACAGCTTGGTGCCGAAGTTGCGGTAGCCGGCGATGCGGGCCGGATCGAGCTTCACGTCGCGGCCCTGCGCAGCCATGATGGCCAGCGTGAAGCGCAGCGCATCCGCGCCGTATTCGTCGATCAGTTCAAGCGGATCGATGACGTTGCCTTTCGACTTCGACATCTTCTGCCCGTTCTTGTCGCGCACCAGGGCGTGGACATAGACGGTGTGGAACGGCTCGATCGGGTTGCCGTATTCGTCCTTCATCAGGTGCAGGCCCATCATCATCATGCGGGCAACCCAGAAGAAGATGATGTCGAAGCCGGTGACGAGCACGTCGGTCTGGTAGTATTTTGCCAGTTCCGGCGTCTGTTCCGGCCAGCCGAGCGTCGAGAACGGCCAGAGGGCGGACGAGAACCAGGTGTCGAGCACGTCCTCGTCGCGCGTCAGGATATCGCCCGGCGCAAAATTCTCCAACTTCTCCTCGACCCAGGCCTTCCAGGGGCCTTCATGGGCGATGTAGTGCTGGATGGCGGCGTGCAGCGCCTCTTCCTCGGTCTTTTCGACGAAGACCTGCCCATCCGGACCGTACCAGGCCGGGATCTGGTGGCCCCACCAGAGCTGGCGCGAGATGCACCACGGCTCGATGTTTTCCATCCAGTCGAAATAGGTCTTTTCCCAGTTCTTCGGCACGAAATTGGTGCGGCCCTCGCGGACGGACGCGATGGCGGGCTTGGCCAGCGTCGCGGCGTCGGCGAACCACTGGTCGGTCAGCATCGGCTCGATGACGACGCCGGAGCGGTCACCGAACGGCTGCATGACCTTCTTGTTCTCGACGAAGGGTACGTCGTTGCCTTCGGCATCCTTGACGGTGACGGCGAGGCCCTCGGCATTGATCGCATCGACGATACGCTTGCGGGCCTCATAGCGATCGAGGCCGCGATACTCGTCGGGAACGAGGTTGATGTCGTCGACCTCGGCCTCGTTCGGCACATGGCCGGTCTTTGCGATGCCGAGCGCCTGTGCGGCGTAGAACGCATAGGGCTCGCCGTCGGCGCGCAGGGCGGCGCGCGTGTCCATCAGGCGGTAGAGCGGAATGTTGTTGCGACGGGCGACCTGGTAGTCGTTGAAATCATGAGCCCCGGTGATCTTGACCGCGCCGGAACCGAAATCGGGCTCCGGATATTCGTCGGTGATGATCGGGATGAGGCGGCGATGCGCCTTCGGGCCGACCGGAATCTCGCAGAGTTTGCCGACGATCGGCGCATAACGCTCGTCGGAGGGATGCACGGCGACAGCGCCATCACCCAGCATCGTTTCCGGGCGCGTGGTCGCGATGGAAATGTAGTCGCGCTCTTCCTGGAAGACGACGTTGCCGTCGGCGTCCTTCTCGACATAGGTGTAGGTTTCCCCGCCGGCGAGCGGGTACTTGAAGTGCCACATATGGCCGTCGACTTCCTTGTTCTCGACCTCGAGGTCGGAAATCGCCGTTTCGAATTTCGGGTCCCAGTTGACCAGTCGCTTGCCGCGATAGATCAGGCCTTCCTTGTAGAGCGAGACGAAGACCTCGAGGACAGCGTCGGACAGGCCCTCGTCCATGGTGAAGCGCTCACGCGACCAGTCGCAGGAGGCGCCGAGGCGCTTCAGCTGATTGAAGATCAGGCCGCCCGATTCCGCCTTCCACTCCCAGACCTTCTCGACGAAGGCCTCGCGGCCCATCTCGCGCCGGCCCGGCAGCTTTTCGGCGGCGAGCTTGCGCTCGACGACCATCTGCGTCGCGATGCCGGCATGGTCCATGCCCGGCTGCCACAGCACGTCCTTGCCGCGCATGCGCTCGAAGCGGACCATGATGTCCTGCAGGGTGTTGTTGAGCGCGTGGCCCATATGCAGCGAGCCCGTCACGTTCGGCGGCGGGATCACGATGGTGAAGGTCTCGGCGCCGGGCTTTGCGCCCTCGCCGGCGCGGAACGCGTCCGCATCTTCCCATGCCTTGGCAATGCGCGGCTCGACCGCTGCGGAATCATAGTTTTTTTCAAGCATTTTCGTGCGTGGCCTGCTGTTTGTCGGTTGCGTTTTCTAAACCGGATGGCCGGGGCGAAGTCAACAATATCAGAAGAAAAGCCGCCCCGGAGGCTCCGGCGCGGCTTAAACCAATCTTTTGGAGATTTGGTGGCGTCGGTCAGCGGCGCGGGCCGCGCGCCACCCGTTCGATCTCCTCGCGCACCAGCCGCTCGACGAGCGTCGGCAGGTTGTCGTCCAGCCATTCCTGCAGCATTGGGCGCAGCATCTCCTCGGCGATCTCGTCGAAGGAGCGGCGCGGGCCGGCGTCGAGCGCCTGCGCCAGCGCGCCAAAGGACTGGGCAACGCGCGCGCCGACATCGGGCGAAACGATCGCGGCAACGTCCCGGCCGGCAGCAGCCGACTCGGCAGCGCGCTCCTCGACGGCCAAATCGACCGCAGGCGCCGCCACCACATCGGCGGCAGGTTCGGCCTTCGCGACGGCTTCGAAGGCCGGCGCGACACGCCCGGCATTGGCGGCCATGCGCGCGGTCACGATCGGGTTTTCCTCCCGCACCGGCGCCGCTACCGGCTCGACGGAAACGGGCTCCGGCATCTCACGGCTGGCGACATGACGCTCGGAGGCCGCACGAACCCGGGCGGCGACATCGGCAAGCGACAGGGCCGGCTGGCCACCCTGCATCAGCTCGGCACGCGGCAACGGCTGAACAGCGGCGGCATGCCGTTCTTCGGCATGGAACTGCTCGACCACAACAGGATGATCGAGCAAGGCGCGATCCTCGCTCCCGGTCGTAATGTCGAAGCCGCCATCGTCCTCGGCATCGGCCGCAAGGTCCGGCATGGCTTCGTTGTTCTCGATGATCTTGCGAATGGACGCCAGGATTTCATCCATGGACGGTTCACGCGCGACATTTGGCTGAGCCATTTCTATCCCCGTTCTCTGCGGCGTCCCCTGGCCAGCCGCTACGGGACCTGCCGGACATCACGAAAACCCTAGGCGAGTTCGATGGCGAACTAAATCGCCGCGAATCATGTGTTCCAAGTGATGCACAGATTTGTTTGCCCTGCCAAGGGCAAGACGCGCGACCGCATCCCGCGCAGGCGCAGGAGAGCCCGTTTCGTCGTAAAGGAAAGGACTTACTTGCCGTCGACCGTTCTCAGGCCGAACCACTTGTCCTTGACGGCTTCGTAGTGCACCTCGGCGCGGTATTCGGCGACCTCCAGCCCCTGGCTGCGCACCGTCAGGCTGCCCGTGGCAGCCAGCAGCGAATAGCTCGCGACGACGGCATTGCGCTGCACGGCGGCAAGGTCTTCCTGGGCTTCAAGCACGTTCTGCTGGGCATTCAGCACGTCCAGCGTCGTGCGCTGGCCGACATTGCGCTCCTCGACGACACCGTTCAATGCCTGGTTGGCCGCGTCGATCTGCACCCGGATGGCCGTGATGGAGGCATTGGCAGCCTCATATTGCGCATGCGCCGAGGCGATCGTGCGCTGGACCTCCATGCGCGCGGAATCGACCTGCAGCTGGCTTTCCCCAAGCCGCTCCTTCGCCTGGCGGATCTGGCCGTATTCAGCGCCGCCCTGATAGATCGGAACGGTAAGGCGGGCCGATACAGTGCCTTGGAGACTGTCGCCCGGGCCGTCCACCGTATTGACCGACTTGTAGACGCTGCCCTGCAGGGAGACGCCGGGCAACATGGCGCCTTCGGCCTCCTTCACATTGAAGCCGGCGGCATCGACGCCGCGCATCGCCGCGATGATGTTCGGGTTCTCGCGCATGCCCGTCGCCACAGCATTGTCCAGCGAATTCGGCATGGCCTTCTTGGCTGCCGAGGGCTGCTTGATGCCTTTTGGCGTCTCGCCGACGATCTGGACATAGGCCGCTTCGCTCTGCTTGAGCGAGGAGACGGCGGCGGTAAGCTCCGCCTTGGCGGAGGCAAGCTCGGCCTCGGACAGGCTGACGTCCGTGCGCGTGCCCTCGCCCACGTTCAGGCGCGCATTCGCGGCAGCGACCTGCTCCTTGAGAAAGGCGATGTTCTGCTTGCGGATCGACACGATCTGCTGGTCGCGGGCAATGTTCGAATAGGCTTCGACGGCGGCGAGAAGGATGGAGATTTCCTGGGCGCGCAGCGACTCGCGGTTCGCCAGGACGTTCGCCTCCGCTGCCCGGACACGGTTGAGCGTCTGAAAGCCGTCGAAAACCTGCTGGCTGATCGTGATACCGTAACTGGAAGCGACGTAGTCCGTCTGGCGGCCGGCCTGCCCGAGGAGACCGCGAGGCGGCCGGACATCGAGGTTCGTGCGGGTCCCTTCGACTTCAGCCACCCCCCTTACTTGCGGCCGCATGCCGGCCTTGGCAATCGTGACGTTCTCGTCAATGGCGCGCAGGGCGGCGCGGGCGGCGTTGAGGTCGGGGTTGTTCTCGTAGGCCTTGGCCATGGCGCCGGCCAGTGTTTCGGCAAGCGCTGCCTGCGGCAGGGCGTTGACGGCAGTGGCGAGCGCGAGCGCAAGGGCAGTTCGACGAAGAAGGGACACAGTACGAAACTCCGATCCTGGCCAGCCCGTCGCGGGAGCCGCCTTTACACACTTCTCACCGACACGAAGGCCTGGTGCATTTCATCCGGCATCGGTGGCCGGTCGCGGACAGGTCCGCCTCGCCCGCGATAATGCCTCTTCGCTCATTCGGGAACAGTCGTCAGGTCCTTCAGGAAGGATTTGGTAACGACAATAGGACAGGCCCGTTGCGAAAGTGCAACAAACGGGCCTGTCGAAACGGCGCATATCCGCGCTGGCTCAGAAGACGAATTCCTTCGCCTTGCGGAAGCCCGGAAGCGGCTTGACGGCGGTGTTGAAGACGTTGCGTTCGGAGACGTGGCCGCCTTCCTTGATATAGAGACGCGCCTGCGAGGCATTGCCGTAACCCTCGACGACGACGAGGCGTCCGCCATCGCGCAGCTGGGCGAAAAGCGCCTGCGGAACGAACTCGACCGCGCCATGCACGAAGATCACCTCGTAAGGCGCTTCCGGCGCGTAACCGGCCTCAAGATCGCCGGTGACGACGGCGACATTGTCATAACCGAGGCGGGCGAGCGTTTCCGTCGCACTCGCAGCCAGCGCCGCGTCGCTTTCCAGCGCCACGACGGAGCTGCCGAGAAGCGAGAGCACGGCCGAGGCGTAGCCCGTGCCGCAACCGACCTCCAGCACGACATCGCTGCTGGCGATCTCGGCCAGCTGGATCAGCTTGGCGAGCGGCGACGGCTCCATCAGGTAGCGGCCGGGGGCAATCTGGATATCGTCGTCGATATAGGCGAGCGGCTTGACGGCCGCGGGCACGAATTCTTCGCGCGCGACGGTCAGGAAGGCGTCGAGCACCTCATGCGCCGTGACGTCCGTCGTACGGATCTGGTTGTCCACCATCTTCGTGCGCGCTGCTTTGTAGTCAATCATCTCTAGCCCTGTGAGTAAGCGGCAGACCGCGGCACGAAGGCCCGGTTGCGATGCCGGATGCGTCGCAATTCTCTTAGAGCGGTTTCGGGCCGGGTGTCCATAGGCGGCGATCGTCTGCGCGCAAAAACCGCGCCGTTGCGGTTTCGTCCCGCCCACACCGAGGATTTTCCGCAGCTTATCATGAATAAATTACTCAACATATTATTGCCTGCCCCCTCCATAATGTCGTATTGAGCAGTCAGGTTTTTGCGGCGCCTGGCGTCCGCACCGCGCCCGTTTATCGGACGGGCACCGTATAAATTGAGACATGCAAGAGGAATACGCCGTGCTGAAACGGTCTCGACTGCTATTCGCGATCATCCTGATGGCGCTCGCCACCCCGCCGGCCGCCCTGGCCCAGACCCAGGAAACCCAGAGCCAGACGCAGGGTACTTCTGCGCAGACGGACAGCCAGCCGGAAGCCGGACAATCCGGCGGCGCGGCGACGGGCGGCACCGCCGCGACGACGACCACAGACACGACATCGCGGCCCGTGACAGGCGACACCGTGAACACGCCGGCCGTGACGGCCGATGCAGACCAGGAAGCCGCCGGCGAAGAGGCGACCGATCTCGACATCGTCGATGACGGCGGCGAACGGCAGGCCGGCCTGCCGCACGACCTTTCCCCCTGGGGCATGTTCATGGCGGCCGATATCGTCGTCAAGGGCGTGATGATCGGCCTTGCCTTCGCCTCCATCGTCACCTGGGCCGTGCTTCTCGCCAAGCTCGTCGAGCTGGCCGCGGCCCAGCGCTCGGCCAGCCGCGCCGTCCGGCAGCTCACGGTCGCCCGTGGCCTTGAGGACGGCGAGCAGGCGCTCGGCCGCAACCGCGGCACCGTCGCCCGCATGACGCGCGCCGCTCGCGAGGAAATGGAAGCCTCGGAGGCCGTGCTCGACCACGTTTCCGATGGCGGCGTGAAGGAGCGCATCTCCTCGCGCCTCACCCGCATGGAAGTCCATGCCGGCCGCCGCATCGCCAAGGGAACGGGCCTCCTGGCCACCATCGGCTCGACGGCCCCCTTCGTCGGCCTGTTCGGCACCGTCTGGGGCATCATGAACTCCTTCATCGGCATCTCGAAGGCCCAGACCACGAACCTTGCCATCGTCGCGCCCGGCATCGCCGAAGCGCTGCTGGCGACGGCCATCGGCCTCGTCGCCGCCATTCCCGCTGTTGTGATCTACAATTTCCTCGCCCGCGCGATCACCGGCTACCGCCAGAACCTCGCCGATGCCTCGGCCGCCATCGAGCGGCTGGCCAGCCGCGACCTCGACGTGCGCCGCTCGCTGCGCCACGGCGCGCAGCGCAGTGAACGGGGCCCAGGCTCCGTCGTGAAGATCGGGTGAGGCCATGGCGAGCAAGATCAAGGAAGGCGGCGGCGACGACCTCGAGGAGAACAGCGAAATCAACGTGACGCCGTTCATCGACGTCATGCTGGTTCTGCTCATCATCTTCATGGTGGCCGCGCCGCTCGCCACCGTCGATATCAATGTCGACCTGCCCTCCTCCGTCGCACAGCCGACGCCGCGCGAGGACAAGCCGGTCTTCATGACGCTGAAGAAGGACCTGACGGTCTCGATCGGCAATGGCGAGATCGCCCGCGACAGTTTCGGCCCGGAACTCGACGCCGTGACGGAAGGCAACAAGGATGCCCGCATCCTGCTGCGCGCCGACAAGGCCGTCGACTATGGCAATGTGATGGATGTGATGAACCTCCTGCGCGCGGCGGGATACGGCAAGATCGCCCTTGTCGGCCTTGAAGGCGGCGCCCCGGCGCAGCAGCAATAGAATATGGGGCGCGCCCTCGGGCGCGCCGCCCGGACCTGCGGTCATCGGCCACCGTCAGTTCGGCCTCCGGCAAAGCTGCGACAAAAACGCCGTGAAACGCTTCGTACACATCCGCCAGGATGAAAAAAACGGCATGTTCGGAATAAGCCCCTTGCGCCCTTTCTCAATTCGTTCTAAACGCCCGGCACCACACGCTTTATAGCAAAACGGATGGCCTCGTGGCGGAGTGGTGACGCAGAGGACTGCAAATCCTTGCACCCGAGTTCGATTCTCGGCGAGGCCTCCAACCCCTTCAAACCATCACCGTAATGGATTGAAAATACGAATGTATTTTCCCGGTGTGGCAACAGATCATGGCTCGCGCCGATGGGATTGTGCGGGGCGCACCAAGCGTTCCATGCCAAGCAATCGCGTCCATCTCGCCCATGCCAGATCGGTTCGAACCTGCGGCCTTCAGATCATAAATCTGGCGGGACGTTCGGCCTTTCCGCACCGATAAAATGCCGGGCCACGTTCCCGGCTTGACCGCTGGCGATCGTGCATGCCGATCGGTCTCGATTGGCGGGGCGCAGCATGGGAGAGCACACATGCCGAGACCGGCAAAGGCTCTCGGGCACACTGCGCGATGGTCTGCCGGCAAAATTTCGGTTCTTGAGAAAAATGGCTTGTAGAACGCCTTCACACCGCGTTCAACGGCGGGAGTGCGATCGTATCCCCCTCACCGGCCGGGCTGCGCTGGAGAAGGAACCGCAGCATGATTGAGACCGAGGGCTTCATCGATTATTTCAGGACCCGCCACGGCTGGAAGTGCCGGCCGGGCTCGGCCATTTTCAAGGATCTGACCAGCTTCGCAACGGAGCAGGTCGAAACCGCTCACGGCATTGAAGACCTCTATGTGCTGTTCTGCGTTGCGCATGGGATGGCTGTGAAACCCTCGCCACCGGAGCGGCGGGAATGAACCGCATCGACTTCACCCACCCGGTCCCTCGCCTCGGCCCCGATCGGGCTGATGGTTGCCGTAGCAATTGATGCAAGCGTCCCTTCCGCCGCCGACGGGCGGTTGGAGGCCTTGCGCCGGTTGTTCGACACAAGGCGTGAAGGGAAACGGTCGCCAGAATCCATTGGAATGGCACCGACATGAAACTTCTCGCAAGCGATGAAGGCACAGAGAAAGTGCGGGGAGAGACGTAGGATATTGGAGAGCAACGATCTGAAGGCTCCGTCGCGGCCTTCAATCCCTTTCTTTCGTCAATCTACTCTCTTGATTTCACTGCCCAATATACCAGGTATATATTGGGCACGCCCTCATGCGCTGCCGGAACCGGATTGCGGCATACGGCCGATGCACGCCAGATCAACAGGAGAGAATCCGATGCCCAGTCTCAGAACCTTCGCGGCGATCGTCCTTGCCTTTGGCCTGGTGGGCTGCACAGCCGCTTCCGCGCTGGAGCCGGTCCCGGGGAGCATCATCTACAAGGGCCAGCCGCGCACGAAGCTGACCAAGGCGCCGATCGGCAGCACGTTCGAACACCACTTCCGCGATCAGTTCGGCGATGACTATGTGGAAGTCTACCGGATCGCGCCGGACCGGTCGCTGGAGCTGCTCTCTCGGCGCAGGATCGACATCGTCGAGTTCGGTAACGGACGATAAACGGTTCGATATCCGGAAAAACGCCAAACGGGTAGACGAACGCACTGCGACCTGTCAGAAGCGGCGCGGGACGCGACTGCCGATAACTTTAGATCGGGGTCGGGCGACCGATTGACGTCACGTTGCTGCCGCGAGACCACGCTGGCCGTCCCCATACCCATCCTCAAGAGCGATTGCTTGGCCCGCCGCTTCGATCCGGCGCCCCTGATCTCACCGCAACAGCAATGCCGTCCCGTAGAGCCCCAGGGCAAACACCGTGTGCGCGACCAGATTGAGGAACCGCACCATGTTGGCATTCGGAAGCTTTGACGCCGCCACGCCGATCCCGAGGCCGGGCTGGAGCAGGAACCAGCCGGCGCCGACGGTGACGATGCCGAGAATCCAGGCTGGCAGGAAGGTCGGTGCGGCGAACCAGGCGCCGCCGACGATCAGCGCCAGCATCACGCCATAGAGAATGCCGACGGCATAGTGGCCAATCCAGCCGAGCGCGAGCTCCGACGCGAAAGGGTCCGCCTTGCCGATATCGTCATGAAAGACGGTGCCGTTCTTCAAGTGCCAGAACCAGCGACCAACCGGCGCCCAGTTCGGCCGCGCCTGGCGAAAGCCCTTCCAGAGCAGAACGGCCCAGAGGTCCATCAATACCGTGGCGCCGATGCCGATCGCCACGCCCTTCAACAGCAGTTCCATATAGTCCCCTCGCCCAAGCATTGCCTGCCCGGTTAGAGCAGGTCCGCAGGAGCGACGCAACAAAGCCCGTCAGCGCGGATTGCGTCGTGCCTTGCGGGTCGCCCACCAGACGGCGAGGCGGCGCCGCTGACGACGGACGAAGGGGGAATCGTGCGAAAGCACGAGAAGACCGAGCGGCACCATCCAGAAACCGAGCACCGGAAGGAAGCCGAGAAGGCCGCCGACGATGAGAAGCACGCCGATCACGGTGCGAAGCCAGCGCGATTCCGGCAGTTTCATCCGGAAAGAGCCGATCACGATCTCCCGCGTGCGGGGGTCGATGCCAAAATGCATATTTGTTTTTCGCGTCGTCATTCGTCGTCCATTTCACGCAAACGCCCGGTTTTCCAAGGCTCTTCCATCTCCCAGTTGGAGACTTGTCCACAATCAATCAAGTCTCGTGCATTTTTTTGTCAAAAAGCGCTTGGCAAATCGATCAGGCGTTTGTATTACGCGCTCACTCCGCAGCGAGCGGATGATCCCTGGTAGCTCAGCGGTAGAGCATTCGACTGTTAATCGACAGGTCGCCGGTTCGAATCCGGCCCGGGGAGCCAGATTTTGAGGGGCTGCGCTGAATAGCGCGGCCCTTCTGCTTTTCAGCCATCAGACACTTTCAGCCGTTGAAGCCCGACAGCCTAGCGTGGGCTGAGCGGTGGGCGCTTCGTGTTCATCTGGAGTTCGTGGCGGCTGGCAAAGCGGCCGAAGAGCAGGAGCAGCTTGCGCTCCTCAGCCTTGTCCAGCCCGTTCCTACGGCAATGTTCGATGACGTCGAGGACATGACGGGTCTGGCGGGGCGTGAACTGGCGATTGTCGATGGGATGCGTCATCGGATGCCTCCTCCGTTCGGTAGCCGAACCAAGGAAGAATGCGCCGGGCCATGGCTTTGTTCCCGGCGCCCGTCGTGTCAGGCAACCATTCCGGCGCCGGACTGGCCAGCCTTGCGGGAGAGGCCGTAGTCCCGGTCCTGCAGCGGGCGGCGGAAGGTCTGGCTGCGGTCGCGCGGCAGGGCCGAAAGGTCGGCGAGCGGCGTTCCGATCGCCCCATCCGCGTAGGTGCCCGTTGCAATATCGTCCTCGGGCGTGGCCGAGCTCACCTGAAAAAATCCGAAAAACATCCTGCTGTCTCCAGTTTCTCTCCAAACGGCCGATCGGGGTTTGCGTTCCCTCCGACGCGCCGGATAGACGCAAAATTAACCATGTTTGCTAACAGGTCGTTAAAGCCCTCGCTTTTTGCGATCGGCGACAGGCCTCTTCCTGATCCGGCCTGTCATGATTCACGTCTTGGCGTACGCCGCCATTGGCGATAGCCTTCATCCAACGTCGGGTTGGCAGAGGGGCAATCGATGACGACTGAAATGATTTCAGAAAAGGCATTTTCAGACCGGGATGCACTGACGTCCGCCAATTTTGCCGAACGCACCAGACGGCTGCCCTTGCGCGCCAGGATGGTGTTGCGGGGCCTCTTGGACCTTGAGACCGGCGCACTGGCCATGACCGTTCCCGGCGGGCAGACCTTCGTGATCCGCGGCAGGACGCAGGGTCCCAGCGCCGCCGTCCGGCTCAACAACTGGAATCTCGTCAACCGCGCCGTCAGTGCCGGCACGATCGGCGTAGCGGAAAGCTATATGGACGGCGACTGGGAAAGCCCGGATGCCGGCGCCTTCCTCGAACTCTTCCTCGTTAATACGACTGTAGGCCGCAGCTACACCAACGGCCCGCGCGGGCTCTTCCTCCTCGCGGAAAAATTCCGTCACTGGCTGAATGCCAACACCCGCCGCGGCTCGAAGCGCAACATCTCGGCGCATTACGATCTCGGCAACGAGTTCTATTCGCAGTGGCTCGACCCGACGATGACCTATTCGTCCGCGCTCTATTCCCGCGGCGCAAACGACCTCACCTCGGCCCAGGTCGCAAAATACCGCGCGCTGGCCGAGGCGACCGGCATCGGCCCGAACGACCATGTGCTGGAGATCGGCTGCGGCTGGGGCGGCTTTGCGGAATTCGCCGCCAGCGAGATCGGTTGCAAGGTGACGGGCCTGACGATCAGCCGCCAGCAGCTCGCCTTCGCGCGCGAGCGCATGGCAAAGGCCGGGCTTGCGGACCGGGTCGAGCTTAAGTTTCAGGATTACCGCGACGAGACCGGCACCTATGATCGCATCGTCTCCATCGAAATGTTCGAGGCGGTCGGCGAACGCTACTGGCCTGCCTATTTCTCAAAACTCAGCGAATGCCTGAAGCCGGGCGGCCGCGCGGGCCTGCAGATCATCACCATTCTGCAGGAGGCCTATGCCGAGTACCGGGCCAATCCGGATTTCATCCAGAAATACGTCTTCCCGGGCGGCATGTTGCCGACCCGCGAGCACCTTGCCTCCCTCGGCCGACAGGTCGGGCTCGCGACGGCCTCCGACATCGGCTTCGGCCACGACTATGCCCGCACCCTCGCCGAATGGCGCCACCGCTTCTGGGCCGCCTGGGAGCGCATCGTCCCGCTCGGCTTCGACGAGCGCTTCCGCAAGCTCTGGGAGTTCTACTTCTATTATTGCGAGGCGGGCTTTCGGGCCCGAAACATCGACGTTCGCCAGGTGGTCTACACGCGGCCTGCCGCCTGAGGGCAAGACATGGAAAAAATCCCTCTGGAAGGTCGCTCCATGGGAACACGATTTCTTGCAAAGCGCGGCTTGCCGGCCGAAAAGACGCTTTCCAATCTAGGCACATGAAGCGAGGCTCGGGTCCCATGGCAATTCTTCCGTCCGTTCTGGATGCAATCGGCAACACGCCGCTGATCCGGCTCAAGGGAGCCTCGGAGGCGACGGGCTGCGAAATCCTCGGCAAGGCGGAATTTCTGAACCCCGGCCAGTCGGTCAAGGATCGCGCGGCGCTTTCGATCATCCGGGCGGCGGAGCGTTCGGGCGTCCTGCGGCCGGGCGGCGTCATCGTCGAGGGCACGGCGGGCAATACCGGCATCGGTCTTGCCCTCGTGGCGCAGGCGCTCGGCTATCGCACCGTCATTGTCATTCCGGAAACCCAGAGCCAGGAGAAGAAGGACGCGCTGCGGCTGCTCGGCGCCGAGCTCGTCGAGGTGCCGGCCGTTCCCTACAAGAACCCGAACAACTACGTAAAACTCTCCGGCCGCCTTGCCGAGCAGCTCGCAAAGACCGAGCCGAACGGTGCGATCTGGGCGAACCAGTTCGACAATGTCGCCAACCGCGACGCCCATATCGAGACGACGGCGCCGGAAATCTGGCGCGACACCGACGGCAAGGTCGACGGCTTCGTTTCGGCCGTCGGCTCGGGCGGCACGCTTGCTGGCGTCGCCGCCGGCCTCAAGGCGAAGAACCCGAACATCAAGATCGCCCTTGCCGATCCGGATGGCGCCGCCCTCTACAACTATTATGCGCATGGCGAGCTGAAATCCTCCGGCAGCTCCATCACCGAAGGCATCGGCCAGGGCCGCATCACGGCCAATCTCGAAGGTTTTACGCCGGACTATTCCTACCAGATCCCCGATACCGAGGCCGTCCCTCTGGTCTTCGACCTGATCGAGAACGAAGGCATCGCCGTCGGCGGCTCCTCGGGCATCAACATTGCCGGCGCGATCCGGCTCGCCCGCGACCTCGGCCCCGGCCACACGATCGTGACGATCCTGTGCGACTATGCTAACCGCTACCAGTCGAAACTCTTCAACGCGGACTTCCTCGATTCGAAGGGCCTGCCCGTTCCGGGATGGCTGAAGGCGAAATCGGGGATCAAGGTCCCCTATCAGCCGGTCGAATAGGTCTCATGTCCCTCACCACCACTGCCCTCTTCCGCGACGATTTCTATCTTTCGACGAACGAGGCGGTGGTGACGGCGGTGCACCAGGACGGCGGCATCGAGCTCGACCAGACCTGTTTCTACGCGACGTCGGGCGGCCAGCCCGGCGACAGCGGCTTCCTGGAGCGCGCCGACGGCAGCCGCATCGCGCTCGGTCCGGCGGTGACCGGCGCGACCAAGGACATCATCCTCCACCGGCCGCTGGAGGGCGAGGCGCTGCCGATCGTCGGCGAGGCTGTTGTCGCCCACATCGACTGGGCGCGCCGCTACAAGCTGATGCGCATGCACACGGCCTGCCACCTGCTCTCCGTCGTCTGCCCCTATCCGATCACCGGCGCGGCGGTCGGCGAGGACGACAGCCGAGTCGATTTCGACATGACGGAGACGATCGACAAGGACGAGGTGACGGCCCGGTTGATGGCGCTCGTTGCGGAGAACCACCCAATCTTCGTGCAGTGGATCACCGACGCGGAGCTTGCCGCCAATCCCGGCATCGTGAAATCGAAGAATGTACGCCCGCCGATGGGCCTTGGCCGGGTCAGCCTCGTGTGCATCGGCGAGAACTCCGCCATCGACAGCCAGCCCTGCGGCGGCACCCATGTCTCCGAAACCCAGGAAGTGGGTGCCATCCACATCGCCAAGATCGAGAAGAAGGGCAAGGAGAACCGCCGGTTCCGCATCCGATTCGGGGCGCCGGAGGCCTGACGGGATAGGCTCCGCGGCAAAATCGATCTAGGATATTTTCCAGCATATTCAAAATATTGCAGTGCCCATCACGCAGAGTACACCTGCCGGGAACTGCCAGCCTGACAGGGAGAAGACCATGTCCAACGACAAGAGCCGGTTCGTCGTCTCGGCGGACTTCGTGGAAAAGCAGCTCGGCGCGCCGCAGTTCCGCATCGTCGATGCCGCCTGGTATCTTCCCGCGCAGAACCGCAACGGCGCGGCCGAGTATGCGGCAGGCCACATTCCCGGCGCCGTGTTCTTCGACCAGGACGTGATCGCCGATCATTCGGGCACGCTGCCGCACACCGTGCCGTCGCCGGAATTCTTCGCCGCCGAAGTCGGCAAGCTCGGCATTTCCGATACGGACACCATCGTCGTCTATGACGGCCCCGGCATCTTCACCGCACCGCGCGTCTGGTGGCTGCTCCGCACCATGGGCGCAAAGAACGTCTTCGTTCTCGACGGCGGGCTTGACGGTTGGAAGAAGGAGGGCCGGCCGCTTGAGACCGACCTGCCCGAACCGGCACCAGCCGTCTTCCACACCAATTTCAATCCCTATGCCGTCACCTCCTTCGAGGAGATGCGCGGGATCGTCACGACCGGCGCCAGGCAGATCGCCGACGCGCGCGGCGCCGGCCGCTTCACCGGCGAGGAAGCCGAGCCGCGCGCCGGCATGCGCGCCGGCCACATGCCGGGCGCAAAAAGCATGCCGTCGGGCACCTTTTCCGACGGCGGCCGGTTCAAGGATCTCGCCAGTCTGCGTCGGCATTTCGAGGAAGCCGGCATCGACCTTTCCAGGCCGGTCGTCACGACCTGCGGTTCGGGCATCACCGCCGCCATCATCACGCTGGCCCTGCATTCGCTCGGCCATGAGAACAACACGCTCTATGACGGCTCCTGGTCCGAATGGGGCGGCCGGGACGACACGCCCGTGGTGACGGGGAAAGACTGATGGCAAAAAAGTCCCGGCCCGCGCCGATCGCGGTGCATGTCACCACGCTGGAAATGACCGCGCCGCCGAAGCAGAGCCTGCCGGTGCCGGTCAACGTGCACACTGCCATCCTCAGCGCGCCGGACATCCCGCTCGCCTTCTACCGCTTCCTCTATCGGCAGGTCGGCGGACGCTGGCACTGGGTCGACCGGCTGCGCATGGACGACGCAACGCTTGCCGCGACGCTGCACGACAAGCGCAACAGCGTCACGGTGCTCTATGTGAACGGTGCGCCGGCCGGCTTCTTCGAGCTTCTGCAGGTGGACGACACGGTGGTGGAGCTGTCGCATTTCGGCCTGTTCGAGCGGGCGCTCGGTCTTGGCATCGGCAAGTGGTTCCTGCTGCAGACGCTCTATGCCGCCTGGGCGCCCGGCCCGACGCGCGTCACGGTCGATACCAACAATCTCGATCATCCGCGCGCGTTGCAGCTCTACCAGATGTTCGGCTTCTCGCCGGTCGGCACGCGGGACACCGACCTCGTGCCGTTGTCGGACGCCGAGCTGCTTGCGCTTGCCAAGCGCGACTGTCTTTTGCCCGGCGAGGTGCGTTAATCACTCTGAACGGAACCTAACAGGCGGTTCAGGTCCGCTTCAGATCGCCTGTGGCACTTTCCAGCCAACAGACGATCAACCGAGCAAGGAAACACCGCCATGCAACGCCGCGCCTTTCTGACCGCGTTCGCCACCGCCCTCGCCGTTCCCGCCTTTTCAGGCCTCGCCGTCGCACAGGAAACCCCGTCCTCGGAAATCATCCTGCGCCGGCTCGACGCGGCGCCGGCACGCCGCCTGCGCGAAGAGGAACGGGTGACGGTGCGTGAACTCAAGCGCCGGCCGGACCTGCGCAGCGCGGCACCGTCGATCAACATCCAGTCGATCAACTTCGCCTTCGGCTCCGCGGATATCCCGCGCTCGGAATACCGCAAGGTGCGCCAGATCGCCCGCGCCATGGAGCAGTTGCTGAACCGCCGCCGCCGCGCCGTTTTCCTGATCGAGGGCCATACGGACGCCGTCGGGTCGGCCGCTTCCAACCAGATCCTGTCGGAGCGTCGCGCCGAATCGCTGAAATGGGTGCTCGTGCAGGAGTTCGGCATTCCCTCCCGTGCGCTCGAAACCGTCGGCTATGGCGAGGATTACCTGCTCGTCCAGACGCTGAACGAGGAATGGCGCAACCGGCGTGTGACGCTGCGCCGCATCGACGAGTTCGTGCGCTGAAGCCCGCTGGAAGCACATGAAAATCACCGCGGACCGGCCGTCCGGACACCGCGGTGATCGCCTTCCGGGCAACTGGTCCGGACCAATTCGCCGCTGGAAACGCTGTCACAGCTGTGCCATATGACTGTCACGCGCAATTCCGGGGGCGATGGATCCGCTGGACGGATCGATCGGCAGACAAACGGAACTTCTCGCTCGCATGGACAGCCGCACGCCCGACCTTCGCGATTTGCTCGGCAAGCGGGTGCGCGTCCTGCACACCAAGCGGCGCCTCAGCATCCAGAAACGCATCGTAGAGTTCGAGCAGCAAACCTATGTGCTGCATTTCTTCCTGCGCAAATCGACGAAGGACCGGTTCGAGGCGGCGGTGCGCAAGCTCCAGCAGTCGGGCATTTCCGCCCAGCATGTCTGTGCCGGCACCGGCTCGCGGCGCGAGGCCCTGCGGGCCGGCGGCCACTGGCTGGCGCTCTCCTTCCTGCCGGGCACGCCGCTGTCGCGGAAAGCCCATCCGAAGGCCCTCGCCGCGCTCGGTGGAACGCTGGCGAAGCTGAACGCGATCGAAGGCACCGCTTCGGGCGCGCTCTTCGAGCGGCGGCAGCCCGTCCTGCCGCACGAGGCCTATCTTTCCTTCGCCGGCGCGGCGCATACACCCGAGGAGCGGCGCTGGATCGAGGAAAGCCTTGCCCGCATGCGCCGCCTGCCCGCAAACCAGCTGACCCACGGCGATCTCTACGGCAGCAACATCATCGAGCAGGACCACCACGCGATCGGCCTCATCGATTACGAGCTGATGACCTATGACGTGTCGGGCATCGAGCTTGCCGCCACGCTGATGCGCCCCTTCTGTCGCCAGGGCGCGCAGCGGCGGAGCCTGCTTGAGGGTTACCTCGCGGCCTGCCCCGCGGCCCTTGCCGATATCTGGCGGCACCATGCGCCCGATTTCGTCTTTGCCGCAGCGACGCGACTGCTTGCCGCGCGGCAGAGGCGCATTCGACACCTCACCATCCGTGATCGCCTGCTGGCGGTAGGCGAACGCGTGCTGCCGTCGTCGATGCGCAAGCGGGTGAAGGATCGGCGGGCGGCCATCGCCAAGAACATCGCCTCTGCCCGGGAAAACGAGGCCTATTATCTGCATATCGCCCGGACCATGGTCGGCCTCTGCCTCGCCGAGCCGGCGATCGACCCCGTGCATCTCCTGGAACATTGCGACAAACTCTTCCGCAAACCGGGCTGAGCCGCAGGAAACGGGTGTCGCGATCGCGGCAAAAACGGGAGGCTACCGGCACGTCAACCGGAGCCCTGTGCCATGTCCATCCGCTTCCTGCCCATGCAGACCGAAACCGCCGCCGCCTATTGGACCGGCGGCAAGGATGCCTACGGCCTTGAGCCGGAACGGCATGTTTCCGACGGTACCGGCGTGCCCTGCCGCCATTGCCTGCGGCTGGTCGGCGCCGGGGAGCCCTATCTCATCCTGGCGCACCGCCCCTTCCCGGCCATGCAGCCCTATGCGGAAACCGGACCGATCTTCCTCCACGCCGAGCCCTGTCCGGCCCATCAGCCCTCGCAAAGCCCGCCGCCAATGCTGACCAGCCGCGACTACATCGTGCGCGGCTATTCGGCGGAAGACCGCATCCTCTACGGCACCGGCGCCGTGGTGCCGACATCCGACATCCCGGCCTATGCCGCAGTGCTGCTCGCCCGGCAGGACGTCGCCTATCTGCACATCCGCTCGGCCCGCAACAACTGCTACCAGTGCCGCGTCGAGCGGGCATGAAAAAGGCCCGGATCGCTCCGGGCCTCCTTTATCCGTACCGTGGCCCCGATCAGGCGACGTTGAGCACCGCTTCGGGCGCATAGGCCTCGTAGCCGAGCGCATCGGCGACCGGGCGGTTCGTCACGCGGCCCTTGTGCACGTTGAGACCGGCGCGGAGGTGCCGATCCTCGGCAATCGCCTTCAGGCCCTTGTCGGCAAGCTGCAGGCCGTAGTGCAGCGTCGCGTTGTTCAGGGCATGGGCGGAGGTGACCGGCACGGCGCCCGGCATGTTGGCGACGCAATAGTGCACCACGCCGTCGACCTCGTAGGTCGGGTCGGAATGGGTCGTCGCGTGCGAGGTCTCGAAGCAGCCGCCCTGGTCGATGGCGACATCGACGATGACCGCCCCCTTCTTCATGCCCGAGAGCATTTCGCGGGTGACGAGTTTCGGTGCCGCGGCACCGGGGATCAGCACCGCGCCGATGACGAGATCAGCGGAGAAGACCTCCTCCTCCAGCGCGTCGATGGTCGAATAGCGGGTGTGGATGCGCCCGCCGAAGAGATCGTCGAGCTGGCGCAGGCGCGGGATCGAGCGGTCGAGGATCGAAACATCCGCGCCGAGGCCCGCGGCCATCTTCGCTGCGTGCAGGCCGACGACGCCGCCGCCGATGATCGCGACCTTGGCCGGCAGCACGCCGGGCACGCCGCCAAGCAGGATGCCGCGGCCGCCATTGGCCTTCTGCAGCGCCGTGGCACCCGCCTGGATGGACAGGCGGCCGGCGACCTCGGACATCGGCGCAAGGAGGGGCAGACCACCGCGCTCGTCCGTCACCGTCTCATAGGCGATGGCGGTGACGCCGGAGGCGAGAAGGCCCTTGGTCTGGTCCGGATCGGGCGCAAGATGCAGGTAGGTATAGAGAATCTGTCCGTCGCGGAGCTGCGCCCATTCGGCGGGCTGCGGTTCCTTGACCTTCACCACCATGTCGCACTTCTGGAAGATATCGGCGGCGGTGGCGGCAATCTTCGCGCCGGCGGCGCGATAGGCGTCATCGTCTGCGCCGATGCCGGCGCCGGCCTTGGTCTCGACGAGAACCTCGTGGCCGTGGGCCACATATTCGCGCACGGCACCGGGCGTCAGGCCCACCCGATATTCATGATTCTTGATTTCCTTCGGACAACCGACACGCATGCGCGTTCCTTTCCCAGTGTGTTCCCGTTTTCATTGCCGCCGCTCCCGGCGGGGATCACCATGGAAGCAGAGGACGCACGCAATGTCCTTGCAAAGCCGGTTTGCGAAACGGCCACACGTCGAATATTCTCCTGATATTAGCAGAATTTTCGAAGGAAATTCGAATGGCGCACTTGGATGCAATCGATGCTGCGATCCTCAAGGCCCTCCAGCAGAACGGACGAATCTCCAATGCCGAGCTTGCCGAGCGTGTCGGCCTGTCGCCCTCGGCCTGTTCACGCCGCCTCGACATCCTCGAAAAATCCGGCACCGTCACCGGCTACCACGCCCGTATTTCGCCCAAGGCGCTGGACTACAAGATGATCGCCATCGTGCACATCTCGCTGTCCGGCCAGTTCGCCAAGACGCTCGCGGAATTCGAGGCGGCGGTCAAACTCTGCCCCAACGTGCTGGTCTGCTACCTGATGTCGGGTGAATACGACTATATCCTGCGCGTCGCCGCCAAGGATCTAGAGGACTACGAGCGCATCCACCGTGACTGGCTGTCGGCCTTTCCCCATGTGGTGAAGATCAATTCGAGCTTCGCCCTGCGCGAGATCATCGATCGGCCGAATGTCGGGGTCTAGGTCGTTCCGTTTTCACGCGGTTCCGGGAGCAAAACCGCTAGACGCTTTCGCTGGAGATGACGCGGTTGCGCCCGCCGTTCTTGGCGGCATAGAGCCGGGCATCGGCAGCGGAGAGCAGCGCATTCAGCGTCGTGCCGTCGCTGTAGCTGTTGGCGATGCCGATGCTGACCGTCACCGGCACGCCGTCCGGCCGACGGATTTCGGCCTCGACGGCCTGGCGCAGCATCTGCGCCCGCTCGGTGCCGACCGCCGGGGAAATGTCCTCGCAGATGACCACGAATTCCTCGCCGCCGAAACGAAACAGCCGGTCGCTGGTGCGCAGGGCCCGCTGCAGGCTGGCGGCGATATCCTTCAAAACGCCGTCGCCGGCAAGGTGCCCGAAGCGATCGTTGACGTCCTTGAAATGGTCGGCGTCGATGATCATCAATGCCATCGGCTTTCCCTCGGCCAACATGGCCGACAGCATGCGCGGCGCCTCGAATTCCAGGCGGCTGCGATCGTAGACGCCGGTCAGCGCGTCGCGGCCGGAACGGTCGAGCAGGTCCTCGTAGCGCTCGCGGAAGGTGAGATCGGCAAAGATGTCCGAGATCGGGCGCGGTGAAACGGGAATGGCGGAAATGCGCGAATAGTGCAGGTACACGGTGATCAGCACCGCATAGGCGCTCGCCGCCAGCATCTTGGCAATCCAGCCGCCCCAGAACACCTCGGTCGGCGCGCCGTTGAGGAAATGCAGCGCGGCGAAGAAGCCGATCTGGTCGAAGGTGAGCACCACGATGCCGGAGACGAAGAAGCGCAGGGCCGTGTTCTTCTTGAACACCCGCCCGAGCCGCTCGTAGAGCAGGATGATCGCCAGCGAATCGAGATAGAGCAGCGTCGTGCCCCACAGCATCAGCCAGCCCATCTCGTCGATGAAGGCAAGGTCGGCGATGCGGCCGGGCACCACGCCGATGGTCTGGTGATGGCGCAGGAAGAAACTGAGGCCGACCGTCAGGAAATTGCCGGCGAGCAGGCCGTAGATCGGCGCGCGCACCACCGCCGCATCCTCCTTCACATAAAGAAGGAGAATCATCATCAGCTTGCCGGAAAACAGCACCGAGGAGCCCGGCGAAATGACGCCGAAGGGCAATTCGATGTAGAAGACCGCGGCCAGATAGGTTTCCAGGAAGTGCATGACGCCAAGCGCGGCGATGAACACGCCGATGCCCAGCTGATGGCGCAGGTGCAGAAGGCCCACCATGAAGACGAAATAGAACCCGGCCTCGATGAGAAGCAGAATCAGGTTTTCAATACCCATGGGCTGTCCGCAGCATCTTCGACTGCCCGGCAGCTAACCGCACCGAGAGAGTCGCAACAAGTTGTTTTCCCGCGGATACAGGCAATCGCGCCGGTTCTCCAGCGCCTTCGTGCAATTGTGTACGACTTTTCACAGGGGCGGACGAAAAATCCGCCTGGGTCCTCAGACCTGCCGGCTGTCGATGCCGTCGCCGAAGAGCGAGGCGCCATGCTGGTCGGCGATCTGCTTCGCCTTGCGGAAGGTCGAGGCGACCGTATCGTCCCGCGAGGAGAAGAGATCAGCGCGGATGAAGCTGCGGGTCAGGACCCGGTCGCCGTCCCGCTTCTCGATCCGGCCTGCCAGACGATACTGCCCGCCTTCCGGAATGGGAGCCGCAACGAGGGTGAGGTCGTTGTAAGCCTCGGTTTCCTCCGCGATTTTCGCGGAAGTTGCCGAGTCGCCGCCGCGACCGAAGAGTTTTGAAAAGAACGATGCCATGGCCGATTGCTAACACAGGCCGCGGCGCGCTCCAAGGGGAGAGCTGTGGATAGCATCACCCGCCGCCGCGACGTCCTCTTGATGGAAGACGGGCGCGGGCAGCGGGCAACGCGACCTAGATAACGAGATTGGCCAGGATCTCGTTTTCCGTGATGTCCTGGTAGCGCAGGCCCGCCCCGTCGAAGGCCTTTTTCAAGGCAGCGAAATTCTCCGGCGCCTTGGTCTCGATGCCGATGAGGATCGAGCCGAAGTTGCGGGCGGATTTCTTGAGATATTCGAAGCGGGCGATGTCGTCGTCCGGGCCGAGCAGGTTGAGGACGTCGCGCAGCGCGCCGGGACGCTGGGCAAGGCGCAGGATGAAATACTTCTTCAGTCCCGCATGCCGCATCGCGCGCTCCTTGACATCGGGCAGGCGCTCGAAATCGAAATTGCCGCCAGAAACCACGGCAACGACCGTCTTGCCTTCCAACGCCTCGCGGCCGAGCGCATCGAGCGCCGTCAGCGACAGCGCGCCGGCCGGCTCCAGCACCACGCCCTCGACATTCAGCATGTCGATCATCGTCACGCAGATCGCATTTTCCGACAGCAGCATCACCTGGTCGGCAGAGAAGCGGCTCAGCGCAGCGAAATTCAGCGCCCCGATCTGGCCGACCGCGGCACCGTCGACAAAGTTGTCGACCTGGTCGAGCGTCACCACCGCGCCGCTTTCAAGGCTGCGCCGGAGGCTCGGCGCACCCGCCGGCTCGCAGAAGATGAAACTCGACGGGCCGATCTGGCCGTCAAGGTAACCCGTTATGCCGGAGGCGAGACCGCCGCCGCCGACCGGCAACACGACGAGGTCCGGAAGCTTGCCGTCCGGCAGCTGGGCGACGAATTCCGCCGCGACCGTCGCCTGTCCCTCGATGATGTCGGCATGGTCGAACGGCGGCACCATCAGCGCGCCGGTCGCCTCGGCATGCGCGCGGGCCGCCGTGTAGCACTGGTCGAAGAAGTCGCCGACGAGCTTGATCGTGACGAAGTCGCCGCCAAACATGCGCGTCTTGTCGATCTTCTGCTGCGGCGTCGTCACCGGCATGAAAACCACGCCCGGCACGCCGAAGTGGCGGCAGACGAAGGCAAAGCCCTGCGCGTGGTTGCCGGCCGAGGCGCAGACGAAGCTGCGCGCGCCGGAAGCATCGGCGAGCACCTTGCGGAAGAAGTTGAAGGCCCCGCGGATCTTGTAGGAGCGCACCGGCGAAAGGTCTTCGCGCTTGAGATAGATGTCCGCACCGTAGCGGGCGGAAAGATGTTCGTTCAGTTGAAGCGGCGTTTCGGGAAAGAGGCCGCGCAGGGCCTCCATGGCCGTGTCGACGTCGGGTGTCATGCTCTGGTCCGTGTTCGATAGATTGGGTTCAAAAAACTGCGTTTCTTGCCTTCGGAAAAGGACAGAGGCAGGCAAAGCCGATCATTCTTCAAACCTTTCCGATGCCCCGCGGCCGCGAGAGCCGCGCGACAGAACCTGTCCGAACCGGAATGGCGCCGCGCCGGGGCGCCATCCTTGAGTTTGGACGATGCAAAGGCTATGGCATATCGACGCGACGGTTACCACCCGCCCTGGCCAGCATGGCCTCTTCGAGACCAGAACTTGAACGCCACCATCTTCCGATCAGCCATCAATATCGCAGCCATCAGCGGGATCTATCTTTCCGTCGCGATGCTGATCCCGGCCTTCATCGACGTCTATTACGGCCATCCCGATTCGGAGGTGTTCTTCCTCTCCGCCTTCATGACCGGCGGCCTGTCTCTGGCAACGGCCGCGGCCACCCGGTCCGGCCCGCCGCCCTTCAACAAGCGCATGGGCTTTCTCGTCGTCAACATGCTCTGGCTGTCCGGCAGCATCATCGGCGCCATTCCGCTCTGGCTCTCCTCGCTGAACCTCACCTTCGCGCAGGCCTTCTTCGAGTCGGTCTCGGCGATCAGCACGACCGGCTCCACCGTCATTACCGGCCTCGACAACGCGCCGCCGGGCGTTCTGATGTGGCGCTCGCTGCTGCACTGGCTCGGCGGTGTCGGCATCCTGGCGCTCGGCCTGTTCATCATGCCCTATCTGCGCGTCGGCGGCATGTCCTTCTTCAAGCTGGAATCCTCGGATACGGCGGACAAGCCCTTTGCCCGAATCGCAAGCTACACCCGCGCCTTCCTCGCCCTCTATGTCGGCATCACCCTGCTCTGTGCCGTCGTCTATGCCGCACTCGGCATGAACCGGTTCGATGCACTGAACCATGCCATGTCGACGGTGGCGACCGGCGGGCTTTCGACGCATGACGCCTCCTTCGGCTACTACAAGAGCCTGCCGCTGCTGTGGGCAGCGACCTTCTTCATGACGCTGTCCAGCCTGCCCTTCTCCGTTTTGATCCTCTTCGTCGTGCGCGGGCGGCTCGATGCATGGCGCGACCCGCAGATCCGCGTCTTCCTTGGCTATCTCGTGCTCTTCTCCATTGCGGCGAGCGTGTTCCAGCGGCTCGAAAACGGTGTCAGTTTCCACGAGGCGCTCGCCCATTCCTTCTTCACGGTTGCCTCCATCCTGTCGACGACAGGCTTTTCGAGCGACGACTATACGCAATGGGGCCATTTCATCGTGGCGCTCGCCTTCGTCGCAACCTTCATGGGCGGCTGTTCGGGCTCGACCTCCGGGGGGCTGAAGGCCTACCGTCTGATCATCCTCTTCAACTTCATCCGCACCGGCCTCTACCGCCTGATCTATCCGGACGGCATCCACGCCGTGCGCTACGGATCGATGACCGTCGATGCCGATTTCCAGCGCAGCGTCTTCCTGTTCTTCATCACCTATGTCGCGATCTCGGCCGTCGGCGCGATCCTGCTCGCCCTGATGGGCTACGACGTGCTGACGGCGATCTCGGCGGCCGCGACCTCGCTGTCGAATGTCGGTCCGGGCGTGACGCAGGCGATCGGGCCGGCCGGCACCTTCGCCGGGTTCCATGATGCGGCGCTCTACGTGCTCTCCCTGCTGATGCTGCTCGGCCGCCTCGAAATCCTGACCGTGCTGGTCATCCTCACCCCGCTCTTCTGGAAGAGCTGATTGCGGACGAGCCGCGCGGCGTTCTTGACTGTTGCCATGCTTCTTCGCATCCTGCCGCCAACCGCCCGGAGGAAGACGGAATGTTCGTGTCGAAGTCCCTGTTGCGCATGACCTTTGTCGCCGCGCTCGCGCCCACGCTCGCCCTTGCCGGCCCCCTTGCGGATGCGGCCAGGAAGGCCGAGGAGCAGGCGGCTGCCGGCGACACGGTCGGTGCGCACAATACGATCCGCGATGCCTTCGGCGCCTTTGCCGCCACGCTGCCCTTTTCGATCGGCAAAGCCGTCTTCGTTTCGGCCGCCCCGGAAGGCTACGGCATGTATGCTGTTCGGCCGGAGGCGAGCTTCAAGGTCGGCGAGGCGCTGATCTCCTATGTCGAGCCGGTCGGCCTCACCTGGCGGCCGGGCGACGGGGGCCTGCTCGAATCGCACTTCACCGTCGACCTGGAACTGCTCGACCCGAAGGGTACGGTGCTTGCCGAGCAGAAGGCCTTCGGCTCCTTCGACTTCAAGGGCAGCGTGCGCAACCAGGAGGTCTTCGCCAAGCTGACGCTCAATCTCAGCGGCCCGCCGGTGGGCGACTATGTGCTGCGCTATCGCTTCCGCGATGCTGCAAGCGGTGCCGTGGCGATCAGCGAGCAGCCGTTCAAGATCGTTCCCTGACCGACTTTTCCACAGGCACGCAGAGAATTGTGACAAGCCGGAATCCGCGCTTTCCAGCGGGTTGGCGGTCAATTATGACAGCGGCATGACAACCCCAGCCACGTAAGGGGCACCCATGCTTTCGCTGTTTCGCAAACTCATGCCGCGCGAGGACCGTTTCTTCGACCTCTTCGAGCAGCATTCCCGCACCGTCGTCGGCGCTGCCGAAGCCCTCCAGTTGCTCCTTGCCGGCGGGCCGGACATGGAAAAACACTGCAACCGCATCGTCGAACTGGAAGACAAGGCCGACGACATCACGCGCGAAGTGCTTCTTGCCGTGCGCCGCAGCTTCATCACGCCGTTCGACCGCGGCGACATCAAGGACCTGATCCAGTCGATGGACGATGCCATCGACATGATGCACAAGACGGTCAAGACCATCCGCCTCTACGAGCAGACGAGCTTCCAGCCCGGCATGCAGGAGATGGGCGAAGCCGTCGTCAAGGCTGCCCATCTCGTCGCCGAGGCCATTCCGCTGCTCGACAAGGTGGGCGTGCATGCCGGCCGCCTCAGCGCGATCGCCGAGGAAGTCACCCGCGTCGAGGGCCGCTCGGACGAGTTGCACGACCAGGGGCTGAAAGACCTCTTCAAGCAATACGGCAAGACCGATCCGATGGCCTATATCATCGGCAGCGAGATCTACGGCGAGCTCGAAAAGGTCGTCGACCGCTTCGAGGACGTCGCCAATGAAATCAGCGGTATCGTGATCGAGAACGTCTGATGGACGCCACCCTCGCCTTTCCGCTGCTCGTCGGCCTCGTCGGCATCGCGCTGCTGTTCGACTTCCTGAACGGCCTGCACGATGCGGCGAATTCCATCGCCACGATCGTTTCGACGCGTGTGCTGCGTCCGCAATATGCCGTCATGTGGGCGGCCTTCTTCAACTTCATCGCCTTCCTGTTCTTCGGCCTGCATGTCGCCGAAACGCTGGGCAAGGGCATCATCGATCCCGGCATCGTCAGCCCGCTCGTCATCTTCGCGGCGCTGATGGGCGCGATCATCTGGAACGTCGTCACCTGGATCTTCGGCATCCCCTCCTCCTCCTCGCACGCGCTCATCGGCGGCCTGGTGGGCGCGGGTCTTGCCAAGACCGGCTTCGACGCCGTCGTGTGGAGCGGCCTCATCAAGACGGCGAGCGCCATCTTCCTGTCGCCCGCCATCGGCTTCCTGCTAGCCCTGATCCTCGTGCTCACGGTCTCCTGGCTCTTCGTGCGCCAGACGCCGTTCGCCGTCGACCGCACCTTCCGCGTCATGCAGTTCATCTCGGCCTCACTCTATTCGCTCGGCCATGGCGGCAACGACGCGCAGAAGACCATGGGCATCATCGCCGTGCTGCTCTTCTCGCAGGGCTATCTCGGCAGCGAGTTCCATGTGCCGTTCTGGGTGGTCATCACCTGCCAGGCCGCCATGGCGCTCGGCACGCTGATGGGCGGCTGGCGCATCGTGCACACGATGGGCTCCAAGATCACCCGCCTCAACCCGATGCAGGGTTTCTGCGCGGAAACCGGTGGCGCGATCACCCTTTTCGCCGCCACCTGGCTCGGCATCCCGGTCTCGACGACACACACGATCACCGGCGCGATCATCGGTGTCGGCGCCGCCCGCCGCGTCACCGCGGTGCGCTGGGGCATTGCCGGCAACATCGTCATCGCCTGGATCGTCACACTGCCGTCGGCCGCCGCGATCTCCGCCCTCTTCTACCTCACGATCGACGCGATCACCGGCTGAGGCCGCTCCAAACGAAAACGGCGGAAGCGTTGCCGCTTCCGCCGTTCCTGTTCCTGCCGTTTCAAATCCGGATCAGAAGAGATCCGGCGCGTGCTTGAGCGCATGGACCGGCTGCCCGAAGTCGGACGCCGCAAAATCGAAATCGTCGGAACCCGACGTCGCCGAAGCGTCATCGATGGCAAAAGGCCGGGCGGCAAAACCCGCATCGGCGTGATCGTTGCCGGCTGCCGCCGCCTTCTTGAACACGAAGGCATCGCCACCCCCGTGATCCTCGTCCGCCGGCTCGCCAGCCTTCTTCACGCCGGTGAACTTGAGCTGGAGCTTGGCGAAGAGTTCGGCGGTCTTGGCCGATTCGAAGAAGTACTTGTCGCTCTTGTCGTAGTAATCGCCATAGGACTTGAGGTTCAGCTTGGCCGTGCCGATCACGTCGCCGTCGCCGTCCACCGCCTTGAACGTCACCACGTCGCCGGAAACCTTCGTCGAGGTGATGGTCATCTTCTCAGTGCCGAGTGCATAGACCAGCTTGAACTTGCTGAAATCCCCATCCTTCTCGAGGTTGAGGCTGTAGTTCATCTTGGTGTTGAAGCTGTCGGTATAGGTGCCCTTGATGGTGAAGCCGGCCTTCGTCTGCGCAGTGGAGTAGGCCAGCGTGCTGCTGTAGCCTTCACCCTGCACCTTCACCGAAAGGCTCGTCGTCGTCTTGCCGATCTTCATCAGGATATCGGTCGTGCTGTCGCCGAAGCTGCTGTCGATCTCGACGGTCGCCTTCAGCGTCGTGGACGTCAGGCTGTACTTGGTCAGCTTGACGGTGAAATCACCGATGCCGTTCAGCGAACCGTAGGTCTTCTGCAGATAGGCCTTCGTCAGATATTTTGGAAATTTCATTTACGCCCCCAATGTGCCCCGCGTTGAAACATTGGACGCTAAAAAAGCGAAAGTTTTTCTACAAGGCAAGAGATCGCCCCTAGATTGCGCCTCGCGGGCGTGACCGGAAACGACGATGTGTTGCAGGGCCGGCACATTCCCGAGAACGCTTGCCGGAAAAGGCGCAGCAGGCGACCGAAACGGGAATCGGCATTGTCTTTCCCTCCCTGGCAAGGTGCGAATCATTTTGGCTAAGACTCTCCACTTCACCCTATTGACGAAGCGGCCCGACTTTCCGAAAAGCGAGCTACGCGGGCGTGGCGAAACTGGTAGACGCAAGGGACTTAAAATCCCTCGGCCTTGGCTGTGCGGGTTCGATCCCCGCCGCCCGCACCAAACGGCTCCGGCTTCTCAATTGGCCTCCATCTCGGATAGATAGTGGCGCAGCCGGACCTTCAGGTGTCCGACGACATGGGGATGGTCGAGAAAACGGGCTATCGACATGATCTCCCAGCGCTGACCCTCGTCGCCGAAAGCGACCGTACCGAAACCACCGTCGAGATGAGCGACATGAAAGTAGCTGCCGGGCGCGTCAGGTCGCTCGGCCGGATAATAGCGCTCCCATACGACCGACGAACGATCGACCCTGATGCCGAACTCCTCCCAGGTTTCGCGAAGGGCGCAGTCCATCGGCGTCTCATCCATTTCCCGGCCGCCGCCGGGCAGGTCCCACATGTCGGGAAACGGGATGTCGGCCTTGTCGTCGCGCTGATAGGCGATAAGGTGACCGTCGCAAATAAGGGCGATCTTCGCACCCTTGAAATCAGCCGGCTCCATTCTGACCAGGCCCCCCTCGTCCTGCCGCAAATCGGTACCGCCGATTCGCGTGGTTTCTGAGGCGAGCATATCGCGGCGCGCAAAAAAGGGCGCGGACCTGATGTGGGCCGCACCCTTCTTCATCGGCGATGTTTCAGGAGAACATCAGGCCGAGAGTTTTGCCGCGATCTTGGCGACATGGGCGCCCTGGAAGCGGGCGGCGTCCAGTTCGATTTCCGAAGGCTGGCGCGAGCCGTCGCCGTCGGTGATCGTCGAGGAACCGTAAGGCGAGCCGCCCTTGACGGCTTCCACGCCCATCTGGCCCTGGAAAGCGTAAGGCAGGCCGGCGACGACGAGGCCATGATGCAGCAGCGTCGGGATGAAGCCGAGGATGGTCGATTCCTGGCCGCCGTGCTGCGTGGCCGAGGAGGTGAAGACCGAGCCGACCTTGCCGACGAGCTTGCCCTGCGCCCAGAGGCCGCCGGTCTGATCCCAGAAATTGCGCATCTGCGAGGCGACCGTGCCGAAGCGCGTGCCGGCTCCGACGATGATCGCGTCATAGTCGGCAAGTTCCGCCACCGTGGCGATCTCGGCCTTCTGGTCGAGCTTGAAATGCGAAGCCTTCGCCACGTCTTCCGGCACCAGTTCCGGAACGCGCTTGACGGTCACCTCGGCACCGGCCGATTTCGCACCTTCCGCGACCGCATAGGCCATGGCTTCGATATGGCCGTAGGCCGAGTAGTAGAGAACCAGTACTTTTGCCATCGTCGTCTCCTGTTTCGATGATGCCTTTCCGCTTGATCGCGGCGTCGCGTTGGATGTAGCACTTCGGGGTGGCAATGCCCCAGCGGTTGCCCGGTCGACAGACTGTTCACCCACCATTGACAATGCCGCGCCTTCGGTCGGCATTTCTGTCCGAACTACAGAGAGCGCCCATGAGTTCCCGTCCTATCGCCACCGCCGCCATGCTCGCCATCGGCGACGAACTGCTCTCCGGGCGCACCAAGGACAAGAATATCGGCCAGCTCGCCGACATGCTCTTCCTCGCCGGCATCGACCTGAAGGAGGTGCGCATCGTCGGCGACGACGAGGACGCGATCGTCGAGGCGCTGAATGCGCTGCGCGCCCGCTATACCTATGTCTTCACGTCCGGCGGCATCGGCCCGACCCATGACGACATCACGGCGGACGCCATTTCCAAGGCCTTCGGCGTGCCCTGCCTGCACGACCCGCTCGCCATGCAGCTGCTCGGCGCCATGTACGAGCGCCGCGGCGTCGAGTTCAATGAGGCGCGCCAGCGCATGGCGCGCATGCCGGAAGGCGCTGTCCATATCGAGAATGCCGTCTCGACGGCGCCGGGCTTCCACATCGGCAATGTCTATGTCATGGCCGGCGTGCCGCAGGTCTTCACCGCCATGCTCGGCACCGTGGTGCCGACCCTTGAGGGCGGCGTTCCGATGCTCTCGCGCTCGGTCGCTTCGCCCTTCGGCGAAGGCGACATCGGCAGCGCGCTGGCCGGCATCCAGAAGAAGCATCCCGAAACCAGCATCGGCTCCTATCCGCGCTTCAGCGAAAACCGCTTCTCGACGGAAATCGTCATCCGCAGCCGCGAAGAAGCCCCGGCGGAAGCCGCCGAACGTGATATACTTCAGATGATTGCCGAAATCGCCGCGGCCAAGGCCGCGTCTTGATCCCGATCAAGGTTTGACGAAAGCGGCAGGCGCATGCTTCCATCGACCCAGAACAGGAGGCCGAAATGACCTACAAGACCATCGTGGCGGTGCTGAGCGCCGCCGAGGACGCCGGCAAGGTGACGGATCATGCGCTTGCCCTTGCGCGCAAGACCGGCGCTCACGTCATCGGCATCCATGCGGAAACGCCGGTCGTGGTCACGCTGATCGCGCCGATGGAATATCCCGACCCGAACGCCGTTCTCGACCTGCAGGAGCGGGCGCAGCAACAGTCCCGGGAGGTCGAACAGGCCTTCAAGTCGCGCTGCGAGCGCGACGACATCTCCTATGAGTGGCGCCTCTTCACCGGCACCGCCGGCTATGCCTCCGCCGGGATCATCGACAGCGCGCGCGGCGCCGACATCGTCATTGCCGGCCAGTTCGACCCCGATCTCGACGGCCCGGCGCGCGAGGACATCGAGGACCTGCTCTACGAGAGCGGCCGCCCGGTTTACCTCGTCTCCAATGCCCCGGCCGGCCCGGCGCCGATCGACCGCGTGCTGCTTGCCTGGAACGGCTCGCGCGAATCGGCGCGCGCCGCCTTCGACGCCCTGCCCTTCCTGACGGGCGCGAAGGAGGTCGAGATTTTTACCGTCGATCCGCCGGAGAACGTCATGCAGTCGCGCGACTTCTGCGGCGCCGAGCTTGCGGCAACGCTTGCCCGTCACGGCATCAAGACCACGGTCACGTCGGGTGCTTCCGATGGCCACTCGGTGGCCGAGGCGCTGAACCGGCGCGCGACGGAAATCGATGCCGGCCTCATCGTCATGGGGGCTTACAGCCATTCGAGGCTGCGCCAGCGCCTTTTCGGCGGCGTCACCAGCGCCATGATGCGCTATGCCCGCGTGCCGACGCTGATGTCACGCTGAGACGAAGGAGGCGGGCCTGCCTTCCTTGCCGCCTCTCAAACGACCGGTTTGACCATCGTCGTCGCCGCTCCGAATCCGAAGACCGGTTTCAGGAATCCGAGCGAGACGGTCGAGACGGCCTCGAACCCGCGCCGGGCGTAAAGCGCCTGGGCCCGCGGGTTCTCGTCGATGACATCGAGCCGCACCCGTTTCAATCCCGCCTCTGCCGCGCGATGCTCCAGCGCATCCAGCAGGGCCGAGCCGACACCGAGGCTGCGCGCCTCCGGCCGCACGAAGATGCCGTCCATGAGAAGCGTATCCGGTTCGCAGGGCCGCTCCAGCAGGCTGATCAGCAGCGCCCGGGCAGATCCCCCGAGCCAGCCGTAGACCTTCGCCATATCCGACAGGCCGCCGCCGACAAAGGCGCCGTCCGGCGTCTTGAACCCGGCAACGCCCAGAAAACCGCCATCCACCGAAACGGCGCTCAGCGCATGGCTGGGATTGAGCATCCGCTCGATGAAGGCTACCGCTTTTTGCCGTGGGCCGAGGGGATAACGCAGCTTGCGGGAAAAGGCCTCCCAATATCCTGAAGCGGCGATCCCGCGATGCTCCGGCCTCAGCCCCGGCTCGATGCGGAATTGGCCGCCATCCTCACTGTCGCGCTCCATGTCGTTCTCCTGTGTCATGCAGCAAACAGATGGGAGTGGCATAGTGACAGTGCAATTCCAGAGCGCCCCTTTTTGGCGGCCACCCTGCCCGACTTCCTTGTGGATGCCCCGGTCCCGTTGCCGCCATGGCGATTTTCTTGGGCAGCGAGTTGCAGTACAGAGGATGAATCTTCTTTTTCTGCCTATCAGGAGCCCGCCATGTCGCTGCCCGACAAAGCCTTCCCCGTATCCTGGGATCAGTTTCATCGTGACGCGCGCGCGCTTGCCTGGCGGCTGGCGGACGGCGGACGGGAATGGCGGGCGATCGTCTGCATCACCCGCGGCGGCCTCGTGCCGGCCGCCGTCATCTCGCGCGAACTCAATATTCGCCTTATCGAGACCGTTTGCGTCGCCTCCTATCACGACTATGTCTCGCAGGGCGACATGCATGTGCTGAAGGGCATCTCGCCGGAACTGACCAAGGAAGGCGGCGAAGGCATTCTCATCGTCGACGACCTGACGGATACCGGCAAGACCGCGGCGCAGGTGCGTGCCATGCTGCCGAAGGCGCATTTTGCCGCCGTCTATGCCAAGCCGAAGGGCCGCCCGCTGGTCGACACCTTCGTCACCGAGGTCAGCCAGGACACCTGGATCTATTTCCCCTGGGACATGGGCTTCACCTACCAGGAGCCGATCGCCAAGGGCACGCGCGGCTGAGCCCTCTATCCGCGGCAGCGTGAAACGTCCTTCAGGTTGCGACACAACATACTGATTTGGCATTTTTTTCGTCGATGGCCGGTGGATGCGCAAGCTTACCCGCCGGCTTAATCTTTCCGCAATTCCTGCCAAAGATAGTGCTTATGTTCACCGCATCGGCGCGGTGACGGGAGGCATGGCACGGATGCGCTACGCAAGGCCGGCATTCGCGGCAGTTCTCACCGGCGCGCTCGTCTTCGGCGCAAAGGCCGTCGCGCAGCAGGACGTGCGGACCACCGCGGTCGCCGAATTCATCGACGAGAGCGTCCGCCCCTGGCTGGACGAGCCGGCGATCCTCAATGCCATCATCGCCCAGAATGCCGCCCATGCCGGGCTCAGCCAGGCGGAGATCGACGATCTCGACGCCCGCTGGCGCAGCGAGCTCTCGCGCGCCGACCGCCCGATGATCGAGGCGCAGCTCTCCAATCCCCTCTCGCTCTATCTCAAGGGCCGCCAGCGCGCGGCGGAAGGCCTCATCACCGAAATCTTCGTGATGGACAACCGCGGCCTGAATGTCGGCCAGAGCGACATCACCTCCGACTACTGGCAGGGCGACGAGGCGAAGTGGCAGAAGAGCTTCCGCACCGGCCATCTTCACATCGATGAGCCGGACCGGGACGACTCCACCCAGCTCATGCAGTCCCAGGCGAGCCTGCCGATCCGCGATCCGGCGACCGGCACCGTCATCGGCGCCATCACCGTCGGGGTCAATCTCGACGCGCTTTGACGTTACGGAAGGGAATCACTTTATCCACGGATCACAACTCCGCCCGGATGGCTATTCCCTGAAGTCGTGGGATGGAAAAGACCCTCTAAATTTACCTGTAATTTTTCTCGCTTTTCCACAGTCGCGTGCAGCGCCGCCTGTGCTTTTGCCCCGAACCCGCTGATTTTTCAGGCATCCGGCATCGTCCCCGTTTTCCACAGCCGGCAGGCACAAGATGTAGCGTTCAAACTTCCTTCATAAACCAGCCCTTGACGGGAATCGGCCAGATGAGGTTAATGAAATCCAAGTTGCGGCGGCGACTGGACCGTAGTGTTACGAGGTCGGTTCTCATCATGAAATCGCGTATCATGCGCATGTGGCCGGGTGGATGATCCGCTCGCTGCACGGGTTTTTTCGCGCTCGTTTTCCTGAGACGCCAACGCAGCCGACTGGGCTGGAAAAAAGAACCTGTTGATACTATATTTAGTATTTGCAGCCATACTCAGCACAAGATACAGGAGGCCGAGATCGATCGGCTTTCCCGCACGGACTGGACGATTTGGGCTGGCTGCAAGCAGTTGCGGCCGGACGGGGATAATTTGCGCCCTGTTTTGAGGCAGGATGCGGCAGCGAAGGACAACGGACAATGCGCATAGAACGTCGTTTCACCAAACCTGGCCAGTCGGCCTATGCGGAGATCGAATTCCGCAAGGCCACCAGCGAAATCAAGAACCCGGATGGTTCCATCGTCTTCCGCCTCGCGGATATCGACGTGCCGGCCCAGTTCTCCCAGGTCGCCGCCGACATCCTCGCGCAGAAATACTTCCGCAAGGCGGGCGTGCCCGCGCGCCTGAAGAAGGTCGAGGAAAACGACGTTCCCTCGTTCCTGTGGCGCTCCGTGCCGGATACCGAAGCCTTGAAGGCGCTCCCCGAGGGTGAGCGCTTCGGCTCGGAAACCGACGCACGCCAGGTTTTTGACCGTCTCGCCGGCACCTGGACCTACTGGGGCTGGAAGGGCAAGTATTTCGCTTCCGAAGAAGACGCTGCCGCCTTCAAGGACGAACTCGCCTATATGCTCGCCACGCAGCGCGTCGCCCCGAACTCGCCGCAGTGGTTCAACACCGGCCTGCACTGGGCCTATGGCATCGACGGCCCCGGCCAGGGCCATCATTACGTCGATCCCTTCACCGGCAAGCTGACGCGCTCGAAGTCGGCCTACGAGCATCCGCAGCCGCATGCCTGCTTCATCCAGTCCGTCGGCGACGACCTCGTCAACGAAGGCGGCATTATGGACCTCTGGGTCCGCGAGGCACGCCTGTTCAAGTACGGTTCGGGCACCGGCTCCAACTTCTCCTACCTGCGCGGCGAAGGCGAGAAGCTGTCGGGCGGCGGCAAGTCGTCGGGTCTGATGTCCTTCCTCAAGATCGGTGACCGCGCTGCGGGTGCCATCAAGTCGGGCGGCACCACGCGCCGCGCGGCCAAGATGGTCGTCGTCGATGCCGACCACCCCGATATCGAGGCCTATATCGACTGGAAGGTGAAGGAGGAGGAGAAGGTCGCCTCGCTCGTTACCGGCTCCAAGGTCGTCAAGCGCCACCTCGAGGCGATCCTGAAGGCCTGCCTCAATTGCGAAGGCAGCGGCGACGACTGCTTCGACCCGGCCAAGAACCCGGCGCTGAAGCGCGAGATCCGCGCGGCCAAGAAGAGCGCCGTGCCGGAGAACTACGTCAAGCGCGTCATCCAGTTCGCGCGCCAGGGCTACACCGACATCGACTTCAAGACCTACGACACCGATTGGGATTCCGAAGCCTATCTCACGGTGTCGGGCCAGAACTCCAACAACTCCGTCTCGCTGAAGGACGACTTCCTGCGCGCCGTCGAGAATGATGGCGACTGGAACCTGACCGCCCGCAAGGACGGCAAGGTCGTCAAGACGCTGAAGGCGCGCGACCTCTGGGAGAAGATCGGCTACGCCGCCTGGGCGTCCGCCGATCCGGGCCTGCACTTCAACACGACCATGAACGACTGGCACACTTCGCCGGCCGCGGGCCCGATCCGCGCCTCGAACCCGTGCTCGGAATACATGTTCCTCGACGACACCGCCTGCAACCTCGCCTCGCTGAACCTGCTTCAGTTCAAGGATGCGGCCACCAAGAACATCAACATCGCCGATTACGAACACGCCGTCCGCCTCTGGACCATCGTGCTCGAAGTCTCGGTCATGATGGCGCAGTTTCCCTCGCGCCAGATCGCCGAGCGCTCCTACGAGTACCGCACGCTCGGCCTCGGCTACGCCAATATCGGCGGCCTCCTGATGTCCTCGGGCATCCCGTACGATTCGACGGAAGGCCGCGCCATCGCCGGTGCGCTGACCGCCATCATGACGGGCGTCTCCTATGCGACCTCCGCCGAAATGGCGAGCGAGCTCGGCCCGTTCCCGAACTTCGAGCCGAACCGCGACAATATGCTGCGCGTCATGCGCAACCACCGTCGCGCCGCCTATGGCGAAACCACCGGCTATGAGGCCCTCTCGGTCAACCCGGTCGCCCTCATTCATGGCGAGTGCCCGGACCAGACCCTGATCGTCCACGCCAAGGCTGCCTGGGACAAGGCCGTCGACCTCGGCGAAAAGCACGGCTACCGCAACGCCCAGACGACCGTCATCGCGCCGACCGGCACGATCGGCCTCGTCATGGATTGCGACACGACCGGCATCGAGCCCGACTTCGCGCTGGTGAAGTTCAAGAAGCTCGCAGGCGGCGGCTACTTCAAGATCATCAACCGCGCCGTTCCGGAGGCGCTGCGCACGCTCGGCTACTCCGAAAGCCAGATCGCCGAGATCGAGGCCTATGCGGTCGGCCACGGCAACCTCAACCAGGCTCCGGGCGTCAACCCGGGCTCGCTCAAGGCCAAGGGCTTCACCGACGAGAAGATCGCCGCGGTCAACGCAGCGCTCGGCTCGGCCTTCGACATCAAGTTCGTCTTCAACCAGTGGACGCTCGGCGCTGACTGGCTGAAGGAGACCTTCGCCTTCACCGACGAGCAGCTGAACGACTTCTCCTTCGAGCTCCTGCCGGCGCTCGGCTTTGGCAAGAAGGAGATCGAGGCGGCCAACATCCATGTCTGCGGTGCGATGACGCTGGAAGGCGCGCCGCATCTCAAGGCTGCCGACCTGCCCGTCTTCGACTGCGCCAATCCCTGCGGCAAGATCGGCAAGCGCTACCTCTCGGTGGAAAGCCACATCCGCATGATGGCGGCCGCCCAGCCCTTCATCTCGGGCGCCATCTCCAAGACGATCAACATGCCCAACGAGGCGACCGTCGAGGACTGCAAGGAAGCCTACATGCTGTCCTGGAAGCTGGCGCTGAAGGCCAACGCGCTCTACCGCGACGGATCGAAGCTCTCCCAGCCGCTCAACGCCTCGCTCATCTCCGATGACGAGGACGAGGCGGAGGACGCGATCGAGGCGCTGATCCAGGCGCCGGCGGCTGCCCAGGCCGTGCAGATCACCGAGAAAATCGTCGAGCGCGTGGTCGAGCGTCTCGTCCGCGAGCGCGACAAGCTGCCGAACCGCCGCAAGGGCTACACGCAGAAGGCCGTCGTCGGCGGCCACAAGGTGTATCTGCGCACCGGCGAGTTCGACGATGGCCGCCTCGGCGAGATCTTCATCGACATGCACAAGGAGGGCGCTGCCTTCCGTGCGATGATGAACAACTTCGCCATCGCCATCTCGATCGGCCTGCAATACGGCGTCCCGCTCGACGAATATGTGGAGGCCTTCACCTTCACCAAGTTCGAGCCGGCCGGCATGGTCATGGGCAACGACGCGATCAAGAACGCCACGTCGATCCTCGACTACGTGTTCCGCGAGCTGGCGGTCTCCTATCTCGGCCGCCACGACCTCGCCCATGTCGACCAGTCCGATTTCGGCAACACGGCGCTCGGTCGCGGCATCACCGAAGGCAAGGCGACGCCCTTCTCCAAGGGCCTCACCCGTGGCGCCTCGCCCTTGAAGATCGTCTCGGCCTCGAACGATCCGAAGGGCTTTGGCGGCGGCGCCGGCCAGTCTTCCGGCGGCACCGTCACCCCTGCCCGCTCGGCGCCTGTGGCCACCGGCGGCTCGAACTTCCGGGCGCTTGCGACCGGCGGCACGGTGACGGCGCTCAAGACGCTGACGCCGGAACTTCGCGAAGAGACCGTCGCCTTCAAGCGCGACTACGAGCAGCGGCCCGAAACCGAGCCGACGATCTCGGAAGCCCTCTTCACCGAAACCGCCGCCCAGGAAGTCGCCGACGCCAAGGCGCTCGCCGCCGACCGCCGCATGAAGTCGATGATGCAGGGCTACACGGGCAATTCCTGCTCGGAATGCCAGAACTTCACGATGGTCCGGAACGGGACTTGCGAGAAGTGCGACACGTGCGGCGCTACGAGCGGGTGCAGCTGAGGGCTGACCGACTGTTGCCTCGTCAAAAACGTCAATGAACGTAGTTCATAACGTTCCGGGCGCTCTACCGAGCGCCCGGAAATGGCAGAAGGAACGAAACGGAAACTTCGCGGCGTCTTCCACGACGCAATAAAGAAAAAGGCCGGAGCGCGACGCCCCGACCTTTACCCGTATAGCACCAGCCAAGGTACTAACGGGCGACGAACAAAGCGAGCCCTGTCCGATAGTGGCATTGAGGACTATTCGGGATTCGACAGCGAGAGTCGAGTGGAGCCTTGGCATCTGTTGAGGAGAAATCCCAATGAGCAAAGGAAGAGACCGCACGGTGTCCAAACGTGGCGACGGCATGTGGGCGAACAAGCGGATCGACGCTGATCGCGCCAGCAGCCTACATCGGACACAGGCAGAGGCTGAGAGTCGCGCGCGGCAGAACCTAAAGAACCAGGGTGGCGGCGAGCTGACGACGATGGGCAGGGACGGCCGTATTCGAAGCAAGGATACGATCGCTCCAGGCAACGACCCCAATCCTCCTCGCGATCGCGAGCATTAATATGTGTCGACATCGTCGTACGCGCGGTCCCATTGAGCCGTACGACGATGTTTGCAAACAACCACGTAAAGACTTGACCCTAGAAAGATGGGCTCGGGCTGCGCTTTGGTCCATTTCTCAAATGGAGAACAGCCATGACATTACGTGAGTATCTTCAGTCGCAAGCATGCTTTGTCGAGTCACCATACGCACAGGTAAATTTACGCCCGCTTGTAAAAATCACAGATCGTGATAGTGAGCCGTATTTAATAAATGGGTATTCTGTAAAAAACGAAAAAATATTCTGTCACATTTGCGGCGCACACAGACATTATCGTGGTATCACAGCTAAGCTGTCAGATAACACGCTGATATTATTCGGAAGAGACTGTGCAGAAAAGCATTTCGGGGCGCAAATCTGGGAACGTTGTTTTACTGAGTTCAAGCGACTGCAGGATGCGCATTTCGCGCGTTATCGTATCATAAGCCTACGCGATACGAGCGGACCTATGCGGAGTTGGCTCCAGAGCAATCGACATCGCGTGCAAATGGCAAAACATGCATGGGACCAGATAGCCGCACTCCACCCGCAGTTCGAGATAGAACTGGCCGCTACGCTTAAACGGCATCATGGCCGTATCGTCGAAATCGAAGACATAATACCGTCTGGGTCGGAATACGGGCACACAAGATCATACCAATCTGTACGCGTGCTTTGCGCTGTGCGATCCGCCGAAGCGCTCGGTTACGTCCATGACATCGACAAAGATCTTATCGTGGTCGAATCCTTCTTACAGGCTGTCGCGAACATGCCAGAGACTGTAAATGACCAGACCGTCGTGGAGTATGCGCGGCGCCTTGAACACAACGTCCGGA
>VFQN01000267.1_pt1 | contig 105718 bp, 155 predicted proteins | sample 3512371 | NCBI WGS metagenome assembly VFQN01 (sample SAMN10412370, study PRJNA504923) | tailings metagenome | isolation source: Replicate 2 from Balatoc abandoned mine | place: Philippines: Itogon, Benguet | collected 2017-08-28 | reverse complement strand
CTCCCGAGTGGGACGGGGCTGGGCCCTGGAAGGGGACCAAAACTGTAAATCCATACATACCTCGCCTGCCAAGCAGCTGGCCCAAGAGGCCATGGCAGGTGGGGCAGGGTGGGGGACAGCAAGCACGTCCACTTGGGTGGGGAGAGAACCCCTTGCTTGGCGAGTGTGATCCGCAATGAAGGTAAGGGCTGAGAAGACGGCTTGGTTGTTGGCCGATGGAATAATGCTGAAGTGAGGCAGGAGTGCTTCGACGCCGGTGGCTGGGTCGCGGTCGGAGTCAGGCGTTGCCGACCGAGGACCAACGTGGGAGCTGGGGTTAAGGGCCCAGGAAAGAAACGGGTCCGACGCGTGCGATAGCATTATGGATCCTGCCACCCCAGTCGTCCGCACACGCATTGCGCGGCTGTACGGGATCCCTGCCTGTGAGGCAAGTTTGATAGAGAAGACCCCACGGGGGTGGCGTTGCGGCACGCCGTGCATCTACGAGACTACAACTGTTACAACAGACTGGCTGTCGCCACCCGCAGTGGCGCGCATGTGGCCTTCAGCAGCACATCCCAAGCAGATCCAAGCCGCCGCTACGAACACGATGTCACTTGGTAGCACGTCGGACGTCGACGGACCTCCTCTGCAAAACACTACGTAGGGGAGCTTTCGCTCACACTACCAGCCGAACGCATGGCCTGGTGCAACAGTAAGATAGAAACGCAACAGTATCCCAAAAAAAATATAATGATCACACGTCCACAAACACGAGTGTCCAGCCACGAGTTCCATCCTGATAAAACGGAAGCGGCATACGTGCAGCAATGTTGCAGTGCAAAATGGATGGGCAGCAAGTCCCTAGCCCCCGCGCGCCCTTTGTGCGACGCGCTCACGAGGGTGTGAAACCAGACAGGCCTGGACAGGCAACCGCAAGCTGCTGCATGGGCAGCTTGCTTGCACCAAACAGAAAACGAGCAATCAACATGATGGAACCCTCCACCCACAGTTCACGAACAACAAGACGTACGATGACATCAACAGACTGCGCCGAAGCGCATTGCCGAGGAAAGCCAAGCAGTGCTTGCCACACAACCACGTCTCCTTCAGCTGTCCGTGGCGTAGTCATGGCATGCAAGCAACCGGCTCTGCAGCTACACACTTCCCCTACTTCTTACAGCATGAGTGCATGCAGGTGCATGATAGGATGCGTCATACGCACTGGCAGGTGGATGCGCCCACGTGTGCATCTACACAGGGCATGCCGCCATAGGGTTAGGGTACTGCTGCTGCTGCTGGGGCGGCACGGTGTATCCAGCAGGGGGCGCCGCGTGGGGTTGCTGCGGCACGGGGTACCCAGCAGGAGGCGCCATCTGTGGTGACTGCTGCGGAGGGTACCCGGCAGGAGGCGCCACGTGCGGCGGCAGCGGCACAGGGTAGGCGGTAACCCCGTACGGCACCTGCTGCTGCTGCTGCTGCTGCTGCTGCTGCATCTCGTGCTCCTTGGCGTACTGGGCCCTCCTGTTGGCCGACCGCATGCAGCACCAGCGGATGCACACGACCACGATGGCGATGAGCGCCACACTGCCCACCACCGCCCCTACGATGATGCCCGCCAGCGCCGGGTTCTTGGACATGGCGTGCGCCGCCAGGTCGGAACGCGACGCCACGCACATGGTGGTTCCGGAGCAGGTCCAGCCCTGCGCGTGCACGGGCGCATGACACGTGGCAGGGTGCCGGTAAGCCCGGAGACCGAGAGGGTGGATGAAGAGGTCAGTGCCGTACGGTACGCGTCGCACACTGCGGAAACGCCCTGCATGTACCGTATGCGGCTGCGGAACTGGGCGAGATGCCCGAGGTTCCTGGCCCTGCCCATGCATGCCGGCGCTACAACGGTGGGCGAGGCTCGAGGTGGGTAGGCTCAGGCAGACTCAGGCCCTGGGTAGGCCCGTTGAGCCACAGCCACGACGTCTGAAAACAGCTGGTGGGTGCTCGCGTATCACGGCTATCTCCTGACCACCCAGAACCACCTTCCCACGTTCGCCCTAGGTTCGCTTGTTCACTCAGGTACACTTACCCAGACTCACCGCTTCACAGTAGTAACCTGAGTTGCTGCAGCACACGCCATCCTTGGGCATGCAGCTAGATCCGCACGCGGCATAGCCGAGCCTCGAGCAAAACTGGTCGGTAGACATAGTTGCGGTTGTACTGCCTGAGGTGCGGAACGATGGCGAGGGTAACGTGAAGGAGCAGCTGGGGGTCAGGGCAGGGTGGCACTGAGGCAAAGGTTAGCACGTTGGCTGCGGCGTGGTCCGAGGCGGGCAGGGCAGCCCGAGATCCTTACTCATGGGCAACAATGACCGAATGATAGCAACTGATACGTTTGCATGTCACGGTGCGTGTGAGACTGCGACTTCCAATGTAGGTTTGCAGTCCAATCCGAAGCTCATCGTTGTGCGGGGCGCGCGCCGGCTAAGCCCTCCGCAAGTCCGCAAGTCCGCAACAGTCCACGATACCCCTCAATGAATATGTCCTACCTTGATACAGGAAGGCTGTCACAGCAACGCCCAAGTCGTTTAAGGACAGCGGAGGTTTGAGCCTCAACCGAAGCAGCCGTAGAATCCAAGGCGATTTAGTGGCAAAGCCGAGGTCGCAAGAGGGACGTTGTTGTGACGAGAGAGACCGGATGGCATGCAGTCAGAGCCAGACCGGGAGATAAGCTGTTTGTTTCGGGGTGTGGGCCCAGGCCCACGCCGTGGGCCCACGACGTACGGCGCCAATAGATCGCCCGTCGAGGCAGTCGTGCAATGGGACCACCAACGGGGCAACGGCAAATACGGCATTCACTGCCATGACATTTAATTGCATGCTGATAAAAAAGCGCACCGCACGGGCAGGGGCTGGTTCAGTGGACCGTTTACGCCCTTGCGCCTCGCCCGAGCATTGACCCGAGCAGGCCTGAGCATTGACAACAGCTTCTCCAGGCGCGATGGCCCCCAATCTTGCAAAGCCCGGTAAAAGACAAATCGTAAGCTTTACATTAGCATCGACGCCTTGGAAGAGCAAGTTGTTTCGGTCCCGGGTCCCTGTCCCTTGCCTGGACACTCACCACTCCCCCTCCCATCACTCCTGCCACGCCCAAGACCGCAAGCCGGCAACACCATCACCACGCGCATTACTGTAGTCCGTCATCCCGACAGCAGTTCTGCGTGGCCCATCAACCGCTCTTATCATGCCTGCCGAACCGACGATGCCCAGCGACACCACATGGGCACAGGCGCGTAGCGCCCTGCTCCGGTCTATCCCAAAACCTCATTCAACGCCTACACTAGCACATCCACCCCCTGCTCCCACCACAAGCCCACAACCGCCTTCCACCACCCACCTATCCCGCTCTTTTTGCCTGCCGCCTGCTTATCTAGCCCCCTCCCCCGCCCTGTGGCCCCCTTTTCTGATTGGCCGGTCCGCGGTTGCTTGTCCCCCTGGCCCCCTCCGTTTCAGCTCAGGTCCAGCAGGTGTGGAGGCAGCACCCCACCACCACCCTCCTCCCAACGGATCTCTTGCCTTCGCCCTGCGTCCAGCGCGCCAACCACTGCACCCGCACGCACTCCCGAGCCTGTCCCCGGCCTTGGCCCCTGGACCCCGCCTCCACTTCCGTCCCCCCGCTGCCCCCGCGGCGGCCGCCACCTGCTCTGCGCGATCCAGCGCTCCGTGAGGTCCCGCACCAGCAGGTTGGGGTACAGCTCGGTGACCGTTAGCGGTTGGCCGTTGACGGGGTCGGAGTTGTTCTGCTGGATCCACCTGCGCAGGTGAGGCGATAAGTGGGGACGAAGGAGTGCGCCAGGCACGGACGCAGGAGCATGCAGGCAGCGTGTGAGGGTGCGTCGGCCTTGGGGATGCGCCAACACGTGCACGACCCGGCAGCAGGCGTCGTTTGGACCCCAGCGTAGCTTACACGCTGGGAGTGGAGTTGCAACTGGAACTGAGCCAGGCACAAGTTGGAACACGGGCGCAACCCCAACACAGCGCCCACGTGGCAAGGCAGCTATGAGGTTATGACGGGGTCAGCTGGTCCACATGTGTGCCAATTCATGGCGAGGTCAGTTCCGGATGCATAACAAGCTACCCCAGCTAACGCGCCCAACAGCTAAGCAGCGAAACAAGAGCTGCGTACGTCATTCACCCAGGCGCAGCAGCAGGCACACACTGCCGGCTGCTGGCCGCCCCTTCCCTTGTCCCGCGCCCACCACCCCTGGCCCGCCTTCCTTGGTACGCGCCACCTGATTGGCTGCGTGTTCAGTCTTGGCGCACGCGTGCAGTGAGGCGGTAAGCCCAGCCCATCTTTCACCCTGCCACGCAGAACCCGGGAGGTAGCGCCGTAGCTCCAGCGCCGCAACGCCCCTATGGCCACTAACCCCTTACAGCACATACCCTACGGCCCCCGCTGCGTATGGCCCGTAACCCCTATGGCCCCTACCCGCCCACATGGCCGCCACGGTCCGCATTTACCCCGTCTAAAACAAAGCCACGGTCCACACGACCTTAACGCGCCGTGGCCAAGGAGACAGGCATCGGCACCAGCCACTGCCACTTCCGGTCCCTGACCCTCGACCTTGACACACCCCTCTCACTTGCATTAGGCAATGTGCCCTACGACCTTCGATCAGTCAATTGGAGTGGGTAATGGGAACCGAAAGCTCAAGGCTGTTCGCGCCCCTTATCACTACTCTAGAACCAGCCTCATCAGCACAAAGGACAGCCCGCTCCTAAGCGTGGGCCCCGCACCTGTGGATGCACTCGAAGTCGTAGGTGGTCCCGCTGGGCGTCACCACCGGCATACGCATGAGGCTGTGCGAGATGGGGCAGCACAGCACGTCCGGGGCGCTGTCCACCAGCCGGGCAGCAGGGCCAGGTCCTGCTCCATCACCGCTGCCTTCCGCCTGCTCCGCACCATCCTCCTCGCCGCCCCCTGATGCCCTCCCCCCGCCGCCAGCCCGCCCCTGCGGCCCCGCCTCCTTCGCATCGTCCTTTGCACCTCCACTATTCGCTTCCGCAGCCGAGCCAGAGCCCTTGTGCTGCTTCTGCTTCTGCTGCCCCTGTTGCTGTTGCTGCTGCAGCTGCGGCGGCGGCGGGGGCAGCATGTCGGGCGGTATGTCCAGCGGCGGCGGCAGGTGGCGCACGGTGCAGTGGCGGCTGCTGAGGCGCTGCCGTACCAGGTGCTCTAGGTGCAGGCGCAGGAGGAAGATGATGGCGTAGGTGTCGGGGAAGGCGGTGCGGCGCGCCTGCGCGCACGCAAGGCGGGGGGGGGGGGCGGGGCGGTCGCGCGTTCGGCTACCGGTGTGCGGGCCAGGATGGCGGCCACGCAAGGCTGCGGGCATGGTGCCTCAGGCGCACTGCTAACATACGCTGTGAGGGAGGTGGAGAGTACGACACAAGCTTGAGGTCAGCAAGGTAGAGGGGTCAGAGGCAGCGGGCGGGCGGGGGTGGCTGTGGCACACCAAGCTTGTGGCTTATGCTGTAGCGTTGCCTTGTGCGTGACAAGGTGATGTGCTGCTGCTGGCCGATTGGGAGCCCCTTTGCCCTCGAGTCATTCGCATGCCTGCCGCCCAGCTGCCCACCTGATCATAGTCGTCTGTGGAGTACCACTCCTTGCCGTCAACCGACCACTCCCACAGCCCACGTGTGGTGGGCGAGCGCCGGAACAGCAGCCGCTCGTGGTCCCCAGGGGCGTACTCGTACACGCCGTCCTCCGTGGGGTCTAGAGCCACAAACTCCTGCGGCAGGAACTCCACATCTGCAAGGGAAAAGGGGTGGAGGACGAAAATTTGTAGGTGTCATGCGGTGGCATGTTGGAGCGAGCGGCATTTGGGGGGCAGGTGGTGCCGGGTACTGAGGACACGGGATACGGGGAGGCGGGATACGGGGCGCCTGGGGCACGTGGTGTGAGTTGGTGTGACAACTTCGGGCAGGCAGCATGCGAGCACAGCGATGTTGGCAGTGCGTGAAGGATTCCCCGGGATTACCTAGCTGGGGGGTGCGTAGCAGCGAGGCGAGGATGCGGATGCACCTTGTGGCCTCCGACACACTCAGCTCGAACAGCTGTCGGTTGGGAAAGGGGGCCAAGATGGGAACGCGTGTGTACAAGGTTACTGAGGAGTGGCGAGGGCAGAGCGTTCAGGTGTACCAGCAAGCGCCTTGAGATTATGCGGGGGGCGCTGTTGGCGGGAGTGCATTTCTGTCCCGGCTAAACAGCACGGGGAGGGAGGTTGGGGTTGACAGGCGGGGTCACAAAGCAGGCCTACTGTGGCCGTCCCGGGTGCGCTGGACGCGGGCTGCGCGGGCCCATTCAAGAATCAAACTCATTTCGCATTACAGTGGTCCTGTTGTGGTACATCCCGTCCTAGGCTTCGCAAGTGCCCATGAGTCCCCGGCCAGGGGGCCAAAGCTAAAGGCTGCCGCGCCTTTACCAGCTCCGACCTGCTCAATGTAGGCGATCGCTTGGATACAGATGTAGAAGCCAAGAGATAAAAGCCCGACGGCGGCACACAGTCGCACGAGGCGTGGCGAAAAGGGAAGTGACGACAGGCTCGCGCCTATCGAAAAGCGCATGTCGGTTGCCTCATATCAGAGGCTACCGAACTTGCTAACGTTGCGAAAGAACGACTAGTTCTTGCCAGAAGCACTGACTGCACTAGTGGCGGAAAAAAGCATGTGTGCTCCGTTGTAGGTTGGTGGTGCCCCAAAAGGCAGTTGGCTGCACTACGCCATCACGACACCACGTGCCAGTGGCAGTTCAGCATTCCGCTCCTGGACTGCAGCCACGGCCTTACCATTGCGTCTCATTGGCGCTCAGTACCGTGAAGAGCCGGAAAGCGCTGCCTCGCTGCTATGCGTACACCCAGGTACACCACGTCCTCAGCCTGGACCAACGGAGACCCAGCCGGAGCGCGTGCAGCCACACAGCCAGGGGAGAGCCTCTCCCCTGCACACAGCCTGCTATGTATCGATGCAATGCGCTTCCCGCAATCTGCATGGCATCCTCACGAGAATGCAAACGGCCAGAAAGTAATCGACACCAGTGCTGGACTGAACCAGCAACGTCTTCAAACAGGGAGGTACTTGACACGTGGCGGTGGCGCGCTCCGGCTCAGGGCGGGCGGCGCACGGCATCATGCCAACCCACGCGTGCGCAACAAGCACTGCTGGACAGGGGAGCTCCCCCAACGCTTCCGCCACACGCTGGTTCAGGTTTTCTTGCACTCATCCGTTTGCGCACAACAGTGCATCTCCAGGATACGTGGGACACGTAACCACGTCTCGCGTCACACGGCCCAGGGACCAACCCCGACCCAACATGCATTTACAGCGCGCACCTTGCGACGACCGGTCTAGCCCACAGCCCAGTGCCCAGGATACCTACATCCGTGCATCACGCAAGCCAAATGCCTGTAGCTCCTGCAGCGGATCGCTCCGGCACCCTGAGCAAACATCCTGGCATTGACCCTCGTAAACACCTGACTGAACTGGCAGCAGACTGGCCTACAGCTTCTGTTTCGGTCGCTTAGAACATTCCTAGTAACCGCACATGCCATCGCGGTTTAGTCCTTCTGACCTTGCCTTGATTTGATACATGCGATGTACCTCCCATCACTGCATCCTGCTACACACCTGACTGAACATGGGCGCCGAGGACCATCATCCAAACCCGTCACTGTCCCAGTCTTGCATCCAGCATATGCCAACGCAATGCGTCTAGTATTTTGCCAAGCTAATGACAAAAGCCGCAGCTAGTATGGTAATGCTCTTATGCCAGCCGCAGCTGAGACGGTGCTCGGGGCTCAGTAATTCGGATTGCACCCCAACGCTACGAGAACATCAGTTGCTCACCGCAAGTTTGCAGGACAACTACGTGCCCAACTACCTGTGTACAATATCAGATCAGCACCCCTGCAGCAGCAACGCACAGGCCTGCACCCGCTGCCCTTTCCACGCCATCCAGGCCTGCCATCCTCCCAGCCACCAGGAGGAATCCTCGCAATGCATCCACCGCACCAACCCCACCATCTACGCCGTTCCCAATGAGCCATGCAGAAATGCATCATATCCCCACTTGCACGCACTGCCCTAAACCAGTTTTACATCCCGCTCTTACCGCCCAAACACCCCCGCTTCCCGTACCCAATGCCGACACCGACGCAACCACGCACTCTCGGCGCTCTCTTCCACCCTCCCTTCCCAGCCCCTGACCTCCTACCCACACTGCCCTGCCCGGACGGCATCACGTGTGCCTCTTGCCAAGGCCCAGCCCCCGCGCCCGCTCCAGCACAAGCTCCGCCCTCCCTGCCCAACCCTCGACCTCCTACCCCTACCCCCCTACCCCTCGATCTACAGACTTGGTCTGTCTCCCTACCGCCTAACTTCCCTACCCCGTGTCCCCATCACGTGTGGCTCTTGACCAGGCCCAGCCCCGGCGACGGCTCCAGCACGATGAGCAGCATGCCCGCCACCATGAGCCCGATGTACGGCATGCGCGAGCCCACGCTCTCCCCGAACAGCAGCGCGCCCAGGCCCACGCTGAACAGCACGTTGCTGCGCTTGATGGCCACCACGTACGACACCAGCAGGTGCTGCACGGCCAGCAGGAACAGCACCACGCTGGCCAGCTCCAGCGCCGACACGGCCAGCAGCAGCGGCAGGCGGTCGCGCAGCAGCAGCAGCAGGCGCGGCTGGCGGGTGAGGATGTAGGCCAGGGAGGCCAGGCCGATGGCTGCGCGCTGGGCGGCGAAGTAGGCCCAGATGGAGGGGCCGGTGATGACGCCCAGCTTGTCCAGGGAGGCGGTGACGGACCAGATGATGGCCACGGCTGGGGAGGAGGGGAGGGGAAGGGAAGGGGAGAAGGGGAGAGGAGTGGGGTGTTATGGGGTGGTGGGTTCAGCTGCGGGACGAGCGTTTTGGGGAGCCCGGATGCGGACGAGGAGCACCTGGTGACAGAGCTGCCCAACCTCCGCAGGCTGGCGGATCGGGTAGGACCTGCTGCATGCACGCTTGGCCGCCGGCCCTTTGATCCACCCAACAACAGAGACTTGTCGCTCCCGTCCCTCAGGGAGCCCGTACCAGCTGGCACCGCTCTGCCTGTCCGTGCAGGTACCCGCTCCTCACTCCTGGCGCTCTCCACCCCGTGGTGCCAAACAGCCGCAAGCAGCGCACTTAGACCTACCCTCCAGCCCCCGATCCTCAGCCTGCCGCCCCGCCCTGCCCCCTCACCTATCATGAGTATCGTCCCCGGCTCCTGCCGCAGCTGTATGGCCAGCAGGGGCGCCTTGAGCAGGTCCGACATGGACACGCTGCGCCGCTGCTTGAGGCCGCCCACCGCCGCGTGCCGCTTCACCGCCACCCCCGCCCCGCCCGCCACCGCGCCGCCGCCCCCGGAGCTGGACAGCCCGCCCCCTGGCGGCGCCGGCGCCTCCACGTCCACTGCGGGGATCAGCCCTAGCGTCACGCTAGAGTTGCGCTGCAGCCGCAGGCCGCATGTGGGCACCAACACCGCGTCCGCTGCCGCTGCTACTGCTGCCGTGACGCCAGATGCGCTGGGCTTGCCGTTCAGCGGCGGCAGCAGCAGGTCCAGTTTGGGCACTGCTGGCGGCGCGCCGCTGCCCACCCTGTTGAGCAGGTAGCCCCCCAGGGTGACCACCATGACGCCCACCACCCCGGAGGGGGAGGGCAGCTCGTTCAGGAACACGTAGGCTGTGGGAGAGGGGTTGCATGGGGAGTAGAGGCCGGGGCGAAGGTGGGGGTGCAGGTCAAGGACGCCTCAGCGCGTGTGTACCGGCAGCCATCAAGTCTAGTGGTAAGCTGGTAACCAGGCTGCTGTAGGTTAGTGTAGCCTTTTGGTACGGCGGGTTTCCTTGGTGCGCTATCTCAAAGGCCAGTGCGGCCGTAAGGACCCGCAGTGCCATTTGGGTGCGCGCACCTGTGAGAATGAGGATGGCCGGGGTGAAGGCAAGGTACGGGATGGTGAGAGAGAGGGGCGACAGGAAGATCGCCCTTTGGTACCTGCGGTTGACAAACAGCGGGGGACGGCTTGGTCCTGACCTGGCCTCTCTGCTGCACTGCGGACTGCACCCCACCATCTACAGGGCAGCCCTAGCCATAGGTGTCCGGAGCATTTTCGCAGACACCTGTACTAGGCTACAGAAAATCCATGCAAATCTGCCTTTGGATGTAAGCCGTGGGCCCCATCTGGGCCAGTGGGCACCTGAACAGCGCACTGGCCCCTCAACCCCCGCACGACACCTACATGTAGCGAGACACCAAGAGAAGTAGGGAGCTGGAGATGGTTGCCGATACGAAAACGCCTGGGTGCTGCAGAGTACTCCATCCTCGTTGTAGGTGGCCACTCAGCGCCACACCAGAGCAGGCCAAGACAGCGTCCAGCAGGGCTGGCACTGTGACCAACCCTTCGGCTGGAATGCCGAGAACGCTGGATGCATACTTGCGAGTGCTATCTATAGCTGTATGCGTAAGGGCTGCGCACAAGGCCAGGCCCACGCCCCACCCAATCATATCGCTGAGCGATATCTTTGTCGCATTGAGGGTCACAGTGCTCTTTCAGAAGCCAACCGGCTTGGTGTAAACCTGAGCCCAACTGACTGATGTCCAAGAATGAAGGAGTTATCCTCGGCGCTGGCAAGGGTCAGGTGTGTCTTTTCTGCGTTGGCGCCCTGTCTGCAGTGCCTGTCCGACCGATATGTTGTGCAGCTCAAGGCGCTTGCAACAAGGAATCACGCTTGCGCTTGGACTGTACAATGACGACTAGGTCGCGATATTGCGCCTGGACCCTATAGTCTATTTTGTGTACTGGTTAAATAGGACGTAGCAGAGCTGCAGAGAGAGAAGTCTTCAACGGAAAGACACACTAGACAACCTGCAAGAAGGAAAGCTGCACTTTGATTGCGTTTGGACACATGCAACAGTCCACTTTGGCACGCCGTACGCGCGAGCTCTCCCCTTGACACGACGCAAGCCCCCTACACCCCTGCGCCACCCCCCACCCCCGTTCCCAACCCCCTTCAGCTTTGCCCTGGTGTTGCAGTCAGAGCTTGGTGTTTCCCCATGCTTCTTCACCAGCATTGCTCCGCCACGCATGAGCACAAGCAAACTAACACTGCCACGCCCTGGAACTAAGCCGCAGGGACCAAGTCAGGGGACCCTGAACCAAGTCATTACGGATAACTTGTGGGGTTGGATTCCTGTCCTATGCGCTGATAACCTTGTAGTGTTTTCCTCATCCGCCCTCTCCCTCGCATGAGTACCGCCAGGATGAAGCCGGTGCGTGCTCCCCTGGTGCCCTGGTGCCTCCCAAGTGCTCCACAGCAGTTCCAAACGGCACTTGCTTGATTTTACGGCACATGGGGCATCATCATATCTTGTTTGTCATCCAGTTAATAAACTGACAAAATCCTACGTCCAGGCCGGGATTAGGCAGCAGTCAAGCCGAAGCAACGGCACTTGCAAAGGAGTCCACAGGCTTCAGGGCTCCCCTGCACGGCTTAGTTCCATGACAAGGGAGCCCCTTGTCATATGAGGCCTCCATTCCCCGTTGTGCTTACCGTATTGCACATGAATATTCGTGAACTATGTTGTTGCCCAGTTAAGGCGTAAGGGAGCAACACAAGGTTCGGTTGAAGGGGCGTACCGCAGCACTCCTTTTTGCATGCTCGACCCGCAAAAAGCCGTTTTCACCGTTTCTGATTGCGAGGTTTGCAGCAAAGCAGGACTGCGTGCTTGTTTGCCGGTTGCAGGGTCCTAAGGCGCCGTTTCTGTGGTGGCCCCGATGCCCGTACCAATGCGTAGGACCCTGAAGTTATCCAGCTCTGCGCCCGCTGTTCAGTCTGCGTCAACTGCACTATGAAAGATGGCTGCCTCTAGTTGCCGATGCCCCGTCGCTGCCTCGTCGGGTGTGGCAGGGCCCTCTCCTCGGTGCCCCCCACCCGTGGCATTTGGGCGACGCTTCCCTCGGCGGCATCCAAAATCAGCCATCTTGACGCAGACGTCATGTATAAATCCTCGTGCCGTCAACAGCGTTAACGCTGCTGCAGCGCTGCCAGTTGAGCGGAAGGCGACGCCACAGCCGCAAGCTGGGAACAGGAGGAGGAGCTTGGACGCCAGCGGCCGCATTGACATCCTTGGTCTGGGCCAGGCTATTGTTGACCTTTCAAGCTCTGTGAGCGATGAGACCCTGGACTCTTTCGACCTGCCGAAGGGCAGCCGACGGTAAGGGCAATGAGCGCTTATCACACACTAGTTTTACTGTGAGAGTGCTTAGGTTCTTTCGCTAGAATAAGGATGACATATATAGTCGTGACTTACGTTGCCTTGCACTCGGTAACCTCGGCTTCACCTTGCAAGGGTCGCAATTGCTCGCGGCCCTTGCCTCGCCAACGAATGCACATGCTTCATGTTGCGATCATACAACTAGTTTGGCTCGCACGATCCCATCCGGCTTGCTCAGCCTGCTGCTCCAGCAGTTGAACTGGCTGTCGTGGAGGAGCCACTGCCGCAGACTGCCCCCGCCAACTCTTCGCTCACCTGCCGTCTTCCCACCTGCAGGGTCGTTACAGTCGAGGAGCGGGCCCAAGTAATGGAGACCCTTGACGACCTAGGCTGCCCTTCCCAGGTGGGTCGCCACTTTCTAGCTCCACACTCCGTTCCAACCTGCGCCTAAACAGCTGCACCGCACCTGCTCCCTCCACGTTCATTGTCCCATACATTCCCACGCACCAGACCCTCACCTGCCAGCCGAAACGGCTCACCCCAGTACATACCCAGCCGAACCTGCACCTCTGCACCGGCCCGCACACGTCATCAGCTCCCACCACCTTGACCTCACCCTCACGCTCCACCTGCATCGGCCCCCCCCCCACCCCACTCCTCCCTCGCAGATCAGCGCCGGCGGCTCCCTGGCCAACACGCTGGTGGGCGTGGCGCGCCTGGCCCGGGCGGCGGGCAGCGAGCTGCGCGTCAGTCTGGGCGGCAGCCTGGGCGGTGACACGCTGGGCCAGTACTTCAACTCGCAGATGCGCCAGGCCGGCGTGCAGTGCCTTGTAGACCACCCCGCCTCCTCATCCTCCTCCGCCTCGTCATCCTCCTCCGCCTCGTCAGAGACCGGGGAGGCTGAGGGCGCTGCCACCGGCCACACCGGCACGGTGATGGTGCTCACCACGCCCGACGCGCAGCGGTCCTTTTTGTCCTTCTTTACCTCGGAGGTGCTGTCGGTTTCGGAGCGGCTACGGGCGGCCGTGCGGTCGTCCCGGCTGGTGGTGGTGGAGGGCTACATGTGGGAGATGGCGGGCGCCGAGCATTACATCCTGGAGGTGCTGAGTACGGCGCACGCGGCGGGCGGCCAGGTGGCGCTGACGGCAGGCGACCCCGGGGTGGTGTCCCGCCACCGCGACGCCATCCTGCGTGTGCTAAGCCACGGCGTGGACATGGTGTTCATGAACGAGGACGAGGCAGCCGCGCTGGCGGGGTTGCAAGGGCAGGGGCAGGGGGCGGGCGAGGTGGACGGGCATGCGGCGGCGGCGGCGCTGGCGCAGCTGTGCCCCATGTGCGTGGTGACGGCGGGCAGCAAGGGGTCGTACGTGTGCGCCGTGGGGGAGGTGCACCAGGTGCCTCCCTTCTGGCTGCCGCAGGGGCCGGTGGACACGTGCGGCGCGGGCGACGCGTACGCGGCGGGCTGGCTGTACGCCATGCTGTCGGGGTACGACCTGCGTACGGCAGGGGAGTTCGCGTCGCGCGTGGCGAGCGCCGTGATTGGGCGGTACGGCCCGCACCTGGGGGACGAGGACGCGGAGGAGCTGGTGGCGGAGCTGCCTGAGCACGTGGGGCCGTTGAGGGTTGGAGCGCTGGGGAGCCGGGGGGCGGAGGGCAGCGGTGAGGGCGGGCTGAGGATGGGGCCGCAGTTGTAGGCTCCCGGCGGCTGGGTGCGGCAGGCGGTGGGTGACTGCTGGGCCGGGCGATTCATCCCCTAGATGTGATGGACGGGCCTCTGGCTGCGGGCTGTGTGGGCCTGCGGGCGGAGGGGTCCTGTCCAAGTGAGCGTGGAGTGAGGCGAGGGCTGACCGAGTGACGGACTGACTGAGCGTTTGGGGCTGGTGAGGGCTCCTCCGCGCGAAGGCAGCGCAAGCGTGAGCAAGTGCATCGAACACAATCTATTCTTTGCGTCCCGCCCAGGGCCGTTTCCTGGGCGGGGGGCAGTTTCGCATGGGCATGGATTTCCCGCTTGAGTACCATGGCGTTTGGTGCGTGCTGTGTTGCCGCTGCTGCTTGCGTCTAGTGAGTGGGGCCGTGTCTCTAGGTAGATGCGGGCTACTGCAAGAGTAGGTGCTTGAGTGATGGGCTATTGCGTGAGCTTCGGAAAACGCTGGGTGGCTACATGCGGCGACTCTGTTGTGGATTTGCTGGCTTATCGAATGTCGCTTGGCGTTGAGCCGGAAGCGACTGTTCGGCAGTAAACGGTGAATTACTGATGTGGTGTGGTGGATGGTTCTGCTTCAGCTTATGGGGCACGGCAACTGTATATTGTTTGACTGGACTACTGCCGCTGCACCCTCCCTGACCTTGACTATCATTTCATTTTTGTTCGACGTGCACGCGCACTATCGCTAGCCATGTTCCTCTCGATGCACTGCTGTTACATTACGGTACACGGAGCTGGAGGGCGCGGAACTGAAGGCGTGCCCTGCGGGACTGGGCCTTGTTGAAAGGCCCTCAAAAACCACGAGCTGGATGGTTATTTGCTCCTGGAGTTCACGTCAAGTCCTAGCATCCCGTAAATTTCCTGTTGCTGTAATGCTTGGCTCCTAGAGCAACTGGGGCCCAGCGGTCCTCTGTGCCTGGTCCTGGTACCGTATGCGTCTGCTGTGCAGCAGGTGCGCGGTGAGCCACAGGGGAGCCCCCTGGTGAGCACCGAGGTGAAGTCATCATACACTGGCATCGCAACCGTAATGCCTGGCGCACTCCATGATGTACTTGCAACGGTTGCAGTAGCTACCCTCCAGACAGACATAGTGCACGGCAGCGCCTGAACCGGCACGCTGGGCTGCCAGCCAAGTCTTCGCCGTGCAGCGATGGAACCTTGTCGGCTGTCGTCATGAACAGCACCGCATTGCCGCCGCGCTTCTCTCGGTCTTCAACCAAACAGTCAACGTGCTCTACCTTTAAGGGCTCACATCCTCTTTCTTTCTGTCCGTCGCCGTTACATTGGCGCCGCTACTCGCCCCCAGACTGCCCTGTCGACGCAGCCCCACGGGCAAGTATGACAATTACCACCGCAACGGAACACAGCCCTGAGGCACCTAGCCGCAAAAGCAAACTTCAAACACAATCCTCAAGGAAGGACCGCCCCAGCCGGTCAGCGAACAGGGACCAAGACGACGTCATCGGCGGTTGCGACACCGGCAACGCAACCGCTTCCGCAAACACCACCACTGCCAGAAGCTCCAGCTGCCCGCCTTGCCCCCCGCGCGTGGCCTCCCCTGAGGAGCTGTACCAGCTGTACCTGCAGGACAGGCTCATCATCCACTCCATCCCCATCCCCAAGCTGCCCGACCGGCCCAGCTGCTTCCAGGACGCCACCTCCCTAATGTGCGGCACACTGCTGTTCGCTGGGGGCCTGGCGCACAAGGCCACCGGGCAGCGCACGCCCAACGGCGTGGCCAGATTCGGTACGTTGCCTGCAGAGGTGTGGGAGTGCTGTATTGGGTGGCTTTGAGCTCGGCACTGTGCGGGGCGGGTGCTGGGAAGAGCACGGCGACCCATGGGTCACTTGGGCCCCTTTGTGAGCCGGAGCTGCGGTTGTGACAGGTACTAGGGGGTATGTACATACGAGGGCTTGAAGGTTATTCGGGTGGCTCATGGGTCGGTGGTACTCCGTGGTGAGCCAACATAGTGGACTTGTAACGCCCCGGCCAGCCACGGGTGCCTTGTTGCCTTCCCCTTGCCGCCAGCGACTAGCAGAGCCTGCAGTAATCAGGCACATCATACACGGTATCAAGGGCCTGCGCCCCCGCATATGCTCCCGGTTTACGGCCCTGCAGCAGCTACTCACTACCGTACCTCACTTTCCCCCCTGCCATCCCCGTCTGCCCCCGCGCAGGCGACAAGGACCGCATCCGCTCCACCGTGTTCGCCTCGCTGCACGACCTGGCGGCGGTGTGGGAGGACCACGCCTGCATGGAGGCGGCCAAGCCCCCCGAGCGCCGCAACCCGGGCGGACCCTTCCTGTACTTCGCACACCACGACATGGTGCGGGCAGCTCAGTGGATAGAGACGCAATACACCACCTCCCATTGAGCGTTATCAAAGGTGTACGGCGCTACTGCCTGTTGAAGTGGCCTTACCAAGGCCAGCAGCACCCGGATACCGTACCATCAGCCGGTTCAGCTACAGGCAACACTGCGCGTTGTGCCCCTGCGTCCTTCCTGCACCCCGCCCAGGCCGATCAGGCCAACGCCTGCGGCGGCCAGCCGCCCGAGTCCTACCTGGACTGCCACCCCGGCGGCCCGGGCCCCACCTGCCTACTGCGCACCCGCGGCTTCGACTTCCGCCGCTACTGTGAGGAGCAGCCGCTGCCGCACCAGCCGCCGGAGGCAGAGTCGTACGGCGTGCAGGTACGTGCCGCAAAGCTGGATCAGGCTGGGTCCAGAAGGCTTCCCTTCTGGCTGGGTCCACGCACTCCGCACCTTGCCTGCCCTCCGGACGACTTGCCAAGCCACCGGCTCTGAACCATGCGAAGTAGCCGCACCTTGCGAAACCCTGAGAGAGCGCGCTGCAGTGCTGTCCCACGCTTTGCACAAGACACGAAGCACTCGCTCGCTTTCCCGCACCTTGCTTCCTATCAGGCCCGTGCCACATGCCCACACAATGCCCTCCTATCCAAACCGCCCTCGCGCTCATTACCCTCGGATACTTGCGCCCTCTCCACGCCCGCCAGTGGAACGAGATCCGCGCCGCCCTGTCGTACAACAACCTGGTGGGCCTGGCGTACATCCACGAGCCGGGCACCGACCCACGGGTCCACCTGCGCCGGGCGGAGGAGCTGCGCGCCATGGTGGACAGCAAGCTGCTGGAGCGGCAGCAGGGCAAGCACGGGCAGCAGCAGGAAGGGGAGGAGGGGGATGAGGGGAAGGATCAGGGCGCCTTTGGGGCTGCAGGGGCATCGGGCGCAGCCAGGGAGCAGAGTGGTGGCAAGGGGGCGGCGGGCGGTGGGCAGCAGGTGCCCCGGCGGCTGCAGATCTACGTGTTCCTGCTGAGCCAGAAGGACGGGGTGAACGGGGACCTGGTGGTGCAGCAGGGGACGGAGGAGGGGACGGGAGGGGGGACGGAGACGGGGGAGGAAGGGAGGGATGTTCGGGTGGGGATGCGGGAGGACCAGCAGGCGGGGTGGGCGGGGCGGGCGGTGACGCTGGAGGAGTTTGTGAAGATGGTGTGAGGGCAGGGAGGCGGCCGCGCGGGGAAGGGGCAGCGGCCGCCAGCTGATACCAAGGAAATGCGAGGGGCTGGTTATCTGCGGAGGGCGGTGAGGTGGTGTGCGCTGTACATACTGTAGCAGCACTGTAGGACGGGGGAATGTACATGGCCTGCTACTAGGCTAGGGCACACTGCATGCCGGCTGAGAGTTGCCATACTGTTGGTGGCGACAGGTGGGGTGAGATTTCGCTGAGGTACCGGTGACTGGCATATGTCCCGGCACACCTTCCGGCGGCCTGGGGCCACGCCGACGGTATACGCTGTACCATACAGAAACCGTCACGTCCTTATGAGGAATGGCGCTCCTGAGTGAGTCCATGCAGGTTCCTTACAAGAACATGTTTGCCATGGCTAGGAGGGTCTTGGGTTGCTCGTTGGGAGGACCACCTTGCTTCCAGCGGACATGACCCTGGAGACACGCACGCTGTCGGACAGCACACACGGACGGCACCCAACAACGACACACACTCCAAGGTTCGTCCAACTCTGTCTTCAAGCCACTCTTGGCAAGCCTTGCGACGCCTGACCCCCCGTCAAGAGGCGGCGCAGGCGTGCGGGGCATAACCCAGCAGCACACGGCCAAGCGTCTAGGGCAACATGCAGTGGGACCCTCGCTCGCACAACGTAGCGAGAGAGACAGGCTTACCCCTGCCGCTCGCTCCGGCTCCCCTCCACCTCTCGGACACGCCGCCCCGTGCATCACCGAATCATCCCGCACACCAGCCCATTGCGTCCGGCCGTGCCACGCGCCCCCTCAAGAGCACCGCCCAAGCATTCCGTGGCCACACCCTTGGACTGCAGCAAACGTGCCGCAAGCTTCCTGCACGCTCGCACCATCTCCCAGGAGCAACAGCCCCAACAGGATGGCAATCCACAGCTCCCAACAACAACGCGTTTGGAGAGGCGGCAATAGTGAACATCATGATCAAAGAGCATGCGGCACGTTGCGAGACACGTGTTGCCTGCGCTCTCAGTCGTCGTCCTCGTCGTCGAATGCCGCCTTGCTGGCCGCCAGCGCGTCCTCCAGCGCCTTCTGCATGCGCGCCAGCCGGTCTTTCCGCTTCTTCAGCTCGTGCACCGCCAGCTGCACCTGGATGTCCTGTACGGCACCAACCGCACGGCAGCAAGAGCCACGAGAGCAGGTTTGTCAGGCACGGCCCCGTTGCAAAGCAGCGCGATGCTAATGCAGCAAGGCTCACACGGCCAAGCATTGCTGCTACCTGCCAATCGTACAGCAGGAACCCAACTATTGTCGGCAATTGCCTGGATCAGCGCTGCGCTTGTGCTCACTGAGCCTGAGCCCATACCGTACCTCTCCACAACGGGGGCGTAACCCCAGGGTGCCGCCTCCTACAGTCTGAACGCCGTACACTGTTTCCCCATGCGCCACGCATAACCCCCGCGTCCATGCCCTTCCCATTCGCCCCCCTCACCGCGTTCTTCAGCCCCTCCACCTCCTTCATGGCCCGGATCCTGTCCGCCTGCTCCTTCACAGCCGCCTCAGCCGCCTCCAGCTGCTCGGGGCTGGGGACGGGCAGCGCGGCCGGGGCCGCCCCCGCCGCCTCCTGCTCGCCGCCACCGCTGCTGCTACTGCTGGCCTCCAGGCCCTGCACCTGCACCACCGTGCCATCCTCAAGCTCATATTTGCTGAACACAGCCAGCTGGCCTTGCTTGGTGCCTGCGGGGGCAAGGCCGAACCTGGTCGAACGGTATCCAGGATGATTGTACTGTCGCAATGCACCTGACATAGGGCCATCTACTGCACCCGTAGGCTGAATCGCAACGGACCCCCGTAGCCGGACCCAGGACGCAACTTCTGATACCGCATGCCATTGCGCAATGGTTGACACCCAGCTTGACCCCTGGCAGTTACATGATCGCTGCCAAGCATTGCTGTACATTACAGGCCGCAGGTACACCGCTAAGAACCCATGAAGCCTCTGTGGCAAGCCCGCTGATGCCAATCCACCCTGCATGTCCGTCCTGATCAGTTTTCCGGCTGCCGAGCCTGCCCTCTGGCCATGCCGGACACCTCCCCCGCCCGCCCGCCCAGCCCAGCCGTCAAACCACCCTGTTCCAAGGCTTGTTGACCAGGTCAACGCCTCAAGACACAAGCCACTCACCCGCCCTGTCCACGATGTTGACCAGGTCAACGTCCATGATCTTGAAGCGCTTGCCGCTCACCCCCACGCGCCAGGCCGCGAAGCCCGAGATATGGTTGGTGCGCGACACGGCCGCCTTGTCCAGCAGAGACTGGCGCTCCTGTGGGACCAAGGAACCCGTTGGACAGCTGAAAGGCAGCAGCACGGCGCGCTCTGCACCTCAGTCACACCGCCCTCCCGCAGCCCCTCGCCTGGCCCAGAGTCACATCCCCAGCGGATTTCCCTTCCAACCGCTTGCAACGTGCATTATGGGTTGGGGCTTACCTGTAGCACCACCAGTCTGCATCCTTACTGTCATACTCAAGGTCACCTTACCCCCGCACGCCCCCTCCTCCCCGCCCCTTGCCACCCTGCGAGCCCGGCCCCTTCCACCGACTCCCCATCGCCCTTTCTCCTCAACCTCCCTCCTCTACCTACCTACACCACCACCAACCCAACGCTTCACAGCCCATTACCCACTGGCCACTCCCATACAGCTCCCACCCACCCCCTGATACCGGTACGCTAACCCACCTGCTGCGCGGTGGGGTCGTCCGCGGCTGACTTGCGGCTGGGCATGCCTATGAGCTGCTCCCACGTGGCGTCCCACAGCTCCAGGGCGGCGTGGTTGGCGTAGGTGAACACGGGGTCCGTGACGCCCTCCTGGAAGCGGTCGTGCGCCAGCACCACGAATGGTGCGCGATACAGCGCATCGCCGAGCTGGTCAAAGTCAATGCCCTCCAACAAGAACCTGGAGGAGGGTGGCGGAATGCGAAACGTGCGATAAGATGGGGCGTCCCGGGCTGGAGAGTGAGGGGAGATGCAAGCAGGAAGGGTGAGGGAGGACCCAGGGGCGGGGTGAGAAACTGGGGATTGAGGTAAGAGAATGAGGGAGGCAGCTGCACGGTGGGGGTGGGAAACGGGACTGTGCGCCTGATGGCCGTATGGGAATGCCAAGGCATGGCTAGGGTAGGCTTCCCTTCCACTGCGTTGCTTGGGGCCTCTGCCACGCATCTGCCCAGCCGCTCCTCCAGCACTCACTTCTTGGTGGCACGCCAGTAGCTGTCGCAGATCTGGAAGGCCAGCATGCGCATCTCGGGCGTGTCGTACTGCGTGGCAGTGGCGCGGAGCACGCCCCCAGGGCCGGCTGCCACGGTGGTGTCGACGGCGCCCGCAGCTGCAGCCTCCTTCTTCTTCAGCAGCTCCGCCTGCAGCGGGGGATGTGCCGTGCCGTACGCAAGTCAACAATCGGCGGTCGCGGAACGGGTATGGCGTGCAGCGGCGCTCTCACCGGGATAAGGCATTCGACGAGTGCACGGCTTGTTCGCCGAACCACCTAACCTAAACGAATTGTGGGCGTATAGGTCTGCAGGCACAGGTACTACACCCCTGCCTAATGCGGTGAGGCAGGGAAGGCTGCTACACCTGTGCTGGTCACTAAGAGCCCGCTGCGCTTGCTCTGAGGTCCTTACTGTACGCGTGTCTGGCCTTCTGGTGGAAAGACAGGCGTACCCATACGAACCCCTTCAGCATCCGCGTGTGTCTGATGATACGCACCCAGGGCAGCGCAGGCCCGTGCCCATGCTCACCAGTGCGGACTTCTTAGGCCCCTTCTTGTCACCGCCCTTCTTGTCCCCCTTCTTGGCGGCCACAACCACAAGGCGGGTTGGGCGGCAGGGCACCGGCAGGCGCAGCTGCTCGCATCGTCGCCCTTGGCGAGCGCCCAATGCGCGTCTGCTAGTGAATGTTACTTGCATTATGTACAGAATCAACAGAAGCGGCGATCAGTTAAGGCTTGCACAGGCAGCGTACAGCCCACCGCACTGCCTAGGTCGCGGTGAGATGTAAGAACGCTTGGTGCGGTAGGTGTCTATGGCAAGAGATGACCGGCTCTATCAGCTACCAGAGAACCAGACTTGTCTGCTCGCTTTCCGCGGTTAGGAGTTATAACGGTTGGCGGTCAGTGGGTGGTCAGTTCTCAGACTCCATAACAACGCTATGACATTAAAGCATTATCCTCTATTTGCATATGACCTGGTCGTGCCATACCTCTGCCCTCGAAGGCAGGCGACGGAAAAGGTGGAAAGCTTATGCCCCCGCTAAACAGTAGTCTCAGTGCACCTCAGTGTACAACGCTCGTTATTTGACACGAGATTCAGTAAGGGCCTGAAGTCAAGAAGAAAAGACGCCGAACCTGAAATGCACATGGCTAGGTTCAGCTGAGCGCAAGGTGGCAGGAGACTGCTGCAATGGCAACGGACTACACAAACTCTCCTTACGCATCCCTCTCTGCCGGCATGGGCTACGCGAGACAGCCCTCGCTTGGCCGGCAGTCGTCGTTGCGTAACTCCACGGGGTCGGTGAACAGCTTCACCTTTGACAGGGCGTCTTCCTCCCAGAGAGGAGCGTATGGCAACTCCATGCACGACGGATATGGCGGCCAGCCCCACGGCCCTCAGGCGCACCGTTCACCCGGTGCCTACAGCAACAACGGCACCAACAGGCCGTCCAGCAGCGGTGGCCTCTCCGGCCGCATCAGCAACTCGGGGGGCACAGCGCTGTACAGCAGCAGCAACGGGGGACCCTCACTGGCTCCAGGTAAGCCCGTAGTCCCCCACTCCAGGCTCACCACTTGCCTTGCTGGACTGCCCACCCTTGCCGGCTAGAGTGCGGCTGCATAGCATTGCAGCCGGGTGGCAGCCAACAAACCGCCCGCGGCCCGCCCCATTGTGTTGGTCCCCTGCCTGCCAGTTCCTGCCTGTGCCATGCCCGAAGTGTCCGTGCTCCCATTTCCTCCGCCACCGCACCGCCCTTCTGACCGTTTGCACCTACGGGTATGTATCCACACTCCCACAAAACTGCCACATGCAGGCGCAGCGGGTCGGCGGCCGTCCACGTCAGGAGGCGGGTGGCCCACCTCCCCGAGCGCCGGATCACCCACAGGGTCCGGCGGCAAGGTCCCCGTCACGCAGCGCCTGGCACAGATGAAAGCCGTGTACAGCGCCCACAAGTTCAGCAGGAGCCTGGAATCTATCCTCCAATCGGGGGCCGCGCGGGGCGTACAGCCCGGCGGCGCTGGATCGTACGGCAGCCCAACAGCGTACGGCGGCAACGGGGGGTACGGAGGCAGCGGGTACGGCACCCAACGGCCGTCCACGCCTCCCCGCCGCGAGGGCCAGCGCCCCATCGCCTTCACCTGCTACCTGTGCGGCCAGCCGTACGGCAGCCAGAGCCTGCTGAAGCACATCCCGCAGTGCCAGAAGAAGTGGCTGATGGTTGAGGGCGCTAAGCCGCGGCGCGAGCAGCGGCCGCTGCCGCCCATGCCTCCGGAGCTGGAGGCGGGGGAGCTGCCCAGCCGGTCGGAGGACATCGAGGAGTTCAACCAGCGCATGTACCAGTACTGGGACAAGGTGTCGCTGGTGGCGTGCCCCATATGCGCACGGACGTTCAGGTGAGGGACCGCAGGGGACGGGCGCAGGGTGAAGCTGGAGGGACGTGGGCGGGGGGAAAGAGTGGATGACGCACGGTAACAACTGCATGTATCTGGTACGTCTGCTGGGCATGGCTTTGGGCAGCGTGGCGGGCAAGGGAGGCTTCCTGGCGGCTGCCCGCACCCTTGCGCATGACATGGCAAAGACGACCGGTGCCTCAGTTGCACAGGCTGACGCCGCCATGTAACAGATGCGGCATACCATCTGCACAACGTAAGCAGGGGTGTCATGCTGCAGTTTTACCAAAAGCTGCGAAAACTGCAGGCCATTCACAGGACTCAGCCGCTCCAATGTGGCGGCCTTCCTGCTTTGTCAGCTGCTGCAGTGCTTAGGGCCATCGTGCGGCACTGGCATACGGTTGTCATGTAACTCATTCACCTGAATGACATGGCTCACATAGCGTACGGAGGGCAGTACAAATGAATTGGGTCATGGGTCAAAGGAACGATCCGGGCTGCAGATCACTAAAGGCGGGGTGCAGCTCACAGAACAGAGGCCTGCTCCAAGCAGTATCCCCTGCGCACGCCAGGGCTTTTCCCCGATGGCTCGGTGGCTCGGGAAGCTCCTTCACTTCCTGAACCCTGCACATTAAATTTCAAGGCTCCAGTCTGTTGCTGGTGCATGCGAACGCCTCACCCGGGACATCCGCGAAAGCGGAGCCATGGACGTGACTGAATGCGCTGGCTGCATCACGAGCGCAACCCTCTGCTTCCCCTGTGCTGTTGCGGATGGCATCTCTCCTTAAGCCATCATAAAGCAGGACGCACGGGACCAGCTCCAGGGCATACCGAGAGGACCTGCAGAGGAGTGTATCACCAGTACGGGGGGGCACCAGCGCACCGCCATCGTACTATGCTGATCCCCCGTTGCCACACCCCGATGCGCCCCACCCCCAGGCCGGATGCCTATGAGCGGCACGCCAAGGTGTGCACCCCCAGCAACCCCGGGGGCCCGCTGGGGCCCAACAAGCACGCGCCGCCACCGTCGCCCTCCGCCCGCCCCACGAGCGCCTACAACGGCGCCTCGGGTGGTGGCGGCTACGGCACTCAGCGGCCCACCAGCGCTGCTCGCACGGGTACCTCCCCCTCCCGCGCACCGCCCGCCCGCCGCGACGGCCAGCGGCCGATGGCCTTCACCTGCTACCTGTGCGGCCAGCAGTACGGCAGCCAGAGCCTGCTGAAGCACATCCCGCAGTGCCAGAAGAAGTGGTTGATGGTGGAGGGCGCCAAGCCGCGGCGCGAGCAGCGGCCGCTGCCGCCCATGCCTCCGGAGCTGGAGGCGGGGGAGCTGCCCAGCCGGTCGGAGGACATCGAGGAGTTCAACCAGCGCATGTACCAGTACTGGGACAAGGTGTCGCTGGTGGGATGCCCCATATGTGCACGGACGTTCAGGTGAGGGACCGCACTATCTCAACCCTACGCGCCGTGTCCCTGCTCGTGCATCTGGGCCAGCATTCAGCAACTGTCTTGCTTCAGCAAACTGTGGTTAGTATGTAGCACTACAGTAACTGACAGCTGCCGGCAACGTGTGCCCCACCTCCAGGCCGGACGCCTACGAGCGCCACGCCAAGGTGTGCACTCCCGACAATCCCGGCGGGCCGCTGGGCCCCAACAAGCACGCGAAGCCGGGGCCCACAGGCTCCGCCGCGGGGGGAGGCGGCGGCACGGGGGCGCGGCCCATGAGCGCCATGCGCGGCGGCGGAGGCGGCGGAGGCGGCGCCGGGGGCACGCCGCCGCGGCGTGAGGGCCAGCGGCCGCGTGCCTACGTGTGCTACCTGTGTGGGCAGCAGTTCGGCAGCCAGAGCCTCACCATACACGTGCCGCAGTGCTACGAGAAGTGGCTCAAGGTGCGCGTGGCGTGTGGGAATCATGGGAGGTCGATTTCAGGGGCCGCGCTGCTGTGGGCTAGGAGCGCCTGGGTCTCAGTCGGTTGCGGAGACAGCAGCAGCATGATGCTACCGCCTACCAGCCTACCGTATGTCGTGGTGTCTCGGAAAGCAGGGCCTCTGGCTATGGGTGCCATATTGCCCGCCCCCTCGTTCCCCTCCCCGCCCTATGGCCGTGGTGGTGTTTTCTCTTATCATGGGCATGTCGATCCAAGCACTCACGTCATGCTAACCCCCAGGTTGAGGCCACCAAGCTGCCCAAGGAGCGGCGCGCCCCCCCTGCCCCGCCCCCCGAGCTGGACGAGCCGCTGCCCACGCGGCCGGAGGAGATCGACGAGTTCAACTCCAAGATGTTCGGATACTACAACGGGGTCAGCCTCATGCCCTGCCCGCACTGCGGCCGCACCATGAGGTGGGGGTCGGGGGCCCGCGGGGGGTGCCGCTGCCGGTGGTCCAACGTAGGTTGGACTGGGTTTGAGGTGATGCAAATCGCCGGGGCTGAACACGAAGCACAGCTTCCAGTCAACAGGCGCCGTGGGTAAACACGAAGCGCAACTTCCACCCAACAGACTTCTTGCACGTCACAGCGCTAATACTCTGTGTGCATTTTGCCTTGCCACTTGGAAGCCCATAGCCGTTCGCAAGGCCAACCTCCTGCGCCTGACCTCTCAACACCTGCATGCTGTGCTCCTGTCCCCAGGCCCGAGGCGCTGCGGGCGCACAGCAAGGCGTGCACGGCGGACAAGCCCATGGCGCGGCCCACGGCGGGGGGCGCGGGGGGCGGAGGCGGTGCGGGGGCCTACCGCGCCGCCACCGGGGGCGGGGCTGGCGGCGCGTACGGCGGGGAGTACGAGGACAACTCGGCGGAGCTGGAGCCGTGCGGCAACTGCGGCAGGAAGATGCGGTAGGTATTGCCTCCCTACGCAAAAGTGCGTATGAGGGGCGCAGCCCTAGCCCAGCTAGATAAGGCTACGGTAGCTGCAAAGAGACCAAGCAAACCGGCGTGGCTGTGTTGCCTCTGCACATCATCAAGCTGGTGCCTGGCCTACGACCTGTGTTGCGGCCCTGCGGTGCAGGCCTGACGCGCTGGTGAAGCACCAAAAGGTGTGCACGCCCGACAAGCCCATGAAGCCGGTGCCACCGCCGGGGCGGCCGGCGGGAGGGGCGGCGGCGGGGGGCAGGGCCACGGCGGCAGCAGGTGGCAGGAGCGGAGGCGGCGGGGGCGGCGGCGGAGGCGGCCGTGCAGCGGCAGAGGCCGTGGGGCCAGCAGAGGTAGGTGAACACCGCTATTGCAGTTCCAAAGGCATGATTGTTGCTGCGATCCTCGACCATAAAGTGGACAGCACTTGCTATGTATTTATGTAAGGCTGCATCGTACGGTACGCAGATCCCCTTTTTTTAGCCTATGGTGTACTGCCCTGTGCCCTGTGGTGTAGTACGACGGCCGTTACGACGACAACAACGGCCAGCCGCCCGGCGCACAGGAAGAGGAGGACGTCTACGACGGGGCGTACGACGATACGGGAGGCCGCCCGCCAGCCGCGTCGTACAACCTGCCGCCGGACGCTGGAGGAGGCTACGACGGGGATGACGGAGAGGTAGGACTGATCTAGCTGAGCATGATACCATTCCTGGATACAGTTGAGATGCAGGAACATGCCTTACCCTGTCGCGCCATGGTGGTGACACGCCGTGTCATGACTGCCCAAACACTGTTGTCGCGCAGGAGCGCATCCAATGCGGCACGTGCGGACGGCGCTTCATGCCGGAGGCCTTCGAGAAGCACACACGGGTGTGCGCCAAGGTAAGCCAGCTGGCCCTCCCAAGAAGATGCAGGACTTCCGCTTCAAGCAGACGGCGTTAAGAACACCTGACAACTTGCGTCCTGCGGTGGCGATTGCCGTTGCCATTGGAATGCAGGACCTGCCCTTCACCCTGCCGCACCACCTCACTTACCTGCGCCCCACCAGGTCTTCGCCGGCAAGCGCAAGGTGTTCAACAGCGCCGCCAAGCGCGTTGCAGGCACCGAGGCAGCCTCGTACCTCAACCCCAGGGCCGCCGCCGCCGCCGCCACGCAGCGCTCTCCGGCCGCCGCCGGCACCTCCAGGCCCGCCGGCCGGGCCGGTGGCGGCGGCGGCGCAGCCGGAGGCGGCGGCCGCGGCGGCGGCGCGCCAGGCGGCGGCGGCGGCTCCGTGCCCAAGTGGAAGCAGCAGAGCGGCGCGCTGCGGCAGGCCATGGCCGAGATGCGGAAGGTCAATGCGGCGCTGGCGCGCGGGGAGGACCTTCGGAACCTGCCGTACACGCCGTCGGGGCCGGACCCCTCGCTCATCCAGTGCCCCTCCTGCGGCCGCCGCTACAACGCACAGGCGGCGGAGCGCCACATCCCCAAGTGCGGCACCATATCGGCCAAGCCCAAGTTCCTCAAGGCGGGAAGTGAGTGGGGGCTTGGGGGCTTGTCGGTGGGTTGTGGCGGACACCCAGTTTGTGTTTGGTGCACGGGGTTTGGGGCCACCAGGAACAGCGATCCACGGCGAGACTGCTGCGCTTGCTTTTGTGCGGCGAAGCGGGCAAGCGTGGTGCTCTTACAGGTACTTACAGCCAGCGGCTTCCATCCTGCCGCGTATGCGTTCATACCTCTGCCGCGGCACCGCACGCTAACGTGACAGTGTACCGTTCTACCCGGCTGTCGCTGATCTGCTGCTCCCTCACTCAATCTCGTGTCTCCTTGCGGCGCGGCCCTCCCTCCCATGCAGCTGGCGGCGCGGGCAAGGGTGCCCCCGACAGCAAGCCGCTGCCGCGCTGGTGAGGACCACGGAGGAGAATGAGGCGGGCACACGGGGGAGGAGTGATGAGGCGTCAAGGCCCGCGGCGGAGGGTCGGGGACGGAGGAGGAGTGGCGAGACGTCAAGGCCCGCGGGGTAAGGCCCGTGGAGGAGAAGAAGGTGGGGACGGATGAGTGACAGGGCGTCAAGGCCCGCGGAGGAGGAGGCGCTGACCGCGGATGAGGAGTGGACGGATAGGAGCGGGAGACAGCGTCCGGAGGCGCATGGCAGCCGCAACGACACGAGGAAGGAATGTGGTGTTGTGTGGAAAAGCGGTCGAGGCAAAGGGGGCACACTGCTGCAGTGCAGAGGCAAGCGGGAGGCAGTGCGGCGCGGTGTTCGTCCTGGGCGTTCCGGGTGTCCGAGTGCTTAGTAGAACGCCTTTGCTGTAGTGGTTTTGTGTCCTTGACTCGGGGCTGAGGCCGTGTTCAGCGGGTAGGCTGGCACTGGAGGATTGCGGGGTGGAGCACCACCTCTTCTCCAGATGCTGCAGTGACCGCCATTGCTTATTGGTTGATGGGGATGGCCGCTGGCCGACTTGGAAGGTGCCGGTATGGACTGGTGCGTCGGTACATACGGTATGGCGTGCACATACGACATGATCTTTGCCCCCCTGAACACGCGCTCGGCATTTATAGCGTTTACATCTACATACAGGGCATGTATGCCGCTGCACCGCCCCTCTTGGGTGACTGCCACGGGGCTTCCGCTGTGGACCTGTGCATATCGAGGGGCTGCGTGCCTGGCTCGCGTGACAGTCGGCTGGGTGCCTCTGCTTTGATCATTCGGCTGGTGCCCCTGCTTGTGACGCTACCGGACTAAGACCAGCTGAAACTGTGTCTGAGCTGAGCTTTTGGGGAACTTGTGCGAGCAGAGTGCAAGGTCCATGCACGAGGGCAGAGGGCTAAGGGGGGGCGAATGGAAAGGATCTCCTTCCTCATTTGCGGTTGCTGTGCTGCACGGTGGTTCATTCTATGAGCCAGACCAGGGCCAGGCCATGCCGACGGCCGGACGCCCGTTGGGAACTTGATAGCAACAACGTCAAAACACTTAACGTCACCTGTGCAGTGACGTGCTCAAGCCCAGTCGGACAGTTCCACTGTGGTTTTTGGGGTAGCAGCGCCACTCTTGTTCGCAAGACAACAACCAGCGAACTGCTGGTTGACCTCAGCGTGAGGGCCATACTCGTGGGGACGCTGTGGCCCCACGTGACGCAATACCGTATGCCAAACCGTTCGAAGGACGACCCGATGGGAACGGACACGCACCAAACTCATGCTGCTATGCACATGCAAGCATGCACGGTTTGCGGTAGCACGCGTGCAAGTTGACCGAACGTGCATGCCGCAGCGTCATGCGCAACGCACACCTCCTTGCCCACAGCCCTGCCTGCGTCCTCCCTACCAACCATGCATGCAGCACACCTCAACCGACGCTACCGGTATACCAGCGTACTACCAAAATACCCACAGGCGCACGTCGGCCGTTTCACTCTACCGCTTCCGCTGTTGCTTGGGCGGGGCCACATCGACGACCTCCCCGCCCCCTAGGCCCACAGCCGGCTGATCCACCTTGCACTTGCACGTGGTGAGCCGGCTGCCCGCACCTGCCACCTCCCCTCCCCCCAGCTTATTCTTATGCACCGCACACCCTGTGAGCGCCAGCACCCCTCCTTCCTTCACCGCGAGCCCCGCCTGCGCGTTAGCCGATAACACACACTCCGTCCCCTCCACCTGGCTCCCCACGCCCCACACCACCACCCCGCACATCTTGTTCCCCCGCGCCTCACAGCCAGCCATCGTCGCCGTACCACCGCCGCTAGCTAGCACGCCCGCCTGGCCGTTGTACGACAGCATGCACTTGCGTAGGCCCGCACATGTGCCCGTGCCGCGCACGAGCACGCCGTGGGAGGTGTTGCCGGACAGCTCGCAGCTGCCCAGCACTACCCCTGCGCCCTCCGCCGCCAGCAGCCCGCTCTGGGCGTTACGGACCAGGCGGCAGCAGGCTGCGTGCACCTCGCTGCCCGCCTCCCGTACGTCAACGCCCGCCAGGGCGCAGCCCGACACCTCGCAGTCAGACATCTCGCAGCTCGCCCCGCCGTACAGCGAGATGCCAACCTGCAATGGGTACGGCGGGGCACAGATGCAGGGGCCAGTTGAAGCCTACATGGAGGGTGGAGGGCACATAGCCAGGCCGCGGCATGCCCAAAAAGCGTGGATGGCATTAGAGAAGGCAATCAGATACTGCCGATGATGCACCTAAACATCTGCGCCATTGTCGTCAGTACACAGTTCAGCCTGGATGATGTCATTACTTTCCAGAGGACCTGAGCACACTCGCGATGATTTTAACGATCACCATCGCCCCCGGCCCACTCTATCCAAGTGCTCATCGGGCCCTTGCCCTTCTGGCTGTGTGCTCCAGCCCGCCCATCCCTCACACCCCACCCTCGTTCCACAGCTTCCCCTCTCTCCTTCCCCCGTCCCCGCCCCCACCTGCGCCCCTGACACGGTGCACTTGTCCGCCCGCAGCCTCGCACCACTGCCCGCCGTGACCCCGTTGTGCCGGCTGCTGTCTCTCAATACACAGCCCTCCAGCTGCGCCGCCGCGCCCGCCTCAAGCAGCAGGCACGGCCCGCTGCAGCGCTGCACGCTGAGGCCCTGGCCCACCAGCACGCTGCCCGCGTCGCGCGCAACGCAGCCCGCGCCCTCAGCCGCCGCCACGCTGCAGCCCTGCGCGGCCACCGTGGCGCCGCCCAGCAGCCACAGCGCCATGTGCCGCTGGTCGTGGGTTAACTGCCAGGGGACGGGGGCAAAGGATGAGGGTCGAGATGCTGGGGAGACGGAGACAAATTACATGGAGCCGCCATGGCTAGCTGCTGGTGATTATGTGCTGATGGCAGACTAGCGGGCACGTGATACGTTAACAACTTTGTGCACGCCCGTCGGTAGGTGCGAGCCGCTACGCCCTGTGTACCGGATACCTGCAGGTGCAGGTTTCCAGGACACAGCGCTCACCTGGCACCGCAGCAGCCGTATCGCCACGGCCCCCGACACCGTCACCATGCCCCGCCCCGCGTCGTACGCGTGGCCCACCACCACGTGCTGCTGGCCCGAGGCCGCCCCGCCCCACTGCTGCTGCTGCTGCTGCTGCCAGCGCCCCGCCCCGCCCAGCTGCGGCGTCACGGGCCGCCCCACCGGGCCGTGGGCCCCTGTCCCCGCGTGCGTCTTAAGCTGCAGCACCGACACCCCCTCCAGCACACAGCCGTGCCCCGTGATGCGCAGCTCCTGGTGTGGCCCCAGCAGCAGCGCCCCGTTGCGCAGCGTCACGTGCCTTGACGCCACGTGCAGCACCTGCAGCATGGGCGCACCCTGGTCCTGCCCCTGGCCTTGCACCAGGCCCGGGCCCTGGTGGTGCTGCTGCTGCAGGCTGAGGCCGCTGGCGGGGAGGGGCGCCCCGGGCGGCAGCGGGCCGGTGAAGTTGCGTCCGCCCATGTCCAGCACCGTGGGCCGCACGATGAGGGCCAGGCGGTCGGCCAGCTCCTGTGGGGGGGAGGGACGGAGGCATGGGGGAGGTACGGGCGCGGATGGCGTGTTATTAGGGTGCTGGCGCCCCTGGTAGCTTCTGGACGGTGAAGCTAGCGCCAGCCAACTGCGGGAAGCTGGATAGTGGCAATGCACAAAATGAAGAAATGCCGCGGTACGTGGGAAGTGTGGCATCCTTTCAGTACGCTGCGCCCAAAACAAAGCTTCACACACGGGCTAGGCGCGCTGTCCGACGCTGGGCAGGCGCTTCCAGCTCCACGCCCCCGCTTCCGTGCCCCACCTGCAGTGTGCCGGTGTAGCAGCTGACCACGGCGTACTGCTCCGGCGGGGGGTCCTGCGGCCCCGGCAGGAAGCACAGCTCCAGGGAGGGTGCAGGGGACACCACCGCCGCCGCCTCGCCCCCGGCGGCGCCCCCAGCCTGCCGGACGACACCGGTTGGCGTTATGCAGGGTCAACGAGGACTTGACTGCTACTTCACAGGGCAGAGCTGCCACTCAGCACCACCACAGCAACAGAAGGTCGTGAAAGCAACTCCGTACTGCGCTGGAAAGCTAGCGAGCCCTTGCCCGTGTCCCTACTTCCCAGCGCACCTCGTCGCCTGCGGCCTTTGCTGCAGCCCCTTTGCCGCCCTTCTGGGCCCCCGCCACCGCCCCTGCCGCCGGCCCAGTGACCGACCCACGGGTCGCTGTCGGCACGGGCTGGCAGCCCTCCCCCGCCAGCCAGTCCATCAGCTCCCCCAGGGCCCCCTCCAGCGGGCAGCGGCACAGCGGCCTCGGGCCCCTGGGCACACGTGCCAGGGAGGTCAGCGTGCCCCGGGCGGCGGCGGCGGCCCCCGGGTCCGCTTCGGAGCCGTCGCTTGGTGCCTCGGGAGGCCATGGACCCGAGTGCCACAGCGCAGCCATGGCGATGGCCCGCGTGGGCTGTTGTGTGTTGTCTGCCCCGCCGTCTTGCATGTGCTGCAGCTGCAGCTGCTCGGCCAGGTGCAGCTCGCGGCGTGCAATGGGGCTGCTGAGGTAGCTGCGGTTGATGCAGGTAGGGGGTGCACACGGGACGGTTAGGGTGTCTGGCGGGATGCGTGTGTGCTGTGTGGAGGGCAAGAACACGAGGCCAGGCGCCGTGCGCACGTCCTAGCTTGCTGATGCCTACCTGCTACCCTGTCAGCCCCTGCCCCTCCCCGGCCCCCATTCCCACTCCTAGCCGCTTTGTTCGCCGGTCGCCTCTGACGTCGCTCTCTGCAGGCCCTACTGCCCTCCGGTACCTTCACTACGCCGCTCAGCAGGAACCACCACATAACTCCTCCCTCCTCATCATTACCCGCTCCCTGCCGCCCCCCACGCACCCTTGTGAGCACAGCGCCACAAAGGCCCCGCAGCTCGCCATCCGCCGCTCCACGCCCTCCAACCACGAGCCGCCTCCAGCCGCCCCCGCAGCCCCCGCCCCCACGCCGTCACCCCCATCCGACCGGCGCCGGCCTAGCAGCGGCGCAGCCGCCCCCACTGCTCCCGCGGCCTCACCCTCCGGCGCCCCCACCCCGAGCACCACCTCCCAACCACGTGACTGGAGCCACTCCTGCACCCTGAGGACAGCACCGTCCCCGTGGCTCGCCCCGGGACCGTTGAGGAGCTCCCTTGCGCTGGGGGTGGCCTGCAGGGGAGGCCGAGCTGGCTGCCCGCTGGCCGCCGCGTTCCCCGTGTCAGGGGCATGGTAGCTGAGGTAGATGCGTCCGGCACGTAGTGCTTCTGGGTCCAGACCTACGTGAGAGGATCGTGTTGTGTGATTTTGTGCTGGACGACACAGCTGCAGGAACAACATGGCTGGTTATGGGATGCAGAGACGGCAGCTGGCAGGTGACTGTGCTGCAGCCGAGTTGGGGCTTCAAAAGGAGTCTGGGAGCGAGAGAGTCGTGCAGCTGGGAGGTGAATGATGTGAATAAATGGTTCCTTACCGGTGGCAAGGTCGTTGGCTAGAGGCCCCGACTGCCCACGCGAGGAGCCACAGCCCATGCCGGTTCGTCCCTATTCCGACGGGACTACAAAGAGCTCCCGGTTCAGAAGCTCTAACCAATGACAGACTAATGCAGCTGTGAGATATTGCTAAGGTAACTCAATAGAGGAACAGCACGTCGGAGTCGGCATGTCCAAATGCCTGTCCTTGCTTTCCATTACAAAAGAATATCTCACTGCATCTATAGCAATCTTGGTGACCCAGTTTTAATGTGAGCAACTGTTTCCTTATGCATGGCAGGAGTGCAGGGTCTGTAACACGAAACGTGCTGCGCCTTCCTTGGCCCTTCGCTTTTCGATCCGCGCGCTTGCAGCCATGTCTTGCTGAGCAGAAATGGATCAAAGTTTTTTTATAATGTTTGATCGGGCGGACCGATGCGCCAACACCATCCTTGACGTGACAGACGACAGGGTCTGTGAGGGACGACGGGGGACCTCCCCTGCCGCCCTGATTACCCTGTGCCCGTGCCCGTGCCGCTCCCTTGCGGCATACAGTGTCCCAAGCTGTTGCCGCAGTACCGCCTGGCACGTGGTGCTGCCAGTCACCGTGCACCAACTAAACCCCATCATAACCGTACGAGTCGTCCACTCCACGCATCCACCAAACGTCAATGCACCTGTCGCAGGCCTCGCAGCAGGTGTGCTGCAACGGATACCAATAACGCAAGGCAAGCAGAGCCCTACCGGCCGGTCGTCCTGTGCCTCATGGTACCGCTGCGGCTACGTCACGCCAAACACCACTCCGGCCACAAAATCCATGCCAGCATCCACGCCGCCATTCACTGCCCCAATCCAAGCAAACTCGCAACTTGTCCACACCCCCACACAATGACCCACACCGTCAAGCATCCCAGTCCCCTTTCCTCCACCCCTGCCTCCCCAACCCCGCCCCTCCCTCCCCCGCTACCCCAGCGCCCGCAGCATCACTTGCGCCATCTCCACCAGCCGCAGCCGCTCCACGTCCGGCCCCTCCGCCCCGTCCTGGCCCCCTGAGAAGGTGGCGGTGGCCAGGTCCAGCTCCTGCTCCGCCCGCTCCCGCTCCTCCAGCTGTATGAGCGCCAGGGCCGTCACCAGCTGCGTCTCGCCCACCGTGACGTGGCTGGCGCCCAGCGCCGCCGCCCTGCTGCGCGCGATGTCGCCCAGCATGTCCACCACCTCCATCAGCTGCAGCCGACCCACGGGCAGCGCCTGGGGAGGCGGGAGGAGGGAGGAAGGGAGGTGGGAAGCATGCACTGGGGGCTGAGGAGTGCGGAAAAGGAGCGGAAATCAGCGCCAACGCGCACGTCAAGGTAGAGAGCGCGAAGGAGGAGTGGCTGAGGCGTGTGCTTCTTAGCTTGACAGCACGTGGCCAGGAGAGTTATGAAATGCGGCAGGCGCAGTGCCTGTGCTATCACCTGCGGCGGCGGCGGCCTCCCGCTGGCCGTGTCCACCAGGCCCAGCACCACCGCGTTGAGCGCCGTGGCCCATATGGCCACCACCTGGTCGTTGCAGGCGGCGGCCTTGTCCAGGTCCTCGCTGGCCTGCAGGGGGCGGGGGGTGAAGGGCAGGTGGGAGCCCAGGGGAGAGGATGACGTTGTGCCGGGTGGTGTCGGTCAAGTGCGCGGGGAGAAGCAGGATGGTGCAGCGGATGGGGGTCAAGACATGGGCAGGTCCCGGTTGGCCGTGCAAGAGCACAAAGGCAGCTCACCGGCCTCATTCTCCGGGGAGAGTGGGCCCTCATCTGCCCCTGAACAGTCTACTCTTCACGCGGTACCCCGCCCAGTCTCCCCCAACCCGCCCACCCGCCATGGCGCCCACCTGAAACACCTTGCCCATGTTGTAGTACCCCAGGCTGGTGCGCACGTCCTCCGGGCCGTACTCCAGCGCGCAGTAGTAGACGTCCTCCGCGAAGGCGTGCAGCGCCTCGGCGTGCTTGGACTGGAAGGCGTACAGCTGGCCGTACAGGCGCGACAGCTGGCTCTTCATGACGCTGGTGGTCAGCCCCGGCTCCTTCATGGCCAGCCAGGACGCCAGCGACAGGAAGTCCTCGCACTGCTTGGCGCGGCGCAGGCCCAGGTTGGCCTGGGGGGAGGGGGGTGCAGGGGCGGTGCAGGGGCGGTGCGTAGGGGGGTAGGGAGTCAAGGTGTTGGGTCGTGGAGAAGCTGGTTTGACGGAGGGTGGCTTCTGGGTTGAGATGCTGGTCGCACACTCGGAGGGCGCTCTCTAAGATACCGGTCGTGGCGAACTGTGCGAACGTATGTTGGGCAATGTCCCTGGCGGCGCACCTGTGCCGCCAGCAGGTAGAGCGGGAAGAGCTGCAGCGCGGGCGCCGGCTTGAACAGCGCCTGGCCCTGCTGCACGGCGTCCAGCGCCACGGGCAGCGCCAGCTCGTACTCCCCGGCAGCCATCAGCCGGGCGGCCTCCTACAAAGGGGAGGCCAAGGGGGCGGGGTGAGGGTGGAACTGGGGGAGCCCCGAGAAGCACAGGGGTCAGGAGGTGTGGGTATGAATTGCGGGTGTGTATGAGGACGCGGTGATGAACTCGGCGTGGAGTACGGGGATGGTGATGGGTCGTCGGGTTGCAGCCAAAGTGGCAGCGTGCTTCACAGGCTGCAGCAGCTGCCCCCGTCGAGCCCAGGTGCGTTGGACGGAGCACACTTGGCAGCAAGCCCGGTCCATTCCAGCCCAGAAAGACAATGCTTTACATCTAAGGCGTAAAGTTGTCAGACACAGACCCAGTGAGCACTTGTCACACTGCAGAAGCATGTACTGCCCAATTGGCTTGAAGCTTGCCCCACGCCGCCCTGGTGCCTAGCACCCGATGCTGAACTGGTTACGTGGAGCAGCCCTGACTCCCAGCTGGGACACACCCAAGCGCCGTGACACTCCCCCTTATCCACCTGTGAGGAAAGCTTTAACAACGCCAGCTTGAACGGCTGAACTAGCTCCATTCGCCGTTTATCGACCAAAAGCGTCTCCACTGTGGCTGCCGGCAGCAGGCACACACCCTGCGTGTTTGCGCTGCTCTCCACGGGCAAGTGCAACTCCGCCACTGTATGAAGCACGTCCCGGTTTGCAGATTGGAGCTTTACAAGCTTGTTCTTCCTGAGCTCCTGCACCATCATGAAGATGACCGTGGCGCTGAGGTGTGCTGCTGCCGCATGTGGGTGTTGGAAGGGGTGGAGGGTGCGGATTATGCGCCATGCCCACCTGCAGGAAAGCTGTCGGGCTTTCCTGAAAGAGCTCCACCGCCACCTCCCCCATAACAAAAAGCTGCGCGTAAGATAGTGTGCATGTTAGGTTGGTTTCCTCGCTTTGATCCTGCGCATTGCCTTTCTTGCTGCTTGCCTTTCCATTGCTGGTATGCAGCTGGTGAAGCTGTGCTTCGCCTAATGAAAACACGGTATACGTAAGCGTTGCCATTGTTTTTCTTATCTGTTACATTATTGATACATCCCTCCAAGTGCGTTCGGAGACATTGGAGTGTGCCGCGGAGTGACGTCAAATGGTTCAGTTACTTTCGCAAAAGATGCATTAGTATCTTGCATTGTTGCAACTCCGACGTGCACCTGCTGCCTGGTAAACCGCGCTAGGCGTACGGCATGACTACAGGTCCCCCACGCAACTACGCTCTGCCGCCGCGGCACCCTCTCATGCCAGGAGCTGCTCCGGGGCCCGCACAACCTCCACCCGAACATACGTAATACACTACCTGTGACTGCGCCACGACCCTTTCAAAACCTGGCTATGCCTAAGCTATCCTGACACGCCCCCCAGGCGATGGAAGTTGACTGCAGCGCAGCGTGCCGTGTCCCCCGAGTCCTGCCGGAAGTCGTACTGCAATAGCCGCAGCGGGGATCCTGCAGCATCACAAATCGGAGCTGATGATATTGAGCAGTATGCAGGCTTTCGGCATGGTGCCTCTGTGTCGTCGGGCAGCCCTCGACAGCTGGCACGGCATGTGGCCGGAGCTTGGCTGGCCTCCCCACCCTTCGCGATGCGCTGGAACAGCTCCAGGCCAACCCAAGTAGTAACGCTACAACACAAACAAGTCATGGTGCTCTGCTCACCGTGTATCGCCGACTTGTCCCACTGCTCGTACACCTGCACGTGCAACCAACACCAGTGGACAGACCGCACAGAGTAGCCCATCAAATCGCACACAGGTGTCTGCACTCCTTCACCGTAAGTCCGTATCTTTGCTTCCGTACGCCTAACCTCTTTTGTGCACCCACCTTGATCATCAACTGGCAGCTTATCCAGCCGAACTCCTGCAGCACGGCAAGAACCAAGGAATCGTCATGCGCTCCTGCCAGCGATACACAGCCATTCCCGTCGCCCGCCTACAGGGCAACCGACGCCAGGACGCGCCTGCATGCCCCGCCAACCGTTCCTCGGCCCCATCCCCGTCTGACCTCCACATACGCCCGTAGTGTGAGCCCCCGCCGCAGCCCCTTGGTGCTGGCAGCCACGGCGCACCGCCACGTGGCGGTGAAGGCGCTGCGGCTGTCGTCCGGGGCCGTGCCCGGCACCCACGCCAGCGGGTCGGGGTCGGCCGCCCCCGCAAGGCCCTGCTCCGCCGTGGGCCCTTGATCCACCTGTAGGTGCTCAGAGATGTTACTGGGGGTTCTGGTTTTCATACGGTGCGGGTTGCTGGGAATGTGAGGCAGGAAAAAGCGGAACGTCGGGGTCAGCGGAGAGCGTGCAAGATGTCAGCAGAAAGCCAGGGCCGGCACCCACCTCTGAAGTCACTATCACTTGGCCTGTGCCTTCCCTGCGCATGGGGGAGAAAATCAAGCGGGCAATGGTAGGATTTACCCTGGGCAGCACAGCGACACAATGTGGGGTGCCGTTGGGGTTCAGGTCACTTGACCAGTCCCATCATGAAGGACCCACAGGCCGCGATACGACCGCCAGGGAAGGTTCCACGGCCCTTAATGACAACATGTTGCTGCATCCCTTCGTAATGCCGCACTCGTACCCACCTGATGCTTGTTACTGTGCTAAGGGTGAGCGTGAGTGTGTACTCTGTGTTGGTGCGCAGCTTAACTGCGCAAAGCGTGGCAATTTATGCGTGTTACCCAGAGGCCTGCACGAACGTGCATTGAGATGACCAGCTTCTCTGCTTGCCCCTGGTATTCTCTGCTTGCCTGTGTTCTGGTCCCGGTCGTTGGAGAACCGCCGCCCTGGTGCAGGGGGGGGCCACAGCCACGTGGCACCGGTATTGGTCAGTAGTCCATGGGCATAGCCAGTGTGTCTTGGGGAGATGCTAGGGTCATAGCTGCCTGCTGCTATAAGCAAACAGTGCAAGCAGCATGGCCGCCGCTGCTGCGTGCCCGCGGCACTTAGTGCCTCAGGTCGTGCCGGCCACCCTCCCCCACCCCCTGCTCATGGACTATGCTGGCGTTCTGGGCACGTGGCCGCGCTGACAACCACATACCGTCTGGCTTATAGTAAACGGGCGTCTTTCCGTCGTAAATCTCCAGGTGTATGCGGCACTGGTTCATCGCTTATGCCTCTGCTGCACCCGATATGTGTGTAACAGTTAGGTGCAGCGTAATTGATGCCACATCAACAATGCAGCGTTCCATCATGGTCTTTTCGTGAGCACCGAAGCAGAGTATGGGGCACCCGTTAGGATCGGAGTCTCGATTCCGACGATTCGGCCTTCAGCGCCATGTGCATGTGCATACTAGGATCGCTAGACCTGGGTGTTTACCATACGGGTGCTGCATCTGTGCATACTGCTCAATTTTCCTTTCATTGATACTCCTCTATGCCGGAAGGACTCCTTCCTGAGCTTTTTGTCTGTTCCATTTCGGTGCCTTTCCGACGTCACCCTTAGGCAGTCGATGAATGTGAATCACTATGGAATGACACGTCATTAGTAGAATCAAGCAGGCGGATTTTGCTTTGCCGCGGGTGCTGCTCGGCCCCTACCCCCTTCGTCGCGGGCCTGTGGTCATCCAAACTGCAGGCCTGGATACCATGCTTGAAACGTTAGAAGCGACCAGGCACCTGCAGAGCACCCTGTTACCCAGCCGCAGAAGGGTCCTTGCGCCCCCTCAGAAGCGCCCCCGTCTCCAGGGGCGCCCCTCCATCTCCACCCTCCCAGACGTGGGGTGCTTGCCGCGAGTCCGGGCGCCACCGCCACCCAATGTCCGCTGCGCTGCTGCCTATGTGCCGCAAGCACCATCCAAGCCAGTGCCGAGCACTGAGCTGGAGGTGCTGGATGGGGCGGCTGCACCCGCTTCCCCTCCCTGCCATGCCGCGCACGACCACCACGCCCACGCCCACGCCCACGGCCACCATGCCACGGCAACCCACCATCAGCACAGCCCAACCCCCACAACACTGCGCCTAGCAGCAGTGCCCCTGTCCCACACATCAGCAGCTGCCAGCCTTCCAGCCTCCACCGCTGCTGCAGCCGCGGCTCCTCAAACCCACAATCCGCTCTCCAGTACCACCACTGCAGCCACGTTGAGCAGCCTGGACCTGCTGACCCAGTCCCTGGACGCCACCAGCACCTTCGAGACGGACACCGAAGACGGCGAGATGTGTACGCTGGTGCAGACGGACCACGGCGACGTGCAGATGGTGTGCGACTCGGACCCCACGCACCCCATCAGCACGGCCGAGGTGGCGGCCCTCAACCCCATCGTGCCGGCCACCCTGCTGCAGGTGCGCGCACGGACGGGGCTGCTGCACAGTGCACAAGCATTGGCACGGCGTCGTGTACCATGTGACGCGTGGCGTCTGGAGGCGGCCGCTGGCCCGCATTGCAGTCCCTGTCTGTGACACACAGCAGGGGCTAGGCCGCATGCTCCGGTCTCACCTCCTCTGTGCGCGGATGTCTGTCTTGTGCTCTTAAGACACGTGCTCGGACTGGGGTTCGCCCCTTTGTCGTACACCGCGCCCGCACAGGACATTGAGAAGAAGCTCGAGGCGGACCTGGCCACCATCGGGGTGACCATCCTGTTCGCTGTGGGCTTCATCACGCTGGAGTTCGGGATCAACGACCTCATAGGTGAGGGCAGCCGGGCAAGGCATGGCTGTCACCCAGGGGCACGGTACGCTTGGCGCGGGCACCCGGACGAGGCCGGACCTCTTTGACGGTCCACATGGGGTACGGCTGTTCCTTGCTGGGCGACCGGACGCTGCCGGCCTGCGCGGAGCTGACGTTATACGACCCCGGCGACGCCCATGCACACCGCATACAACCCTCCGAGGGCATACCCGTCAAGAGACAAGTATGCTCACACGGACACACTTGCTCCGCAATGTCCCGCAGAGCACTTCTGGGGCGACACGCTGCTGTCCGATGCGGTGTGTGTGTTCGTGGGGCTGACGGTGGTGTTCTGGATCCGCATCAAGAGGTACCGCCTGGTGCGGTTCGACCGCTGGGGCTGACGGCGACGGCGACGACGGCGACGGCGACCGCTGGGGCTGACGGCGACGGCGGGCTGGCTTGTGTGCACCTGCGCCATGCGTGCAGCAATAAGAGGTATGGCCAAAGGCCCTGGCCATCAAGGAGGGGTACCGGCTAATGCTTGCTAGGGCCGGTGGGGATGAGGAGGCGACTGTTGGTGCGCGCAGGTGTGAGGCTCGGGTATTGTCAATGGTAGCACTGTGCACTGACGAAGCTGGGAGAAGCTGAGAGGCGGCTGAGCTGAGGGCTACGTAGTTAGGCAGCGTTGTCGGGAACGGACCGCACAAGTTGTTGTGCGTGACGAGGGATGTACTTGTAGCGGCACCAGAGTGCGAAGAGGCACTTGCGGAGAGGGCGCGTTGTGTTTGGGAGCCCTACTTGCAGGGGGGAGCGGCCGGTATCGATGTTTCGGCGCGCTGGATGAGTGTGGTACAGTGCCGCGTGTGTGCAGCAGCCAAGGAGCGAGGGGTGTCGCACCCAACGGACTTGAGACACGCGCATGGCGTGGGCGTCATATGGACTGATAGGCGTGGGACGACTGCTTGGGTCAGGCGTGGGCAAGTGCCGATGGGGTCCTGCAATTCACGCTTGGGGTTGCAATGGTAGCCATGGCCGGGAGAAAAGCAGCTGTCCGGCCCGCAAGGGCGCCGTGGAGCTGCCAGTTCATGGGGACCTGTGACTGTTAAGAAGAGAAGAAGAACAACTAGTTGTTTTGTGAGACATGCCGTGATTGCGAGTAACATGCATTTATCGGCTGAGAGTTGAGGGGCAGGTCCAGTGTCCTTGTCCGCCGCTGGTCGTGTGGGTGAGGGGGTTGCCACCTCGGTCAACCGCTGTGCCTGGTGGACATATGGCCCCGGTACCGGGGTGGATGGTGGCGGCAGGGTTTTTCGGCGTGCCTGCTGTATGTTCCTCTGACGAGGAACGAAGGCCACCCATGGTCTTTGCGCCAGCCATGTGTGGGGTGAGGTGGGGTGAGGCAAAGCAGGTGTTGTCTTGCGCAATAATCGTATGCCTGCAATATGCAAGAGCCGTGTACAGGGGCCTCGGGCGCAAGGTGTTGCATTAAGTGAGAGATTGGTTCTGTTGGTGCGTCGCAGACGCTGTGTTGGTTCCAGTTGACCAGGGAATATGTGCTGCACATTTTCGGCCAACCCAGGCCAAAAAGCTTCCGAATTCCTAGCCCCTGTAACCTTCTCACGAAGAAAAAAAAAAAAAAAAAAAAAAAAAAACCGCCATATGTGCAGGGATCCGTCACCATCGGCATCCACGTCCGCCATAGGGCGGCAAAGCAATACAATGGACCCATGTAAACTATGTCTTGTAACGTTGCATAACTAACCGTACTGGAAGATGTGGTGCACCGCTTGCCCTGAGTTTGGTACTGTCCCTGCTGCTACGGCTTCATCACATACTACACGGCGCCGTCCCATGGGTCGCTCGTAGCCTACATCCGCGTAGCCGCCATGAAAACCTTCCTAAAACCCAAGTATAAGGTTGACCTTCTGCAGCACCGCGTCTGCTGCCTGCCTCGTTAAGGACCGTGTCAGCCTGCTCTCCGCGCCGGCCATCAGCCCGTCACCCTCGCTTTCGCCCTCGCTCGCCCGGGGTTTGTGGGTGTGGTACTTTCTTGAAGATAGAGGAGCAGGGGAGAGCGGCTGCTCCCTTGAACGTTGCCGGTATTGCGGCGGGCTCAGACTTTGGGCGGGCCCGCAGCCATGTGTGTGGATCCAAGTGGGTCAAGGGATCAGCCGCACGGCGCCAAAATAGCGGAAACGGAAAGCAGTAGGTTGGCGGAGAGCGAGGCTATCGGCAGGCGAATAGGGCAACCCTAAAAACAATCGGTGTGGCAGGGGCTGGCTACCGTTTATAAGGAACGCTCAGGACGGCCCCCTGGAGTGGTGCTGTGGGGTGGGGTGGCGTCAGGGAGCATTTGCGGCTATCTCCATCCCTGGAGTGATGCAACCCACACGTGCCAACAACCCACACGTGCCAACGCGTCCTACGCCTAGGCACCATGCGACATACGGTGTCCTAATGCATAACATCGCGTTGATGTAAATCTTACAGGCTGTATCTGGCAAGACATCTGCCGTCGCGCCTTGCGCTGTCACCCGACGCCGCGATGCAGGCCGCAATGGCGACATTTAAGCGTCGGGCGCAACATGGGCACTTTTGTTGATGCTGAGTTGACATATTTTCACTATTTAATAAAAACTATTAAATAGCTTAGGTGCATAGCGCCTGGCACACAGCAGCTGTATTGACGAACACCATCGCCCGTTTGCACCCACCATCGGGGCGTTTAGGGGGTACTTATAGGCGCCAGGTTGCTCAAATCTGCATCCTTGCTCATGCTGCGCACTGCATGCGGCACTATACTTTTATGACACTCAAGGCGTGACAGTAAATATCTTCGGAGATCCTGCGCTCCAGGGGTGGAGTGTACAACCCGGACTCCAGGGGTGGAGTAACGCAGACGTTCTCGCCAATAGGGCAAAGTGGTACACGCGATTATTAAAAGCGACGGATTAGAATGAGGTGTGGGGTAGGGCTGGGTTAGGGGGCGAAGCTTCGGCCAGCTGCGCGCTGTGCCAGGCGCACATGTGGGCCGGTACCAGGGCGGAGAATGGCGGCAGGCCTTTCCGGCCCCTGTCACAACTTCCTATGGCCAGGATAAGCACCCAAGGTCCTTGTGCATCTGACCAGACCATGTGTGGGTTGAGGCAGGACACAAGGGCACGCGTCGTTGCAGAGCCGGTCTGTGCCCCCGGCAAGCAAGAGTCGTGTACAGCAGTGGGCAAGTGGTCCTGGGCGCAAGGCAAATTTGGGTCAAGATGTCGATCCGATGCCGCCTGCCGGTAGTATGTTGAGTACGGTTGACCGGGAACAGCGCATACCAGTAGATGGCATCAATGTCCGGCCAACTGCTGCACCTGCAGGGTCCCGTTGCGCGTTGGCATCGACATCCATGGCAGGGCGACGATGCTCCTATGTACGCTCTGTCTTGCTAAACGACATATGTATTATTTCAGGCACCGCTTGCCCTGAGTTTTGTACCACCCCTTGCTGCCCAGGCTTCGTCACGACACCTGCCGTCCCATGGGTCGCTCATAGCCCACTACACCACGTCGCGCAGCCGCCATGCAGTCCACCGAAAACCAAAATAGAGCTGCACCTTCTGCAGCAACGCATCGGCTGCCTTCCTCTTTAAAAACCTTCTTCGCCTGCTTTTCGCGCCGGCAGTCAACTTCGCCTTCGCCCTCTCCTCCCAAAATGGCACTCAATATGCACCATTCAAACCTACCTCCCCAGCCCCAGGAGCAGCAGGGGCGCAAAGCGTGCGTCGCCGCTGCCCCCGCCGGCAGCTCCATGGGCCGCTCTCAGGACCTGGACGCGGACCCAGAAAGCCTTCCTGTCTCGTCCAACTTGGATGCTACATTGGCAGCTCGCAAGCAGCGCGTTGTGGACGCAATGGACAGCAAAGGCTCGGCCGCGGCCTTCCCCGTGGTGCGTCGTATGCTTCTGTGCCCTTACGTTGCGTCGCGCGAAAGGGGCCAACAGGGGCCAGGTAGCACCTTGCCTGTCATGCGCGTAATGTTTTTGCGCAGTTTGCAACAGGATACGGATGATATCCGGTAATGCGGCGCGCTCGCTAGTGGGCGGCTTGCAACTGGGGGCTTTGCGGGTGTGACTCATGACGGCGGTGATGCGCCTGCGGGGCCCTAGCGCCCTCCACGCTGCCCGCTGCCCGCCGGGCCGGGAACCGACTCAGCAAGACCCCTAAGCAGCGGCACCGTGCAAACTGGTTTGTCTTGGCCTAGTTGCAACGTGCATCCCCAGGTGCCTTTTAAGGGCAGGTGTGCGTAGCTGCGCCCTCACTGCCCGTTCCCGCGTGGTGCACGGGTTGCCTTCCTCTGCCTCCCATAAAGCAACGTGCTCAGTGCTCGGTGCTGGCTGCATCCGCTGCCCCCCTGCCGCCCCCAGGTGCTGTCGGAGGGCGAGGGCAAGGGCTACCGATGGGTGGTGGGCGAAACGCAGGGGAGGCGTAAGAATATGGTGAGGGCTGGGAGTGGTTGCTGCTGGGCTGGGAGTGAATGGGTTGGAGGGGCATACGGTGACAGCTGGGGCGTGCGTGCTGGCCTTGGCGTCGGTTGATGCCAAGCGTGTGTGTTGGTAGCAGTCTGCTGAACACCGCTAGTGTTATGCAGCCCGTTAGTTGCCGCCTATAGGGTGGCGTTGGCAGGACGGGGACTGGACCGGCAGCTGCCTCGAAAGACCAGAGGGTTGCCGTGCACACCCCTCGCAAGTCCTGCAGTAGCGTAACGCAAACCGCTCATGCCCACCACCTAACACACACACACATGCACACGCAGGAGGACGCCCACGTGGTGCACCTGGACATCGACGGCCACGGCACGGCGCTGTTCGCAGTGTTCGACGGCCACAGCGGCAGGGAGGTGTCCGCCTTCTGCGCACAGCACTTCGTGAGTTGCAGCAAGTGCTGCCTAGGGTCTGGAACCTCATGTCCGTACGTACGTGTCCCTAGCAGTTGGTTGTGGCTTGAATGTAACAATCAAGGCAGTATCAGCACCCCCAGCACCCCAGGTAGGCTCCCCAGCACCTCCGTCCGGCGACCTTGCGTTGCACAGCCCACACATGGACCTACCGCCACGTGTGACATGCATGCCTCTCCTTGCAGGTGGAGGAGCTGCTGGCGGCCCCCTCCTTCCGCCAGGGGGACGTGGGCGGGGGGCTGCGTGACGCCTTCCTGGCGCTCGACCGCCGCATGGCCGACCAGGACAGCAGGGCGGAGCTGGCGGCGTACGCGAAAGGGTGAGCAAGGTCAATTGAGTATGAGGGTAAAGAGTACCGTAGTCACCCAACACTGCTGAGTACGTCCATCACAGGCCTCTGGATGAGGCTGTGGCGGGCTGGCGGCGTTCGTGTGTTTGTGGGTGCACGAAAGTCCAAGGCCAACTGGGTGGGCTGCAACCAAGCTGCCGTACGCTGACCGCTGATGGGTGCTTGGAGATACCGCACCAACTGTCAACGTCCCGCCGATACCTCGCCTGTTGTCAACACAGACGATTGCGCCGCCCATGCATCCGAAACCGACCCTCATCTGCCTGCGGCCTTTCCCCCTCCACAACACCTGCAGCTCCGAGACCGCCGGCGCGCAGGCCGACCACCACACTGCCCGCATGTACGGCCGTGTCGACGAGGCGGGGCGCTACCTGGGGCCCAAGGCCGGCTCCACCGCCGCGGTGGCAGTGGTGCAGGGGGACAGGCTCTTCGTGGCGCACGCGGGGGACAGCAGGTGCGAGTCTCGGAGGTACAGAAACGCATCACCCCACTTGCTGGGGGCTCTCGGCTAACGCGAAGGGGGCTCGCGAAGGTTCCATGTACAGCGACCGAAGCCAACCCCATCCCGTGTTGCTGCCTGTTGCGTGGCCTGTAATTAGTCTGCTGCCCCAGCAACCCACGCCACGTGCACTGCAGTCCCACGCGGGAGCTAGGCTGGGCTGACATGTACCGGCATGCAACAGGCCCGTGGCCCTGTCACGTTGTACGCGCCTACCGGTACAACACGCACCTGCCTGTACGATACGGGTCTGCCGGTACGCACAGCTTTAGCCTCTGGGTACAATCATTGGTTGCCCCACGCTGCGCTCCGGCCTCCCCAGGGTGGTGCTGTCAGAGGACGGCGTGGCGCAGGCCCTCACCACCGACCACAAGCCTGACACGCCGCAGGAGAAGGAGCGCATCTACAGCGCGGGTGGGTGGACGCGGCCATGAGAAGGCTCGGGCGCTGCCGAGCTCAGGACACAGCGCTCCACGTCCACTGACCTGCATCTGACTTCTGAATTCGTACCCTCGGCCATTCTGAACGTGGCGTTTGCTTTGCCTGCCGTTTCTCTGTCACCCGCCACTTCGGGGTAACCTGGCTACGAGGCCCTGTGCACTGTACACCAAAAGGCACGTGAAATTAGTACCGCAGACAATGCGGCTGGCTCAGCATTCCCCACCTGCCCTTCATTACCGGTAGCTAAATGGCCACCGTCCTACGGCGCACGCCCACACGCCCACACCCGCAGGCCAGTTCGTGATGCAGCGGCCTGGTGGCGTGCCGCGCATTGGCGGCAGCCTGGCCATGTCGCGCGCCATGGGGGACGCCAAGGTGCGGTGGTCTGACTGCAGAGGAGCCAAGTAACTCAAAAATGATTCAACTACCGTATTGTTGAGGAGGTGGGGGGTTGAGGTGGGGGGCACAGGGTGCGGGTTCTGCGGGACAGTTGACACAGGATGCCTCGTGCGTCCAAACGGCTCTCGTCACGTCATCAGCACCGATTTAAAAACCTACAAGGCCCGCTGTGCCCGCTCCTGCGCCGTTGACACGCAGTACAAGGACCCCAACCTGCCTCCGGAGCAGCAGGCGGTGACAGCCGCCCCTGACGTCACCGTGGCACGGCTGGCGGCGGAGAGTGGCGGCGGCGGCGGCGGCACGCACGGCAGCGGCGGCCCAGCGGTGCGCGGCGGCGACCCCGCGGCGGCGCTGCACCCCCGGCTGCTGGTGGTGGCGTGCGACGGGCTGTGGGACGTCATGTCGCGCCAGCAGGTGTGTCCAGTTGTAGCCACAGCAGCGTCGCGTGCGTGCAGGTACCGGCAGGAGACAGCAATGCGTAGGAGGCACGCCCTACGTCAAATTGCAATCACGTGTGTGCGTAGGAGGCACGCCCTACGTCAAATTGCAATCACGTGTGTGTCATCGTCCTGGGACGTTTGCTCAGCTTTGCTCGAGCCGATTGGTTCCGCCACCCGTCATCCTTCTCCTACAGGTGGTCAACTTCCTGGAGCAGCAGCTGGCGACCCACGGGTCGGCCGCAGGCGCCGCCGCCCCGCCCACCGCCGTACAGCCCGCCGCCTCCCCGCTGCGCGCCGCCGTGGGCGCGCTGATGCACGAGGCGCTGCGGCCCGACAGTGCCACACCGCCCTCAACCGACAACGTAACCGCCATTGTCGTACAGATGGACGGTTGACGGAGGGCGGCCGGGAACCCCGATACATCGCATGAGGCCTGCACGTGATCGCCCGCATATACGTTCATTGCGGATCAGTTGCAGGTGGAGGATATTATGGGCTTGGCGCATCTGAGGGGTGCAGCAGGGTTCGGCAGGATAGCAGTTGCGGGCGTAGCCGCGACTGGCAGGGCACAAGGTCGCTACGTGATTACATGTAGCTTGCTGCATACGGCCGCTTTGGGTCCAGTTCTGTTGCTCTAGCACGTTGACTGGGCCCTGATCTGCCCTAATGCACCCTGACGGGCGTTGTCCGCTGTTGCGTGCTACCGGTACCGGTATTGTGGCGCAGGACGTTCGCATGCACACTGTTTGGCAGTTGTACACATGCCCATGGTTGCCGTTTGTTTTCGTGCCATGGCCCTTACGTCTCCCTAGCAACGAATGCAATAGATCGCTTGTACAGTAAACAGTATACGTTTCCGCGCGCTGCTTGGTTGGGTAAGCCTAAGGCTTAGTACCATTGCTGTCAGGAGAGCCCTGGTCCGCTGGTTGCCGCTCATGCCCCGCATTATTATTTGGTTCGCCAATGCACATACGCACCGTATCTAGAGAGCCGACAATGGTACAGTCGTGCAGTTGGTGCGTTCCGGCACGGCCAGGGACTGACGCGGTGCATGCAGGTTGGGGTATGTGATGGAGCAGCACTCAGCCCATTGTCGTATGGTTCCTTGCCTTGCCAGGTAGATGCGGTGTAGCAACTGAGGCACAACATCCCTGCGCAAGCGGCGCTGGTCCTGTAAGGGCTTCTCGCTCTTTGCTCGATAGTGTATGAAGCACTCCTCCAGGACGCAGTGCGGGTTACAGAGCGCCACACGGTTGCGATACCAACGTCCGTTTCCCTAGGTGCCCGCATGGCATGCAGCCCCGTCCACACGCACGCACACCTACCCAGCAGCAACCCACCAACAAGGGTAACGCCTTCAACGGCAACCGCATGCCCAACGACAACCACTGAATCTACCGGCGGTCCACCCCTATACCAATGTCACACACGACACATGCCCGCCCGCGACATACAACCCCCGTACAGCCCATGCCACGTAAAACGAGCCGCATGTGCTAACCCGCGCTTAGGTCCTCCACCAGCAGCGAGGCCGACACCCTGCCACCGCCGCCGGCCGCTGCGCCCTGCTGCCCCAGCTGCTGCTCCCGTGCCGCCGCCAGCAGGCGGGCGGTGTGCGCCAGGTCCAGGGAGGGCAGGGCGGGAGCCAGGGGCGCGGGGGCGGCCGCCTGGTCCTGCAGCGTGGTCAGGCAGCGGGACGCCAAGTCCGCCTGGAGGGGAAGGAGCGCATGCATGGGGGCAAAGCGCATTGCAACAAGGCTGCAAAGAGTTGCAGCAGCCGCACGAGTTCCTTCTTCCCCACTGGACCGCTGCAAGCATGCAAAGGCACGGCGGGCCCCCGGAGAGGAGCAGGAGGAGCACGACGTCGTGGACGACACAGCAGTGGGTCCAACTTTATTTGTCGCGACACGTGGAGCACTACAGTACTGATTTACTCTAATAATTCCTTTTTCCCCCTTCGCCCTGGGCACCCCCGCCATCCCCCTCCCCCGCCCCCTCCCCCACCTGCAGGTTGACGCACGCCTGCGCCATCATGCGGCAGTGGCCGTCCACGTCCCCCGCCGCCACGCCGCGGCACCACTCCGCCACCCACTCCAGCCGCTCAAGCAGCGTGGCGCTGGGGCCGTGAGACCCGCCGCCGCCTCCTCCTCCTGGGGCCCTCCTCCCGCCGCCGCCCAGCGACACGGCCGCCGCCAGCCCGCCGCCCACTCCGCCGGAGCCCGCCCCCGCGCCCAGCAGCGCGCCCGCCAGTACGGCGGGCGGCAGCTGCGCTAGCACCTGGCCGGCGGCGAGGAGGGCGGCCCGCCGCACGAAGGGCTCCGGATGGGCGTGGACCTGGGGCAGAGCAGGAGGGTTGTGACGGCTGTTGGCAGGTTGCATTAGTGAATAGTGTTTGCCGAGGCCGCAAACACGAACCGTTTGCTGGCTTGCGCTCAAGTATACCCGGTCAGCCAAAGTGGCTCTCGCCCACCCACCCCCGCACCTCCTGCACAACCACGTATACACCCAGCCCCCCATTATTTACAACCGCTCTCGCTACACACCCACCCACCCACCCCCTTGCCGCACTGTGTTTACCCTCCCGGCCCGCTGGGGCGCTGGCCCACCTGCGGCGCGCGTATGAGCTCCAGCGTTGCGCCCGCCAGCGGCGTCACGGCGGGGCTGCCCGCCGCCGCCTCCGCGAAGCCCGCCAGCGCCGCCAGCACTCGGCCCAGCAGCGCGTGGTCGCGGCCCAGGAGGTCCACACCGTGCTTCACGCGGTCAACCTGTGACACCACAAGGAAGGGGGGGGGGGGACAAATTGCTAGTAACGCAAGGAAGCAGTTGTGGTAGGGGGCCCGCAACAGCATTGTATAGATGCATTAGGGCGCAGCGCAGAGTAAGTTTGCATGGTCCACACCGTGCTGCACGCGATCAAGCTGTGGGGGAAGCATGGGGGAAGCATGGGGCGTGGTGCTCATAAGTCAGCGATCTGCCGGGCAGCCAACACGAGGCTGCTGGGACGTGTACAGCATGTGCGATGGCAGGGCATTGGACGTGCTGCAGCTCCCCGGCAAGACAGGTTGGCGCTACACACCGTTTCTCGCATTCAGGCACACCGCGCCACCACACATCAAAGGACTCCACAGGAATATGAAGGTGCCCCGCTCACCTCCCGAAGCAGGCCCGCCGCCCAGCGCAGCGCCACGTCCGCAAAGCGGTTACGGTACGCCCTCCGGCCCCCAGCCCCTGCAACCCCGCCCTCCGCCCTCGCCCGCTCCTCCGCCTCCCTCCTCTTTCGCAGCGCCACCGGCCCAAACACCCGCGTACGCGGCCCCCTCCGCCCCTCCCCGCCTCCTCCCCCACCGCCCTGCTCCCCCTCCTCCCCAACACCCTTTCCGCCCTCCGCGGCCCCCGCGCCCAGCCTCTTGGGCCCTGCCACGTGTCCGTGCCCGGCAGCGGGCCGCTCCAGACGCGGCGGTCCTGCCACGTGTCCGGTGCCGCCCGCCAGGCGCGGAGCGACCCGTGGGTCGGCCGCCAGCTCGTGCGCCGCCGCCTCCAGCGCGTCCAGCAGCGTCAGGCGCTGGTGCAGGTCCAGGTGGGGGGAGTACACCTCGGCAACCAGCGCGTCGCCGCCTGAAACAGCATGCGTGTGGGCGGCAGAAGGGGTGTGGGTCTGGAACGAGAGCTGGTAGTTTGGTCGAGGGGCTCGGAGGCACAACTACGTGTGCCGCCGGGGTGCGGGAGGAGTGCAGGGCGTTGAAACACGCGTTCATGGGCCCTAATGCCGGTATGCCGCGGTGTATCCATGCAGCACCCTTGGCCGGCGGCACCCGCGGGGTTTCGTCGCACGCGGGGTTTCGTCACACGACACAGCAGCTCCCAGTACCGGTATCAACAGGTGCCCTTGGCCCCTATTACGCCCGTGCCCCGGCCAGCCTCCACCTCCGCCCTGCCTGCCCCATCCCCGCCCCCACCCTGCAGCGGCGCGGTGGCCAGCAGCGCCACGAGGCACCTCAGGCGCTGCAGCCCCGGGGACGCGTCTGGCCCCCCGCCGCGCGCCTCCTCCTCCGCCCACTCGGGCACCCGGCAGTGCAGCAGCGAGCGCACCAGCTCCGGAGCCAGCAGGCCCAGCTCGTCGGGCGCGGCGCGCACCAGCACCTGCAAACAGGCGACGGCAGACGGGCGACGCTTAAGAAAGGACAAGCGCTCTACAACAGTTGCGTGCCCGACATTTTTCCAGCTGCGGCATGGGTAGCTGAACAACGCCAGGCTCAAAGGAGGTGCTGTTTCGGTGCAGCCCCCTCCTGCAGCAGCGACGCTAAGACACCTGGACTCAGTGGAGACTTGACCTGCGGCACTCTGCACCCATCTGCCTCGCCGTGTCCCCCTTCCCGAATCCATGCATCACCACCCAATCCCGCCAACCGTCCCAGCACCGTCCTTACTGCATCCCCCCCCCCCCCCCCCATGCCAGCTCCCACAGCCCGGCGCCCGCCAGCCCACCCCACCTCCAGGCGGCCCAGCGCGCGGAGGACTCCCTTGACGTCGTCCTGGTTCCGGAGCGCCGCCGCCAGCGCCCGCAGCTGCAGCGACGCCGGCACCGCGCGGCCCCACGACTCGGCCGGCTCGCCTGCGGGCCCGCCGCGAGCATCCGCACCTCCTGCACTTGTCCCCACCCCTGCCCCTGCCCCCGCCCCTGTTCCTGCTTGCTCGTCATCGCTGTCCGCCAGGGGCCCCAGGGGCCGGAGGCGCTCTGCCCCTTCGTCATCATCACTTTCCTCATCGTCGTCGTCACTGTCCGTTGTGGTATGGACGCTGGCGTTATCGTCGTCATCCACAGCCTCGATGCGTCCGTCAGCATCTTCGCCGTCATCAGCAGCAGGTCCGGCCTTGCGAGACCCCGCTGCACCGCCTTCGCGGCCGCCGGGGGCGGCGGGGGCCTGCGGGCCCTCGCCGCCTTCGTCCAGAACGTCCAGGCCCGGCTGGGCGGCGGGCCCCGAGGGCAGCTGCCGCAGAGGGTGTGCCAACACCAGGGCGGAGGGCAGTGCACCTGCAGGCGCAAGGGTGTAGGCATGGAAGCTTGTGTATGCTTGGCGAAATAACCGGCACGGAAATTGGCCCTAGGGCCTTGTCTTACACGCTCCGGCGGCATCTGTTGGCAGCTGATACCAGCCACCATGCGCGTGACGCTGGGCATGACCTGCCGCTCAACCTCCACATGTCTCAACCGTTTCACGACTATTCCCCCACCAATGGCAGCAACCCACCCTTATCCATGCGCCCAAAGAACGCGCCAGACCACAGTCCCGCAACCCTCTACTGTTTCACACAACGCATCAGTCTCGCCCCCAAAGACGATCATCCACATACGTCGCATGGCTACCACTTTTACCCGCCCCGCTCGCACGCACCCGGCCACAGCTCCTCCACGGTGTGCCCCATGCCCCCGCAGTCGGCGAACAGGTCGCTGGCGGGGTCCAGCAGCAGGCTGAACGCCCTGCCCACGCGCATGGCCTGCCGGTGCGTGGGCAGCAGCGGGCTGCCCAGCCGCGTGCTCACGCCGCCCACCAGGCAGCCCAGCAGCCCTGGGGTGCCCTCCACCGCCCCACGGTCCAGCTGCCGGAGCAGCAGCAGCAGTGCCTGGCCCATGAAGGCCTGGTGCTGCACGGACGCACGTGTGACAGTGGAGGGATCCGCCCACACCTTGGCGAGGGCGGACGTGGCGGCGGTGGGCTGGGTGTGTGGGTAGAGGAGGGGCAGCAGGTGGGTGAGCAGCTGCAGGGAGGTGTGGGGTAGGGAGCGCTTGAGGGAGAGCAGCAGGGTGTCGGTGAGGACGCAGGAGACGGCGGGGTGGGTGGCGAGGGCGGGGGGCAGCAGCGAGGCGACGGCGGCGGCGGCCAGGGCGGCGGAGGCGTGGGGGAGGGGCGGCGGCAGGCCAGGCCAGTTGGTGTCGAGGACGGAGCCTGCAGCGGACGTGCTCCCTGCATCATCACCAGCACAAGCAGCGGCAGTTCCTGAGGATGAGGGTGCGGCCATGCTGGTGATGTTTGCAGAGCCGGCGGAGGCCACGGCTGCTGTGCCGGTAGCTGCGTCCGCCTCCGCCCGCGCCGCCACCCCCAGCGCCGCCGCCGCCATGACGGCGACGCCGGCGCGGTCCAACAGCGCCGCCAGCAGCCGCTCCACGGCGGGCGGGCTCGCCTCCGCCAGCAGCAGCAGCGCCTCCTGCACCCCAGCCCTCACCACCTCCCGCCGCCCCTCCCGCCCCTCCTCTCCTGACCCTGATCCCCGACCTCCAAACCCCTGCCCAGCATCCCCAAGGCCCGTAGCGGCGGCGGCGCTGTTATCGTACGACGGCATGTCGTACACGTGAGCCAGCGGCGGCGGCGCGCAGTGCGCCAGCAGTGCGTCCGCGGCCGTCGCCGCGTGGCCTCGGCGGCACAGCCTCAGCAGCAGCTCAAAAAGCAGCTCCACCGCCGCGCGCCGTACGCCCTCCACCAACGTGCCCTCCCATCCCACCCCCGACCCCGCTAGCTCCGCCAATGCCTCCGCCTCCCCCTCCTCCTTCTGTCCACCAGTCCCTTCCTCCCGTCGCTCCTCCCGATGGCTCTCCACCATCGCCACCGCATCTCTGCCCTGCTGTGCCGCCCCCTGCCCTGGCCTCGGCTTTACCACCTGCCCCGCCGCTTGCACCGCAGGCCCCGGCTCCAGCACCCCCCGCAGCTCCGTCCACCGCCCCGCCGCGCCCTCCACCGCCCGCTGTACCGCCGCCACCGGGTCCTCCAGCGCCTCCAGTACGGCACACAGCACGTGCCAGTGCCACGTGCCAGCCTCCAGCGCGTCCAGCGCTGCAGCCGAGGCCGCCGTATCTTCCCTTGCCTGCCGACGCCCCGCTCTTCCGTTCCCCCTGCTGCTGATGCTGCTGCTGCTGCCTCTGCATCCCTGCAGCCGCAGCCCCGCTGCTCGGTCCGGCAGGGACACCAGCAGCGAAGCCACCTCGGGGCAGGAGCTGGAGCAGGTGGTGTCCGCCATCCCATGGGGACCAGGACTCGGAGCCGGCTTCTGCTGCGGCGGCGGCGGAAGCAGCAGCACGCGGTGCAGCAGCCGCCACCGCTGCGCCTCCGCCGCGAGCGACGTCCCCTCACCGCCCTCCTCGCCCTGCCCCTGCCCCTGCCCAGCTGCTCGCTCTTCGGCCCCCGCTGCGCATACACCCCTCTCTGCTCCCCGGCCGTGCCCCTGCCCGCACGAGGTACCGTCCCCTTGTCCACTGCCCTGCCCCGCCATGGCCAGGTAAAGCAGCAGCTCCTGCACCCCGCTGCTCCCGGGGCCCACCAGGCGACCTGCCAGCACCTCGGCTGCCAGCTCCGCCCCCAGGGCGCTCACCCCCACCCGCGGCCCCGGGTCCGCCGTCGGCCCCAACTCCTCCGCCGGGCGCACAAGCGACAGGTGGCTGCGGGGAGGGGCGTAGGCAGTCGAAATGCATATGTGTGCCGTTCACAGTGGCGAACTCTGGAGTTGCTGCTCGCTGCGTCAATTGCTACGAGATGTGCATCCTGGCTGTGTGTAGCCCCAGGAGTTCGTCATGCTTATGGACCACAGGACACAACTGAAAGGCTGGCCAAGCGGATGTTGCGGCCCAAAGGCTTGCGGCACATACCTTGACACGGTCTGCAGCGCCACGGGTGCAGGAGCCAGCTGCAGCAGCGCCCGCAGCAGCCGCACAATGCGGCCCTGGGGGCCCTCCGCCACGCCAGCCTCAGGACTGAAGCCTCCCGACCCCGGGCTGCCGCTGTTGCTGGTGCCCTTGTTGCCACGGCTATGGGGTTTCCCTTGCATGCCGACTCTAGGGTAGGCTCCGTCATCGGACGACAGGGCTGCATGGGGGGAAGGGGCAAGCGCGCCGAGCTATGCAGTGGGACCGTCACGGTACTCAACGCGTATCCTCACTAGCAAGGGTGCTAGAAGATGGTGTTGCCACACGTGCAGTTGCTGTGTATGGGATTCTGGGTGACTACGAGCTTCGTATGGTGGTATGGAGCAGTGCATTCCCAAGGGCGTTCCGGGGGCACGTGCCACATACCGTGAAGGGTGTGCACGCTGCGGATGCCCCACCTGGCCCAGCCCCTCCTGTACATACCTGTCAGCAGAGAGGCTGCCCACGGTTCAAAGGCTCCCCAAAAGAAGCATGCCCGGACGCTATCAACATCGTCTGTAGTCCGCTGTTGTTCCAGTCGCTCCAAGCAGGAGTGCAGACCTCGCCAGCTGGCTGCGTCCGCCCCTGTAGACTGGGGCTGTGCAAAAGGATCTTGTACAATACACGACGCGTCTACTCCTGTCACGAGTGCCGCATGGACTGCATCGATGACTGCCGCGGCAGTCTGCCCATCGGTTGCATCCAGTAGCCTGCAGCCCTCGCGCACCAAGCTGCGGACGGCAGCTTGGCGATCCATCAATGTGTGTAAGTATACTAATTGTAAGACACGTGGCTTGCCGCTACCGCGAGCTCTGGCTCGCTTCTCTTTGGTTCCCGCCTCTGCGCCAACGTCACAGCGGTTTCCTGCCTACACCGCCGCTACCACAGCTGAATAGGACTGCATTACGATACTTCAGCCGGTTTCAGTGCAGAAGTGTTGTGCTGCCTGTCGTAACCTGCCGTGGGCGTGACATGGGAACCGTTGACAGTTGACAACAAAGACCGGAGGTAGACCCGCCACTGTGAGGTAACTGGCTGGTCGGCTGGCCACTTTTAGTGCTGTCAGCTTGTATCAACCCAGTGGCTGCCCTTCTCCGTGGTGGATGTGGGTGACCGCTGTAAACAGCGCCTGCACGCAGCCCGTGGCTCCCCTGCTCCACTCCACCAGGGACTGGAACCTCCTACTCCCACATCATGATAGGAGCAGCGTGGCTGTACACCTTAGCCACACAAATGGTATTGAAGTTTACTTGTGACAAGGACTCCAGCTCGCCTTTGGCGTGTACGGCGTGCATCGACGAGCACGTCGTACGCATTGATGGGGGCAGAAAGCCTTCGTACGCAGGTGTGAGTTGTGAGCGTCCAACATCCTTGCAAGCATCCCTGCTGCGTAGGCCCATCCAGCCATGCAGGACATGCACACGGCCAGGCCAGGCAATGAGACACCCAAGGCAAGGCATACGCCAATCCGCCTCGACGCCTCAACCGCCAACGAGTTCCTAACACCGCAGGAGTCCCGTCACGTCCACCTATCCTCATCTCGCCGCTCCTACGCTCCGCCTTGGGATTGAACCAAATCCAACGACCGCAACTACTGTCTAGCCCCGAACTGCGGTGAACGTCACCTTCGTGGTGCATTAGGCCTCCCCTGTGCTCGCCCGGCCCCCGGCCCCCGCCCCAACGGCGCCACCGCCAGCCCCCAGTGCCGCCGCCGCCCCTGCCACGCCTCCGGCAGCCGAGGCCGCCCGCCGCCCGACCGCCCTCCACACCGCGACCTCCCGTGCTCCTCCCCGCCTGCTGTGCACCGGTTGCCGCATCCCCCTGCACCCGCCTGCCCCGAGCCTTGCCGCCGCGCTGTGCCGTCACCGCCCGCCTGCCCCTCATCCCCCGCCGCCTCCGACCCCCTGCCTGCCCTGTGACCTGCACGCCCAGCTGACTCCGACCCATCGCCTGGCTGAGACGCACGCACTCCATCACCTGCACCGCACTTCCGCCTCTTCGCAGCCCTGCCCAAGGCCAGCTCTTCCTCCCGCGCCACCGCCGCTGCCGGTCCCTGTAGCTGCTGTTGCTTGCTGCCCCCCGCCGCCGAAGCCTCTCCACCACCTTTCCTTCCTTCCGCCACTTCCGCTCCCCTCCCCGAGCCGTTCCTACCCACACCCTCCTTGGCCTGGACCGTCGCCGCCTCCTTCCCCCGCTCCTCGTGGCCCCCGTCCCCTGGCCTTCCCCGCTTTCCACTCTTTGCTGGTCCCTGGCCCTGCGCCTGGCCCTGCGCCTGGCCCTGCTGCCCCTGTTGCCCCTGCTGCCCGTCCTGGACCCCCGCCGCCTTCTTCTGCTCCTCCGGCCACGCCGCCACGTGTCGGTCGTGCGCCTCCCCGCGGTACAGGTCGTACAGCTTGCCCGGCTCCAGGAACCAGCCAAAGATCTGCATGCATTACAGGTCAATCGCGAGGTCACGGACGTGGGCGCCTGATCGAAGCTGTCACCGTCGCCCATGCCGGCATGGTACACCCATAACGTTCGGCCCTCGCCCTGCCGCAGATGCCGATGACCCCCAGAAATCAAAGACGCCACGCCCTTATCCACGGGGGGAGGGGCGGGCGCCCTCCCGTGAACCACGCCACGCACCGAGTATCTGGGCCGGTCCGTGGTGAGGGCTGTGACGGCGTGGTAGCGCGGCACTCGGAACACCACTGCGCTGTTCCACTTGGGCACGTACGCCCGCCTGTAACACACACGCATCCTATCGTAAAGCAAGGTGTGAATCTTGACTGTATCCAACTGAACACGTATGTAGGAGCATAGCGCGTGCCCCTGGTGTGCACGGTACGCTCCATTCGCCACATCGTACTCGTCACCTAGAAAGACTCTCCGTGCCGCCCACGCATCACGGCATCGCTGTAGCCTTTTGCAGGACGTGTACGGCATCGCCCGTTCCGCCCCACTCACGTGCCGACCCGTGGGTCCTCCAGGTCCAGCAGCACGCCGCCGTACTCGGGCCGCCAGTCGCGGGTCAGGTAGTAGATGACGGCCAGGGTGCGGGAGGCGGTGATGACCTGCCCGCTGTCCAGCCGCACCTGCAGGGCCGGGAGGGGGGCAGGAAGAGAGACCGGGGGAGTGATGGGCACCCTGCGACTGTTTGTTGAGCAGAACGCCGGAACAGCGTGCATGTCCTGAGCGTGCGGCGGGGCTTACAGTGCTGCGACAAAGGGGATGGCACATGTTCCCAAGTTTAGTCCTTCAACCCAGAAGCTGTGGTACGTGTTCACGGTTGCCCATGGCTTTCCAACCTGGCCTGCTACACAGCTGCAGCGGTGCCCCGCAGCCTCGCACCTGCGTGTAGGCCCGGTCATCGTGCGGCGCGATGTGGTCGCTGCGGCAGTAGCGCGCCGCGGAGAAGGCGTGCAGGCTGTCGGGCCGCAGCAGCGTGAACAGCCGCGTCACGGCGTCGAGCCCCTTGGCCTGCTTGGTGGAGTCGAAGCGGTGGGCGATGTTGTTCTGGGTGTAGTCCTCCGTGGCGGCCTGTGCGGGTAGTGCGCAGTGACCGTTGAGGGGTAGGATGGTTAGGACATTGGTGACCTTGGCGGGGGTGGTGATGGGATGACTGGAGGTGCAGGTTGAGAAGGGCGGGTCAGGGCGGCCAGGCTGCGGCGTGCCCCAGCTGCCCGGCAGGACGGGGCTGGCGCCGAGCGGCGCCAGTGGGCAGAAAGGACACATGGACAGACCCGATCGCTCATATCCCTTACTTACTGTTTCCTTCCACTCCTTGTGTTTGATGCGCTCCAGGACTCGCAGAACGCCGTCGGCAATGTGCTCGGGAAAAAAGTTTTCCAAGCGCACCAGGCCCCCTGCTTCCTCGACAAGCGACTCCAAGTCATACTGAGACATCCATTTGCTGGCAACGCGGTAATCGTTCACCCAGCTGTCATAGTCAAGCTGCTTCTCGTGCTGCCCTTTTTTGGCAGCCAATGCGATGGCACCGCGTTTCTGTTTAGCCATAGTCTCGATTCCTTCAAAGAGACATGCATATGACGGCAGACCATGTTGGCTGCGGCAGACCCAGTTCAGCGCACCGCGCTCCGAAACTCCTCCACCTCCAGCACTCACGGCTGCACCCTCCTCTTGCAGCCCCCAAGACCCACGCCGGTGCAACCAGTCGTAAGTGAGGCAGGAACAGCTTCTTTCAGCCACCATCCTAACCAGGGGAAGTCCCCCTAGCCGCTTTAGCAGCCAATGGGGTAGCACAGCACATCAACATGGAGCACAGTCACAGGTAAGAGCTCATGTACCGCACGCAACCTTCCCCGCTTAACAGACAACAGCGTAGGGTGAATTCACATGGAGGCCCTCTCACTCGCTGCTCAAGGCAAGGCAGGCAACGAGCGCGTCCGTTAGTGAGGTGTGCTGTCACACTCGCCCGCAATGGTCGAGCATCTAAGCATAAACAATGCCACGTGCCAGTGTGCAATTCACCATTTACGCTCTAGCAGCTCAGTAATGCTCACAGGCGAGAGCTCTATTGCTACGAGCATACCCCATGTACCCTTTCCATAGATCAAGTAAGGCTAAGCGATGCATCCGCAGTCGCCTCCAGACCAGGCGTCCTGGCCTTCGTTGCTTGCCCCTTAGGCGCCCACCAGACCAATCACGTGCGCTTGACAACACCTCCAGCCACCTTCAACACTACCCGTGGATCATGTATAAGATACCAGTGCTATCGCATGTCCTCGCCACCGATGCGGCCAGCGTCCACTTGAGGGCGCCTGCGATGCCCCGACCATTATCAACCCCAGCGCCCGGCACGGCACCAGCGCTGCTTGCTGCTGCCCCCGACAAGCTACCAGCAGCAGCCTGCAGCCGGCCCCGGCTTGGCCTCCGTCCGCATGTCCACGGCTTGAACACTCTCAACCTTTGGCGACACAGCAGCGGCGCGGGTGCTGCGCAGCAGCGTGTAGCTGATCCCCGGGGTGCCCCCTGCTACTGCTGCTGCCACCGCTGCGGCTACAACCCTCGCGGCGCGAAGAAGCCGCCCCACATTCCGCCGCTGCCCCGCTGCCTCCTCCGCTGCTGCTCCTCCGCCATGACGTCCTCCAGCCGCTGCACCCGCCGCATCAGCTGCCCGATCAGCTCCTGCTGCTCCAGGTTCTCAACGCGCAGCCGCTGCACAGCAGGACACCGGCAGGGGAAGAAGTCAGTACAACAAAGGAAGGGAGCGGTGCTTCAGTCAGTGGCACCAAGAAAGGCAGTTGTGCTCGGCCACTTTCACCGCCTGTGTGTGCTGGTATGCCGGCGTGTTCTGGTATGCATACTTGCTATTATAGTTTGCACTGCGGTTGCACGCTGGGGTAAGGTTTCTGTGCAGTTCGAGGGGCACGTGCATCGCAGGCCCAGCTTACCTCTCGTTCTTTGCCTGCTTGCTCCAATATGGCTTGCCGTTCCCGCTCCTCCTTCTCCTTCTTCTCTATCTCTTTCCGCCGGTTACGGTCGTACTCAAACGTGACGATAAGAACGCCCACCTACATACAGATTGCCGGACAAACTGAACGAAATGAGTTGCACTCCAAGGCACGATAACCTCCTAACTGCAGCGGAGGGAGGCAGGCGGATTGGAGGTGGAGTACACGTCGGACTGCGAAAATCGAAGTACACAAGCACCATATGAAGGTAGGAAAGCACCCATGCTGAAGAACAAGAGCTTACCCCCGCCCCCGCCACGCCGTTAGCAACTCACTGTGCCAACCAGCAACCCAGCCACCTCCCAAAGTCTCACCGCGAACACGAAGCCCTCCGACGCTATCTTGCTGGCCAGCTCCACGCTCTTCTCCTCCGTCATGTTGCCCACGAAGGCCTTGCCCGTCTTGCCCTCCGCGCCGCGCGTGATGTACACCTCCCAGCGGTGGACCACCTGCGGCGTGGGGCCCCGCACGGGGTCCGGTGGGCTCACATCTCAAGCCAGCTGCCGCAGCGGCCTTGAGGCCGTGGCCATGGCTCCTCGGACAGTCGCCGTGAATTCATGTCTTCCAGCTGAGCAGAGGTACATTCTGTGGCCCTTCCTGGCCGTGCAAACTTTCAATGCTGGTGTAGGCGGCAAGGGTGAGCTGCTAGCTAGCTAACAGAGGACACAGACAGAGGAAGGGAAGGACGCTCCCCACAGTTGCCGGCCATGCGTGCAGCTGTTTCGAGGGGTGCCTAGCTGCTGCGCCCATGCTGCAGCAGCCCCCCGGCCTGACCTGTGCGCTGGAGATGATGTATCTGCGCGCCACAGGGTGCGTCATGGCCCACTTCTCAAACCTGCTGCCCAGCGGCTTGGCCACCTGGGGGCAGGACGGGGAACGGGGGCAAGGACACGAAGGTCCAAAAACGTGCGGAATAGTGCATGCCAGAGTGCATTAAGCCACCTTCGTCTCACGACACCCCAGAACGTCCCAACGGGAACTGTCAGGGTGGTGCGGCTGCCATGGACAAGGGATGTGGTGGTAAGGATACGGAGGCGTGGCTGTGGTGGAGGTGGAGGTGCAATCCGGTTCCTGTGAGAGGAGGTGTGGGTGCTGCCCTCGCGTGACGCATGAACCCTGCCCCTGGCCAGGGTAGTGCCTTGGGCCCAGTATGCAGTGGGTGGAAGCCCACGTGTACCGCATCGCGGCTGGTTCGACTCCATGTATATTCGTTGGTCTGCGTACCTGCTTTAGCAGCAGAGCACCCATCTTGAAGACGAGGGCTGCCATGGTGCACTCCTTGTCCCGTGGCCAAGTCGCAGGTGCTGCTGTGGTGGGCCGGAGGTTACGGGGTGCGACCTAGGCGCTCAGGGCCGCGCGAACGGGCGGCGCCCGGTCGCGTCCCTTGTCGAATTTACAGCAGAAGAACAGTGGTTGCTGGCAATCGAACCGGGTCAAAGGGTCACGCCCTGGGCACAGGTAAAGACGAGGTTGAGATGTGATGACAACCTAGGCAAACGAGCAATCGCTGTGATGCTTGGAGCTGGTAGTAAATAACCTTTCAGTTGTTGAGTATTAAAGAATGCAGCTGGACGGTGAATACACGGTGACGGTGACGGTAGGTAAGGGGGCTCATCGGCTTGAAAGCCTCGAGGACTCCCATGCAGTCGAACACGCCACGTTTCCGAAATTAGGGTTACTTCGACATTCAAATCTTCAAGCATAATACTATGCATTACTGACGAGAACGTTGACACGAGAGCCGGAACCGCCCCACCGCCAACGTCCACCGCGCAGCACCTGTCAAAACTACTGCTACATCATGAGAGGAGGAAATAGATCTGCCGTTACTGAACATGTGGGAGTGCATTGGCACAGAGTCATAAGCTACGGCGAGTGCGAAGACACCCAGTCAGCAAACCCTCGCGCAATTTTGACACTCGCAGGCCGAGGACTCAGCGGCGTCGGAACCGGAGCCGGAGCCCAAGCCGGTTGACCGTGTAAGAGACAATTGTTGGGTCGCAAGGACCTGGGCCGTTGGCCACAGTGCCTCAGGGCCTAACCCACCTGCACCGCCTGGCCCCTCCCTCGTGCAGCGCGCCAAGCTCCGGTCCTTCAAGGTCCGCACCATCTCCACTGTGGCCCTCATAGCCGCTTTCATTGGCGTCATCTGGTCGGGCCATGTCCCGCTCATGTTCTTCATTTTACTGCTCCAGGTGGGCGTGGCGTGCGTGGTGCAGCCGCCCGCAGGCAGGCAGGTTGCTGGGTGTGGGGGCACGTGGCCGCCACAGGTGCCAAGGTGCCGCCAGAGCGGTCGCCTGGTGAAACAGCCACATACCACGGGTTCCGTACTAGGATGGCACAAGGGATGCCCAAGTGTTTGCCACTGGTGTTAGGACACGCTTGTGTGCAGACCGGGGACGAGGCGCGTCGCCGGCCCATCATGCCACGTGACCAACAGCGTTGTACAGCTCTCAGTCATGTGCTTGATGATCAGGTTCCAAGCCTGCCCCACATTCTCGCATGGTGTTACTCCCCCTCCAGTTCCTGGTGGCCCGGGAGCTGTTCCGCATTGCCTACGTGGCACAGAAGTCAAAGCGCAGCCTTCCGCTCATTCGGACGCAGCAGTGGTACTTCTTCTTCACAGCCGTCTTCTGGCTGTACCTACGGTATGTTCCTCCGCATGCGGAACGCTCTCAGGGCACGTGCTGGCCAAAGGCCCAACTGCCTTTGGGCCCAGGGTCAGTCCTGGGGGCGCGGGCACTCGTGCCTTGCCTTCGGTGCATGCGGCATCAGTGGGGCGCCAGAGGGTGTCAGGATGCTCCAGCATGCGAGGGCGATAGCCCCTTGCCATGGGCCATGCAGGTTGCGACGCAGCCAGTGCAGGACAGCTGGTTGGTGGAAAAACACGATCTGCTCTGCGCGTTCCTCTTGCTGTTGGACTGAGCCGGCCATCTGTCAATTTGCACGTCGTCATTGTCGTTCTGTGCCTGGAACTTTCATTGCACGACTGCTTACCGCCGCTCAGTTACCGTACGCGGTGTTCAGTGAGTGTTGGAATGTCCCTGTGGCCAATATCAATGCTGCATGCTGCCAGGTTCATCAAGAACAACCTGCTGGTGGAGGTGACGTCGGACAAGACGTTGGCGCGCCTGTTCTACTGGTCGCTGAAGCACCACAGCCTCATCAGCTACATCCTATACATGGGAGGTGAGCTAGGCCGGCTTGGCACAGCCGGGCCGTGCGGAAGTTCCTCAACTTCAACCCTGCCCTAAGCCAGATTATTGGCCGCAGTGAGTCCTTACATCACTGCTGCAACAACAGCAACTTAACACACGTTTGCCGTGCTTGGCCTATATGCCGTGATGCTGTCCCGCCCCGCCTTGCCCCCGCCGCGAAGGCTCCCTGGCCCCTGCTGCCTCGCCGGCCCTTGACGCTCCGTGCCGCTCAGCCCCCCTGCTAAGGCTTGACGGTCCCTGCTGCATCCCGCCGCGCCACAGGCTTTGTGGGCTTCGTGCTGAGCCTCAAGAAAGGCATCTACCTGCAGCAGTTTGCGCACTACGCGTGGATCCACATGATCATCCTGGTGACTACCGTGCCCAGGTGCGGGGTGGCGGCCGGGGTGCAGGAAGATGGCGTACGCAGGAGGTGCACAGCGGTGCCGTATAAACGAAGGGCCCCATGAGGGCCTTGGCCCGATAGGCAGCCGTGCCGCAGCGGGGCCCCTTTTCCCGCCGCTGCAGACGCCAAGGGATAGCGGGCCGTCCAACGGCTCGCTTTGAGCGCTAATCTCTTGCCCGGCGAACACCCGAGGCGATGCCGACGGGGTGCCGGGCAATGCAGGCCAGGGGTGGGGGAGACCCTCTTGCCTGCGTCGTTATCGCACAGGTTCTGGGAGGGGAGGGGAGGCCTTTTGGGGACGCCGGGTGGTGGTGCCGTGTGACGGTGTGGATGCTCCCAATCCCACCGTGCAGCTTGGCAACAGAGTGTGCTCGCCCCCCTGCCCTGCTGCAGTTCCTTTTTCGTGTCCAACATCTTTGCTGGCATCCTGTGGTACGTGCTGCCGGCCTTCCTCATCGTCGCCAACGACATATGCGCATACCTGGCGGGTAGGACCGACGGGTGGGGCCCGGAGAGGCCTTCGCCAGGGTGACTTGAGTGCTGATGTCCAACCGGGCTGACTGTTATCCTTCCGACAGATACCGTGTCCTCTCCAGGAGTGCCGCCGTGGCATCATTGATTAGCGCCGTGCGCGGGTGCCTGTGTCGCAGGCTTCTTCTTCGGGCGCACGCCGCTCATCAAGCTGTCCCCCAAGAAGACGTGGGAGGGCTTCGTGGGCGGCTTCCTGGGCACCCTGGTCATCGCCTTCTTCCTGTCCGCCTACCTGGCCCAGTTCAAGTGGATGACGTGTCCGCGGAAGGTACGGTATCGCATTATGGACGCGGGAGTACGGTACAGTGACCCTAGGGTGGACACATGGAACTCCGTCCTCGCGACGCTCATGCGGGGCGTGTTGCACACTGGGACAAGCCCACTGCTCGTGTCCACAAGTCGTCTTTGCCAATCTGTGGCCGCTGGGCGCTATGCCGGCGTGGGGCAACCCCCCGTGGTCCTTATACTTTGAATCGAATCACGGTGAATGCCACCCCGCATGCGCCGCTGCCCGTGCGCCCTGCCTCCACCCCAGGACCTGACGGTGTTCAAGGGGCTGGACTGCCAGGTGGACGACGTGTTCATCTCCTCACCACACACCCTGGCAGGTACGACAGGAGAGCGATCGAACGACATAATTGTGCTGCGGGCTCCTGTGCGCTTTGCATCCAGGCCCACCAAACCCGCTCCCCCTTCCTCCCCGCCCTGCAGACCTTGCCGAGTACCTGCCCGAGGCGGTGGTGTCGCTGCTGCGGCTGGCGGCCTCCCGCCTGCCGCCCGACATGCAGGTAGCGAAGTGCACTTGCAGCATGCCAAGTCTCTGGCAACGAGGAAGCACCATGACCGCCTTGTCGGTCGCTCAGTAGATCAACAGGATGGGTTGCGGCAGAAGCATTGTACATGCCGTGCGCTAGGCCCATGCCACAACCCATGGGTGATCGTGGATGCCCAGCTCCCGCCCACCCGCCGCGTGTGTACGGCGTGTACGGCGCCCCCGCAGGACTGGCTGTCGGACGTGACGTTCGCCCTGGCGCCCATCCAGCTGCACGCCCTGGCGCTGGCCACCTTCGCCTCCTTCATCGCGCCCTTTGGTGAGAGGGGGCTGGGTGAGGGGATGGAGGGAGGAGCGCTGGCAACGACCTTCCTTGGCACATGAGCAACTAAGTACGGGAGGTGCAGTGGACGGGTGGGCTAATTTGCATGAGTGGGGCGACATGATCGCCTGTGGAGGGTTATGCGCCGCTGTAGCCACGGACTGAAGGTGAACCATCTCAGCAGCATCAAGTGGGCATGCGTAGGGCCCTGCCTTCCCCCAGGGCAAGCAGGGTTGCTGGTTGGGGTGGCGCTTTCAAAGCGTTTGCAGTGCACTACCGATTTCCGAGGGTTGCGCTTTCCCTGCTGTCCCGTGGGCAGGCGGCTTCTTCGCCAGCGGCTTCAAGCGCGCCTTCCACATGAAGGACTTCGGCGACACCATCCCCGGACACGGCGGAGTGACCGACAGGCTTGACTGCCAGGTGCGGAATGGAGCCAGGGCGTGGACACCGAGTACAGGCCGTATGATGTTAGGGCACACGACGTAGTGTCTCTGTCCCAAGATGCATTCGGCTCCAGCTGCTGCAGTGTAATGATGTACCAGCAACACGCCTTTGCACCGGCTCTGGTCCCCCTGTCCTTTCGTAAGGCCCTGACGTACAAGCTGCCGGCGAAACGGCCACCATGCGTTCGCCTGCAGAGCGCTTGACTCCTGCATGCCCCCTGCCCCTTGCCTCGTGCCCCCTGCCGCGCACCGTCTCGTGCAGATCCTGATCGCCATCTTCGCCTACTGCTACTACTACTCGTACATCAGCAAGCCCGAGGTGACGCTGGGGGACGTGCTGTCGGCCGCCATCCGCCTCAACGACCACGACCAGGTGCGTCAGGGGACGGGGCTGTACTGAACTGCACTGTTGTACCCCGCCTCTGCCGTACCGGTTCTCCTGGCAGTGCTGCACTAACCCTAGTTCCCGCCTCTGTACGTGTACTTCGTCCTAGCAAAGGCCAGGACGTTGGCGGCGTCCTGGCTCACCCGATGGTGTCGTACCGGACCATACCGGTACTCCTGCCACGTGTGCTGTCGCGGCCGCTTGCACGGCGCTGTTTTGTGCACCAAAACGCTGTGTGTTAAACCCGCCCCGACCAGGTGCTGCTGTTCGGCAAACTGGGCAACCTGCTGGCAGGGGAGGGCCTCGTGCCAGGTGAGGACGAGGACCCAGACAGGTACCAACCCCGCAGGGGTGCGCTAGGCACTGCTGCCCAACGGGTCGCTCAGCATGCTCACTAAGCCAAGGCGGGCAGGGATAGTACCTGCTACTGTGCAGGCCCCACGCCTGCTGTGATATGTATTTGCAGCAGTGCTACTTGTTTTGATGCATGACCTCCGTTGTCGACCGCTGACGCTGCTCCTGCAGAGGCCGTCATGGAGTCCCTGCGACTGCACCTGGGGAAAGACTTCACGTGGGAGGTGCCAGACAGCTGAGGACGCGGGCACAGCAAGGAGGGAGCGGAACATTTCCACTGAACCACGGGCTGTGCTGCGGTGGAGGCATGGGGGGCCGGGGGAGTACTTTGAGGCAAGGCAGCTGCGACTGATGCTGTTTCTGATGGCGACCGAGGGCGTGCCTTTGAGGTGGTATTGCGACAACCTGGATGGGCAAACTGTAGTAGCAGCTAGCACGGAGTCAGGCTTTAGTTGTGAAACTTTGACGACTTAGTGTGACGGCTGCGGGTAAAGCAGCGTGCTGGCGGGGCCTACCCGTGGGGCCTACCCCTGGCGCCCTGGGGCCTATTGGAGGGTGGCTGCACGGGCGGTTGGGGACGTGCGCACACGTGTCTTGCAATGCTGCAAGCAAGTTGATCGTAGTATGTTTGCCAGTCTAAACGGAAGCCGTGCCGTTGGAGAGCGGAACTTGGTCTTGCCGGAGGTGTTGACATGTCCGCCTTGGACTCCAGCGACAGGGGAAGCAGAGCTCGTGCGACTGCGCCCCGGCGCTCACCTGAAGTCTTGTAGAGGCCCATTCATAAAAGCTGAGGGCATACTAGCCCGGCCAGTGCGACCGTAGTATGTGTACTGTGCCGGCCTTTTCGCATGGCAAAGTGCGTCTAGCTGTGTCTGGTGCGCAGGGATCTGTTGCAGTCAAGTCCGCGTAGCCTGTCACCTGGACTCACGCATGAGACATGACCGACACGCTGCTCCTGCTGCCCCCGCCAGTCCAAATTCCATGCCTTCTTGTGCTGGAAGTGGAAGCCGATCTGGAGTGGCTGGTGGAGCAGCACCCGGGCTGCATGGAGGGCCCTGGGGCGAGCCTGCTTACACTACTCCGGCCAAAGAGGGCGACCGGAGCACGCTGGAGCACGCTGTCCGCCCTGCGGCGGCTGGGCGTGCCGTGAGGGGTGGTTTTGCAGGCGATGAGGGAGAGGTGCGGTTATAGCTGTTGCGGTGGCTGGTGGAGCAGGGGGCGCCGGTGGGCAGTCAGGCGGCCATGGAGGCGGCTGTGGCGTGGAGATGTCCTAGTGCAGGTGGAGCAGCAGGTATCTCAGGTTCTCAGCGCCGAGGAGGGGGCGTGGTTGTGGAGCCTAGCGGCAGCGGCCAACGGGGCCTGAGCCCGTGTTTGATAGGGCAGGGAATAGGCTATAGCAGCAGCGACAGTCGTATTTGGGCCTGTTGTATCTGGACATGGAATAGCTTATGACATGGGGGCGCCGGCAGGGGACGGGATGTGCCTGGAGGTACCAGTGGCGTTTTCCGTACGGCAAAGGATTTGAGTGACGGAGCACGGCAGCGGCGGCAGCAACAACAGCTGCTGCTGCTGCTGCTGCTGCAGTTGCCACGGTTCCGGCTGCAGTGCCGATCGTGCGCATGAGCATGAGCTCCTTGCTTACTGCGCACGGTTCTTGTCGATTGAGGCGCGGGCACAAGCCTCACCTACGTAATGGCCCCACCAGGGGAGCAGGGGAGATGACCTGATGGGGTCTCCCCTGACATTCTTTTGTGGTACCCTTCACCGAGAGTCACCTATTTCCACAAAGATTACTTGACAGAAGTCCAACCAGCTGCTATCCAGTCTACGGACGATGATTTCGAACGAGTCACCTGCTCTCGTTTCGGGCGGGCGAAAATAGCATCAACTTCACCTCGCAATTCTACGTGAGATAAAATGATTACCAGCTTCACCTAGCCAGGCCGGGTAGAGGCCGGGTAGAGGCTTCGATGGACGTGAAAGGAGACCATGAACGACGCAGCCCAGTTGCTCAAATGGTCGCAGCAGCTTGGATCAGTGCAGCATGGCCGCGAGTGCTGCATGATGCTGCTGGAGGCCGTCGCGCATCAGCGGCTTACCCTCACGGCGCTGCATGCGGCACACATCCTCGTGCCCTTATGTGCAGCCCTCCAAAGCAAGGTGCGGTTGAGTGCTCTACAGCTCTCCTATTTCACCTGAACACCAAGGCAGTGATACATGTGAGCTTCTCAGCGCGCGCTTTCGTGACGTGTCGGAGCTCGGGAGCGGTTGGGTGCCACGCGGAACATGCGCACACGGGGCTTCAACCCCTCTGATAAGCTCCCGCCTGTGCCGCCCCCAGGATCCTGCTGTGCAACACCGGGCCGTGGCTGTCCTCCTGGAGGCCAGCCGCTGCGGCCCCGGCGGTGAGGTGCAGCTGTGCTCCGTGGCCGGCTGCTGCCAGGCGCTGCTGGATGTGGTTGCAGCAGCCATGCCCACCGCCCTGGACGGCAGCGTGTTCGACCCAGATGGCCACGAGCAGCCGCTGCAGCCCACAAAAGAAACACCAAACACAAAGCAGCAACTGCAGCAACTGGGTTCCTCCATAGGCGGGCACGAGGTCTTGAACGCAAAAGCAATCCAGCGTGACGCGGGACCAGGGGGCCAAAGCAAGCAGGTAGTCCTTGGCAGGGCCTCTGGCGCTGTGGCACAGGAGGGCACAACTTCTGTTGGGGAAGCAGCGGGCGGTCCGGGCCGCGGGCTCACGGATGGCTCAGGGTCAGGCGCTGGCGGTGCGGCGCGGGAGGCGTGTGAGGATCCGGCGGAAGCTGCGCGCGGCGCGTGCCTGCTGCTGTGGCGGCTGAGCGGGGAGGTGGAGGCGAGGGAGCTGATGATGGCGGGGACCAGCGCGCTGGTGCCCGTGCTCATGGGTGGGTGGCCGTGGGCGGTAGGGCTGGCTGCCCCTTTTACAGGTAAACTGAATAAGCCAGCAACGCCGAACCGTGCTCACAGGTTGGTACGGTACAGCTAGTCCAGTACCGGTACACTTGGGCGGGGCGGGATGGCTGGGTCCGTCGTGTTTGCTGCGTGTGCATGCATCCCAGTGACATCAAGGCTGTGCTCATCATGTCATCAACCTCCGGCAGCTGCCAGGGTGCTGAGAGGCGAAGCAGCCTGACGACTTCCCAGCCCAGGGACTTATGCGCCTGTTGCTTGCTGTGCCCGCGTTGTGCTCGTGCCCCTGCCCACAGTGCTGCTGGGCACCCCCTCGGCAGTGCTGCGCATGGCGGCCAGCGGCACGCTGCAGCAGCTCAGCGCCGCGCCACGCGTGCAGCTGCAGCTGGTCGGCAGCGCGCAGGTGGGCAGGGCACGCACGTGGCACGTCGCACGTCGGGGGCACGTCGCACGTAGTGTTCGCACGTAGTGTTCCAAACCGTTGGCCGCTCGTCTCTCTGTACCTATGGGCTCTATAGTGACGGGATGCATGGCTCTGACAGGTTGCTTGCCCCACCAGGTCCCCACACGCACGCTAACCTCACTGCAGCAATCATCACGCCTTCGTGCGCCCCCGCCACAATGACGTTTCCCTTTCCGTGTCTATCACTCCACACCCTCCCCACAGGAGCTGCTCCCGGTGCTGGTGGGTCTGCTGGCCCGCGTGGGTATTGACCAGCTGCTCGCCGCAGCAGCACACGCCGCCAGCGTGCCCCACGCACCGATCACGCCTGGCACCGCTGCCGCCGTCCCTGCCGGTGGCTTGCGGCCGGAGGGCAGCCGCAGCCGGGTGCGCCTCGATGCTGACCCGCCAACGCCGCGTACTCCGCTGGCTGGCCAGGACTCCCCAAACCCTTTCGCCCGCGGTATGCCGCTGCCTGCTCCTTCGGCGAAGTCCATATCTCCTAGCGCTGGGGCCGGCGGCAGCCCCGACGGTGCGACGGAGACCTCAGGAGGGCTCAAGGGACCTCCGGGGCTGCCGGGAACGCCGAGGCAGGTGCAGGGGCAGGTAGGCCAGCAGCAGCAGCAGCTGGCGGCGGGCCATGCGGAGGCCCTGGCCTCCACCCTGGTGCACGTGGCAGGGCTGCTGCGCGTGCTGTGCTGCCATGTCGAGGTGGCGGCGGCCATGGTGGCGGGCGACGGCCAGCCGCTGCGCCGCCTGCTGCGCGCCCTGGCGCAGGTGGGCTGCGTCCTGCAGCACATCAACACACAGCAACAGTGGCAGCAGAGCGCAAGGCCGCTGGTGGCACAGGCCAGCAGGAAGCAGGTGCAGCCGCAGGCGGCGCAGCAGGATGAGGCGCTAGCGGAGAAGCTGGCGCAGTTTGCAGCGCTGGGGGGAGGGGCAGTGGCGGCACTGCTAGGGCACGCTCCGGGCCAAAGCCTTGGCCAGGGGAGCCCTGGGGGAGGTGCTCCGCCTGGCGCAGGTGCATCGGTGCCTGGGGTGTCTGGCTCACTTGGCATTGCGCCCGGTGCGATGGCTGTGCTGCACCAGCACCTGCGGGAAAGCGACACGGCCAGCCAGGTGGCACTGGCCTCCAACTCTGGCGTGTGCGGGGCCTTGGCGCTCGCCCTTCAGCTGGGGGTGCGGGCGGTGGGGGCGGACGTGGCCCTGCCCTTCCCACACCCGCATGCATACCCCCAGACGCGAGCCGGGGCCAACTCTGCGCCCGTGTCAGGGTTGGCCGCTGCAGCGGGCGTGAGAGAGAGCCAGGCTGGAGCCGTGCAGCAGCAGCAGCAGCAAAGCGGCACGCCACGTGCAGCGCACTCGGCGGCAGCAGACGGGCGCAGGACGCCCGGTGCAGACACATCCGCCACAGCCGTGCCGCAAGGCGAAGCCTCACATGCGGCGGCAGCGGCAGGACCAATGACGCTGGCATCGGCATCGGCGGCGCTGCGGGCGGCGGCGTGTGCGCTGCATGCGCTGCGGCTGCTGGCGGCGGCCCCTGACGGCGCGGCGGCTGACGCTCTGGCTGCTGGGGAGTGCGGTGCCGCATCCTGTATGCGGCTGCTGGTGTACCAGCCGCTACAGCAGTCTGCACCGTACATGCATGGACTGTACGAGCAAGTGATTGCCGTACAAGCCATAGCCTGCGGTACGCTGGCTCGCCTGTCCTCGCACCCGGGGCTGCGTGCCCTGCCGCATGCGCAGGAGGCCCTTGCCCCGCCTGCGCAGCTGCTCTCTGCGCTGGCCTCGCTGCTGCTCCTGCCCCAATCCAGTGCCAGCAGCAAGGGCAACAGCTCTGGCGGTGCAGGCGCCCCGTCCGCATCCGCCCCAGTGGTGGCAGTGCCACTAGCGACCCGCCGCTGCTACGTGGCATCCCTGCTGGCTGCTGCGGCGGAGTACGGCCCGTACTCGTACGACGCATTTACCCAGGTCCTGGTTGCCGTACGCGGCGCCTTGGGCGTGATCATCTCCCTCCTGCCCCAGTCCTCCACCCCAGGCAGCGCCAAGTCCGCCTCCACACACCCGGCCTCCTTGGATAGCTCCAATGTCGCCAGCGGCCTCCCTCCCACACCCAGCCCATCTGCCACCGGCGCGATGTCTACAGCTAGTGCTGCGAGCACGGCCCGTGCGCTGCCGGCAGTGAGTGCGCCCGGCCCCAGACCGGGCGGGCCGCAGGCTGGCGGTGGCGGCAGTGTTCCTGGCGGCGGGGATCCGCTGGATGACGCGGCGGCGGCGGGTGTTGACGCCGCGCTGGACCTGTGCCACGTGGCGGCGCACAGCCGGGACGTGGCACGTGTGCTGGCGGGCAAGACCACGCTGGTACCCACACTGCTGACCGTGCTACGTGACCGCCGCCCAGGTGTGTCCGCTGGTCTGCAGGAGCAAAGGGCAGTAGTACGCTGCAGCTGGCGGCTACACGACCCACACGCCCAGCTTGTGACGGTAACGATGTGCTATGGGGGAGGCTGGGTGCCGTATGCCAGTACGATAGTGTGGTGAGCGGTACTCAAGCTGCTAGCAACTGCAATTTGGCCCTGCAACCCCCCTGCCGCCCGCTTGCCCACAGCCCCCGTGCCCTTTCCCACGGGTCCCGCCTCGCCCACCAACCTGCGGGTCAAGTCCATCCGCCTGCTGCGAACCCTGACAGACAAGGTGAGGGGTTCGGGGGCTCACCCGCAGGCGGCAGCAGCATGCTGCCGCTGCTCGCACCACACCCGATGTGGGGAACCCTTGTGCCCATTCTAATACCCTGCTTCATGCCCATGTACGATCATGCCCGGTCCTTGCCCGTAGCTGGACGAGTCGGCGGTGCACTCGGAGCTGGTGGCCGACCCCGGCCTGGCGTCCGCGCTGCTGCTGGCGCTGGGGCCGCAGCAGCAGCCGCCCGTGGCGGAGGCGGCGCTGGGCTGGCTGGCGCAGCTGCTGGGGCAGCCGGCCTTCGTGGCGGAGCGGCTGCAGGGTGCGTCCTGGGGCACATGCGCTGCTGCGCTTGTGGCTCTGGGCTGTGTAGAACTACACCCCGCTTCATGTCCACGAGTAGGGCTTAGGACCAATCCGATGCCACGTGGACAGCATCAGGTCCACCATCATTTGGCATCCCTGGAAGCAGAAATTCAACCTGGGAAGACACGGAGACGAATTGCTGTTTCGACCCACGGCCAGTGCCTGACTGCTTGCACCTGCGTCCCGCCTGCAGGGTCCACTGTCACTGAGCTTCTGGGTCGCCTGCTGGAGCTGCTGCAGCTGCTGCCCCCACAGGGCGCCACCGCGGCCGGCACCCTCACTCCTTCCCGCGCCGCCTCGCTTGCTGCCCTCAATGCTGCTGCTGCGGCGGCAGGGACCGCACCTGGCGGCGGCGGAGGCAGCCCAGGCACACCCAGTGGGCAACGCGGCGCGAGCAGCGGCGGCGGCCTCAACAGCAGTCTGCGCGGAGCGGGGGCCAGAGCTGCCGCCGCCAGCGGAGGAAACGCGGGTGGCGCCGGAGGCAGCCTCAACAGTAGTTTACGTTCTGGTGCCAACAGTGTACCCACCACGACCCAGACGACTGGCGGCGGCGGTGGTGGCGGCAGCGGCCCCGCGGCTGTGGACCTGCCCGCGACTAGCCCAGCTGTCGCGGCGGCGGCGGCGACCGCTTTACGGCGTCTCGCCAACGCAAGCCCTGTTGCGCGTACGCAGCTTTGCTCCGTACCAGGGCTCGTTCCTGCCATCATACGACAAACCTCCTCCCTGTTGGACTCTGTGACAGCATGGGGGTACGTTCTGCCGGAGGTGACTGGGACCCACCTGTCGGAGCTGCTGGCACTGCTGGCGGCACTGTGTTACCCGCCTGGCGCACCGGACCAGGAGCATCATCGGTCTAGCCACCTCAACTCCGCCTTGCAAGCCCTCAATCGCCGCAGCAGCTTCATGGCAGCTTCCTGTAGCTTCTCAGCCGTCGGCAGTAGCAGCAGCAGCTCCCACGGCCGCCACCGCGTGCAGCGCACCTCCAGCGCGCTCAGCGACGCGCCGTCGCTGGCGGCGGGGCTGGGCGGCGGCGGCGGTGCCGACAGGGACCGGACCAGCAGCGGGGACGGCGGCGGCGCTCGACCCGAACTCGGGGAGGCTGCGGCTTCAATAGCGGCGGGGGCAGCCGCGGCGGCGGCGAAAGCGGGCCCGGCGGGAGTTGCGGAAGGAGAAGCTGCGCAGCGGGGTGCCGCCACGCAGTCGAGGGCAGGGCCAGCAGCGGGGCAGACAGCTAACCCGCCGCCGCCGCCGGCTGCGGCGGCGGTGCCGGGAGCCGGAGCAGGCGGCAAGGACCTGTTGCGGCAGCTGCTGGACACCCCTAGTGCGCTGCAGGTGCTGTGCGAGGTGCTTGATGTGGTGGCGGCGGTGCAGCAGGCGGCGCGCCGGCAGGGGCGGCTGTCGCAGGGCGGCGGGAGTAGGGTGGGGCCCGAGGGCCCGGCGTCCGGCGCGACCAGCCGCCGTGGAGGGGCCAGCGGGTCGCAGCTGGTCAGCCCCAGCACGGCCGGCGGGGCGGCGTCGCTGCCGGGCGCGGGCAGCCTGGCTTCCCCACTCCAGCCGGGGAGCTCCTCCCAGGTGGGTAGGACGGGAGGACTTGGATCACATGAGGATGCGTTTGCTTGCACTGCCCGTCCTCATGGGTCCTGCTGTGCGTCCCTCGTGCACCACTGGTACCAAGCGTCCTACTTGGCCGTGTGGCCTCTGTGACCGGAGGATGGGGATACGGGGTTCGCAAGGTTTGCGAGTAGTTGGGGCACACCGCGCACAAACGCCACGCAGTAGACTGGCGTGCATGCCTAGGGGTAATGCTCTCTTGGAGTAAGGCTTTGAGAAACCGTTCAGTCAAACATTGGTATGCTTTTTCCGCTTCTGTTGCAGGTGTACTGGGGCAGTGGTATGGGCGACGGGGCCGAGGCGCTGAACTGGGCGTCGCGGACTAGCGGCACCTCTGCTGCCACCGCGGTGCTGTGCGGTAGCCCCAGCAGGCGGCTCAGGGCGCCCGAGTCTCCGATGAGCCGGTTGGGACTGCCACCCGCGGAACTCGGCGGAGCTGGTAGGTGGGGCATGGGGTAGAACCTTGTGTGCAGCAGCTTGCCTCGAGTTGTCGGCATGCTTCTCCGTCTTCCTGCTTACCATAGACCCTTGCGTTCTTCTGCTGTTGCATAGGCATGTGCGGTGCCGGTATATGACGGCATGTCCACTGGTAGGTATGTGCAGACTGCCCCGTCATCAACAGTCAGGCCTGCCATACACTCGCATGTTGCCACATTGCAGACTCCGACCACATGCCCTCCCCCGCCCGCGGAGTCTGGTGGGCTCCCGGCGGCCATGGGACCTCGCCCTCGGCGGGTCTTGCCGCGCTCTCAGTGCCGCCGGGGGACCGCGCAGGGCCCCAGCTGCTCCGCTCCATCCGCTCCTGGGCCCTGGACTCCCTGTCACATGCAATCAGTCGCTGGTGCGAGACCGAGTGGGGCGAGGAGGGAGGGGAGGCGCTAGCGGCGGAGCTGCAGGGCCTTGCGGTGGAGCTTGCGGCCATGGGGCTGGCGGCGTCACCGGCGGCGGGCGGCGGCGAGGGCGTTTTGTCTGCGAGGCCGTCAGGGCTTGTGGCGCCGACGGGGGCCAGCGACGTGGCACCTCCAGGTGCGCCCCCACTGCGGAAGCCGTGCCAGCAGGGCGTTGTGCACGACCGTGTAGACAGTAGTATCTATTGCTGCTGCACCCATTTCGACTAAGCGCAATAGGCTTATTCTGAATTGGCACGTGTGTGCTACTCTTGTTGCATCGCAGCCGTCTCTGTGCCGCACGAGTACGACCCCAGGCGGCAGCCGCTGCCGCTGCCAGTGGCAACACCCGCATCGGCGCGTGCGGCCTCTGCGAACGGCGCGCCCCGCCGCGGGCGACTAGCGACTGTGGTGCCCCCGCCGCTGCCGCCGCCGCTGCCGCCGGCCCTGGGCGAAGTCGTCATGATCTCGACCGGCGGCCGGGGCCCAGCGGCACCGTCGGGCGAGGGTGCTTCTACCACCACCATAGGACCCAGTGGCCAGGTTCACTCAGTCCTGCTGCGCCGCGTCGTCAGGGTACGAGTAGCGCAGTACTGCAATACGGACAGCACATGACTATGGAGTGCTAGGCGTGCATCTGGGCCACTCGCTCTTGCACAGTGGTGACACATGGGTTGGTTGTGACAAGGTAGCCCATCACACCCGCGCTCTTTCCCCCCGGAAATCCATCCTTTGTGTCTTGACCATGCAGGTGTGCTGCGAGCTGATGACGCCGGAGGAGGCCCCCGCCCTCCGCGCCGCCGCCGCCGGTGTCGTCAGCGCCGTGGTGTCCCTCGCCGACGAGCTGGCGGGCGTGCTGGCGGCGACGGTGCCGCAGCTGACGGACCGCCTGATGGACCTCCTGGGGCTCATGGGCAGCGGCGGGGCGCTCGCCGCCGCCGCCGACGGCGCCGCCACGGCCGACGGCGCGTCCGCGTTCGCCTCCGTGGCCATGTTTGCTGTCATGCGCGGCGGCGGTGGCGGCGGTGGCGGCGCTAGGCAGCGGGCGGACACTGGCGGCGGCGATGGCGACGGGGATGCAGCACTTGGTGTTGACGGAAGCGAGGGCGTGGCGGCCCTGCAGCAGCGGCTGCAGCACGATGCGGAGGCATGCGTCTTAGCCATGGAGGTGCTGATGCAGCTGGCGCAGAACCCCTGGGCGCAGGTGGGTCGAGAAGAAGGGGAGGCGACGGTCGGTTTGCTAGCATATAGCAAACTGGAGCTTCTGCACACCTTGAAAGCCAGCACCCTACACGAGTCAAGCCGCCTCCGCTGTGTACCTCGATGGCATGGATGCAGAACCGGTCTGTTGCAACTGTAGGATTTGCTATGTGTTTACCTATGTTGCACTGCAGGCGCTGCTGGCCAACCACCCGCGGCTGGCGGGCGCTCTGGACGGGCTGATGGATGAGGACGCAGCCGTTACGCTCAAGGCGTTACTGGAGGGCATGGCGGGCGGCGGCGGCGGGGGGCCCGTTTCGGGCCCGGCCCACGCCGGGGACGCGGGCGGTGCGTCCCTCCGAAGCAGCTTGGAGGCGGGGCAGGGCCCGGGGCTGGGGCTGGCGCACGGCGGCAAGCGGGGCAGCGACGGGCAGGCGACTCACCCGCACGGCGGCGGCGGCGGCGGTGGGTACGGGGTGCCGGTTCTGATGCCAGTACCGTACAAGTGCCCAGAGGGTTGGCATGCGTGGCAGCGGCGCTGGTACTGCTGTATGTGCCGGCTCGCACGCGTGCTTAGGTGGATGCCGATGACTGCGGTACCTGCAACCCTCCTCGGTGGCCTTCCTCTCTTTGTCCTCTGTCCTCTCCTCCAACATGGCCCCCGCCCCCCGAATGCCATTGCGCAGGCGCCTACGAGCCCAAGCACCTGCCCCACGCCCACTCGCTGGCCAGCAGCAGCTCCTTCACCGCCGCCACCGCAAGCGGCGCCGCCCCTGCCTCCCCGCCGCTGCCCATCGGGCCCCCGGACGTGCGGCAGATGGCACCCGAGCTGATAGCGGCCCTGGCGCCGCACGCCCGCAGGCCGCTCATCCCGGCCCCCGGCGCTGGAAAGGGCAGTCTCATCAGGTGCGGTACGCAGGGGCACGCCAGCAAATGCCTATGCTTAGGTCCCAATGGCACTGCCAGACACGTCCGCAAAGGTACTAGCACACTACTAAGCAGCATGCCTTCCAGGCCTGTACGGCACCCGCAAGAATATAAGTGCCGTGTGTGCCCGTCCTCCTTGTCGGTCGCAGCGCCCTGGATGTGGCTCTGCGGGAGCGGCGCGGCCGGGCCCAGGCCGTGGCGCTGCAGGCGCTGTGGGCGCTGTGCGCCTCGCCGGGCGGTGCAGCGGCGGTGGCGGCCTCCGCCGTGCCGCGCACCCTGGTGGCGCTGATGCGGGGCGGGGCTCAGGCCCAGGCCCAGCCCCAGCAGCAGCACCATGCCGGTGCACACCACCAGAGCCACCACCAGCACGGACTGATGTACGGGCAAGGGCACGTGCACGGGCAGCAGCAGCAGGTCCAGGGTCTCCATTCGGCGGGGCCGGGGAGCCCCGACTACGTGAATCGTGTGCAGGTGATTTTGGGTGTGTGCTCGCACGGGGTTGCTGGCAGCTTTGTAGTAATGGCGACCCCAACAGCCAACGGCCAACCGCTGCTTTCCAACTTGCAGGAAACACAGATCCGTACTGCTGTGCCGGTATTGCGCTACATTTGACGTCATGGCATGCTTGCGGCATGTCCGGAGGCTTAGTCAGCTCATGGCTCTATTGATTGTCACTCATGGCTGGCCCTACCACTGTGTGGGCTCATAGCTGACAGCGCCATGATAAAGACCACCTCATACTAATGCGCTACGTGATCATTCTGATGTGCCAGGCCCTAGGCGTGCTGTCCTCGCTGGTAGAGCGGCTCGACGGCGCCGCGGCCGCCTCCCTGGCGGCGGTGGAGGGCTTGGCGGCGGCGCTGCTGGACCAGGTGCTGGCGGCGGGGGAGACGCTCATGCGCTGCGGGGCTGTCAAGACCAGCGGCGGCGGGACCAGCGGCAGCGGAGGCGCTGCGAGCACCCACGGCCCGAGGACTGGCGGCGGCGGCGGCGGCGGCGGCGGCAGCGGAGGTGGCAGCATGGGCATGAGTAGCGGGGAGCTACCTGACGTGGGCACGCTGCAGGTGGGCACTTTGACACCACGCTCTGCAAGCACAAGGCGACAAGGGCGCTTCCAGTATGTGAAAACCAGGAAAGGCTCTTCGGGCACGCCGCATGCGCGTGCAGGTAGAATGGCAACGTACGTCCACGGATTGGAACTTCGGGTACGGCATGTGATAGGCAGGGAGCGGTCGCTGCCGCTGTACTGGTGATCGCCTTCCGCCATGGTACGGATGCTGCGCCATCGTACACCAGCGTCCCGAGGTTCAGCATGCTGACAGGTGCCCACTTGTAAATGCGCACGCGCGCCTGCGCCCACATCCGAACGCACACCCCGCCGTACCCCCACACCCATGCAGGTGGTGCACCACCAGCTGCTGTGGGGCGTGGCGGCGGTGGCGGCGCTGTCCCGCAGCGCGGCAGTGGCGGCGCGCTTCGCGTCGCTCAAGGGCCTGCCGCCCGCGCTGCTGGCGGCGCTCAAGGTAGGTGTGACGATGCGCTACAGCGGGCGGTCGGGGTGTGTAGAAGGCGTGCATTATAAGGGCACTTTGGCACGCGCTGCGCAACATAGCCGGCGGCGGACAGGAGCGCGGGGCATTGTGCGGCGCAGCGGGCGCGGATGCATGTTGCTCACTTGTAGCGGCTTGCCGAAGGGTTTAGTCCGTGCTGGCATGCCCAGCGGTTTCATCTATCGTGGCAACGCGCCGGCTAGTAGAGCTCCTGCCGCCACCTGCTTTTACCCGGCTCTTCCTAGCTCCAGCTAGGTCAGCGATGACAGCACCCTATGACGCACGCTTTAACGTTGAGCTGAACACACTTGTTGCATAATCTACTACATCGTCCCCCACGGCCCCAGGTTCGCACCCTGGACGTGCAGCTGTACGGCGCAGGCCTGCTGGGCAACCTGGCGGGCCACAGCGCCTCCGCCGCCGTGGTGGCGGGCGTGCGGGGCGCGGCGCGGGAGCTGGTGCGCATGCTGCGAGACTGCGGCGCGGAGCCGCACAGCGAGTACACGCTGCCGCTGCTGGGTGGGTGGCGCACCGGTGGCTCACAGTGCCGCGCCCAGGCGCAGTCGGTTGGACGCGGGTGCAGCTGTGCAAGCTGCGCCTAGCAAAGGCGGTCAACCTGTCTGCAGCCTGCACTTTCCTGGACTCTGCTCTGCAAATGTTACATTGGGTTTACACGCCTTCCCTTGGCACTGCGGCTTTTTTCTCAAGCAACCTATCCCTTGGCTGTCTGTGTGCCAGCCGCTATTCGCAACCTGGCTGCCACGGAGCGCGGGCGGCAGGAGCTGGCCTCCGACCCCACCACTGTGCCCTCCCTGGTGCGGGGGCTGGCGGCCAGCGCGGCAGGGCTGGCGGCGGCGGCGACGGCAGGCGGGATGGGCGTGGCGGCGGACGTGTCGCAGCTGCAGTCGATGCAGGTGAGGCATTGCCCGATTCTCACATCCTAACTCGGGAGCGATCTGCTCGCGGGCTTGAAACAATGCAACAGAGCAGATTGTGCGCATCAGCTCGTGCTGCATTGGCCAGGCAAGATGCCACATTAGCAGCCGCATGCCGGGGGGCCTGCACATGCTTGCCGTTGCCGCATGCAGCACAGGGCACTCCGGCGCACCCTTACCATGCGCCACCTCAAGCCTACGGTAGTTCCTTCACGCATGCCCGCTCGTTATCGCCTTCCCGCAGCTGCTGTGCGTGGCGGTGCTGGCCAACCTGTCTGCCGACCGCTGCGGGCTGGAGGCGCTGGTGGCGGACCACGCGCTGCTGCTGCCGCCGCTGTGGGCCCTGGCGCGCGGCCTGGTGGCGCAGGCGCCCGGCGGCGGCGGCGGCGAGTGGCGGCTGGCGCGCGTGGACAGCCGGCTGCGGCTGCTGGTGTGCGTGGTGCTGGCCAACGCCATGGGGCACCCCGTGCTGGCAAAGGTGGGGATGCGGGTGCCTGTGGGACGTAGGAGACCGGCATAGGCTCGGTCTGGCAGGCTGCATTTGCTCGTTACAGGGCCACATATTGACTGTCGCCAGCGCGGGCACGTGGAGTGACTACTGCAAGCTACAGACCGCTGCTACCATGTGATGGCGTCGACCCTGTCTCACTCCCCGCCCCAAATTGGCACGTGCCGCAGACCAGCCTGACGCTGCATGACGCGCTGCCGGTGTTGGTGTCGCTGGTGCTGGCGCTGCCGGGCCCCGCGCGCCACGCGGCGCAGGCCGACCCGCTGGCGCCGCTGCGCCGCCGGCGGCCTCGGCTGGCGGCGGTGGCGGCGGTCGAGGCGCTGAAGCAGCTGCTGGTGGCGGCAGGGCCGCGTGCGCTGCACAGCCTCAAGGTGGGGCTCGTGCTGGTCTGACACTGATTGACCCGCTGCTTTGAGTTTGCATCAGCCTGACAACAATGCTTGCCTCGCCCGTACCCCCGTCGCGGGGTTGCGCAATAACCTTCTGTCATGCACCCGCTGCAGGGCCGTCCCGTCAAGGCCGGCGCCACGCCAAGCGCCGCCGCCGTCGCAGCATCAGCAGCAGCCTCGTCCACCACCACCGAGCCTAGATCCCCTGCCGCCGGTCCCACGCCGCCGTCCTCCGTCTTTGCTGCCGCCGCAGCTGCCGCCGCCGTGGCCGCGGGCACCGGCTCTCTGGCCGCGCCGCCGGCCCCCGCGCCCGGCGCGCCCGGCTCCCCCGCCCGCCTGGCGCACCTGGTGGACCACGTGATGGACCTGCTGTCATGGGTGGACTTCCACAGCGCCAACGAGGTGACAGGTGGGAACCACGGCTAAGGTTACACGGCTGCCGCGTACAACCGGTACCAGGGAGGGCACAGGCAGTCGGGGTGGCAGTTGGGACACTGGGTCCCGCAATGCTGTTTCTTGCTATGCTGGTATCTATGCACCTGGCCTCAGCAGCGGCGTTGCATGCAGTCAGAGATGCGTGTACTGTCGCTTCTTGTCATCGTATGCTCGCCACGTGTCCCCAGGCGACCCCGGCAACGCGGGCATGGGCGCGGACCTGGCGGGCGCAGCTGCGGGCGTGGTGTGCCAGCTGGCGGTGCTGGGCGTATTGGGTAAGCAACCAGGTCATGGACAGCGAAAAGTATTGCTGTCGTGTGGACAAATGCACAGCTGCCGCAAGGTACTGCGGGTAGCGGCAGTGCCCTCTGCGCCTTCGCATGACCTGCTTCCTGGGGCCAACACGCACTCCTCCAGTCAAGCAGCATGACTGCAGGGCAGATCTGGCCTGCCCCATCCGCCCTGCCCACGCACGGTACGGTAACCGCCAAGCGCCCCGTCACTGTTCGTTGCTTCCCTGGTCCCTCGCGCACGCAGGCCGCTTTCCCGAGTACGCCGACGGCAGCTGCCAGAGCCTTGTGAAGCTCCTGCTGCTGCCCACGCTGCTGCCCGCCGCCCCCGCGCCGCTGCAGCTGCACGGCCTGGGCGCGGGCCTGGGGCTGGGGCTGGGCGGGGGCACGAGAGGGGGCGCGGGCGGTGGTGCGCCTGGAGGGGGAGCAGGTGCGCTGGTGGCGGGCGGCGGGGCGCCGCCGGGAGCCCTGGAGGTGGCGGCGGGGCATGCGGCGGCGGCGCTGTGGGCGCTGACCTCCAATCCGCAGTGCCGTGCGTGGGCGCAACAGGTGCGGACACAGGCTGTGAACGTTATGTACCTGTCCAGTACCGGTACCGCCCTGCACTGTAACGCACGCCAAGGTGAGGAACGAAGTTGACAGTTGGCAGCGCTTGCCCAACAGTACGGCCTGCGGCCGAATGCTCTTATTTTCACATTACAGAGCATTCCCTAGCCTGTCCGCCACCCCACCTCTCCCATTCCCCAGGTTCGGTCCGACCCCGCCGCGCACCAGGTGCTGCTGCTGACGGTGCGGAGGGGCACACGCGGGGGCACGCGCGCGCGCTTCTCGGCCGCCCGCATCTTCGCCGCCGTCACGCTGGGGCAGCTGGCGGTGCAGGTGGGGTTGGTTGAGTGACAGAGCAACGCAGGGCAGCAGGGTACATGGCACCAGGCTAAGACACAATAACATACACCGCATGGCTTCAGTGCTGTAGGTACACTGTGCCGGGGCTTGCTGTGCCGCTTACGGCAGGTACCGCAATCCTGTTTCCCCGCAGGGCGCTATCTCCCCCTCCGCCTTCCCCCACACGGAGCTGGTGTCCCCCGCCAACGGCCTCCCGGGGGCGCTGCTGGACCTGCTGCCCCTGGCCCTACCCTCAGCACACGGCGGTGGGGGCAGCGGGGGAGGCGCAGCGGTCGGCGGCGGGCCGGGGCAGCAGCACGGCGGGAGGGGTGCGGGCCGAGGCGGCGGCGGCGGGCCGGTGGGCGCGTTTGAGCGGCACCCGGGAGCGGAGGCGCGGGGCGGCGGGGGCGCGGGCGGTGTGTCGAGGCGGGAGAGGGTCAAGGACGTGGACCCGCAGGAACTGGTGGGTGTGGTAGAGGGCGTGTACGCTGGGGTGACGCTGCGTTGCTCACAATGCTGCAGGTGCTAAGAGCAAGAAAGCTAGTCTCCGGGAGTACTTAACAGGCAAGGGACGTGGCGTAGGTGAGCCAGGGGGCATTGCGGACCATGGTACTCGAATTAACACAAGTGCGCTGGTCCTCCTTCCCCCAGGCCCGCTCGTCGGCCCTGGCGCTGGTGGGCACCACACCCGACATGCGAGCGACGCTGGGGCTGCAGGTGAAGGGCCGCTACTGCCTCATGTGGCTGTCATGCCGGGGGAAACCATACCAGCCTGCACCCTGGACCAACACTTGGCACCGGTACTGTGAAGCAGGGCTTGAAATAACACGTATTCTGATACGCACCGCCGTAGCCTGCGCTGACAGTAGTACACTGCCATAGCTGTGGCAACTGCAAACGTTCTGACCAACCCGCCCAACCGACAGGCGGCGGGCAGCCTGGCCCGCCTAGCTGGTGAGCCGGGGGGCGCGGCCGCGCTGGTGTCGCTGCCTGGGCTGCTGGAGGGCGGCGTGGCGCTGCTGGGCTGCGGGCAGCAGGAGGCGGCGGTGGTGTGCTGCGCGCTGCTCAGCACGCTCAGCAGCGCGGGCGGCTGGGCGGCGTGCCGGGCCATGGGCCGCTGCCCGGGGCTGGTGGAGGCGCTGGGGGCGGCGCTGGGTTCGGGCAGCATACAGGTGGGGGCGCCCGCCGCCTGGCCGGCCTTCCGGGCGTTGCTGTGGCGTGGGCAGCCGTGGTGATGCCCGGGCGGTTGACATGCGCATTGGTGAACGCCCCAGCTGCACCCTGCGTCATTGCTGCTGCTGACGCAAAGATCGTTGCTAGTGTCCTGTGCATGCCGGTTGAGGCACCACTTGCTACGCACGGCGTGCTTCATGCTGCCCCCTGCACTTCCACGCTGCCGCCCCAGGTCCGTGCCTACTGCGCCGTCGCCCTGGGCAACATGGCGCTGGGGCCGCCCCAGCCGCCGCCCCAGCCGCCAGGGCCCGACGGCACAGACAGCCATGATGCCGCTGCCGCAACGGCGCAGTCCCCTGAGGAAGCCGACGCTGCTGCTCTGTTAGAGCGTCTCGTGAGCCGTAGGAGCGTAGGTGGGGAGGCTGAAAGCGCCCGCAGTGGCGGCGCAGGAGGCTCGGGGGCAGGCGACGCGCCCGATGGTGAAGGGGCATCTCCCTTGGACTCCCTGAGGCGCATGCTGTGCGAGTGCGCGCGGCTGCTAGACCTGCAGCTGCGTCACGGTAGCAGGGCCCGTGAGCGCACAAGCACGGGCGCGGGCCGGGGAGGCCCAGCAGGCGGGCAGTCCCTTGGGGCCGGCCCAGTGGCGGAGGGCACGAGGCGGGAGGGTCAGGCAGGGGCCCAGCGGGGCGAGCCTGAGCCGCAGGCGCTTGCGTCTCAGCAGCAGGATGCTGCGGGATCTTCAGGGCGGAGGGACATCACACACCCCGACACAGTGGACGCGGTGCCGGGAGTTGGGTGGTACCTAGGCCGTAACCGCAGCCGTGGGGCCGGGTCTGGGGCGCAGAGGGCCAAGGGGCCAGCCGCTGTCGGTCCCGCGGCCGCCTCCAGCGGTGCTGCGGGGCCCGGTTCACCGCGTCACCTTGAGGGGCAGCAAGATGGCGTGGTGGAGGAGCCCACACCACCTGGCGCAGCGGCTGGCGCTGGTGCTTCCTCAGCAGCGTGCCGTGAGCGTGAAGGGGAGGAGGAGGTGCGATGCACCGCTGCCGCCGGCGGGAGCGAAAGCAGCAGCCTCGCCTCCACTGCGCCACCTGCGGCTGCGCACGCAAGTAGCAGCCCAAGGGCCTCTGCCCAGCAGCCCGACCAATACCAGCCACAGCCGCAGCAGCAGCAGCAGATGCTGCAGTCCCACCCGTCTGCGTTGCTGGTGAGCAGCCTGGTGACCCCCATCGCCACGCCCCAGGTGGCCCCGCTGGCGGTGGTGGTGGCGTCGTCCTCGGGCGGTGCCAGCGGGCCCCCCAGCCCCTCACGCTCCCCGGTGCCGGGCCAAGCGGCCGCCGCCGGGGCCCGCGGGATCACCCGCAGCCGCTCCCGCTTCGGCCCTGCAGCCGCTGTAGAGGCCGCCACAGCCGCGGCCGCGGTGCCCGCAGGGCCTGGCCCCAGCAGCAGCCCGACGGAGCCAGAAGCCGCGGACATTGGCAGCATATCCCTTGGTTCAGCACCTACACAGCCTAGAACTGATCAGCTCCAACACCATCCGACGGACAGTGTACTGCGCTCAAGCGAGGGCCTCACGGCGGGTGCGAACGGTATCACCACAGCCGCACCCGCAGCCGCTGGCGCCCCTCCCGCTGTGTCCTGGCAGCAGCTGCTGCCGTCCGTGTCGGCTGCCGCTGCAGCAGCTGGCGCTCTGCAGAACATCACGGCAGCCAGCGCCGCTGCATGCGCCCTACTGCTGTACGACCACCCCCCTGGCGACAACGACAACGTCAGGTCGCCCGGGGCATCCCAAGAGGGCTGCAACGGCAGCGAGGTGCACGCGTGCGTCGGCAGTAGCCCACGTGCCGGCCGAGGGCGGCCGGGCTCCTGTTGTGACTTCCTTCCGGCGTGTGTTAGCCTGCTGCACAGCTGCCAGCAGCTACTGGGTGGCAGCAGCCGGCTTGAGCTGCCTGACGCCCTGCCGTCTGAGCCGCAAGGGGAGCAGGGTCCAGGGGCAGAGGAGGGCAACCCAGCAGCTGGTGGTGGCGAGGCAGCCGGGGAAGGAAGCCCCACGCTCATCCTCCTCCGCCTTGCTCTGCTGCTTCTGGGGACTTTGGCCAACCTGACCGCCACACCGCACGGCAAGCGGGCACTGCTGCAGGTCCTGGTCAGCGGTGGTGAAGGCTGGGAGGGCAACGGCGATGGCGATGTTTCATGCAGCTTCCGTGGACGGGCTGTGTCGGGCGGCGGGTCGCAGCACCCAGGGGAGGGCGAGGAGGACTCTCTAGCCGAGTGCCTGGTGGCGCTGCTGACGCTGCCTGCCCCGGAGGAGCTGCTGCAGCAGGAGGCGGGCGGAGGGCCAGCTGCGGCTGCAGGGCACGGCAAGGGCAACGCGCAGGCAGCCAGCCCAAAGGTGGGGCTGCTGCGCAAGAGCCGCAGCGACAGCCTGAGGCGCTTGGCGAGCCAGGGCTACGGCGGGCCTGCGGGGGAGGGCGGCGGCGGGGCGCTGGGTGCTAAGGAGGAGGCAGAGGCAGAGGCGCACGAGGCTCTGCGGCAAGCGGCCCTGGGGCTGTGTGTTAACTTGGTGCTGGTGGAGGAGGCGCAGGGTGGCAGGGGTCAGGGTGCGGTGCCTGACAAGGAGGCGTCCTTCTGGGATGAGGCAATGGCGCTAGAGGCGGAGCTGGAGGGGGGAGGCAGGAGTGCGGCAGGGAAGGCGAGGGTGTGGGCGGCGGGGGAGGCAGCGGGGCCGGGGTCAGGGTCGGGAGTGTCGGGGGCAGCGGGCTGTGTTGTGTCGCAGAGCCCTGCCGTAGCTGCCCCGGAGGAGATGCGGTACGGGTCCATTGTGTTCCGCAGTGGCAGCTATGGGCTGGTGGGACTGGGTGGTGGGCTGGGGGCGGGTGTGGATGTGGATGAGGACCTGCTGGCGATGGAGCTGCAGTCGGTCATGGCGTGGCCTGTGGGTGCGGGTGCAGCTGAGGGGGTGGAGGGTGAGGGAGGGGCAGGGGACGCAGGGGTGGGGGAGCGGGGGTTGCGTGGAGGGGATGCGGCGGGCGGTCTCCCAGAGCAGCGGGATGCGGACGGGGCCCAGGGGCGGGAGGTGCTGTTAGCACTCTTGCGTGAGAGTAAGGGGGCGCGCGAGTACCTTCGGGGTCTAAGTGAGGCTAGGGTCAAGGAGTTGCGGCCCATGCGGCACATGGCGGCGTGGCTGCTGCACGTGTGTGAAGGTGAGGACGTTGGAGAGGTGGAGATGCTGGGCGGGGCAGCAGGGTAGCTAGGACGCAGAGCCTTCCACGATTACCTTCTTGGATGCATGGCAAAGGGTGAGAAGGGCAAAGGAGAGGAGCATTTGTTTGTTGTGGGTCTACACGCCAAACCCATTTTGTGCGCTTCATGATGCGTTATGCATGCTGCCTTGTAGTTTGGTGGCTGTGCGGCACCCTGTCATGCGACAGGGAGTCGAATTGACATATCTCTGCCCTTGCATGCATGCACGTGTACGGTACCCGGTATGCTGCTTTCCACGGATGTGGTTTACTAATAGTATAGCACTGAGTGCCATTGCGCATTCCGCCTTAGCAGACATATACTTAAAGTGTTGCGGGATGCGAGATATGGTAACCGGGCTGAATGGGAGGCAGTGGTCCTCGAGGGATTGAGCCCATTGAGGCCACTCACCGCAGGGACGTATGCAACGTTGGGCCTAGCAGCAGTGGTAGCTCCTGGCTGCCAGCTGACACTGCGCCGAGCTGACTGCAGCTACCGGTATCATCGCACTCTTAACCAACTGTGTGGGTTCGAGAACTGGCGCGCCACCAGGCCAGGGGTGACGTCTTGCATGTCAGGCAACCCCTGGAGCCCTGGTGTGTCGTACCAACGGCAGGTGGAGACAGTTGACAGCTTTTACAGCAGTCAGACTTCGAAAGGACAAGCTTGTATGCCGTCCAACAGACTGTCTTCGACGTCAGAATGAACATGCGCTAGATACGACGCAAGGACATTGAAGCATATTGCATGTAATCATAGATCCGAGTAAGAGCGCAGTTCCTGCCATGTCAACCTGCTATGCCTTACTACATGCAATTTTGTCATGGATTGCTAACACGGTAGATGAATGCTCAAGCGGCTGGAAAAATAAACGGCACCCTTATGTGTGGCCAGGGATCGGTTGTGAGCTAGGGTCCCAGGCATGCTCCCAACATGAGGCTGCTCGTGATGGTGATATACTACCAAACAATTGCACACGGATAAAACATGCCATGCAGTGTAAACGCCAAAAGCATAATGGATGCGTGCGCAGCTTGCGTTGCGACAAGCAAACAATCACACGCACGTGCAGGTGGTCGCCCGTTGCTAACCCAAAAGTCCGGCTGCACGCAGGTACGAAACACAGCGCTCACCATACCCAACATGCGGTACTGACACCGGTACGTTTGCGAAATCACACACAACCCAAGCCCACTTGTTCCCACACAGAGAATTTAATGAATAAATTGACATGATGTTGCCCGGTACGCCGATGCCATGCCCAGTTATGCGTCTGCTGCCCGCATGTTGGAGTCCTCCGATACCTCCACCTCCTCCTCGTCCACAGCGCTGTCGGACCACACGTACACCTTGCCCGGGCTGGTGAACTCGATGCCGTTGAAGTCGCACGCGCCCGCCACCGTGTACGCCCCCGCGTTGGGCCACAGCAGCCAGTCGCCGTTGCGCAGCTGCGGCAGCAGCACGTCCTTGTAGATGCAGTCCGCGCTGTCGCAGGTGGGGCCCCACAGCGTGGACACGAAGACGCCCGTCTCGGTGGGCTCCTCCAGGGCGGGCGTGCGCACCACCTTGAACTCGGGGTTCTGTCCGTCGTACAGGCTGCGGACGGAGGAAGCGGGCAGCAAAGATCGTGAGCACACGCGCCGGTCTACGCTGTATGCTATCTTCCCCGCGTTCTGCCCGTGGTACAAGCTGCGGCCGAGAGGAAGCGGGCAGCAAAAGGACGTGCACGTAAGCGCCGGCCTCTCTGGTTTGAAGCCAAGTAAGCTTATGGTACGCAGAAATACAGGTTCCTTGTGGCACAGTCCCCCGACTCACATGCAGTTGAAGCTGCCGTACAGGCCGTCCGTGAGCCAGTAGTCCTTGTGCGTGCTGCCGTCCTTGGCGATGCGGTTGCGCTGGCCGTACACGGGCGTCAGCAGCGTGCTGCTGGTCTCGGCAAAGTAGCGGCCCGGCTCGGCGATGACGCGCACGCCGCTGTCGGGCGGGAAGTACATGGCCAGCGCGGCGTTGATGGTGGTGGCAATCTCCCCAAACTCCACGTTGCCAAAGGCGTCAAAGTGCCCCGTGAAGCCGCCGCCAATGTCCAGCAGCTCCATGTTGAAGCCCAGCGCCTCCGCCTCGTCGAACACCTTGCGGCAGTTCTCCACGGCGTTGGTGAAGGTGGCCAGGTTCTTGGCGGCGCTGCCCACGTGGAACGAGGTGCCCACCACCTGCAGGCCCAGCTCCTTGGCGGCGCGCAGCAGCCCCGGCGCCTCCGACACCTCGGCGCCGTACTTGAGGCCCAGCGGTACGCGCGCGTCGGGGTCGTCGGCGCGGATGCGCAGCACCAGCTTGAATTCGGGGTTAAGCTGGGCGATCTTGCGCAGCTCCGAGACCGTGTCAAACTGCACAAATAGGACAAACATACCGGCTCTCGGTAAGCAAGCCAGCAAAGCCGTGTTTGGGCCTTGACAGCTACACGGGTTTGCCAGTACATGCCAGTATTTGCAGGTGAGTGTTAGGCACGGTGTACGTAGGCGTCCTGGCTGCATATGAGCTGGCCCATACGATGCCCGTAACCCTGCACTTCCGCAGGCACCCACCGTGGTGTACTGGACGCCGTGCTCGCGCGCGTAGCGGATGTCGCTGGCGCGCTTGCAGGGGTGCGCGAAGATGATGCGGCTGGGGGGCACGCCCAGCTGCAACATCATCTCCAGCTCGCCCTTGGACGCGCAGTCGAAGCCGGTGCCCATGGCCACCAGGAAGCGCAGCATGCCGGGCTCGGGGTTGCACTTGACGGCGTAGAAGGGCGCCACGCGGGGCATGGCGGCGCGCCAGGCCTGCAGCCAAGAGCAGGGCGTGGGCAACGGGTCAGCAACCATCTGGAGTTGGCAGATTCCCCAGTCCGCTTCCCATCTGGGTCAGGGAGCAGGGGCCGCCGGTGGTAGCCACGGGTCCTGGCGGGCGCCGCGTGGCGTGCTGCAGAGCGCTGCGGTGCCAGGCGACCTGTTGAGCAACCCTTGCAGGCTTCAGGAACAAGGAGAGGCGCAAAGGGACATGAGGTTGTGGACACGTATGCGTGTGCCGTTACCATGCAGGGCTTTTGTGGATTCAGCTGTTCCGTCACACTCCAGCTCCACGTGGCCTCCGCCGCGTGCACCCTCCGCTGATCGTACATGTCGTTGAGCTCACACGAGGGCCTGCGATTGGCGGCGTTGCAGTGTGCTAGGTGCGGGCGGTGATGGCAGGGCTGGATCGCTCCAACGCAAGCAGCGCAGCTTGAGCATGTGGAGGGCACGGTCTTGACGCAACGTAGGGTTTGCGTGGGTTTGGTTCAGAGCAGCGCAAGGGATAGTGCTAGGCAGCAGCGGGGACGGCCTGCACGGGGCGATCACAGAGAGCAGAGCGGAGGAAAGGGGGGGCGAGGTCAAGGGATACGGTGGCGCACAAGAACAACGTGTTGGTGTGTCGGGATGATTTGGTTTGGGACAGACACTCACCTGCTGAAGTTCCTGTGGGCATGTTGGGACTTACCTGGTGATCCCAACGGCAGGGGTTGCACTTCGTCGCCCACCCGTTCCCAGGAACCCAAGAGGACCGCTTACCCGCAGCATGCGGTTGACGTTCCCAAGGTCGATGATGTAAAAGCTGTCATCGCATCCCTTGTGGTCGACGATGTAGCCCTCGGCAACGCCTTGTGCACCCTTCGGACCGCCTGCACGCACACACAGCCCCGGGATGTGTGAGGAACGGCGTAGTACTGCTCTGCACGGGACCTCCCGCATGCCTCGGCAGGTTCATTCAACACATACGACATATGAAACGCTACAGCTGATGCTCGGCTGCCTCACCATTGGTAATGTGCTTGACCTCCAGGTCCGCCAGCACTTGAGCTGCCGCAAGCTTGCCAGTCACGGCAAACTGCCAGGAGCGTAGCCCGACGGCGGTCGGTGCACAGCCGTCAGCTGCCGCAGAAGTTGCTGGGTTTCTGTCCACGGGCTGCGCCTTCCAGGTATCCAGGGGAACCGCATTCAGAGCCTCAGCCTTGGAATCGAAGGCGCGAAGGGGCTGGCTGTGCCTGGCAATGTCAACGTTGCACAGTGCAGCAGGGCCCGGGGAGAAGGTGACGACCTCCAGGGCAGTCGACGGGTGGCGCGGCAAGAGAGCGTCCATATCTTGCGGATTCAAGCTAACCTGCAATACAATTGAAACGTAATGATCGGGCCGGTAGCTTTGGGTGCCCATGTATGCAACTGACCATTCAAGTTTTCGCGACAGGTGTTACACACATTTGCCGAAGAAAGCAACCACACAGACATCCATCTACGTGCACTGCTGCAATCTAAGCCCGCTGCCACTTGGGAAGCCGTGCGAAGCCGTGTCCCCCGCCGCTGCACCGCATGCTCCAGCACTCAAGAAGGGCTCACCCCTGAAAGTCGCTGCGCAAGTGTGGATGAGTTGAGTCGGCAACTCCTCTAAGAAAAGCTCTGTCAAGACGGTTCCGCGAACAGCGTGCTGCTTCCTGTACTCGGGCAAAGCGAGGTTCCTTCCGGTGTTGGGTGTAGTGTGCGAAAGTGTAAGACTATATCGAGAGACGCACGATTTCTTGTAAAGGGGCTTCGGGCGCGGGTGGAGGTCATTCCGAAGCCATGTTCACCCACCTTCTTATTACGGCGTCCCGAGAGGGCCCAGCATGACTCAGTCACTTCGGAGATTCCACAACGAGAGCCGCGATACCATAACATTACATTTTGGGAGTATCCTCCAAAAATGGTGTTTGGGGCCGGCCAAAAGGCCGGGTACGGCCCTCGTTCGTTGGGTTGGTTGTGGCTTAAGCTGTTTGTTGCTAGGGCCAGCCTGTGGCACCCCTTGGTCTCCTGGTACGTAGGCGCATAATACTATACCTGTCAGCTTTGTCGAGCCTGTGCGGTCACGCAGACTTGGTTCTCGCGCCCCTCGTTTTCCCGGCAATTTGCCTTACCGGTTGGCAGGAGCTGCCACCCACCCGCCCTGCGCAGCCAGGATAGGTGCAGTTGTAGGTTGTCTGGAACACGTGGGTGCGGGGTGTTTCTGCATGCGGCTACCCCGAAGGAGCGCTGCAGATGGTGGGCCGCCGCGTTGGCCTCGGAGGGGCAGCGGCGGCATCATCCCCCCATGACTCAGTCACTTCGGAGATTCCACAACGAGAGCCGCGATACCATAACAGTAAAACTAACAGCACGCGCCACTGCTCTTTGATGTTTGCGGAGCATGAGCGAGCAGGGCAATGCGACTACACCTCAATTTAAGCGCAAGGCGCGGCGCGGCGCGTCGTAGGGCCATGGTAGGGCTATGGTGACACCCTCAATCCGGTTCAGAAGCTGTTACGCAGGCACATGCGCAAGCTGTTCCAAAACAGATGCATACGAGTACGAGGAGTAAGAAACCATGGATTGACAAGGGACATCCCGCGTCAAGGCAGGTCTTGGTCATTACCAAAGCCGCAAGGCTTGTTGCCCCTGGAGTGGCAAGTGAGCCCCGACCGACCCCTGGACCCAGAGCCCAGGCAAGGACAAGCAGATCCACGGCACGAAGCTGATGCTAAGATACAATGCAACAGTTTGGAGCCACAGTGCCGTACGCCGCAGACGTGGTGGGCTAGGCGCCTATGCCTGGCAAGGGAGATCCATCCTGAATACCCGTTACCCATAGAACGCACTGTCCAACACTGTTTAGGTGCTGCAGAGCATCATGTGACCATTTTGGGCATCCCAGACTTCGGAGTGACGACAAGTGCAGCCAAACGCAATGGAGCCGCATACAAGCACTCACGAAGAAGAAGAAAAAGCAACAAGCACGCAAAACCCGTACATGTTGGCAGCCAGGCCATGTGGCGTTACGCACCAGCAAGAAACCGGGCTGTGAACATCATCAGCAACGGTGCACTGTTCCAGGCCTGGTTCCAGGGAAGCGGGCTCAGGGTTGGTGGCGGTTTGGGGGTTAGCCCTGGGTCTGAGTCTGTGGAACTGTGTAGGTGGTAGGCAGGCAGTAGGTGAGCGTTCCGTTTCCTCCCGATGTCGCTTTGTCTTGTCCCATTTTCCTTATCACCATTCTCTGTCTTGCCTCCTCCTTGGTCTTGTTCTGTGGCGTTTGGTTTGCATCCCCTCGTGCACTAGGTGTGCCCTTTGGTGTGCCCTTCTTGCGGTTGGGGCTCACACGTGGGTTCACAGGGTTTGTGCAGTCGTGTGTAGTAATTGGCCTTGTGCTCCGCTGGTCTATACTCTCCCGCCTGCTTACCGGTAATCGTCTTATTATAAAAAGGAGTCCTTCTGCGTGGGGCGGGCGGGCGGAGCCAGGCAGAGCGGTACCGGTGTTGTGGGGGGAAACCCCAGGATTGTCGTACTCTGGGAGCTGTGGCAGTGGACTGTGCAGCCACAACATCTGCATAGACACTTGCTCCTGTATAATGGCCAACAGCACTCGTTGGTAGGCCCTCTGTGGCAGCGGAGCGGTGCTCCTCGCGACGTTTCCTGTAAGCCCTTCTCCTCTGCCCCGTTGCCAGCCCGACAACTACCGTTGCCGGTAACAATGGCTACAATTACCGGCAATCCACAATTGATTGACGTGGTGGACGAGGAGTGGGCGCGAGACACTCTCCCAAGCGACAGTAAGCGCGGGAGGTTGCGCCATGCCCCAGCAAGACGATTTTGTTCATCACAATGTCCAATGTTCATTAAGCAATACTTGTTGCATGCAATCAGTCAGGTTCTCAGTCCTAGCTGGCGACGCATAATGGCCGTTTTGCCGTGTTTCCTGGGTGCGCAGGTGTTCCTCTGCCGGAGGGTGTCCTGCCCCCGGAGGACACCGAAGACGCACCTGGTATAGATGCGGCACTCAAACGTGGAAAGCCAGCTAAGGACAAGTGGATGGAGCTTGCCATCCAGCCACATTAGGGAGCAGGCAGCCTTTCCAGTGAGGGTTGCATTTGATGTACGAAGCGGCAGGGCCTTGAGAGAGGAGCTCCGTGGTATCTGGGGCAATGTACGAGGCCATCACGATTAAGACAGCTGGCAGTTTTTGATGCTCATTATACGCACATGGCTGGCAGGAAGGTGCAGGAAAGTGCACGGCCCGACTCAGGGGAGATAGCATTGGTTACAGGAGGGCCAGGGTGTAAGCATGCTGAGTCCATGCAGCCTAAGACCTCAGGGTTCCCCTGGCCCGACTGGTCAAGGTTGTGTAACGCGTGTGTTGTGTGGGCAGAAGAGCCAACCCCGCATGGCTGGTGGCACATGGCCCGCAATCGCATGTTGCAGAACCTGGCAGAACTGAGCCTGGTCTAGCACTAAACATTTTAGGCAGTGTGCTGCCAGCTGAACACGAGCCATCACAGGGCTTCACCGTCCTGGTGTCGTAGACCAACGGTAATCCAAAGCCCTCGACTCCTTGCTACGTCACGCCATGTCTACTTGTGGCATTTGAGCACATTGTTCATGGTCATGGTAAGTGCTAAGGATTCCTAGCTGGCAACCTATCGACAACAGCATCAGTACTGCGCTCGCCACACTGCACCTGTAACGGCGTTGGCTGGTCCAGTTCTCCTGCCCTTTCAACGAGAAAGAATGCACCCCAGATCACCTTCAGCTGCACCCCATGGCCAAGAAGCTCTTCGCAAACTACCGGTAACCGCTATGCGACGCTAGGAGCCGCCGCCTCCCCACTCTCGCTGCAAGCCACCCCCAGCTGCTAACCCGGCCAGCCCCAAGCCTGACGCGCGCTTAGGCCCCAAGTCGCCTGCCGCATCACCCTTTGCGTCCCCGCCACCGCTGACGCCAGCTCGCTCATGCGGCCCTGCCCCAGCGTGCAGCGACCCCTCGCCGTTGCCTACTGCACCGGACGCAGCTGTAGCCCCTGCTGCCGGCCGGTGCTGCCGCTGCTCCTGCAGCTCCGCCAGCTGCTGGCACATGAACTCAATCTGGTCCTTGTACATGGACTTGACGTCCGCCAGGTCAGCAAGCAGCTCCTCCACCTGCTCGTCGCGCTCGCCTGAAAGTAGGGTCAAAGGACGGGACAAGGCAACTTAAGAATGTGATTTGGGTCAGCTGTACGTCCCTGAGCATCTCCTGCTGCGGAGACGGGCCATCCCCTCAGCTACGGCTGTAACGCTGACCAATGCGCATGTGCCTTGAGCAGCGCCACTTACCCACGAGCTCCAGCGCAGATGTGAGCCGGGCCCGCAGCTGCTCCATCTCTGCCTGCAGCTGCTCCTTGGCAGCCACCGCCTCTGCGGCGGCCTCCACCTTGGCGGTCCCAGACACCAGCTCCTCGGCCAGCCTGTGCAACGGGTGAGCCTCGTCAGCCCGGTTACGACAGGTATCAGCTTGTACAGCACACTAGCACACAGTTCCGTGGCACCCACTGTCCAACCGTCCACCAAAGCACGTGCACCGGTACTCACCGGCACTTGCCAAGCTGCTGAAACACAGCTCCCGTTCACCCACCTGTCCCGTGTGGCCTCCAGCTCTGCCACGTGCTGCTGTGCCGCCGCCAGCTCGCCCGTCTTGGCTCGCAGCGCCGCACGCAGCGACTCCAGGTCGTGCAGCCCCCCGCTGTCCCCGCTGTGGCTGACGCGGGACCCCCCGCCGTGGCCCAGCCCCGCGCTGCCCGCCGTGCGCAGGCTGGTCAGGATGTCTTGCGTCGAGCCAGACGCCGACATATGGCTGCTGGAGTTGGGGTGAGCAGGAGGGCATACCGGTAACCTACTTTTAGCTAGGATTATGCAGGAGTGGTAAGGCAGTCTTGTGGGCGCAGCTGATGCAGGTAGGGTTTGTTAGGCACAAGGGAGCGCGTAGCCATAGTGACGTACTGTCAGCGCCGGCTCAGAGGCTAGGAGGCCGCTCCCGGCCCCCATCACTCACTCTGACGCTGTCGCCTGCCTGCCGCCGGCTCCCGCCCCGACCTGCCCCGGCGGCTGCTCGCCCTCCTTGACCAGCACCCATCGGTAGCCGGGCGCAGCCATAGCAGGCGGCTCGGGCCCCCTGCAAGTCACAAGATACACGGACACACAACCGTTTAGGCGCTATCCCCTCTGAACGCGAACGTGTCTCGCGACATACGCCGTCAGGCAAGCTGCCGCTACGGTATGTGGGTGAACGGAGCAGCCGGTCAAGGGTACACGTGGCAGCGCCCACCTATTGGCCACGTCCGCTTGCTTAAGCGCCGCCCCCAGCTCCCCCTCCATGTCCGCCAGCCGCCGTTCGTACTCCCGCCGCACGTGGGCCACCTCGCGCTCTAGGGTGCTGCGGGCGTTCCGCTCCGACTCTCGGAGGCCCTCTGCAGCGGCCTCAGCCTGCGCGAACACCACATCTGCCCGTCAGCCTCTCCAACAAGCACGCCCTCACTTTCGGTTCCCTTGCTCAGCAGCACCACTGCTGAAGGCTATATAGGCCTCACGGCCGACTCGCCTGCTCGACTTGCTGCTGCAGTAGCTTGCAGCGCTCCGTAAGCACCTCCGCCTGGTGCCTGGCGGCTGCCGCCGTGTCGCGCGCCGTCGACGCCGCCACCGCCGCCGCCTCCAGCTGCTCGTTCAACGACCGCACCTCGGCCCGGCTGGCCACCAGACCTGCCTCCAGACCAGACACCTTGGCGTTCAACATCTGCAGGCCGATTCATCATGAACTTAGCATGAGGCGCCACTGAGTGGAAGCAAGCATGGTCGAGGCACAGAAGGCATGGTCACGCTGGTATAGGGTCAAGGATCGTCCAGATCATGGCCAATGACACAAGACTGCATGTCCGACAAGACTGGGGCTCCCTTGGCAGGACAGCACCACCCAGTCTCCACCACCCCGCACCTGCATCCGGTCCACCGCCAGCCTCTCCCGCTCGCTTGCTGCCGCCGCCCGCCCCTCCGCGTCATTGATGCGCGCGTGTAGCGCCGCCTCTGCGCCCGCCCACGCGCTGGACTGCGCCTCCGCCGCCGCCTGCATGGCCTCGATCTGGCGCAGCAGCGGCCGCGTGGCCTCCGGCAGCTTGGCTGTCAGGTCCTGGTGCCGCACCTCTGCCGCCTGGCAGCGCCGCTCCAAGTCCGCCAGGTCCGCCTGCAGGCACAACACGCAGCACACGCTCACACTTACTTTGCAAACACGTGGTCGGGCGGTCAGCTACTCACATCACAGCGTGGAAGTAACCAGGAGCTGCCACAAGCATACAGCCTCCTGAAGTAGCAATGTGTCTTTCGCACGGCTGCCGTCCACTCCGCTCTATTTGGAAATGCGCTGGGTAGGAAACGTTCCTACAGAACGTACTCCATCCTTATGGGCCATTTGGCCCTCCGGACACGCCCTAATAGTCTTGTTACACAGTAGCCAAGCAGTAAGCAATAAGCGTTGGAGCGGTGGCCGGCGTCCCACCTTGAGCATCTCCTCGCGCAGGTCCGCGGCCTGGCGCTGGCGGTCCAGGGCGTCGCGCAGCTCAGCGCACGACTCAGCCAGCGCCTCGCAGCGCGCCTCCGCCTCACGCAGCTTGCGCGCCAGGCCCTGAGAGGCGCTCTCGCGGGCACGCTCCTCGGCATCCACCTGCACGCATATGGGGTCAGATGCACAGGGCCGGAGGCAAGCCACCGGTTGGTGTCCCGAACAGCTTGTGCCTGCCACGCCTGTGTGTTGATACGCGTGTATGCGTGTACCTTGTGCTGCGTGGGCCCGACACCCTGCGTGCGTGTTCCTGCAGTGTCGGCGACTTCGTGTCACCCTGCTGCGCCTTGCGCCGGTTGCCCCAAGCCCAGTCCCACCTGGTCGCTCTTGGCCTTCTGCAGCAACAACTCGAAGTGCTCGCGCTGGGAGTCCAGGTCCGCCTTGGCTTGCTCGCCTGCGGAGCACGTTCGTACAGCGCAGAACAAATTCTTTCTAAACACCCATACCCTCGAACAGCAGCTACCGCCCCCAGGTTACAGAGCACCAGCCCGTAATTAAAGAGAGTGCCGCGCTGTTGCGCCATCTGCGGCGCGCTGCCCGGTTCCCACCTGCCAGCACCAGGTCCTTCTCCAGCTTGGCCTTGGCCTTCTTGAGCTCCGCCACCGCACCCTCCTCCGTCGCCAGCCGCCCCGCCAGCTTGTCGCGCTCGCCCTCCAGCCCGCCCAGCTGCTGCCGCAAGCGCTTGATGATGCCCTCTAGCTCCACCTGCTTCTTGCTCAGCTTCTCGCCCTCCTCCATCACCTGGGGGCAGTGCCGCAATGGGCATTGAGAGCGTAACTCAAATGCCAAGTCTGTCCCATCCACTTCTGCGTTCTTCCATACCATAAAATGTTGTAGCTACGTAATGCCCAGATACAGGGGTATGCCATTGATGGTCAGACGGTAGCGTGACATGGCCTCTAAGCGCACCTGCTTGATGATGTCGTCCTTTTCCTTGATCAGCGCGCCGTAGTCCGCCAGCTTCTCGGCCCCCTTCCGGAGGGCGTCGCGCTCTTTGGACACGGCGTACACCTGCACGTTTAAGGCACGTGGCAGGGCAATCTCACTCTAAGGGTCCCATGCCCTCTATGGCACACCTTGCGGTGCTTGTGATGGTATCGACATTGACCCCTGGTCGGCCCCGACCGCCTACTCGCCCTTTTGCACCGGCCCCGATGCCACGGTGAAGCGCAACCGCCGCCCACCTTGCGCTCTGCTGCCGCTAGCCGCTGCTCAAACTCAGCGCGTATGCTCTCGTAGTCCGCCTCACTGAGCTTTGCGGACTTGAGTGCTAGCTCCTCATTGCGCTCCTGAAGCCCCGCCACAACCTGCGACGCGGCGTGTGGGGACCGCAGTCGGCCATGACCCTGGGCGTTGGCCTTACACACATGCTGCGCCTCACTCTTGAACACTGCGCCTTATTAGGACCTGAAGGTGAGCGGCAGCCCTTACATCCACCTACCTGTTGCAGCTCCGATATCTGCTGCGCCTGCCTGAGCAGCTGCCCGTCGCGCTCCTGCAGAGTCCCGTGCAGCTGCTGCACCAGCTGCCGCAGCTCCTCCACCCCACACGACTCCACGTTACGGTCGCCGAGCAGTGTGGATAGCACGGAGGTGCTTCCCTCCGTCCGATCGCGTGCAACCCCATCCCCTTGCCCTTTATACCCATCGCCATGGGCAGCTGCTAGCCCATGCATAAGGTGCGCAGCTGGCGCACCGCCGCTGCTGCCGCCGCGACTCCCGTTACCGTTTGCGTGGGTCACAGCTGCCCCTGCTGACCCAGGAACGCCGGATACACTGGGAGCGGGCGAGTCACCGCCCTGCTCAGACGCCCGCCACCCGGCTGCCCCCATGCCTGTGCTGCTGTCCCCGGTGCGAGGTGCTGCAGCTGCTGCCACCGATCCCTGCTCCGACAGGTCGCCCAGTTGAAGCCCGTCGTCCCCTCCCCACCCGTTTGATGATGCACGCCGGCTGCCGCTACGCCTGCCTGCGTGCGCTGCTGCTGCGGCGGCGGCGTCCCCAGGGCTGCCGGCAGCCTCCCCCGTCCCACCCATGCCGTTCCCGGCAACATCTGGGCCGTCCCGAGCCTGCGTTCCAGCTTGCTCTTCATCCGCCGCCCCACTGGTCTCCGCGCCACCGTGGGATGGCGGCGCAGGGCTTTCGCTGCTTCCTGGCTGCAGGCTGGTGAGGTCGAGGGATGCCTGTGCCTGCATGGGAGTGCTGGTGCCTGTGGCTGGGGCGCCTACGTCAAGGGTAGATGCATCCGATGGGGCGGGCTGAAGGCTGTCGTCTCCGGCCGACCCTGCAGCACCCGCTCCCGCAGCACCCGCTCCCGCAGCAGCGGCCGCATCGGGGTTGGTCTTTACCACGCGCCGTATGATTTTTTTGACCACCTTCTTCTGCGGCTTGCCACTGGGTGCAGTTGCAGCGGCTGTCGCTGGGTCCGCTGGAGCTGACGTTCCTGCTGCACCGCCAACTGCTTCTCCATCCGTTTTGGTGCTGCTGTGCACAGGGGCCGCCTACGACATGGGGGATGCAAAGATCCCTGGTGAGGCTTTGACACAAGTTGCGTTGGTTCTTCTGGGCGGGCAGCGGAGGGTAGCTGGGTAGTGCCCACGTGGAGAAATCAGCCCTCAGTGGGCAGTGGGCACCCCTTACCTGGGCTGTTGTACTGGCTCCAGGTTTTACAGCCTTGTTATCTTGTCCTACATTTTATATCAGCAAGGAAGTTATCATTGGGGCCCAGGCGTTCGTTGTCTTTGTCTCCGGTTGTTGTGTCGACAAGAGTCCGTTGCTTCGCCCGATTCGCAGACCGATCCGTATGCTTGGCTTACCAGCTTTGATGCCGAGTGTATTGTCTATGCTCTTCTCGACATCAGCGGTCGCCTTCTGCAGTGCTTCGCCAAGAGACGCGCCAAGCTGGTCACCAAGCTTGCCCAAGTCAGGCACTAAGTTGCTCCACATACTGCTTGTCAGCCCAGCATATCAGCTTGGTGTGTTTGTCTGCGTCTTCGCCGCTTGGCGAGGAACCCGCTGGCGGATCATTACTGGTACCTTGAGCAACTGTGCATACCGGCTAATTGTCAGAGCGTCTACATAAGCACCAATGGTTCCACACTTCGACGGGATAGCCATATGCACTGGGCAAAACCATTCGGTTGTGGGTTAGGGCAACATCCAGGCGAAATGTCGACTCTCTGCATGCTTCTTGCCACTCCCAGCACAGTGTGAAATGCATTTTAAAGTTGTTGTAGCGGTAAATGCAGAAGAATGATGCGACTTACAACTTGCAGTAATGCTTCCACACTTGGGCAGTGTGGCGGAGCCCCGGCTCTGCCTGCTTGCCGGCCGCGTGTGCGTGCTTTCTGCTCAAGGCCAAACAGCGGAATAAGTCACCAGGCTCAGGGTGCACATAACTTGCTTACGCCAGCAGCGCCTGCCGGGACGGCCCGGGTCTGCAAGGCAACGTCCAGCGGATTGTCATTCGGCAATTGTTCAAGGCAAAGGACACAGCAGCAGGCACCTGCAAGGGGTGCCAGTGGCTCGGCGCGTTCGTCCGTTGTCGTGTCGTCGGCAGCTGCCGTGCCGGCCGGCGAGCCCGCCAAGGTCAACCCCTTCATCAACGTCGTCCTCCCGACGGGCCTTGCGCTCCTGCTGTGCAACATGGACCGCATCTGCCTCAGCGTGGCTATCCTGCCCATGTCAGTGGAGTTCGGGTGGCCTGCCAGCCTTCAGGTACCCGTCGGAGCGGTCTTGATAGGACTACGGTGCCACAGGTGCACTCGACAACCAATGCCTTCAGTCATCTCATCCACTGGCGGCACACCACATGGTCACCCGGCAATAAATACCCCGCACACGTGGACTACCCCGCACGCCACGCACTGGTGCTCCGGTGCTACTCCTGTTGTTCCGTCGCTTGGAGGCACGCCTCCTCCAACCCAAACCCACCCTTCCAGCACATCCCACACCCTCACTTTACAAGCTGCCCGCCAAGACCCTTCTCCACCATGCCGATACTACCCCAGGGCATCATCCAGTCGGCGTTCCTGTGGGGCTACATGGCCACGCAGCTGGTGGGCGGCACGCTGGCGGACCGGTACGGCGGCAAGCGCGTGCTGGCCGGCGGCATGGCGTGGTTCTCCCTGGCCAGCCTGCTGCTGCCCTGCGTGCTGTCGCCCAGCCTCACGCCCGCCATCATGGCCGCGGGCCTCACCGTGCCCGTGGTGCTGGTGTCACGCTTCCTGGTGGTGAGTTGCAGTGCGGTGCTAGGTAGGGTAGCCGTGCAGTGCGGTGCACACGGGTACTAGGGTAAGCGAGAACAGTGCTGGTGTCGCGCTTCCTGGTGGTGGGTGCCTGGTTGGAGAGACTAGGGCAGCGAGGCGAGGCCTGGGAAGAGGGGCCTGGGTGGAAATTTTTTCCGAGGCACAAAGGGTGGTGGCGCAAACGGAGGGAAATGGGAGTAGCTTGCACGCCGTCGTACCATGGATGGGACCTGATCTACAGTGCAAAGCCGACTACCCAAGCGGTGTACCCGAGCGGGGTACCGGAGCGGGGTACACCGCCCCGTTGCGACGCGGAGCGAGAGCATCGCCTCTGGAGGGGGCATAGCGCAGCCCTAGAATGTGAGGCGCGCCAGAGCTGATCCAATCGGCCCGCCCCCCTGCGCCCACCACCCCCAGGGCCTGGGCGAGGGCGTGGCTCTGCCCGCCATGAGCAACCTGGTGGCGTCGCACATCCCCCCCGCCGCCAAGGCGCGGGCGCTGGGCATGTGCTTCAGCGGCTTCCACAGCGGTGAGACCCGGCGTGCGTGCACGGCATGGGGCAACACGGCGTGGCTGTACCGTGCCCGAGGCCTTACACAAAGGCCAGAGGCCGTGTGGGTTCAGGAGCATAGAAGGGTAGCCGCGCATATACCCACGGGGAGGTCGTGTTGACTAGGGCAAGCGCCGCGGTAAAGATTCGAAGCCAATGAAACCCATCTTGCAGCACTTCACTCACACGCTCGGTCTCCTTGCAGGGAACCTGGCCGGCCTCATCCTGTCCCCGCTGCTGCTGCTGTCGTGCGGCTGGCGGGGGCTGTTCCTCATCTTCGGAGCGCTGGGCCTGCCCATGCTGCTGTTCTGGACCAAGGCGGTGCCGGACGCCCCAGCCGCACCCACAGCAGCCGCTGCCAGCACAAACCCCTCCGGTCCATCACAATCACAAGCAGCAGCAAGCCAGGGAGGGGATCAAAAATTAGGAGCTCCTGCAGCGGGAACCACTGCTGCACCAGCGACAGCAGAGGGCGTGCCAGGGGCCGACGCCGCAGCGTCCGCCGCCGCCAAGCCGTCCATCGGCGCCGCGCAGCTGCTGACCAGCCCCGCCACGTGGGCCATCATCATCGTCAACGTCGTCAACCACTTCGGCTACTTCATCTACCTCAACTGGATGCCCACCTACTTCAACAAGGCAGGTCCCCACCGCGCGCCCAAAGCCCATCACCTGCCCCAGCAGCCAGTACGCCCTTTGCACACACCTGCTGGCTAACCAGCATCCCCTCCAGCTGCCTTCGAGAGTCCACCGGTACAGAGCTGAACCGACCCCTCCGCGTTGGCGCCCCCTCCCTTCTTAGGCCCTTGGCCTGGACCTGCGCGCCAGCTCCTTCACCGCCTTCCTGCCGTGGCTGGTCATGGCGGTGGGCAGCTCCCTGGCCGGACTGCTGGCCGACACGCTGGTGGCACGTGGCATGGCCGTCACCACCGTGCGCAAGTCCCTGCAGACCGTGGCCTTCCTGGTGCCCGCCGCCGCGCTGCTGCTGCTGTCCCAGCCGGGCATCACACCCCAGGCAAGACCTAGCGCTTGCCTTTTCGCTTTGCCGACTCACTTTCTCTCCGCGTGCAGCTACCAGCGTTCCCGTGACTCCGTCCCTGACGCCGAGCACCTTTTTCGTTGGGTTACTATCCTACTACCTTCAGGACCTTAAACATGCTGCATTATATCTGAATTTACCAAACCAGAACCTCTGTCTCATTGTACACGTGTCCGCAGCTGGCCATCGCGTGTATGACGGTGGCGCTGGGCACCACCTCGCTGGGCCAGGCGGGCTTCGTGGCCAACATGTCGGACGTGGCGCCGCGCCACGCGGGCAAGATGTTCGGGCTGTGCAACACGTTCGGGTGCCTGTCGGGCATCGTGGGCGTCACGGCCGTGGGGTTCATCGTGGACGCCACGCGCTCCTTCACGCCCGTGTTCCAGCTCACGGCGGCGCTGTACGTGGTGGGGACGCTGGTGTGGAACCTGATGTGCACCGGCGAGCGCGTGTTCGATTGATGCTGACGGCGTGGACCAGCTCCGGAGGCGTTTGTGTGGACCAGCTCCGGACCAGCTTCGGAGGCGTTTGCCGCGCATGGTGTATGGCGGACGAGAAGTCGTGGCTGTGGTTGGATACATGTCGGGCTGGAAAACGTTTTGAGGGAAAGAGGAGGCGACGGGAGCGTTGCTGCTCGAGGTAAAAGGAGCAGCGCTGTGGGTTAGACGGGCGGATGGCTTGGCAAGAGGCAGCTGAGCGGGGCAGCCAGTTCATGCGGATAAACTCGGATAAACCCAACCCGCGCGTCTGCAAGGGGCCCTCTTGTGCGAGCTCCCCTGCCAGCCGGAGATGTGCTGCTGTTGCGTCGTTCTGTTGCAGTATTGGTTTTGGGGTTTCAAGGGTCTGCAAGGGTCCACCCGAGCTGGTGTGTTGTGTGCGCAGTGATAGCATAAAGTTGCAACAACGAACGTAAACCCAAGTTTGCCCATGGCGTGTGGAGTCATGGGCGACGGCGAAACGTACCATGTGTGTACACGCAGGAACTAGCGAGCATGGCGATGCCACGGACGGATAATGCCTTGCTGCATACAATACCCCGGTGTAGCGGTATGCGCTATCTCGTCAAATCCTGCGCCCTGTTGACATGGTGTCACTGGAGAGTGTGGGGGCCTAAGAATGCAGGCTGGGAAAGATGCATGTTGATGTACAATGGGCATCAGCATATTGGCGGGGGCTCAGGAAGGATACATTTGGATACTCCTACGGCTCGTAATGCGTATGTGTTGCATGCCGCTGCCTGCCGTAATCTTTATCCAAGTAATCTGTGACCCGCCGTAAGTGTCGGTGTGAGACCTGCTGCAGTATGTGGTCCTGGTAACCAAGGTTCTATGCGAAGCCTTGTGCTTTACCGTACGGTATTAGCCGCCGTTCAAGCTGTCTCATGTGGGCAGCCTGGGACGAGCCTCGTACTGCACGCTCACATGGACTCCCTGCTCTGTCAGGCATGTCCCACCACTAAGTGTTCCGGTCAATTGGGCGTGATTGGGCCGTGCAACAGAGGGCAACTTCATTTGTAGTTACCAGCAAAGTCCTCTGCAGCTGAACTATAGTCGTACACTGTTACCGTATGCGGGGCCGCCGGCACTACGTTCGTCTTAGCCAGCAGCGTCCTTGGCATCAGGTAGGTTAGCAAACGCCGACCACACAACGTGCGTTATGGCTCACCGCGCGGTGGCAATAGTTTTGCTAAGTAATAGTTCACGCCGTGCCATGCCATACGGGTCTGCAACCCCCACTCAGCGCCCCAGCCACTGATCCCTTGAGCCACACCAGCTCAGTTGGTATGGGAACCCATAATTGCCGTACCCGGTGGGTTGTAGCCCGTCATACGTCCGTACAACCACCTAACAACCGACGTGTAACTTGCCCCAGATGTCAATGGTCACACATGCATGTCAGTGAGATGCGTCCCTTACTCGCCGTAGCCCCAGCGTTCCATTAGTAGCCAGTCTGCCCCCCGCCCCCCCCCCCCCCCCCCCCCCCCCCCTCCCGACCTCGCCGCCAGCACCACAAAACCCGAGGG